>ERZ795058.828-NODE-828-length-45553-cov-8.621852_pt1 | contig 45553 bp, 39 predicted proteins | sample MGYA00375142_ERZ795058 | MGnify/ENA primary metagenome ERZ795058 (study PRJEB30187, sample SAMN05720210) | activated sludge metagenome | isolation source: anaerobic digester from wastewater treatment plant | place: Japan | collected 2015-04-20 ... | reverse complement strand
GGTCATTGGCGGGACGGTGCAGGTCGCTCCCTCGCACGGGAGCGTGGATTGAAACAACAGCGCGGGGAGCGCGACGACCACGAACACGCTGTCGCTCCCTCGCACGGGAGCGTGGATTGAAACACCAGCTGGCCACTGTGACAATCCGGGCAGGTTGGTCGCTCCCTCGCACGGGAGCGTGGATTGAAACCCCGTAGCGGACACCGGTCGTCAGGCGGCCGAACGTCGCTCCCTCGCACGGGAGCGTGGATTGAAACTCCCTCTTTATCGTGCAGGAGATCGCCGTGCGTCGTCGCTCCCTCGCACGGGAGCGTGGATTGAAACACCGGGGCCGTGGTCATTGGCGGGACGGTGCAGGTCGCTCCCTCGCACGGGAGCGTGGATTGAAACCCCGTAGCGGACACCGGTCGTCAGGCGGCCGAACGTCGCTCCCTCGCACGGGAGCGTGGATTGAAACGACGTCGAGATGTGGGATAAGCCAGGTGTATAAGGTCGCTCCCTCGCACGGGAGCGTGGATTGAAACCAGGAGCCCCGGCTCGATCTTCTGGACGCACTGAGTCGCTCCCTCGCACGGGAGCGTGGATTGAAACACCTTGCAACCGCAATCGGCGGCGATGTCGCCGGTCGCTCCCTCGCACGGGAGCGTGGATTGAAACCAGCCCTCGTCCCCGCTCTTCCACTCGTACTGCGGGTCGCTCCCTCGCACGGGAGCGTGGATTGAAACGGGAGGTTCGTCGAGGACGACGAAGCATATCGGGTCGCTCCCTCGCACGGGAGCGTGGATTGAAACAACGAGGACGCGATCACCTTCGGCGGCGATGACAGTCGCTCCCTCGCACGGGAGCGTGGATTGAAACCTTTTTCGAGGAGAAGGTCCGGCTCCGGATCGACGTCGCTCCCTCGCACGGGAGCGTGGATTGAAACGGAACAATGCGGTAGAAAGTCGGCTCGTATCCCAGTCGCTCCCTCGCACGGGAGCGTGGATTGAAACCGGCCGAACGCCCTGACCATCGAGGAGTGGGAGGTCGCTCCCTCGCACGGGAGCGTGGATTGAAACGTTACTGCCGACGTCGCACTTTTCACAGATCATGTCGCTCCCTCGCACGGGAGCGTGGATTGAAACCGTCCCACCTTCGTCCAATTGCGTCCGCATTCGGTCGCTCCCTCGCACGGGAGCGTGGATTGAAACGATGACCAGCCGGTCCCGGGCGTCGCGCATGTAGGTCGCCCCTCGCGCAGAGTACAGTGTTCCATACCGGCGTGGACGACTTGCTGATTTTCGCCAGCACATCGTTGACGCCGTGGCAGGAGACCCTAGTCTCCTTGACAAGGCCGGACAGAAAGGCTATTGAAACGGCGAAACACCGCCAGGATTTTTCCTTGTGCGACCCCGCGGCGGGACGCAGATGGATGGAGGCCGAGGTGGACGATGACAGGACCCCGCAACTCGATCCGGAGCGGGGTTTTCTTTTACAGGAAGCCGGGCAATGAAAGGGGGAGAAGACGATGATCGGTGCGCTTGTGCTGCTGGGACTGATCGTGGCGGTCGTTTGGATCGGCGTCTCGATCTACAACACGCTCGTCACGTGTCGCAACCGCTACAAGAATGCCTACAGCCAGATCGATGTTCAGCTCAAACGGCGGTACGATCTCATTCCCAATCTTGTGGAGGCGGTGAAGGAATATCTCAAGTTCGAGCGTGAGACGCTGGAGGCCGTCGTGAAGGCGCGCAATCAGGCCGTCCAAGCCAGCGCCAAGGCGGCCGGAAACCCCGGAAACGCCGAAGCCATGAAGGCCCTGACCGGGGCGGAGGCGGAGCTCTCCGGCGTCCTGGGCCGTTTTCTGGCCGTGGTCGAGAGCTATCCCGACCTGAAGGCGAACAAGACCATGCTCCAGCTCATGGAGGAGCTGTCCTCCACGGAGAACAAGATCGGTTTCGCGCGTCAGGCCTACAACGACGCGGTGATGGAATACAACGTCGCCCGCGAGAAATTCCCCAACGTCCTGATTGCCGGTCCTTTCGACTTCAAGGAAGCGGCCCTCTTCGAGATCGAAGCCGCCGAAGAAAAGAAAGCCGTGAAGGTCTCTTTTCGGTAAGGAACGGGAACGATGGCCCTCCCCGGACGCGCCACGATGGATTTCTTTGAAAGCCAGGCGTCGGCCCGGCGCAAGACGGCGCTGCTCGTCGTCCTCTTTTCGCTGGCCGTCCTGCTGACGATTGCCGGCGTTTATCTCGCCGTCGTCGTTGCCTGTGCCGCGGCGGGCAAGGTCATGCAGGGCTGGTGGCACCCCTGGATTTTTTACAACGCCGTCGCCTGGGTGGCGATCGTGATTCTGGGCGGCACGGTATACAAGATCATCGATCTCTGGAAGGGCGGCTCCCGCGTGGCCGAGCTGCTGGGCGGCGTCCGCGTCCATCCGAATACGACCGACGCCGGCGAGCAGCGGCTCCTGAACGTGGTGCAGGAGATGGCCATCGCCTCGGGCGTCCCGGTCCCCGCCGTTTATATCCTGCCGCAGGAAAAGGGGATCAACGCTTTCGCCGCCGGTTTTACGCCCCAGGATGCCGTCGTGGCGGTGACGCGGGGATGCCTGCAGGCCCTGTCCCGCGATGAATTGCAGGGCGTCGTTGCCCACGAATTCAGCCACATCCTGAACGGCGACATGGCGCTCAACCTGCGGCTCATGGGAGTCGTCAACGGCCTCCTCGTGCTCGCCCTCATCGGCCGCACGATCCTCGACAGCAAGGGGCGCGGCAGAAGCCGGGGCCGGAGCAAGGGGGCGGGCGCCATCTTTCTTTTTGCTTTTCTGCTCATGGTCGTGGGCTACATCGGTGTCTTCTTCGGGAACCTGATCAAGAGCGCCGTTTCGCGTCAGCGGGAATTTCTGGCGGACGCGGCGGCCGTCCAGTTTACGCGCAACCCCGGCGGAATTGCCGGCGCGCTGAGGAAGATCGCCGGCTGGACGGGGGGATCGCTCGTCGCGAATCCGCGCGCCGAGGAGGCGAGTCATCTCTTCTTCGGCGACGGCATGAAGGATCGATTTCTCGCGTTCTTCCGGAGTCATCCTCCTCTCCGGGAAAGGATCCGGCGGATCGAAATGGCCTATCCGGAAGCGGCGCCCGGGAGGAGTTCCGCCGCAGGCGGGGGCGGGGACGGAAATGCCGTCAGCGAACCGCTCTTTGCCGATGCCGGGATCCAGGCGCTGGCGGCTTCGGTACGGCTGGACCCGGAGCGGTTCCTCGCTTCCGTCGGCAACACGCAGGCCCCCCACGTGGCCTACGCCCGGGAAATGGTGACGGCGCTGCCCCCCGCCGTCGTCGAGGCGGCCCGTGATCCATTGGGGGCGCAATCCCTCGTTTTCTGCCTGCTCCTGTGTGAAAAAGAGCGCACCGGCGAGAAGACAAAGGACTGGGAAGACAGGCTCGACCCGGCCGTCGGCCGTGAAATCGCCCGGCTGCGGCCCTCTGCTGCCGGCCTGGGACGGGAGCATCTCCTGCCGCTCGTCGACATGGCCTGGCCGGCCCTCAGGAATCTTTCGAAAGCCCAGTACGGGGACTTCCGCGTCGGCTTGCAGCGCCTGATCGATGCCGATCGGAAGGTCGATTTGTTCGAATTCGCCGTCCGCAGTCTCCTGACGAACCGTCTCGACGCCTTTTTCGGGCTGGCGAAGCCCCGGAGGATCCGCTACCGCGTGCTGGACCAGGTGCAGGTGGAGGTTTTCGAATTGTTGTCGATCCTCGCGCGCCAGGGAAGCAGGATCGAACGGGATGCGGGGGACACATTTCAAAAGGCCATGGAGGCCCTCGACGCCGCCAAGTCCCATACGATTCTGGCCCGTGAGAAGTGCGGCCTGTCGCTTCTGGACAAGACGCTGGCGAGGCTCGCCGAAACCTCCTTCGATCTCCGGAAGCGGATCCTGAATGCCTGCCTGCTTTGCATCGTCGCGGACCGGCAAGTCACCATCGAGGAGGCGGAGCTGTTCCGGGCCGTCGCCGAGAATCTCGACTGTCCCGTTCCCCCGGTCATCCCGCAGACCCTCCCCGCCGCGGCCTGAAGAAGAACGGCCGCTGTCCTCTTCCCCGAAAGCGCCTGAAAAAGGCCTTTTTGAGACTTGCTGCGAAACGATAGGCTGAAAAAAGCATTTCCGGCCCGCCTTTCCGAATTCCTCGGAAATGACGGATATCGGGAGGGGGGAAAGCCCGAATTGAAGCCCTCCGGAGCAAGCTCCGGAGAATCTTCGATCCTCAAGGAAGGGATCTTGAACATCCTTCGCTCGCTTACCCCGCGGCAAGCCGCAGGGAATGAGCTCGCTGCCGGATTCAAGTATTTTCGCGTTTTACCGATGTAAGCATCGATTTCCCATCCGTGGGGAGGACCGCGTTCAAGAATGCACTCGATAATCGGCGCCCGTCATGATATGAAGGATCGCCGTCGAGCAAGCGTTGTCTGAACGAGGGATCGATCCCTTCCCGGAGGTCGAGCAAACCATGAGGCCTCACATCTGTCCGCAATGCGAAGCATGGCGTGTGCAGCGCAGAAACGTGGGACGCGTGCGGAGATCGTTCTGCCTGGCATTCAACCTGAATCCCTACCGGTGCGGGGGATGCGGCTGGGAGGGACTGCTCTGGGAGGGTGAAGGGAAGGGGTGGAAGAAAGTCCTGCTGGCGCCCTCGACCCTGGCCCGGCTGTCGATCCTCCTGATCGCCGTGGTGGCGGTCCTTTACGGGGTTTCCTTCCTGGAGGACGGAACAGGGGAGCGGGCGGAAATCGCGATGGAGACGCAGGCCGCCGAACCGGCCGCGGCCCCGGCGGCGATCGAGGTCCCGCCGCCGTTGATGGTGCCGGAAGCCACGCCAGTCCGGGAGACGGCGGAGATCGAGCCCCAGACGCCGTTGCCGCCTCAGGGTGAAAGGATGTCACCAGCGAGGCCGGCGAAACTCAAGGTCAAGGTCGTCGGCAACCGTGACTCGAGACGGTACCATCTCCCGGGAATGAAGTACTACGACCAAGTCAAGGCCTACCACCGCGTGGAATTTTCTTCGGAAGAAGAGGCGATCGCCGCCGGGTATCACAAGGCACCCCGGTAGCGCGGGCGGTTTCAGCTTTTTTCGGCTTCGGGCTCATTCAGGAACCGAGGCAGATTGTCCCGACCGGCACAGGGGTGATGTCTCCCGGCTTCATGATCGCTTCCCCTTGAGCAGGATTTCGTAAAGGTTGGGCCTTCCCGTCGTCAGGACGACGCGGCCGCCGAAGCCCATTTCCCGTTTGAACGCGATGGTCCTGCCGCCGACCCGCATCTTCGGATCGCCGATTTCCCCGACGAGGTAGACGACCATCGTGAAGGGCCGGGAGAGGCCCTCCGCCCGGAAGGCCCCTCCCGTGTGGTAATAGTCGTCGACGTCGCCGGCGGCGATCCGCGGGGGCTGCGCCCCACCGGGATCGGCAAAGGTGACGCTCGAAAGAACGAGCACACCGCCCCGGGCGTAAAACACCTCTTCGACCTGAAGGCGGAAGAGGGAATTCCTCCAGGAAAATACCAACGTTCCGCCGTCGGGCAGGACTGCGGAAAGAATCGGACGCCCGTCGCCGCCCTTCAGGTCGACCCTCGTGTGTCCGCCGGGGACGACCTGCAGCGGCAGCCAGAGGGCGAGGATCAGGGCACAGAGCAATAAGAACGGAACGATCCTGCGCCCCATGCCGGGTTTCCCTTTCTTACTTCAACGCACCTTTTTCCTTGAAGAACCTGGCTGCACCCGGATGCACGTATTTGAGCGCGTCCGGCGTTACCTGCTGCACGGCCTTTTCCGGGGTCAGCTTCGCCGCGCCTTTCCATACGGCCGCAATCTCAGCCTTGTTGTCGAAGATCGCCTTGACGATCGAATAGGCACGGTCCTCCGGGAACGTATCCAGGGCCTGCAGGACCGCCGTGATCGCGATCGTTTCGACGTCGGCAGTCAGGCCGGCGTAGGAGCCTTTGGCGAAAACGGTCTTGTGGAAGACACCGGGGTTGGCCTTCATGATCTTTGCCGCCGTATCCCCGCCGATCGGCAGCATGACCATCTTGAGGCCGGGCGTCGAGGCGAGGTCGATGATGGAGCCCGTCGGAACGGCTCCGCTCCAGAAGAAGGCGTCGATCTTGCCGTCCTTCAGTGCCGCGACGGATTCGGAGGCGCCGAGCTTCTCGCGTTTGAAATCCTTGTTCCAGTCGATGCCGAGGGCCTTGAGGACGTAGTCGGCCTGTTCTTCCGTGCCGCTGTTCGGGGCGCAGGTGGAGACGCGCTTGCCTTTCAGACCCATGATCGACGTGATGCCCGTCCCCTCTTTCGTGACGAGATGGAGGGGCTGCTCGTAGAATCCCATGATCATCCGGACGTTGTGTTTCCCCGAGATGCCGGGGACCCGGCCCTCGTTGGACCAGACGACATGGTAATCGTAGGCGAAGCACATCCCGGCCTTGCCGGCGTTGAGCAGTTTCAGGTTGTCGATCGCCGCCGTCGTTGCCTCGGAAGTGGCCTCGGTGTTGGGGACGTACTTGCCGACGATGCCGCCGATGGCGCCGCCCAGCGGATACCAGACGCCCCCCGTGCCGCCCGTGGCGATGCTGAAGGAAAGCTTCCCCTGAGCGACGGCGCCCGCCGCCAGGAAGAACGACAGGGCAAGGACGACCACTGCGATGGAAAGGATCCTGCTTCTTCTCGTCTTCATGATTGACCTCCTCCAAGAGTTGTCGATTTCAAACAAGAATCCGAAAACGCGGCTTGACGTCTATGACAAGTCTCCTCCCCAGGAGGGGGAAGTGACATTCTCCGACGGTGTGCGCTTCTTCAGGTGGTAGAGGGTGAAGACGGCGCCGACCGCAAGGGGAAGCAATCCCTGGATGGACAGTCCGATGGGCTGAAGGACCATGGCGACGGCGGCGACAATCAGGATCGTCCTCTCGAGAATCCGCAGGGGGCTGCGCAGATAACCGATCACACCCAGCGCCAGAAAGAAGAGGGAGCAGATGCTCGTTGCCGTTGCCAGGAGAAGGCCCTGCCAGGTCGAGCCGACGATGAGCAGGTTTGCGCCGACGGGGTTGGCCGAGAAGAAGAAGGGCACCAGAAAGGCCGGCACGGAATACTTCCAGGCCTGCATCATCGATCCGAAGGGGTTCCCTCCCGTGACGGCCGCCGCGGCGGACGGGGAGAGACCGACGGGCGGGGAAACCTCGGAGAGGACGGCGAAGTAGAAGGACAGGAGATGCGCGACGTGCACCGGAATGCCGACCTTCACGAGGGCCGGCGCCACCATGACCACGGTCATGATGTAGGTCGCCGTGATGGGGAGGCTCAAACCGATCAGGAACGAGGCGACCAGGGCCAGAAAAAGCGCGGCGATGACGGAGCCGCCGCTGAGGGACATGATGATGGAGGAGATCTTCAGTCCCAGCCCGGTGAGCGTGAAGGTCCCGACGATCAGCCCCGCCGCCGCCAGGAGGATTGCGACGGGAAGCATGTTCTTCGCGCCGTCCACCGTCGCCTCCATCAGCCGCCGCGGCGTGAGCCACTCCTTCCGGTTCCTGCTCAGGAAGCTGGTCAGGATCGTTGTCGCGATGGCCCCCAGGGCGGCGTATTCGGGGGACTTGTTCCAGACGACCAGGAGGGCCACGAGGACGACGAGGGAGGACAGGTGGTATCCCTTTGTCCGCATCACTTCCCGGACCGTCTTTTCCTCGGCCTCCGGGGGCGAGAAAGAGTGCTTCCGCGCCTCCAGCTCCACGATGAACAGGGTCCCCACATAGTACAGCAGGGTAGGGATGGTGACCATGACGATGACGTCCCAGAAGGACACGCCCAGGAACTGCATGATGAGAAACGCGGCCGCCCCCATCATCGGGGGGGAGATGACCGCCCCGATCCCGCCCGTGGCGATCAGGCCGGCTGCCATGTCCGGGGAATAACCCGCCTTCTGCAGAATCGGCCACATGATCGGCGTGACGGACATGGTCGTGGCGACGCCGCTTCCCTGGGGCCCGCCGAGGAGGGCGGTGGTGATGACGGCCCCTCTTCCGGCGCTCGCCGACTTGCGCCCCATCGTGGCCAGCGAAAGGTCCAGCCAGAAGCCGCCGGCGCCGGCCGCATCCATGTAGGTTCCATAGACGACGAAGAGCATGACGAAGGAAACGCTGACCGAAAGCGGTACGCCGAAGATGCCTTCCAGCGTCAGGTAGGTGTGCCCGACGATGCGGTCGAGGTCGTAGCCCTTGTGGGAGATCGCCGCCGGGAAGTACTGGCCGAAGTACATGTAGAGCAGGAAGCCCAGCACCACTACCGTGAATGTCGTGCCGACAACGCGCCGGGAGAGTTCCAGCAGGAGGAAGATGGCAGCGAGCCCGAGCAGGAGATCCGCCTTTTCCGGGAGCGTGGACCTGCGGATGAAGGAATCGAGGTCCCAGAGGGCATAGACGATGGTTGCGATGCCCAGGAGGGCGAGCAGGAGGTCGATCCAGCCCGTCCAGCGTCCGGCCCGCGGATGGACGGGAAAGGCAAGGAAGCCGAGGAGAAAGATCAATGCCATGTGGACCATACGGAAGGCATAGGTTTCCACGGGCCATATGGCGCCGTAAATGGACCATCCGACGAAGGCGATATAGACCGCACCGATGGCGATGGCGGTTTTCCGCGAAAGTTCCCGCATCAGGTTCTCCGTCTCTTACGTTCTTCAGGATCTGTGACTATGTGAAGTCGCCGGCGGGCGACGGTCGAGATGGAAGATTTCGGCGTCCGGCTGTGCGGCTGTCGTAAAAACCGAAGGAATTTTTGTGGTTGTTGTTACACCTCCGGGTATGGATTTGTCAAGGCGCAGGAGACGAAAGGTAGCGTTCGGACTTTTCCCTTGACAAGCAGGCACGAGGCGTGCAGAGTGAGCAGCCGTTCAAAAAATGAATCGTCATTCAATGACGGGCTTGGGGGATGGCGAATGAAACGGACCGAGCGAAAGGAAAGGGAATTCGACGTCAAGCGTGAAGAGATCCTGGCGGCGGCGGAAAAGGTTTTCGCAGCCAATGGATTTCACGGTGCCGCCATGTCGGAAATCGCCTCCGCCGCCGGGTTTGCCGTCGGCAGTCTCTATCGTTTCTTTCCCGGCAAGGAAGAGCTCTACACGGCGATGGTCAGCGAGAAGCTGGCCGGATTCTACACGGCGCTCGAGGAGTCCGTCCGTCGGTCCCGCACCCTGCACGACAAGGTCGAGGTCCTGATCCGCGAGACCTTCCGCTTTGTCGATCGCAATGCGAAGTTCTGCATGATGCTGATGCGGCGCGAGGGCCTTGCCCTTCCGGAAGGGAACCGCATCCTTCAGGACAGGATGGTCACCGAGTATCAGCGGCAGGTCTCCTTCATCGCCGGGATTTTCGAGGAAGCGATCCGCGCCGGAGTCGTGAAGCCCTGCGAGACGCGGTCGGTCGCCATCGCCCTCAAGGGCATCATCCACGGGTTCGTCTTCGACTGGATGGTGACACAGGGGCGGCCTCTCGAACGGCAGGTCGGTGCGGCGCTGGATCTGTTTTCCCGCGGCATCGGAACGGCGCCGCCCACGGGGGACGAGGACAAGATACGAGGCAACCCATGAAGCACACCGGGAGACTTTGGAGGAGATCCGCGGGAATCCTGTGCGGGATTCTCCCGTGGATCTTGATGATATCGGCGCCCGCCGGCGCGGCGGACACCTATTCCCTGGAGGACCTGTATCGCCTCGCCCTGAAGAAGGCCGAGGTCATCAAGGTCTCGGAGGAGAACGTCTTCGTGGCGGAGATGGGACAGGAGAAGGCCTATTCCTTCCTTCTGCCCCGCGCGACCGCTTTCGGGGGCGCCATCCGCTACACCGAAGACAAATACAATACGGCCGGCTCGCTGGTCCAGCCGCTGACGGCCGCCTCGTGGGGCGTCCGGGTCGATGAGACCCTTTCACTCAGCGGGCGGGAATTGACGGCTCTCGGCATCGCCAAGGACACGGTCGAGAGGAGCCGCAGGGATCTGTCCGCCGTCAAGGAGATTTATCTGCTCGCCGTCGCCGCATCGTATTTCGACGTGTTCCGCTCGCGACGGAATCTCGAGATCGCCGATGCGAATCTGGAACGGCTGGGGAGATACCGGGAGGCGGCGGAGAAACGGCTCAAGGTCGGTGAGGTGACGAAGACGGTTCTCCTGCGTGCCGAAGGCGAACTTTCCGGGGCGCAGTCCGACCGGTTGAGGGCGGCCAACGCGGCGTCGCTCGCCCAGGCCAATCTGGCGAGAATTGTGGGGATTCCGCAGGGATTCGAACTGCGCGAGGAACCGTACGTCGAAGACGAACTCCGGCCCCTCGCCTACTACCGGGAAACGGCGGAAAAAGAGAGGTCCGATCTGAAGAGCCTGGAAATCCAGAAGAAGATCTCGGAAGACCAGGTGCTTTTCACGAAGGGTTCGTACTGGCCGTCGCTGTCGCTGTCGGCCGTGTACGCGGGAGCGGACCAGGACCCCGCGTCGTCGACCATCAACCGCGAGAGCGTGTACGGCGCCGCCCTGCTGAATTTTCCCTTCTTCGAAGGGGGGCTGAGGAAAGCCGAGGTCAAGGAGGCGATGGCGAGGGAGCGCCAGACGAGATATTTCTATGAAGACCTGCGCAAGGCGATCGGCATCGAAGTGGAGAGCGCCTATCTGGAGGTCGCGACCCAGAAGGGGCAGATCCGTTTTCTGCAGGACCAGTTGACCTATGCGCGGGACAATTACAACGCCGTGTCGCGGCAGTTCGAATTCGGACTGTCCAGCAGCATCGACGTGATCGACGCCAACACGCTGCTCGTGTCGGCCGAGCAGAGACTGGCCGAGGCCCTGTACAGCTATCAGACGTCGGTCCTGAGTCTGAAGAAGGCGACCGGCGTTCTGCTCAGGTCGGTGACAGGATTGCCGGGCTGAGTCGGGGAACGGGGTTACGAAAAGGGGGAAGCCCGGCATCGGTGGGCGAAGTTGATTCGGGAGGATCCATGATCCGGTTTGAGAAGTTCGGGAAATCAGGATGTCCGCGCGGCGCGACGCGGACGGCCGCCTGTTTGGCCGTGTGCCTGTTGCTCATCGCGCCCGCGGGTTGCCAGAAGAAAGAGGACAAGCAGGTCAAGGAGAGGATTGTCAATGTCCGGGTGGAGGCGGCGCAGGTCCAGTCGCTCCGGCCGAACATCGCCGCCGTCGGCGCCCTCGCCCCCGACGAGGAGGTGGTCGTCAGTGCGGAGATCGAGGGGATTCTGAGAACCGTCCGGGTCAGTGAAGGCGCGGCCGTCACCAGGGGCATGCCGCTGGCCTCCATCTCCGATACGGACTACCGCCTCGACATGCAGCGCTCCGAGGCGGCGCTGAGGCAGGCCGAGGCGACGCTGGAAAACATCAGGGTCGAACACAAGCGCAAGGAGACCCTCTCCAAGGAGGAACTGGTGACGCGCCAGCAGCTCGACGACGTGGCCACGCGCCTTGCGCTCGCGGCCGCCGAGGTGGAAAGGGCCAGGGCGACCCTGGCGCTGGCGAAGGAACGGCTTTCCAAGGTCGGCATCGCCAGCCCCATCGACGGGGCCGTGAAGGAAAAGCGCGTGTCCGCGGGAGATTTCGTCCGGAACGGCACGCCGCTCTTCACGCTGATCCGCATCGATCCCCTCAAGCTCCGCTTCACGGTTTCGGAAAAGGACATCGGGCGGATCCGGAACGGTCAGGATGTGAATTTTCAGATCGACGCGCTGCCCGGCAGGGAGTTCTCGGGGAAGGTGAGCGCCGTCTATCCGCATCTCGACGAGAAGACGCGGACCCTGCAGGTGGAGGCGACGGTTCCGAACCGCGACCGCATGCTGAAGCCCGGCCTCTTCGCGAGGGTCATCCTGTACACGGGTCCCGCACGCGACGTCGTCGTCGTGCCGCTCACGGCGGTCGTTTACGACAACTCGCATACGAAACTGTTCGTCGTCAACGGCGACAAGGCGCATGAACGCCCGGTCAAGCTGGGCGGCAAGTACGGAGAGCTGATGGAGATCGCGGAGGGGTTGAAGGCGGGCGACGCGGTCGTTGTCGTCGGACAGAACAACCTTTCCGAAGGAGTCAAGGTCAATGTGGCTCGCTGACACCTCCGTCAAACGCCCCGTCTTTGCCACGATGCTGATGCTGGCGCTGGTCGTGCTCGGCGTCGTCAGCTATCCGGACATCGGCGTGGATCTCTTCCCCAAGGTCGATTTCCCGCTGGTCAACATCCGCACGGAACTCAAGGGTGCCAGCCCCGAGGTCATGGACATCGACGTCACCGACAAGATCGAGGCGTCCGTCAACACCATCAACGGGATCAAGAGCATCACCTCGACCAGCCGGATGGGCATTTCCTACATCACGGTGGAATTTGTCTTGGAGCGGGACATCGACCAGGCGGTCCAAGACGTGCGGGAAAAGGTCGCGCTTGTCCGCAAGAGGCTCCCCGAAGACGCGGAAGAGCCGATCGTCGAGAAGGTCGATCCCGACGCCACGTCCGTGCTCTGGCTGAACCTCTCCGGCCAGAAAACGATCCGCGAACTGTCGACCTACGCCGACGAGGTCCTGAAGGAACAGCTCCAGAGGATCAACGGCGTCGGGGCGATCAATCTGGGCGGTCTGCGGCTGCGCCAGGTCCGGATCTGGGTCGACGCGGACAAGATGCGCGCCTACCAGGTCGCTCCGAGCGACATCGAGCAGGCCCTGAAGAGGGAAAACGTCGAGCTTCCGGGCGGGCGGATCGAAAGCGGTACGAAGGAATACACGGTCAAGGTCAAGGGCGAATTCCCCCGCGTACAGGATTTCAACGACCTGATCGTTTCGTACCGTCAGGGTGCGCCGATCCGCATCCGGGACCTCGGCCGCGCCGAGGACGGCATGGAGGACATGCGTTCGATCGCCCGCTACAACGGCGTTCCCGCCGTCGGCATGGGGCTCCAGAAGCAGTCCGGCACCAACACGGTGGAGGTCGTCAGCCGGGTCAAGGCCGAGATCGAGAAGATCCGCAAGACGCTTCCGCCGGGGATGGAGCTCAACATCGCCTTCGACCAGTCGGTATTCATCCTGCGCTCCATCAACGAGGTCCAGCATCACCTGATCCTGGGCAGCTTTTTCGCGGTGCTCGCGGTCTTTCTTTTTCTGCGCAACCTCCGCACGACGATCATCAGCGCGATGGCCCTGCCCGTCGCGATCATCTCGACCTTCGCCCTGATCCGCTTCTTCGGTTTCACCTTCAACAACATGACGATGCTGGCGCTCTCGCTCTCGGTGGGACTGCTGATCGACGACGCCATCATCGTCATCGAGAACATCCACCGCCATGTCGAAGAGGGGATGACCCCGCGGGAAGCGGCGACATTCGCCACCAGCGAGATCGGCCTCGCCGTCATGGCGACGACGTTCGCCATCGTGGCGATCTTCCTGCCCGTCGCCTTCATGAAGGGGATCATCGGCCGGTTCTTCCTGCAGTTCGCGCTCACCGTCGTCTTCGCCGTGCTGGTTTCGCTGCTGGTTTCCTTCACCCTGACGCCGATGATGGCGTCGATCTATCTCAAGGGCGGCCACGTGCGCCGGCCGGAACGGCGCGGGGCCGCGCCGCTTTTCGCCCCTTTCCGCCGGATGGGCGACGGCCTCGAGACCGGATACAGAAAGATCGAGCGTCTCTACCGCGGTCTTCTGGCGATCGCCCTGAACTGGCGCAAGACGATCCTGGTCCTTGCCGTCGCCGTCTTCGCCTTCAGCCTCTACATGACGAAATTCCTGGGCAAGGAATTCGTCCCCCCCGAGGACCAGTCCCAGTTCATCGTTCGGGCGGAAACCCCCATCGACTATTCGCTCGAGAAGGCGGGCGAACTGCTGGAGAAGGCCGAGGCCATGGTCCGGGAGGTCCCGGAGGTGAAGACCGTCTTCTTCATCCAGGGGCTCGGCGGCGACATCACGCGCTCCCGCATGTTCACGATCCTGACGCCGAAGTCGGAACGCGACCGGAGCCAGGAACAGATCATGGCCGACATCCGCCGGAAGCTCAACCGCATCCCCGGCATCAAGGCGTCGGCGGAGAACGTCGCGATGATCGGCGGCGGCCAGCGCACGGTTCCGATCCAGTACAGCGTCCGGGGGCCCGATCTCGATTCCCTGCAGAAATACACGCAGCAGATCGTCGGCGAGTTCGCGAAACTGCCGGGCATCGTGGACGTCGACACGTCGATGGAGACGGGGAAACCGGAAATCAAGGTCTTTATCGACCGCGACAAGGCGGCGGACCTCGGTGTCGACGCCGCGACCATCGCCGAGGCGATCAATCTGCTGGTCAGCGGAGAGGTGGACATCACCAAGTACAAGGACGAGAGCCGCGGCAGGCGGTACGATGTGCGTCTGCGGCTGATCGATGAAAACCGAAGCGATCCCGAAGACCTCGGGCGGATCTTCGTCCGGTCCCGCGACGGACGGCTGGTCGAACTCGCCAGCGTGGTGATGATCCAGGAAGGGGGAGGGCCGAGCCTCATCAACCGCGTGGACCGTCAGCGGGCGGTGACCGTCTTCGCCGGCCTGGAAAAGAAGCCCCTGGGCCAGGCCGTCGAGGAATTGAACGTGATCGCCGCGAAAGTGCTGCCGCCGGACTATCTGCCTAAGTACAAGGGCACGGCGGAAACGATGGGCGAGTCCTTCGGCTACCTGCTCTTTGCGATGATCCTGGGAATCATCATGGCCTACATGATTCTCGCCGCGCAGTTCGAGAGCTTCATCCACCCGTTCACCGTGCTCCTGTCGATGCCGCTGTCGTTCATCGGCGCCTTCGGGGCGCTGCTGCTCTTCGGAAAGACGCTCAACATCTACAGCTTCATCGGTCTCATCCTGCTCATGGGACTCGTCAAGAAGAATGCGATCCTCCTCGTCGATTACACCAACACCCTGCGCGAGCGCGGCAAACCCCGCCGCGAGGCCATCCTCGAGGCCGGACCCGTCCGTCTCCGTCCGATCCTCATGACGACCTTCGCCATGGTCTTCGGCATGCTGCCCGTCGCGCTGGGAATGGGGGAAGGCGCGGAGACGCGCTCTCCCATGGGGATCGGCGTCATCGGGGGGCTGCTGACGTCGCTTTTCCTCACGCTGCTCGTCGTGCCGGCGGCTTATGACCTCTTCGACGACTGGCTGCAGCGGCTCAGGCGTTTGAAAAAGGGGCCGGAAGAGAACCGGAAGCCGGCCGAACCGATCGCCCCCTGAGATCGGCCGCAAAGAACATTTGCGAAACCGTCCGCTCCGTGGCATCCTGTGAAGGAGCCTGGACACGGCGGCCGCAGCAGGCGGCCGGGGCGTTGGCGGTTCGAACGACAGGGCTTTCCGGGAGGCTTGTCATGAAGATGGTCATGATCGTCTATTGCGAGGCGTCCAACGAAATCATCCTGACGGCGCTCAAGGAGACCGGCGTCAGGGCCTATTCCAGGATGAAGGACGTGAGCGGCGAAGGCACCGAGACGGAGCCAAAGCTGGGCACGCACACCTGGCCCGGCAGGAACGACGTCATTCTTACGGCGGTGGAAAACGGGAAGGTCGAGGCCTTGAAGAAGATGATCCTCCGCCTGAAGACCGAGCACCCCAGGTGCGGCGTCAGGGGATTCGTGTTCCCGATGGAAGAGATCATCTGACAGGCTGTTGAAAAGAGCTCGTCTGCCGCGTTTCCCCCACCCGTCACCGTTCGGCCCTTCGACAGGCTCAGGGCAGGCTAAGGAGTCTGTCATGGTGAGCTTGTCGAACCATCGGGAGCCTTGCATGCAGGCATTTTCCAACAGCCCCTGTTACAGGGAGGGCAGGTCATGGGCGGTCAGAAGGTAACGCGGCGGCAGAAGGATGTGTCCCGTCTGATTCGGGAAAAGAAGCAGCTCCAGCGCGACAAGATCCGCAATCCCAAGAAGAAGTGACGTCCGGTCCGCGGCGCCGCAGAGTCGCCGGATCCGCCGGCAGGAGGGCCCGGGTGGAGCGGGCTCATTCCGATTCCAAATCAAAGCGCTATCATCGTTGGCTTCGTTGTCGGCTCCTCGACGTACGTCACTGTACGCCTGCGTCGCCTCCTCCTCGCCGCCTTGATATCATCTTAGATTTGAAATCGGAATCAGGACCCGGCCGCCTTTTTCGTGCGCAGATACCGGATACCGGTGTAGGCCAGGAGAACGGTGAAGAGCAGGCGAAGCGGCATTTCCGGCAGCAGGTGCGCGATGCTTCCCCCCAGGTAGGTTCCGGTCAGGATGCCTGCGATCAGTCCCGCCAGCGTCTCCGTGCGGACATTCCCTCTCTGATAGTGGGACCATGCTCCCAGCGTCGAGGCGGGGATCATCGCCAGGAGAGAAATGCCCTGGGCCGTATGCTGTCCGACGCCGATGAACAGAATCATCATCGGCACCATGAAAACTCCCCCGCCCACGCCCATCATGCCGGAGAGAAAGCCCGTCAGGAGCCCGAGGACAAGAAAGGCGACGATCTTCAGCGGCAGGTTGGCCGTTACGTCCAGGAGGTTGGGAAGGCAGGGCTTGAAGACCAGCAGGGCGGCCACGAGGAGGAGAAAGGCCCCGAAGGAGCGCTTCAGTTTCACTTCCGGAAGAATGCAACAGTATTTCACGCCGAGTTTGGCCGTGGTGAGTGCGGCACCGGCGATGAGCACGGAGGCAAGGAGATCGGCGGTGCCGTGGAGGTAGTAGGTCAGGGTGCCGACAATCCCCGTGCAGACCACGGCGACGAGGCTCGTTCCGTGCGCGTCGTGCTGCCTGAACTTGAGGAAGTCCACCATGAGCGGGATCATGACGACGCCGCCGCCCACGCCGAGGACGCCGCCCAAGCATCCGGCAATCAGCCCGATGAACAGAATCTTGACCAACCGCGGTTTCTCCTTCTTCGCCGAACTCGGGGAAGGCGAAAAGATGGGTTTGCTCTAGTATGAAAGGGCGGACCTGTCAATACGATTGTCGGCGCTGCGGCGATTTCTTCGCATGCTCTTTTCCCGGAAATGATGTATGAAACAACGCCACTGCCATCGCGGGAAGCCGCGGAAGGAGGGAGTGTCATGACGGAACGCCCGCTTTCACAGGAAGACCTGGCCGAACTTCGCGCCGCGGGGATTGCGGAACGGAGCGCCCTGGGGCAGATCGATCTCTTCCGGAGGGGGCCGAGGTACGCCCGCCTGGACAGGGCCTGTACCGTCGGCGACGGCATCGTCGCCCTGTCGGAAGACCAGTGCCTGGAGGCGATCGCGCGCTTCGATCGCGAGGCGGCGGATGGACGCTTTCTCAAATTCGTCCCCGCCTCCGGCGCGGCAACGCGGATGTTCAAGTTCTGGTTCCAGGCCTGCGGGAGAGGCGGCTTCTCCTCGCCGGAGGAGGGACGGCAATTCCTGGCGGACCTGCCGAACTTCGCCTTCTGGGACGACCTGTCGGACCGCATCTCCCGCACGGGGGGCCGCCTGCCGGAGTGGGCGGAGGCCGGACGTTTCACCGACATCCTCGAGATGATCCTCACGAACCGCGGCCTGGACTATGGGTGCCTGCCGAAGGCGCTGCTGAAGTTTCACTCCTACCCCGGCGGCGCCCGCACGCCGCTGGAGGAGCACCTGGTGGAAGCCGCCCTGTACGTGCGCGATGGGAACGGCCTCTGCCGGATCCACTATACGGTGTCGGAGGAGCACCAGGGAATCGTCGCCGCCTACCTCGCCGACCGCATCCCCCGGTACGAGCGGATGTTCGGCGTCCGCTACGAATGGCGGATCTCGGCGCAGAAGGCCGCCACCAGGACGATCGCCGTCGATCACGACAATCGTCCCTTCCGCGACCGCGACGGGAGACTGCTGCTCCGGCCGGCCGGCCACGGTGCGCTTCTGGACAATCTGAACGCGATCGACGGCGAGTTCATCTTCATCAAGAACATCGACAACGTCGTTCCCGACCGCCTGAAGCCGGAAACGGTGCGGTACAAGAAGGCGCTCGGCGGGATTCTCGCGGCGCTTCGCGCGGAGGTCTTCCGTCACCTGGGCGCCCTCGAAGCGCAGGAGGACGAAGAGCGGATCCTTGCCGAGGCGATGCGTTTCTGCGGGGAAAGCCTGGGCGTTTCCTTCCCGCCGGGATTCACGGGCCGTGCGCCTTCCGAAAGGTCGGCCTACCTCCGGCGCTGTCTGGATCGCCCGCTCCGCGTATGCGGGATGGTGCGCAATGCAGGGGAGCCGGGCGGAGGACCTTTCTGGGTGCGGGGGGACGACGGCCTGTCTTCGCTGCAGATTGTCGAGGAATTCCAGGTCGAAGGGGCTTCGCCGGGGCAAAAGGAGATCTGGCGGCAGGCGACGCACTTCAATCCCGTCGATCTCGTCTGCTCGGTCCGGGACCGGCACGGCCGCAAGTACGACCTCCGCGAGTTCGTGGACTCCCGCGCCGTCTGCATCACGCACAAGTCCGAGAAGGGAAGGGAATTGAAGGCCCTGGAGCTCCCCGGCCTGTGGAACGGTTCCATGTCGCGGTGGAACACCGTCTTCGTCGAAGTGCCCATCGAAACGTTCAATCCCGTCAAGACGGTCAGCGATCTGCTGAGGCCCCAGCATCGGCCGGGATGAGGGCGCCACGCCGTTCCCGCCCGCCACGCCGTCAGGGCTCCAATTGTCGCCATTCGAGAAATGCTTGACAGGCGCCGGAAAGTCCGTTAATACCGCCCATAGATATTGCAAATCTGGAGGTGATACATGGCCAGCAGGATCACGATTTTCTCGCTTGTAAAGGCATTCCGTGTCCTGGAACTTGTCAGCAGTTCCACTTCAGGGTACACGCTCACAGAGCTGGTTCGCCATCTGAAGATCAGCATGGGCGCCGCCCAGCGGATCACGAACACGCTTCTCGACCTGGGATATCTTTACAAGGAACCGAAGACCAAGATCTTTCGTCTGACTCCCAAGTTCCTTTCCTTCGGATCGGCCTTCCTTTCTCAATCGGAGATCCGGGACATCTCCCTGAAGTTCATGCGGCAGCTCAATGAGGAACTGAATGAGGTCGTGAATCTGGGCGTCATGATGAACGACGAGGAGATCGTCTATATCGACCGCGTCGACAGCAGCACCCACATCGTTTCCGCGAACATCCGCGCCGGGTCGCGGCGGCCCATCCATCTGAACTCCATCGGCAAGGTCATCCTGGCCCACCTGCCGGAGACCGACCAGAAGAGGATCCTCGACAACATCTCCTTCGAGAAGTACCCGAGCAAAACCTTACGGAACCGCAGGGAACTCGAGGATCAGTTGAGGACCATCCGGAGACAGGGGTATTCAGCGGGCAAGAGCGAACTGTATGACGACATCTACGCGATCGCCGTGCCCATCCTCAACCACCACGGCGTGGCCGTCGCCGGCCTCAACGTCGTGATCCCGTTGAGCCGCGCTTCCAAGAGTGAGATCCAGAACCGGTACATCCCCCGGCTTCTCGAAGCCGGCCGGGCCGCATCGGAGGCATTCGGGAGCGTGACATCCAAGAGACCGACGAAGCGGCAGGTCGTGCGGAGAAGGAAAAGAGGTTGATTTCCCCTGCCGATTCAGACGAGGAGGCCCTTGACTTCTTCCCGCGCGGCGGCCGCGGCGACGAGCGCGAGTTCACGGCCGTCGACCGTGCAGGCAACCTTTACCGCTCGATCCTTCGGGGCGTCGCTGTACAGGACGCAGAGCGATGCCGCCGTCGCGAGCACCTCTTGGTCGCCGCCGCCCGGCACGATCGCCAGCGGACCCGGGTAATCGGCGACGTGGAGTGCGGCGTCGCCGGGCCCCGCCAGCTTTTCCAGCGCACGGTTGTCCCGCTCGTTCCTTCCGACGATCACCTTCCTCCCTTCGTCGATGCGGAAATGACGCCCGTATTTGAGAAGCTCGATGTCGTTCACGGAGCAGCGCGGGTTCCCCTCGAACAGGTCCCGGAGGCGCCGCGAGAAGATGGGGTCCGTCAGGAGGCACCCACCGGCGGGCGGCGCGTAGTCGGCGATGCCGAACCGCGCCGCGAGTTCGATCTGCATCTTGCGGCCCCGTCCCTGGATGGCGAGGAGCCTCCGCCGGTCCAGTTTTCCCTCCCGTTCCGGCCGCGTTTCCGGAAGGAGCTGCGCGGAAAGAGGGCGGACGATGTCGTCGGGGTAGCCGGAATTCTTGGCAACGATGTAGAGCGACTGGCGGTTCTGCGACATGGGACGCTGGCCCAGCACCTCGCCGGTGATGATGAAGTCCGCACGCTCCTCGGCCAGCATGGCCCCCGTTTTCCGCAGCATCAGGGTGTGGCAGTCGATGCAGGGATTCATGTTGCGCCCGTAACCGTAACGGGGCGCCCGGAGCATGGCCAGATGTTCATCGGTGAAGTTGACGATGCGGAGCGGAAGGCCGAGCTTGCGGGCCGCAACGCGCGCACGCTCCGGGCCGAAGAAGGGGGTTTCGAACGTAACGGCCAGGACTTCGATCCCCTGTTCGAGGACGACCTTGGCGGCGAGGAGGCTGTCGAGCCCCCCGGAAAACAGGGAAAGCGCTTTCACGTTCAATAGCGGACGACGGCGATGTCCCTCATGCGCCGAAGGATTCCGTAGAGGTCACGGTCCAGGTCGAAATCGACGAGGTACAGAGGCCCGCCGGAATGCAGGATCTCCAGGGCTGGAAATGTGGCCACGATGCGTCCGCCCTCATCGAGGGCGAAAGGGAAGCGATCGAAGGCGACGGGAACGGCGAGGGCGCGGAATGTCCGCTCGACGGCCGTCCGTTTCGATTCCTCCGGATCGAGGATGAGAACCCGATAGGACCTTTCCGCGAGGATGTTGACGAATTGTTCGGGGAGGCGGCGGTGATGGACGAGGAGCGACGTCTCTCCCGCCTGCACCAGAAGGTCTCCCTTCACGGACAGGTTGAAGCCGTCCTTCTCCACGCTGAAGATCCTGACGTCCGTATCCCGGCCGACGGGATAACCGAGATTCGTCAGGAGGATCTGGAGGAGGTCTTTCGCCGAGCCGGCAAAGATCGACTGGACTTCCGCGGGGGCCGTTGAATCCTCCTTGGCCGCGGGCACGATCTTCCCCTCCCGGATCTCCGTCCACAAGACACCCCGTTTTTCGAGAAAGGAGGCCACAGCCGCCGGCAGGGGCCTGGCCGCGTCCGGAATGGTAAGAAGGGCCTGAAGGTACGGCCCTTCTCCGGGGCCCGTCTTTCTGCGAATGAACCAGTCCGCCGCCACCCGGAGTTCAGGTGCGCCTTCCACGCGTTGCGGCTTCTCTCCTTTTTCGAAGGTGTAGGACGCCGAGGCCTGGACGATTTGCCGCAGCAGGGTGAAGACATCTCCCGATTTCTGGGGGACGATCCAGTGGTAATTCTTCCATCTCTCCTCGATCATTTTCCGGATGTCGGCCGGGATGCGGGCGTCGAAATCGACGAGCACGATCGTCCCGTCCGGGAACTCGACGAGGGGAACACGGCTGCAGTCGATCGACAGCTGCCCCAGTTGAGGCAAGGGAATGAAATGGGTCCCGGCAGTCTGCACCGAACCCTTCATGCGGGCGATAACCTGTGCGACCAGGTCCGTCTGCTCCCGCAAACCGAGGATCTTGGGGAGAACCGGCGTTTCGGTTTTCGCTCCCGGCGCGGCTGAGGCGAGGCCGGCCCGGACGGCCAAGGGCAGGCTCCCCTTCGGCAGGGCCAGGACCTGCCCCGGCTCGAGCCGGTTGAAGTCGGAAACACCGGGATTCAGTGCCTTGAGAATCCGGAGCGTCTTGAGGGTCTCATCCTGGGCGATGCCCATCTCATACACGAGAATCGTGGTGACGGAATCGCCGGGCTTGACCGTGTACGGGAGGGATTCCGAGTCCCGCTTTTCCTTCGGGGACTCCGCCTGGGCCCCTTCGGGAACGGGCAGGATCAGCTTCTGGCCCGGGAGAATGCGGTCCAGATTCTTGAGGTGGGGATTCAGCTGGCGGAGAATGGTGAAGCGGTGCTCGACATCGGGGAGCTTCCTGCGGAGAATGTCCATCAGCCACTCGCCCTTCTTGACAACATGCGTGCTCGTCCTGTCTTTTGAAACGGCGGTCGTCTTGAAGGTCATGTGAGCGGTCTCTTCCTTGGCGCAGTAGGCCCGTTCGCCGGGCAGACCGGCGACCAGGAGGAAGACGGCGGCGGCTATGGTTGCGGATGAATTCATGGCTCCTCGCGGCAGTTTTTCCTTGGACGGGTGCAGCGGCGAAACGCCGCTCACGCGGCGCTCCTCTTCGCACATCAGAAGGGCCGCAGGGCGCCTTTATACGACAAAGAGGGGAAAATGTCCAGTCAAGCGTACTTACAAGGAAAAAACGGGGTTGCAAGATGGGCCTTCCATGGTATACTCCGTGCCCGTATTCCACTCCCGGACGCGGGGGGCCTGCCTCGTTCTGCGCCCGGACGCGGAACCGGAATTCCCCGGAGAGGGCGACCATGTCTGAAAAAGATCTTCCGGCGGCGGTCTTGAAGGAGATTCAGGCACGCTTCGACAAGAAGCTGAAAGAGAGCGAGATCTCGGTGATCGAGTATTGGAAGGCCCAGGTCGACCGTGCGGCGTCCATGAAGCCGGACGGAATCGCCTCCCTGCAGCTGCAGATCAAGAAGATTTCGGAGATGATGGAAAATCGGATCCGGATCCTCAAGAGGCCGTGAAAATGAAGGAAATTGCAAATTTTCTCTTTGAAGTGGGAATGCTCAACAAAACGCCGCGGACGGGATTCCAGTTCCTCGGTTCGGGCGAGGAATCCGTCGCGGAGCACGTCCTGCGCACGATCTTCATCGGCTATACCCTTGCGAAGCTGGAGCAGGACGTCGATGAACTGAAGGTGCTGAAGATGTGTCTTGTCCACGACCTGCCCGAAGCGCGCACCGGGGACATGAACTACGTCAACAAGAAATACGTGAACGTGGACGAAGCCAAGGCGGTCAGGGAGCTGACGGAGACGCTGTTCTTCGGCGGGGACATCTCCAGCGCGATCGGAGAATTCAATGAAAAGAAGACGAAAGAGGCGAGGCTGGTGCGGGACGCCGACCAACTGGCCTTTCTCCTGCAGCTGAAGGAGCATGGGGATCTGGGCAACAAGTACAGCAGGGAATGGATCGGTTTTGTCGTCCGCAGGCTGTGCACGGACACGGCGCGAAAGCTCGCGGAGTCCATCCTGCGCACCGATTCCGCCGAATGGTGGTTCAAGGACAAGAGCGACTGGTGGGTCAACGGAAATTCACGGAACGAGGGGGAGAAGCAGTGAATCGATATCGTCTCGCCGAAGAGGGGGCCCCGGGCGGCGCACTCCGCCTGATGGCAAGAGGCATGGCGTTTCTTCTCGCCGCGCTGACGATCTCCGGATGCGCCGCATCCCAGGCCAACCGGGAGCAGGCCGACCGCCATGTCAATATCGGCTCCGCCTATCTTCAGGCCGCACAGTACAATCCGGCCCTCAAGGAACTCCTCGACGCGGAAAAACTCGTTCCGGACGATCCCAAAATCCACTACCTGCTCGGAATCGCCTACCAGGGAAAGGGGCTTCGCGAGAAGGCCGCTGATGAATTCCGGAAGGCGCTCGAGTTGAAACCGGACTATTCCGAGGCCTCCAATTACCTTGGGATGGTTTACTTCGACATGGGGCAGTTCGAAAAGGCCATCGCCGCTTTCCAAGCCGCCCTTTCGAACGTCCTGTACGATACGCCTTCTGTCGCCCTGTACAACATGGGAAAGGCCTACCAGAAACTGGGGAATGTCGAGATGGCGCTGGCCAAGTACGCCGAGGCGACGCAGCGGGACCCGAACAGTTCACTGGTGCCGCTGATCGACAGGGACATCGCACTCATCCTGTACGCTCGCGGAGATTACGCCCGGGCGATCGAGCATCTGAAGAGGGCCGTTGATCGCGTGCCCGCTTTCGTGGAAGCCCATTACTGGCTGGGAGAAAGCTACCTGAAGGTCCGGGATTCGGCGAGGGCGGCGGCCGCTTTCCGCGGCGTCGTCGCCTACGGAGCGGATACGGAATTCGGCGCCAAAGCCAGGCAGAGGCTGGAACAGCTCAAGGGCCGATGACGGCCCGCAGCGGCGCTCAAACGGAATAACCGCCGCACGATCGATTTCCCCGTCTCCGGACCCTTTGCGACCTGCTCCATCGGCGGCCCCCGGGTTCGTCTCGCGGACATCGTGCTCCGACCCGCCTCCGGGGGGGCCCCTCAGCAGTCCCCCGTTGTATCTCCTCGCCACGGAAGACAGATGACATCTTGCATCACCCGTGCTTTCTGCATATACTTTGTCCTGAGAATGAATGATGAAGCAGACGAGGTGTCGCCATGTTTCAGATCGCATCCTACGAGACATTCCAGGACGGGCAGGTGATCTTCGAAGAAGGATCCAACGGTGACTGGATTTATGTCGTCGAAGAGGGGCAGGTGGAGATTTCCAAGAAGACGGACGGCCGCAAGGTCGTCATCGAGGTCCTGAAGGAGGGGGACATCTTCGGCGAGATGTCCTACATCGCCAAAACGCCCCGTTCCGCAACGGCGACGGCCAGGGGAAAGACCCTTGTCGGCGTGATCGACCGGACCTTTTTCGATCAGGAATTCAACAAGCTTTCCGCTGACTTCCGGGAGATGCTCAAGAGCGTCGCCTTCCGCCTCCGGAAGACGACCGAAGATGCCCTGGCTGCGAAGCGCGACGGGAACAAATAGCCTGTGCGCGCCTTCCGGCCGTTGGCACGCCGCATCGGGCACCGGGAAGTCTCCTGAGATCCTTTCGGAAATCCTGTCTACGGCACAGGGGGAGGGAGACCGTTTCTTCACCGGCGCCGTCATTCGCGGGCAGTCTCGTCAACGGTCACTCCCTCGCCAGGTGGCATATGCCGATCGCCTTTTCGACCGCCACCACAAACGCCACCCCCTTGCCGGGTTTGTTCAGATCCACGGCCTTCGTAACCGCCTCCAGGACGCTCTTCGTCTTTGTCCTGTCAATAAGCGTCAGGACGATCTCTTTTTCGGGCTCGATGGTGATGCCGAAGAGTTTTGCGTTCTCGTGCACTCCCGTTCCACGGCCGTTGACGATGGTGCCGCCTTCGGCTCCGGCTGCTTTTGCGGCGGTCACGACTTCCTCTGCGAAGCCTCTGTTGACGATTGTCACGATCAAATCAAACTCGATTTGACAACACTCGACCATGGGAGTTCCCTCCAGTTCTTCGTTCACGGCTGCGTCTTCAGCAAAGAAATCATCCCCACGAGGCCCTTGACATCGACGACGAAGGCGATTCCCTTCCCGGGTTTATGCAATTCCCCCTCGTCCGATATGGTTTGCAGGAGTCTGTCCGTCATATCTTCCCCGGCGAGGGTCAATACGAGCTCCCGTTCCGGATCGAAATTGATGCCCAGGATATCGAGATAAACGGACTCGGGCGCCGTTCCTCTTCCCAGCAAGATGGTGCCTCCCTTTGCCCCGGCATTCTTGCTCGCGGCAACCACCTTGCTTGCCGCTCCCTTGGCCACAATCGTCACGACCAGTTTGAGAATCTTGCCGGTGTCCATTTCATTCATGGGTCTTCTGCTTTCTGCCGTACAGGAATCCCAGGGCCAGAATGGAAAGGATCGGCGCCAGGGCGACCATGGAAACCATGCCGAATCCATCCAGGAGCGGATCCCGGCCTTCGAGTTGCTTCGCCGCTCCCACCGCCATGGACAAAATGAAGGTGACCGTCATGGGGCCGGTGGCGGCGCCGCCGGCGTCGAAGGCGATGGACACGAATTCATCGGAGGCAAATCGCATCAGCACCAGCGCCGCAAGATATCCTGGAACGACAAAATACCAGATGGATATTCCGCAGAGAATCCGTATCATGGAGAGGGCGACGGCAAAGGCGACGCCGGTGCAGATGGTATAGAACAGAACCTTTCCGTTGATATGTCCGCTGGAGACCTTGTCAACCTCCGTGATGAGAACCCGCACGGAAGGCTCGGCCATGATGACGGCGAATCCCAGCAGGAATCCGATCGGGATGAGGATCCAGTTGTAGGTCAGCGCTCCGATGCTCATGCCCATCGATTCGCCCAGGGGCATGAAGCCGATGAACACGCCCTGCAAGAAGAGGGACAAGCCGACAAAGGTCATGGCAAACCCCTTGACGATTTTGATGACCTGTCGCCTCGGTAGTTTCAGCATGAAAAACTGAAAGAACAGGAAGACCGCCAAGAGCGGTCCCAATGCAAGGGCGACCTCTCCGATCACAACGTCGAAACCTTTGAACAGTGAACCGATCATCGAAAGAACATCCTCATGATCAGGACGGCAAGAGACGGTCCGATGCAAGCCAGCGCAACCAGACCGAAGCTGTCGTTTTGACCGCGTTTCCGCCCTCCGGCAACGGATGCCACGCCGACACCGAGGGCGACAACGAATGGCACGGTCATCGGGCCGGTGGCTACCCATCCGGCGTCAAAGGATACGGTAACGAAGTCCGGGGAAGTGAAGGACGCGAGAGCAAAAACGACGAGATAACCGATTGTCAATAGACGGGTTATGGGAAGTTGCAGCAAAATACGAAGCAGAGCCAGCGCCAAGAAGATCCCTACACCGAGTGCAACTGAGACGACGACGACGGGCTTGCCCATCGTCCCCTCGGAAACGTTGTATATCTGCGCGGCCAGGACTTGGACACTGGGGTCGGCCACGGTGACCACAAAGCCGAGGACGAAGCCCGTGGAAAGCAGGAGCCACAGCTTTCCCTTCGAGACAATGGTGGAGCCGATTAATTCTCCGATGGGCAGGAAACCGGCCTTCACGCCCAGAAGAAAAAACGCCAGGCCCAGTATGACCATGACGGATCCGGCGAGAAACTTCACGGAGACATCCGTCGGCAGGCGGACCACCGTCAGTTGCAGCAGGGAAACAAATGCGATGATGGGAACAACGGCATAGAGAACCTCGAGAACGGTTTCGCGGATGTTCAAGATGCACCTCTTCTTTTCCGTAGTGCGAGGGATGGGACTGTCGGGGCGTTGCGCCGCTCGCCCACACAATCGGCCGGCCCTTGCCTTATAACACACATCCGCGGCATCCGCTACGGGAAAGGGAAATCGCCGGAGGGAACGGGGGACTTTTTTCCGCGGCGTCCGGCCAAGTTTGCCGAGCCGGCGCGGATTCCGGCACCGCGAGGGGGCCGTGCTTGACAGTCTTTCCGAAATGCCATAGATTGGCGCAACTTTCAACTTCCGGGAGCAACCATGTCATCGAAAAGGCAGAGACGCGTCGGCGAAATCAGGACGAAGAAGAAGAAACGGGGCAGGAAGTTTCTCCTCCTCGTCCTGATCGGGGCCACCGTTCTCGGGTTTCTGATATTCTTTTTCATTTCCGTCTTCAATTCCGTCTACCCGCCCGTCGGCGGCAAGGAGACCGTCGCGAAGAAACGGGAAAAGATCGCGGTGACGGCCTATTTCTCCGATGCCAACGAGCGGTTCCTGGTGGCGGAGAAGCGCTGGGTGCCGAAGGCGGACGATACGGTCGGGCAGGCCCGGGAGATCATCCGGGCCCTCGTGGACGGGTCCAAGGAAGGCAATGTCGGCACCTTTCCCGAAGGGACGACCGTGCAGAGCGTGAAATTCGCCGACGGCCTGATGACCGTGAGTTTCGGGGGCGGATTCGTGAAGAATCATCCCGGCGGAAGCGCCAGCGAGCTGGCGACGATCTACTCGCTCGTGAATTCCCTGACGGCGAACCTGCCCTCCGTCAAGAAGGTCCGGATCCTGGTGGAAGGCAAGGAGAGGGAGTCGATCAAGGGGCACATCGATCTGCGCCGGGCCTTCACGGCGAATCAGGACATGATCGCGCCGTCGGCTGCGAAGGCGAGTTCATAGGAAGCAAGGGTTATGGCAGCTCGTACCAAGATCTCCCGCATGAGGAACATCGGCATCGTGGCCCACATCGACGCGGGCAAAACGACGGTGACCGAACGGATCCTCTTCTATACGGGGAAATCCTATAAACTGGGCGAGGTCCATGACGGCGAAGCCGTCATGGACTGGATGCCCCAGGAACAGGAGCGCGGGATCACGATCACTTCGGCGACCACGACCTGCATGTGGCGCAATCATGAGATTCACGTCATCGATACGCCGGGCCACGTGGATTTCACGATCGAGGTGGAGCGGTCCCTGCGCGTGCTCGACGGAGCGGTGGTCGTCTTCTGCGCCGTGGGCGGTGTGGAGCCGCAGTCCGAGACGGTGTGGCATCAGGCCGACAAATACGGCGTTCCGAAGATTGCCTTCATCAACAAGCTGGACCGGATCGGCGCCGACTACCACGGCGTGATCGCCGAGATGAAGGAACGGTTCAATTCCGCACCGCTTCCGATCCAGATTCCGATGGGACAGGGGGACGAATTCGCCGGCGTGATCGACCTCATCCGCATGAAGGCGATCCGCTGGGATGACGCCACGCGCGGGATCGAGTACGAGGCCTTCGACATCCCCGCGGAACTCGCCGCTGAAGCGCAGAAGCGGCGCGACGCGATGCTGGAGACGCTGGCGGAGGCCGATGACGACATCGCCGACAAGTATCTCGAGGGGATCGATATCCCGGACGCCGAACTGCTGGCGGCCATCCGCAAGACGACGCTGGCCCTCAAGATCGTTCCTGTCATGTGCGGCACGGCGTTGCGCAACCGGGGAATTCAGCCGGTCCTGGATGCCGTCGTCGATTTCCTGCCTTCGCCGGAGGATGTCCCGGCGGTCAAGGGCGTCAACCCGGAAACGAAGGCCGAGGAAGTCCGCCACAGCACCGACAAGGAGCCTCTGGCGGGCATCGCCTTCAAGATCATGCAGGATGAAGGGCGCAAACTCACCTATGTGCGGATCTACTCGGGCATGATGCGAACCGGCGCGGAGGTCTACAACCCCGGCAAGAAGAAGAAGGAGAAGATCGCACGCATCCTCCAGATGCACGCGAACAAGAGGGAGCGGATCGAGGCGGCCGGCGCGGGCGACATCGTGGCGGTTCTGGGTCTCAAGGACATCACGACGGGAGACACCATCTGCGACGAAGAGCGGCCCATATTGCTGGAACCCATCGATTTCTACGAGCCCGTCATCAGTCTTGCCATCGAGGCCAAGACGCCGGCCGACCAGGAGAAGCTGTCGGCGGCCCTCGCAAAGCTCTCCGAAGAGGATCCCACGGTCCGGGTCAAGTACGAAGACGAGACGGCGCAGACGGTCATTTCGGGCATGGGGGAGCTGCATCTGGAGATCATCGTCGACCGGCTTCTGCGGGAATTCCACACGCGGGTCAATGTCGGCAAACCCCGGGTTGTATACCGCGAGACGATCCGCAAGCGCGTGGAGATCGAGGGACTGTTCGACAAGGAACTCGGCGAGAAGAAGCACTTCGGGCAGGTCTGCCTCGTGATGGAGCCCAGGCCCCGCGGCACGGGGGTCACGATCGTAAACCGCCTGGATCCTCTTGTCGTCCCCGAACATTTTCATGCCGCGATCGAAGAGGGCATCCGCGAGGCCGCGCAGAGCGGGGGCCTTGCCGGGTATCCCATGGTCGACGTGAGCATCGAGATGACCGGCGGCGGCTACCGCGAGGGGGAGGCGAGCGAGGTCGGTTATCGCATCGCCGCGGCCACGGCCGTCCGCGAAGGCTTCCTGCAGGCGGAGCCGGTGATGCTCGAACCGATCATGACCGTTGACGTGACCGCTCCGACGGAGTTCACGGGCGAGGTGATCGGCGACATCAACGCTCGCCGCGGCGAGGTCCAGGCCATCGTGCCCAAGGGCGCTGTCTGCGAGATCAAGGCGAAAGTGCCGCTCAAGGCCATGTTCGGCTATTCCACGGATCTGCGTTCGGCCACGCAGGGCAGGGCCGCGTTCACCATGCAGTTTTTCCAGTTCGACAAGTCCTAGAAGGCCTGTGAACTCCCACAGAAGGCATCGGGAATACAATGGATCGCAAGAACAAAGACATCGGGACAGCGCAACTGCCGGCAAGAAAGCCTTCCGGACCGCTGCTGGATAAGGACAAGCTGCTGCAGAGCCTTTTCCGCATCAGCGCGCTTCTCACCGCGCCCTCCAAGTTGGACGAAATCCTGAAGAGGACGCTCGACGAGGTCGTCGATACGATCGGTTTCGACCGCGGCATCGTCCGCCTCTTCGACGACGAGAAACGGCACCTCGAAACCCGGGTCGTCAAGAACTACACCCAGGAAGAAGCGGAACGGGCCTTCAGCATTGCGCTGGATGTCCGCCAGCACGACTCGATCGGCGTCAAGGTGGCCAAGACCGGAGCGCCCATTGCGATCGAAGACGCCTCGCGGGACCCGCGGATTACGGAAACGGACCGCATGCTGACGAAGATCTACGGCGAGGGCGCCCTCTTCTGCGCCCCGCTGAAGATCGGCAACGACGTCATCGGCACCGTCACGGTCTGGAGCCGGAAGGCGACCACGTTCTTTCCGGAGGAGATCAGCCTTTTCCTGGCCTTCGCGGACCAGATGAGCATCGTGATCCAGAATGCCAAGCTCTTCGAGTCGAATTCGGCGAAGATCCGTGATCTCATGATCCTCCAGGACGCCGTCTCCCAGATGAACCTGATGCGGCGGATCGACAACAGCATCCATACCCATCTCGTCCAGAGCGCCATGAAGATCGCCGACACGGACCGGGCGCTCATCTATTTCCGCGACCTGAAGAAAGGCCGGACCTTCCTCCATGACGGCCAGAACGCCGTTTCCGACAACATCGAGGATTACGAAAAAAGGATCCAGGACAGCATCATCAGGAAGGCGATGGATGCGAACGAGATCGTGATCCGCAGGCCTGAAGATCTTGCCAGCGGCACTCCCCCCCTTTTCGACGGCTATCCCGCGGAAATGGCCCTTCCGATGATCCTGAAGGACAGGTTCAGAGGTGCTCTCTATCTATCGAAAAGAAAAGGGACATATTCTCCAGACCAAGTCCACATGCTTGACATCCTTGTGAAGAACGCGACGATTTCCTACGACAACAACATCATGCATGCGATGCTCTACCGGGAAGCCGAAACGCTCAAATCGGAAGTCGAGAAGCTCAAGGAGCGGGAAAGCATCCTCCTCGGGTTTCACAACATCCTGGGAACGTCGAAGAAGATGCAGGAAGTCTTCCAGGTCATCCAGGATGTGGCGACGCACGACACAAACGTGCTGATCCAGGGGGAAAGCGGCACGGGAAAGGAACTCACCGCGAGGGCGATCCACCGCCACAGCAGCCGCAGCAAGAAGCCCTTCATCGATGTCAATTGCGCGGCCATCCCCGGGACGCTCCTGGAGAGCGAACTGTTCGGTTATGAGGCAGGCGCTTTTACGGACGCGAAGAAGCGCAAGATCGGGTTGCTTGAGGCAGCAAGCGGCGGGACGATGTTCCTGGACGAGGTCGGCGACATGAGCTTTCCGCTGCAGGCGAAATTCCTCCGTGTCCTGGAGGACGGCTACATCCGGAGGCTCGGCGGCACGCAGCAGATCCCTATCGACGTGCGCTTCGTGTTCGCCACCAACCGCGAAATGAGCCGGATGGTCGCTGAAAACAAGTTCCGCGAGGACCTCTTCTACCGGATCAGCGTCGTTCCCATCCAGCTCCCGCCGCTGCGCGAACGCAGAGAAGATATCCAGATGCTGGCCATGTACTATGTGGAGGAGTTCAACCGCAAGACGGGCAAGAAGGTGACGGCCTTCGACGAGGAGGCGATCAAGATTCTCGAAAATTATTCCTGGCCGGGCAATGTTCGGGAACTGCGGAACGTCGTCGAGCGCGTCATGATCCTGCAGCATGTGGACACGACGATTACGCCCAGTGACCTGCCGATGGAACTGCGTTCCACGGCCTTCTGGAACGGGACGCAGAAGACCTATGATCTTCATCTGCAATCGATCGGGGAAGGAATGGACTTCAAGGTGCTTACAGAAAAGATCAGCGGCGACATCAAGGAGAAGATCCTGAAGAACGCACTCGATCGGGCCGGCGGCAATAAAACGAAGGCTGCAAAATTATTGGGCATATCCAGGTTTCGCCTGATCCGGGAGCAGAAAAAACTCTCCGGCCGTTCAACCTGAGCATAATCAGTTCGAAATTCGCACACCGTTTGATTATCGCACATGCCTGTCAGCTCTTTGCTGCCATGCGCTAACGGCATTTCTGTGGATTTCCGGTGCGAATATCGCACGCAGTCGTGATTTTCCCTGTTCCGGCCGATCATTTCCCCGCGACACGCCTGCTGCCTGCCGGCGGATTTATCGTTCTAACATGTTGATATTATATGATTATATATAATATATTTTTTTCTGCAAAAAAATGGCAAATCTTCATGACTGGCATCGACCTTGCAAAATTGACGGCATAATTGATTGATGAAGTTGACTCACCGTCAACTGAAAGTTCTTTCGAATCAAAAAGCGTTTTCATAATCGGTGGGTGGTTTCTTTAGGCTTCCTCCTTTCCCACCCACCGATCCCCCCCACGGGCAACCTGAAAGGGAAGTTTAAATCCTTTCAGTTCTTATAAATAGCGGACGGTTTCAGGCTTCCTCCTTTTCCGTCCGCTATTTTTTTGCCTGCGGAAAAAATCCTCCGGGAAGAAGATCCCGTCCCTCGGATCGCCCTCGCACCCTTCATCACTGATGAGGATGGAATCCTGGAGACTGTTCAGACGTTGAAGCGGAAGAGCACGATGTCTCCATCGGCGATAAGGTAGTCTTTGCCTTCCGAACGAAGCAGACCTTTTTCTTTTGCTCTTGCCGCGCCGCCGCAGGCGAGGAAATCATCGAACCGCAGAATCTCGGCGCGGATGAATCCCTTCTGCATGTCCGTATGGATGCGGCCGGCGGCAATGGGTGCCGCCGTATCCTTCGGCACGGTCCATGCGCGCAATTCGGGACCCACGGTGGTGTAGAAGGTTATCAGCCCCAGCATTTCGTAACCGGCGCGGACCAGCTTCTCCAGACCCGATTCACGGAATCCCAACTCCTCGAGGTAATACCGTCGTTCGTCTTCGGGAAGCCCGGCGATGTCCGCCTCGATGTCTCCGCACAGGACAATGCAGCCGGCGCCTTCGGCGCGGGCCGCCTCCTCCAGATCACGGACAAGGTGAGACGGGCCCTTCAGCACGGACTCGTTGACGTTTGCGACGTACAGAACCGGTTTGTCCGTCAGGAGGCGGAGGCCTTTCCGGATCTCGTCGTTGTCGCCGTCGAAGGAGAGGCGGCGGGCCGGAACGCCTCTGCCGAGCGCCCCGAGGACCTCTTGGAGGAAGTCCAGTTGACGGCGGATGGACTTGTCTCCGGTCTTGAGCAGTTTCTCCGTTTTTTCGATCCGGTCTTCCACGGTCTGGAGGTCCGCAAGGAGAAGTTCTGTATTGACGATTTCGACGTCGCGGCGTGGATCGACGGTTCCGTCGAGCGAGACGACGTCCGGATCGTCGAAACAGCGTACGACGTGAACGACGGCATCCACGTCCCGGATATGCCCGAGGAACTTGTTCCCGAGACCCTCGCCGCGGCTGGCACCCTTGACGAGACCGGCGATATCCACGAATTCGAGCGTCGTGCGCGTGACCTTGGGGGGATGAAGAATCTCTGCGATCTTGTCCAGACGGGGATCGGCCACGGGGACGATTCCGACGTTCGGGTCGATCGTACAGAAGGGGTAGTTGGCGACCTCCGCGCCGGCGGCGGACAACGCGTTGAAGATCGTGGACTTGCCGACATTGGGAAGGCCGATGATGCCGCAGCGGAAACCCATGAATGGAAATCCTCGACGCCGATGGAACTTGGAGAGCAGGCTAAAGACTTTGACGGCGGCTGTCAAGGGCGATCGCGGATGTGTCGATCGCGGCGGATGTGATCGCGGATGCGAAAAAAAGGCGCCTCGGAAAAGAACCGGGGCGCCTCTGGTACCTTGCGGCCGGAACGGTCGCTTTAGAGCTTCTCGCCGATGATTCTCATCCCGTAGAAAGACCGGTAGACAAAGACCAGCGCGATCAGGAAGAACAGCGACGCCAGGCCGAGCTTCAGCCCCACGCTCTGCATCGTCACGGCGATTTCCACGGCCAGGAGTCCGAAGAGGGTCGTGAACTTGATGACCGGGTTCAGGGAGACCGAAGAGGTGTCCTTGAAGGGGTCGCCGACGGTGTCGCCGACCACGGTGGCCTCATGCAGCGGCGTGTTCTTCTGCTTCAGATCCACTTCGACGATCTTCTTGCCGTTGTCCCAGCAGCCGCCGGCGTTCGCCATGAAGATGGCCTGGAAGAGGCCGAAGAAGGCGATGCCGATCAGGTAGCCGATGAAGAAGTAGGCGTTGAAGAAGGCCAGGGCCAGCGCCATGAAGAAGATGACGACGAAGATGTTGATCATCCCCTTCTGGGCGTAGATTGTGCAGATCTTGACGACCTCCTTGCTGTCGGCGATGGAGGCTTCCTTCTTGTCCAGATTGATATGTTCCTTGATGTAGACGACGGCGCGATAGGAACCGGTGACGACCGCCTGGATCGATGCGCCGGTGAACCAGTAGATCACGCAACCGCCCATGAGGAGACCGAGGATGATCTCAGGCTGAACAAGGCTCAGCTTGGCGACGACGTTTCCGAACATGTGCTCCAGCAGGATGATGATGCCGAAGACCATCGTCGTCGCGCCGACGACGGCCGTACCGATGAGGACCGGTTTGGCCGTGGCCTTGAAGGTGTTGCCCGCGCCGTCGGCGGATTCGAGATAATGTTTGGCCTTCTCGAAATCCGTCTCCACGCCGAAGTGCTTCTTGACCACCTCTTTGGCGTCGGGCCGGCTCTCGATCATGGAGAGCTCATAGATGGACTGGGCGTTGTCGGAGACCGGGCCGAAGCTGTCGACGGCAATCGTTACCGGCCCCATACCGAGGAAACCGAAGGCGACCAGACCGAAGGCGAAGACCGGTGCCGCAAAGACGAACTCCTTGGGCATCAGGCTCGTGATCGAGGCGCTCTGGGAGACCATATAGGCAATGAACATCAGGACCAGGATCGTGAGTCCCTCCCAGAAGGCGGAGAAGTTTCCGGCGACCAGACCCGAGAGGATATTCAGGGAAGGACCGCCTTGGCGCGAGGCGTTGACGACCTCTTCGCAGTGGCGTGAACTGGTGCTCGTGAAGACCTTCGTGAATTCGGGGATCAGCGCTCCGGCGATCGTCCCGCAGCTGATGATGATCGAAAGCGCCAGCCACGTGGAGATCGAATCGGCGACGGGCGCCAGATCGCCCAGCAGAAAATAGCTGGCCAGGAAAGTGACGATGATGGAGACGATGGACGTGATCCAGACCAGGTTCGTCAGGGGATGCTCGAAATTGAATTCCTTGTGACCGGAGAAGAGGGACTTGCTCGCGGCGTCGTTGACGAAGTAGGAGGCCAGCGAGGTGAGGATCATGAGGATGCGCATGGCGAAGATCCAGACGATCAATTTTCCGCACATGGCCGGGTTGGCGGCCATCGCCAGGGCCAGGAAGGCGATCAGGGCGACGCCCGTGACGCCGTAGGTTTCGAAGCCGTCCGCCGTGGGGCCGACGCTGTCGCCGGCATTGTCACCCGTGCAGTCCGCGATGACGCCGGGGTTTTTCGGATCGTCTTCCGGAAGATGGAAGATGATCTTCATCAGGTCGGAGCCGATGTCCGCGATCTTGGTGAAGATACCGCCGCAGATACGCAGCGCGCTCGCGCCGAGGGACTCACCGATCGCGAAGCCGATGAAGCAGGGGCCGGCCAGTTCCTTCGGGATATAGGCGAGGATGAGGATCATGAAGAAAAGTTCGATGCTGACCAGCAGAAGGCCGACGCTCATGCCGGAACGCAGGCAGATGTTGACCATGCTGAGAGGGTTTCCGCTCAGGGATGCGAACGCCGCCCGGGAGTTGGCCACCGTGTTGATCCGGATGCCGAACCATGCCACACCGTAGGAGCCGAGGATCCCCATGACGGAGCAGAAGAGGATCATCAGAACCGCGCCGAGGGTGTTGCCCTGCAGGCCTACGAAGTAATAGACGATACAGATGGCGATCAGGACCCAGAGGCCGGCGAGGAACTTGCCCTGCTGAAACAGGTAGGTCTTGCAGGTTTCCCAGATTGTGTTCGAGACGTCTAGCATGGCCTGGTGCGAGGGCAGGTTCTTCGTCTGGACATACTGCATCCAGCCGAAGATCATCCCGATCAGGCAGATGACGAGGCCGAGGTTCAGGATGGTGAGGCCGCCCAGCGAACCGCCCATGAAACTGATCTGGCTCAGATCGGGCAGCTTGATGTCCGCTTCACCTGCCAGAGCCATCGGGGTCGTAAGGAACAAGACGATTCCGATCGCCAATAGAGAAGACCAAAAACTCCGCTTGCCGATGCACATCACTTAACCCTCCTTCTGAAAGTTATTGATGGTCTTGCCGCGATACTTGACGACGGCCGCCTGAACGCCGGATGCAACGATGTCCGTCACGAGATCGCAGGCAGTCGCCGCGATGTCCGGAACCGTTTGCATCTCTTCTTCCGAGAAGGGGGACAGTACATAGGAATCGACCATCTCGCGGATAACCGGTTTCCCGATGCCGATGCGGACCCGCAGAAAGTCCGGATTCCCGAGCTGTTCGATGACGGATATCAAACCCTTGTGCCCCCCGTGCCCCCCTCCTTCCTTCAGGCGGATCGTCCCGAACGGCAGATCCATGTCATCATGAATGACGATCAGGTCGACGACCTCGATCCGGTAAAAATCAAGAATCCTCCTCACCGCGGTGCCGCTCAGGTTCATGAACGTCTGCGGTGCAGCGGCGATCACGGACTCGCCCGCGATCTTTCCCCTGGTCACGAGCGCCTCGAAGAGTCGTTGGGAAAGAGCCATGCCGTGCTTCTGGGCCAACTGATCCAAAACGAGGAATCCGGCGTTGTGCCGGGAAAAACGGTAACGCGGTCCGGGATTGCCCAGTCCTACGATCAACTTCACATGCATCCTCTCGCCGAGGCCGCCGGCTTATCGTGAAGGCGGAGAGGTTTTTCCGCCCCGCAGGGGAGCCGGTCCGGAAATCAGGCCTTCACTTCCTTTTCCTTGGCAGCCTCTTCACCGGCGCCTTCGACCGCTTCGCCCTCGGCCGCCGCCTCTTCGCCTTCGACCTTCGTTTCCTTCACGGCCTTCGGGACCGTCACGGATGCAACGGCCGCGTCCAGGGGATCCACGACGGTGATCTTTTCATCGACCTGGATATCGCGAATCTTGAAGGATTCTCCGATCTTCAGGGCGCTCACGTCCACCTCGAAGAAATCGGGGAGATCGGCGGGCAGGCAGAGCACCTTCAACTCCCGCTTGCTGTGCTGCAGGTCGCCGCCCATGTCGACTCCGACGGGCTTTCCCTTGAAGTGAAGGGGTACCTCGAAGACGAGCTTCTTGTCCATCGTCACTTCGTAGAAATCCACGTGCTGAATCTTTCCGCCGAGGGGCTCGACCTGGAGTTCCTTGATGATCGACAGGGCCTCCTGCCTCTGCCCCTTGTCGTCGATGACCAGTTTGATAAAGACGTTTTCCCCCCTTCGCTTGAGGAGCTTTACCATTTCGTCCTTCGGAACCGACAGCGCGCGAGTGGCAGTCTTGGGTCCGTAAAACACAGCCGGGACGAAGCCGCCGGCCCGCCGACGTCTTGCCGGTCCCTTGCCGGTGTCCTCCCGGGTGTATGCAGTCAGATCAACCGTTTTCATGAAATCCTCCTAACCTAGATAAATAGTGAGCTGATCGAATCGTTGTAGTAGATCCTCCGGACGGCCTCGCTCAAGAGACCGGCCACGGACAGGATCTTGATACGCGAACATGCCTTGGCGGCGTCGTGCAGGGGGATCGTATCCGTCACGACGAGCTCCTGGATGGCGGACGCCTCGATCCGTTCGATGGCGGGGCCGGACAGAACGGCATGGGTCGCGCAGACCGAAACCTCCAGCGCGCCTTCCTCCCGAAGTGCCGTGGCCGCCTGTACCACCGTTCCGGCCGTGTCGATCATGTCGTCCAGCAGGATGACGCGTTTCCCCTTGATGTTGCCGATGATGTTCATCACCTGGGCCTCATTCGGCCCCTCGCGCCGTTTGTCGATGATGGCCAGCGTGGCGCCCAGGCGTTTTCCGAACGCCCTGGCCCTTTCCACGCCTCCCGTATCGGGGGAGACAATGACCAGGTTGCCCCCCTGGTAGTTGTTCTTGATATAGTCCAGCAGGATCGGCGTCGCGTAGAGGTTGTCGACGGGGATGTTGAAGAAGCCCTGGATCTGTCCCGCGTGCAGGTCCATAGAAAGGACGCGGCTCGCTCCGGCCGTGGTGATCAGATCGGCGACGAGCTTGGCGGAGATGGGCGCCCGGGGCGCGACCTTGCGGTCCTGCCGCGCATAGCCGTAGTAGGGGATGACCGCCGTGATCCGGTCCGCCGAGGCCCGCTTCATCGCATCGATCATGATGAGCAGCTCCATTACGGAGAGGTTGACGGGCGGGCATGTGGACTGGATGATGAAGACATCCATGCCGCGGACGTTTTCGTTGATTTCGACGCGGGTCTCCCCGTCGCTGAAGGTCGAGACATTGGCTTCGCCGAGAGGCACGCCGAGGTTCCGGCAGATTTTCTGCGCCAGGGCGACATTGGAGTTCCCGCTGAATATCCTTATTCTTTCGAGCATGGCCATCCCACCGGATCGTGAGGAATAATTGCTGGCTGGGGCGGGAGGATTCGAACCTCCGAATGCAAGAACCAAAATCTTGTGTCTTACCGCTTGACGACGCCCCAAACTGTATCAAATTGCTGTTTTGCGGTTCGGTGCCCAGGAATGAAGAGGCGCCGGAGAATTGCCGACGGAATGTCAGCGCAGGGAACGGGCCCTGAAAACCGTGCAAGGTCCGGATTCTTTCAGCGCAGCCTCGGCCTCTGCGGCCCGGTCTGCACGATCGAAGATGCCGAAAACCGTGGGACCGCTGCCCGACATCAGGGCACTCAGGGCGCCATTGCGTACCAACCGCTCCTTCCACATCACGAGATCGGGATGCAACCTGAGGGTCACCGTCTCCAGATCGTTGTGCAACCCCTTCGCCAGATCATCCGCCGTGAAAAATCGTGGGATGCTATAATGGTTTGGCTGGTTTGTCAATGTGAAATTGAGGCCTTGGTAGACCGCGCGGGTGGAGACTTCGTAGCCCGGATTCACAAGAACGAATTCAAGGGGGGGGATCTCCGGGGCCGGTTGAAGACGATCTCCGATGCCGAACGCCCAGGCGCTCCGTCCGAAGAGGAAGAAGGGCACGTCTGCCCCCAGCGATGCGCCCATGGCCTGAAGGCGGTCCGCAGGGACATGCAGATGCAGCATCTCGTTGAGCGTTGCAAGCGTCGTCGCCGCATCGGAGCTTCCACCTCCGAGTCCAGCGGCGACGGGGATGCGTTTGCGGAGGACGATTTCAATGCCGCCCGGATGACCGGTTTCATCCAGGAGCTTTCTGGCCGCGCGGTAGACGATGTTCCGCTCGTCCTCGGGAAGACCGCTTCCCGGGCACTGCAGACCGATGCCGCGGCTGGCGGTGGTGAAATCCATTTCGTCGCAAAGATCGATCTGCTGCATCAGCGAGGCGAGGTCGTGATAGCCGTCGGGACGGCGGCGAAGGACTTTCAGGACGAGGTTGATCTTCGCAGGGGAGGTCCGGGTCATTTCGAGGTCGTTTCCTTTACGAAGCGCAATCTCAATTCGTAAAGGATGCCTTCCAGAAGCGCCTGTTCGTCCTTGTCGAGGTTTCCCTCGGTCTTGGATTTGAGCATGCTGAGGAGATCGATCGTCTGTTTCGCCGCCGCAATGTTCTTTTCCGCCTTCCCCCCGTCCCGGTCCGGCAGGTCTCCGAAATGATAGAAGGCCGTGGTGCCCAGCGAAAGGATGAAGTTGGCGAAGTTCACTTCGGGAAGAAACCCGTCCTCGGGGGAGGGCGGTGGTCCTTCGGAGGTCTCTTCCTGGCCGCCGGCCGCTTTCGGCCGTTCTTCCTGAGGGGCCTTCGGCGGCTCATCCGTCCGGGTGGTTTCCGTCCGGGCTTCCCCGGACTCACCGAAGAGGCGGCGATCCTTGACGACGAATCCCTTGTCCTTTTTTTCTTCCTCCATGACCAGACCTCCTGTGCAGGCGGTGATGTGCGGCGGTCTGGATCCGGGATGCCCCCGGCGACTCGCCGCGGGACCGGACGGATTCCGACAGGGGTTCGCCCGGTCCCTGCGTTCGTTGCCGTTTTAGACGGGCCGCATGCTCCGCAGCCGCGCAATCCGCTCCTCGATGGGGGGGTGCGTGCTGAAGAGCGACATGAAGGAGCGCCCCGTCAGGGGATTCACGATGAACATGTGCGCCGTCGCGGGGTTTGCCTCCATCGGTACGACCTGTGACGCGCGGGACAGCTTTTCGAGGGCCGAGGCCAGCGCATAGGGTTTCCGGGAAATCCGGGCGCCGCCGTCGTCGGCCAGGTATTCCCGCGACCGGGAAATCGCCATCTGGATGATCGTCGCGGCGATGGGGGCCAGGATCGCCATCGCGAGGAGGCCGATGATGTTTCCCCCTCCGCCTTCATCGTCGTCGCTTCGCGAGCCCCCGAAGATCGCCGCCCACTGGGCCATATGGGCAAGCATGGAGATGGCTCCCGCGATCGTTGCGGCGATCGAGCCGATCAGGATGTCGCGATGCTTGATGTGGCTGAGCTCATGGGAAATCACGCCTTCCAGCTCCTCCCGGTCCAGGATCCGCAGGATTCCCTCCGTGACCGCCACGACGGCATGGCGTTCGTTGCGGCCCGTGGCGAAGGCATTCGGCGTATCCCCGGGGATGATGTAGACGCGGGGCATGGGCAGATTGGCCTTCAGCGCCAGGTCCTTTACGATCCGATAGAGCTCGGGGGCCTCCCGCTCGCTCACTTCCTGGGCCTTGTACATGGAAAGGACGATCTTGTCCGAAAACCAGTAGGCCCCGAGGTTCATGACCGTCGCGAACAGGAAGGCGATCACCACCCCGTTGTTTCCTCCGAACCAGCCTCCGATCAACATCAGGAGGCCCGTCAGGGCTCCCAACAACAAGCCCGTTTTGATGCTGTTCATATTTCCTCCCGTTTCCTCATTTTTTCTTTTTTCGTAACGTGACTTCACTCCCTTTGCCGACATCGGCGACAAAGGTATCCCCTTCGATGAATTCGCCGTCAAGAATCCGGAACGCAAGGGGATCGAGGATCAGTTTCTGCAGGACCCGCTTCAGCGGCCTTGCGCCGTAGACGGGGCTGTATCCGGCATCGGCTATAACCGTTTTCGCCTTGGGTGTCAATTCCAGGCTCAGTTTCCGCTCTGCCAGCCGCTTGGACAGGAGCGCGATCTGGATGCCGATGATCCGGTCGATGTCGCTCCGTTCGAGCGACCGGAACGTGATGATATCGTCGATCCGGTTCAGAAATTCCGGCTTGAAGGTTGCGCGCAGGACCTCCGACGCACGGGATCTCTTCTCCTCCTCGGAGAGAGACGAATCCTGCATCCATGCGCTTCCGACGTTCGAAGTCATGATGACGATCGTATGCTTGAAATCCACCGTTCGTCCGTGACCGTCGGTGAGCCTGCCGTCGTCCAGGATCTGCAGCAGGATGTTGAAGACGTCCGGATGGGCCTTTTCGATCTCGTCGAAGAGCAGCACCGAGTAAGGCCGGCGGCGGACCGCCTCGGTCAGGTGGCCCCCTTCGTCGTAACCCACGTAGCCGGGCGGCGCCCCGATGAGGCGCGCCACGGAATGCTTCTCCATGTATTCGGACATGTCGATGCGGATCATCGCCTGTTCGTTGTCGAACATGAATTCCGCGAGGGCGCGCGCCAGCTCCGTCTTGCCGACGCCTGTCGGGCCCATGAAGATGAACGACCCGATCGGCCGGTTCGGATCCTGGAGACCCGAACGGGCTCTCCGCAGGGCGCTGGACACGGCCGCGATTCCCTCGTCCTGGCCGACCACCCTCTGCCGGAGGCGCTCCTCCATATGGATGAGCTTCTGGACATCGCCCTCGAGCATCCGCGCCACGGGAATGCCCGTCCAATGGGCCACGACTTCGGCCACATCCTCCGCCTCCACCTCTTCCTTGAGCATCTTCCTGTCTTTCTGGATGTCGGCGAGTGCCTGGTGCTCCCGTTCGAGATCGCGGTTCAGACCGACGAGCTTCCCGTAGCGGATCTCCGCCGCTTTCGCGAGGTCGCCTGCGCGCTGGGCATTCATCTCCTCGTTCTTCAGCTGCTCCATGGCGCTCTTGATGGACTGGATCTTCTTGATGGCTTCCTTTTCCCCGCTCCAATGGAGCTTCATGGCGTCCATGGACTCCTTCAGCTCCGCGAGCTCCCTGTCGATCTTCTCCCGGCGTTCCGCGGCGGTCGGATCGGTTTCCTTCACCAGGGACTGGCGTTCGATTTCCAGTTGGATCACCTTGCGGCCGATCGTGTCGATCTCCGTGGGAAGGCTGTCCAGCTCGATGCGGAGCCGCGAGGCGGCCTCGTCGATCAGGTCCACGGCCTTGTCCGGCAGGAAGCGGTCGCTGATGTAGCGGTTGGAGAGCGTCGCCGCGGCGATGATCGCCGCATCGGTGATCCGCACGCCGTGGTGGACCTCGTAGCGCTCCTTGAGGCCCCGCAGGATCGCGATCGTGTCCTCGACGGAGGGTTCTTTCACCAGCAGCGGCTGGAAGCGGCGCTCCAGGGCGGGATCTTTCTCGATGTGCTTGCGGTATTCGTTGAGCGTCGTCGCGCCGATGCAGTGCAGCTCGCCGCGGGCCAGGGCGGGTTTCAACATGTTGGCGGCGTCGACCGCGCCTTCCGCGGCGCCGGCGCCCACCACCGTGTGGATCTCATCGATAAAGAGGATGATCTGCCCTTCGGCCCCCGTCACTTCCTTCAACACCGCTTTCAGGCGGTCTTCGAATTCCCCGCGATACTTCGCGCCGGCGACCAGCGACCCGATGTCCAGACCGACGACGCGCTTGTCCTTGAGATTCTCCGGGACGTCGCCGTTGATGATGCGCTGGGCCAGACCCTCGACGATGGCCGTCTTGCCGACGCCCGGTTCGCCGATCAGGACCGGGTTGTTCTTCGTCCTCCGCGAGAGCACCTGCATGACGCGGCGGATCTCTTCGTCCCGGCCGATGACGGGATCGAAGGAGCCCTTGCGTGCGAGTTCATTGAAATCCCGGGCATAGCGCTTGAGCGCCTGATACTTTTCCTCGGGATTGGGGTCCGTCACCCGCTGGTTCCCGCGGATTTCCACGAGGACCCGGAAAATCGAATCCCGGTTGATTCCCGCCTGCTGCAGGATGCGGCCGGAATTTCCCTCCTTGTCCTCGGCGGCGGCGACCAAGACGTGTTCTGCGCTGACGTATTCGTCGTTGAGGCGTTGCGCCTCGGCGAGAGCGGCTTCCAGAACACGGTTCAGGCGCGGAGTGATGTAGGCCTGACCGGTCCCGGGGCCCTGGACCCGCGGGGTGCGTTCAAGGATCTTCTTCAACTCCCGTTCTACGGACGCGGGATCGGCTCCGACCTTCTTCAGGATCTCCGGGATGATGCCTTCCGGCTGTTTCAAGAGCGAAACCAGGAGATGGTCGACGTCGACCGCCTGATGGCCGTATGAAGCGGCGATGGCGTTGGCGTCCTGGACAGCCTCCTGGACCTTCAACGTGAATTTATCAAACCTCATGGTTCCTCCTCGATCAGCGTCACCCTCGCCGGTGATGCCGACGAACTGAAAACATTCTTCCTTACAGTGGTATTTTTTGAGATTGCGGTCTGCGAAATTTCCGTTTCAAACCGCTGCAGTATCGCGCGTAAGTTAAGCACAGCCCCAGCGGCTGTCAAGACGAGCCGGGAAGGGGAAGTCCCTGTTGCCCGGGCATAAAGACCTTGACGAGCGCGGACCCTTTGGCATATAAAATAACACCATGGAATTGCTGTAAAAACGGGAGGATGAACCTTGGAACTGCCGCTCGTAGCGGGAACGCTCGATCTCTATATCGCTGAAATCAACCAGTTTTCCATTCTGACTGCGGAGGAAGAATTCGCCCTTGCGGTGCGGCTGAAGAAATTCAACGATCTCGAGGCGGCGGAAAAGCTCATTGTTTCCAATCTGCGCTTTGTCGTCAAGATCGCGCACGAGTACCGCAACTACGGCGTGAAACTGCCGGACCTCATCCAGGAGGGCAACATCGGCCTCATGCACGCCGTCAAGAAATTCGACCCCTACCGCGGCTACCGTCTCATCTCCTACGCCGTGTGGTGGATACGGGCCTACATCCAGAACTTCGTCATCAAGTCCTGGAGCCTCGTCAAGATCGGCACAACGCAGGCGCAGCGGAAACTCTTCTTCAAGCTCGGACAGGCGCGGAAGCGCCTGGAGACGCTGGCAGAGAAGAACCCCGAATTCTCCGAAATCGCGGAAACGCTGGGTGTCAAGACCCACGAGATCGAAGAGATGGACATGCGCATGTCCAATCGGGACCTGTCACTGGATGCCGCCGTCAGCGATGACGGAGAGTCTTCCCACCTGGATTTCCTGGTTTATGAAGGAGCGGACCAGGAAGAGTCCCTGATCCGGAAGGAGGAGAAGGAGCTCGTTCAGAAGAACATCGCCGGGGCTCTCTCGGCGCTTTCGGAAAAGGAGATTTTCATCATCAAGAACCGCGTGATGGCGGACGTTCCGCTGACGCTTCAGGAAATCGGCGACAAGTACAACATCACGAGGGAGCGGGCGAGGCAGATCGAAAAACAGGCCCTGAAAAAGCTCCGCGTCGCGATTCCCTACCTGGGGGAAGAACCGAAACTCCTGGAGGCCTGACCGGGCGCCGGTTCCCTGTACAGCTTCCGGAACAAGATCGCCGCCGGCGGCGGACCGGCGGACCCTTCCTGAACACGTCGATCGTCCAGGCCCGGCCGAGCCGGAAGGACCTCGTCTCAGAAAGGTTCGTCGGGAACCTTGTCGAAGGCGGGATTCTCGAATCTCGTGAACTGTTCCTGAAAAACCAGCTTCACCGTGCCGGTGGGGCCGTTGCGCTGCTTGCCGATGATGATCTCCGCGAATCCCCGCTCCGGATTGTCTTCCGACTTGTTGTAGACCTCGTCCCGGTAGATGAAGGCGATGACGTCGGCGTCCTGCTCGATGGCGCCCGATTCGCGGAGGTCGGCCATCTGGGGCTTGCGGATCGTCCGGTCTTCGACCTTGCGGTTGAGCTGGGACAGGGCGATGACGGGTACGGTTAGCTCCTTTGCGAGCGCCTTGAGCGAGCGGCTGATCTCGGAGATCTCCTGCTCCCGGGAGTCCTTTGCGCCGCCGCTGCGCATGAGCTGCAAATAGTCCAGGACCACAAGGCCCAAATTCCTGTCCGCCTTGAGGCGGCGGGCCTTCGCCTTCATCTCCAGGACCGTGATCGCGGGGGTGTCGTCAATGAAAATCGGCGCCTCCGAGAGGCGTCCCGCGGCCGTCGTCAGCTTCGGCCAGTCCGTCTCGCC
>ERZ795058.818-NODE-818-length-45909-cov-7.499302_pt1 | contig 45909 bp, 45 predicted proteins | sample MGYA00375142_ERZ795058 | MGnify/ENA primary metagenome ERZ795058 (study PRJEB30187, sample SAMN05720210) | activated sludge metagenome | isolation source: anaerobic digester from wastewater treatment plant | place: Japan | collected 2015-04-20 ... | reverse complement strand
CATATCCACTTCTTAGAAAACTTGCCCTGGCAAGTTTTTTCTTTTTCTTAGTGTTTGAATTTTTTCCAAAAATATGATATAATTAGCAAATAATGAGGATGAAACAATTATGAAAGTAATCATATTAGCAAGCGGTTCGAAAGGAAACGCCACATATATCGAAACAAGCCGAACCAAGATCTTGATTGATGCCGGTCTGAGCTATCGCCAAATCAAACTCCGGCTGGCCAACCGCGGCATCGAATTCAACCGGTTGGATGCGATTCTCATTACCCATGAGCATATCGATCATACCAGGCACTTGGCCAGTCTGCTCGAAAAAACCGGGGCCAAGCTCTATATTGCCAAAAAAAGCCTGCAGGGAATCGGGCAAAAGAATCAGCCGAATCCCTATTTTACCGAAATCACATATCTCAGTCCCGATGTCCGATACCAAATCAAAGATTTGATGTTTGTACCGATTGCTTTGTCGCACGATGCGCGCAGTACTTTCGGGTATTTGTTGAAAAACGAAACTTCCAGTTTGGCATATATCACCGATACGGGCCATCTGCCCGAAAAGTACGATGCGATTTTGCGGCAGATTCAGATGCTTGTCATCGAATCGAACCACGATGTGGAAATGCTTTTGACCAGCTCGCGAACCTGGGATTTGAAGCAAAGGATTCTTTCGAACGAAGGCCATTTGTCGAACCAGATGTGCAAAGAAATCCTAAACCGGATTGTGAGCGACCAAACCAAAATCGTGGTTTTGGCCCATATCAGCGAAGAATGCAACACCTATGATTTGGCTTACCGGGAAAGTTACGACGTAACGGTTCCGAAAGGCATTGCTTTGTATGTTGCCAAACAACACGAAGAAACGGATTTGTTTGATTTGGAGGTACCGGCGGCGTGATTAGAGTGATTGCGGTGGGAAGCATCAAAGAAGCAGCCCTGAAAGAAGGAATCAAAGAATACTTAAAACGCTTGAATCCTTTTACCCAAGTCGAAATCGTCGAGATTAAAGAAGTGACCCACAAAACCACCAGCCAAAACATCGAAAGCGAAGGACAGGCCATCTCAAACAAAATCGCTTCGAATGATTTTGTCATTACTTTGGAAATCGCGGGAAAAATGTTAACAAGCGAAGAACTTGCCGAAAAAATCCATTCGCTGTTGACTTACGGAAACTCAAAAATCGTTTTTGTCATCGGCGGATCCGATGGTTTGTCGGACGAAGTCAAACGCCGCAGCAATCTCGCCCTATCACTTTCCCGCATGACCTTTCCTCACCAATGGGTGCGTTTAATGTTGATGGAACAACTGTACCGCGTTTATACCATTTTCAACAATCAGGATTATCATAAATAGAAAGAGGTAAAATATAATGAATATCGCCATGAGTGTCGGCTTTTTAGCCTTGAATGTTTTATTTTTGCTCGCTTATCTTTTTAACTTCGCCCTCAATTTGGTGCGGGATTTGAAAGCGCAGAAAATGCTTAAAACCAATCCCCAAATCCTTACGGGGGTAGTCAAAGAAGTCCAGACTTCCAAAAGAAGAACCCATGTTTTGGTCGAATTTACCAGTCCCCAAAGCCGGATTCTTTTCAACAATACGTTTGAATTCGTTCCGACCGAAAAAGCGGAAGAAATGTATTCCGTCGGGCAATCGGTCAACTTGTACCATCTCGACCCTGCCCCGTTAAAAAAAGTAACCCGTTTTCCGCTGATTTTGGAAGGCCAAAAAGCCAAAATGGAAAAAGGACCGCTGTTTACCAATGCGATGCTGATTTTTCTCGGCGGATTCAATACAATCAATATTTTAATCCGTTTAATCGACGCCAAAGCTTTTACGGACAATACCGTAACGGTAACCGGAATTTTCGGTTCGATGTATCTCGTGCTGATTATTTTCCTGTACGTGATGTTGCTATCGTATCTTATCGACAGTCTGATGGTGATGCCGGTGGCGCACAATTACAATTATCTGAAAATCTACGGTGTCAAAGCAACCGCTACCGTCAAAACGTTTAAATTCGGGGGAGCCAAAAACGCCAAAGGATTCCGGGAATCGCGGATGGAAATCGAATACTACACCTCGACCGGCGAATTTGTGAAAACCCGACTCAATTCCTATCTTTACAGCGAAACCCAGGAAGAATTCATCAATATCATTTACGATCCTAAGAAAGTGACGAACGTCGTCTATCTGAAACAATGAGCGGTTTGGAAGAGAAAAAAGAACAAAGGTTTGAACTGGTTTCGCCCTTTAAACCGACCGGGGATCAACCCCAAGCGATAGCAAGCTTAGTCGAAAATCTCAATAAAGGCGTCAAATATCAAACGCTGCTCGGCGCAACGGGAACCGGGAAAACTTTCACGATGGCCAATGTGATTGCGCAGGTCAACAAACCGACCATTGTCATTGTGCACAACAAAACTTTGGCCGGACAGCTTTATGCGGAGCTGAAAGCTTTCTTCCCGCACAACCGGGTCGAATATTTTATCTCTTACTATGATTATTATCAGCCGGAAGCCTATGTTCCAAGCAAAGATTTATACATCGAAAAAGATTCGAGCATCAACGACGAAATCGATGAAATGCGGCATGCGGCAACGGCGAGCATTTTGGAACGCCGGGACACGATTATTGTCGCTTCGGTTTCCTGTATCTACGGTATTGGTGACCCCGAAGAATACAAGGGCTCGATGCTGACCCTGCGGAAAAACCAAAAAATCAGCCGCGACGATTTGTGCGACAAACTGATTCAAAGACAGTTTGTCCGAAACAATATCGAATTTGCCCGGGGGACCTTCCGGGTCAAAGGCGACAATGTCGATATTCTCCCGACCTACGAACGAAACGAAGCGATTCGCATCACTTTCTTCGACGACGAAATCGAAAAGATTGCTCTTTTCGATGTCACTACCGGCAAAATCAGGACAACCCTTGATGTTATCTCGATTTTCCCGGCTACCCACTTCGTCATGAATGAACAAAAGAAAGAAGAAGCCTTGAGGCGAATCGAAGAAGAACTGAAAGAACGCGTGGCATACTTCAAAGCCAACAATCAATTGTTGGAAGCCCAACGGATTGAACAAAGAACCAAATACGATTTGGAAATGCTTAGAGAAATTGGGATTTGCAGCGGCATCGAAAACTATTCCCGCCACTTGTCTTTAAGAGGGGAAGGCGAGACGCCTTATGTGCTTTTGGACTTTTTCGGCGACGATTACCTGATGATTATCGATGAATCGCATGTCACCGTTCCCCAAATCCGGGGCATGTACAACGGCGACCGCAGCCGCAAACAAACGCTCGTCGATTACGGGTTTCGTTTACCTTCGGCGCTTGACAACCGGCCGCTCAATTTCGAAGAATTCGAAGCCAAGATTCACCAGGTTATCTTCACGAGCGCCACACCGGGCGACTACGAACTGAGCAAATCCTACCAAGTGGTCGAACAAATCATTCGGCCGACCGGATTGCTCGATCCGTTAATCGAAGTAAGGCCGACCGAAAACCAAATCGACCATTTACTCAAAGACTTAAAAGAACAAATCAGACGCAACGAACGGACGCTTATTACGACTTTAACCATCAAAATGAGCGAAGACTTAACCAGTTACTTAAAAGAAGCCGGTATCAAAGTGGCCTATCTCCATTCGGAAATCATGGCCCTCGAACGACTCGAAATCATCCGCAAGCTCCGCCAGGGCGTCTTTGATTGCATTGTCGGAATCAATTTGCTGCGGGAAGGTTTGGATATTCCGGAAGTCAGTCTGATTGTGATTTTGGATGCGGACAAAGAAGGTTTCCTAAGAAGCGAACGGTCGCTCATCCAAACGATCGGACGGGCTGCGCGGAACGTTAATGGCCGTGTCGTGCTTTATGCGGATAAAGTGACGGATTCGATGTACAAAGCCATCGAAGAAACTTACCGCCGCCGAAGAATTCAGGAAAAATACAATCAGGAACATGGCATAACCCCGCAAACCATTCAAAAAGATATTCGCGAATCGATATCGATAAGCAAAGAAGCAACCGGTACGGTTACCGATACGGTTATCGATTTCGAAGCCAATCAATTGCAATCCATGACCAGAATCGAAAAACAACAATTAATCAACCAACTCGAAAAACAAATGAAACAAGCCGCGAAAGAACTTCGCTTCGAAGATGCGATGATGCTTCGCGATGCCATTTTGGAAATCAAAACCCAAATCAAATAATTATTGTTATAAATAAACCAAAAGGAGGTGACACCATGAAAGAAAAAGTTATTGTCGGCTTATCGGGCGGCGTGGACAGTGCGGTTGCAATAATCAAATTGTTGGAAGCAGGTTACGATGTCGAAGCAATGTTTATGCGCAACTGGGACGCTTGGACCAACCACGATATCCTGGGCAATCCCACAATCGGCGATTCTTTGTGTCCTCAGGAAATCGATTACCAGGACGCCATTAAAGTTGCCGACAAACTTGGTGTTAAACTCCATCGCATCGACTTTGTCGATCAATACTGGAACGATGTTTTCCTTTATTTTCTTTCGGAATACGAAAAAGGCCGAACACCCAATCCGGATATTTTATGCAACAAATACATCAAGTTTGCGTCGTTCCTCAAGCATGCTCTGTCCTTGGGAGCTGATTACATCGCGATGGGTCATTATGCCCGGGTAATCCACGGAGAGAAGCATTATTTGCTTCGGGGAGTGGACGAAAACAAAGACCAAACATATTTTTTGTCGCAATTAACCGGCGAACAGCTGAAATATACCCTCTTTCCGATCGGCGATATGATTAAACCGGAAGTAAGAGCCCTTGCCAAGCAATACGGTTTGGAAGTTGCCGACAAGAAAGATTCGACCGGCGTCTGCTTTATCGGGGAACGCAACTTTAAGCAATTTTTGCAAAATTATCTTCCCGCCCAAAAGGGTCTGATGAAAACCATGGACGGAACCGTGGTGGGCGAACACGACGGGGTAATGTATTACACCATCGGCCAACGCAAAGGTCTTAACATCGGCGGACCGGGAGACCCGTGGTTTGTGGTGGGTAAAGACATCAAAACCAATACGCTTTATGTCGGTCAGGGCAAAGAACAGGCCCTTTTGTACGGCAACCGCGTTATCATCAGCGGCATCAACATCTTCAACGAACCGTTTGTTGACGGCGAGAAAATGAGCGCGAAGTTCCGTTACCGTCAAAAAGATGTCGATGTGACTGTCAAGTGGCTGGGTCAAGACTGTCTCGAAGTTAAAACCATGCAACCGGTCAAAGCGATAACCCCGGGTCAGGCTTGCGTTTTTTACCGCGGGGAATATTGCCTGGGTGGCGGAACAATCGACGAAGTTTATTATAACGATGAAAGGAGGTTGTACTGATGACTATAAAAGGTACAATTTCCCGGATTCAGTATCATAACCCCGCCAACGGTTATACGGTGGCCGTAATCGAACTTGCTCCCGACGAATATAAAACCGCGCGGGAAAAAAGCCGGTTAATCGGCAACAATATTACTGTGGTCGGCGTGTTTGACCGCACCGTTTTTCCGGAAGAAGAATACGAGTTCGAAGGCAATTTTGTCAATTCGCCCCGCTACGGGATGCAATTTCAGTTTACTTCCTTTACCCGTTTGGAACAAACAAACGAACAGGGAGTCATCAATTATCTTTCGAGCGAACTGTTTCCCGGCATCGGTCTCCTCACCGCAAAATCCCTCGTCGAAGCCTTGGGTGTAAAAGCGGTCGAAAAAATCCAGGAAGACGAAACCGTGCTGGACAGTCTGAAACTTTCCAAAGCGCAAAAAAAATCGCTGATTGAAGGCATCCGAAATAATGCCAATACTCAGGCGATGATGCTTTTTCTCATGAACAACGGTATCACCATCGATATGGCGCATAAAATAATTGCGACTTTGGGCAGCGATGCGCTCGAAAAAATCAAAGCCATGCCTTATTGTCTGATGCAGGCGGTTCCCCGTTTCGGTTTTAAGAAAAACGATGCTTTTGCCTTAAGAATCGGGGTGGAAAAAACCGCACCGGTTCGCATCAAAGCGGTTATCCAGTATGTTTTAAACGATTGGATTTTCAATTCGGGCAACAGTTACATCGAAACGCAGGAACTTTTCCGACTGGTCAACAAGTATTTGAACGATGAATTGGACTACAACTTATATCGGCAAATGATAGAAGAACTGTCGAAAGAAGGCATTATCATTCTGCACCGGAACAATTTTGTTTTCGATGCCCAGTTGTACCAACAGGAAATCACGCTTGCCAAACAGGTGGCAAGGCGCATCAAAAACGAACAACAGCGAATCGAAAGTTTTGACATCAACCAAATCAAACGTTATTTGGAACAATTCGAAACAGAAAGCACCATCGTCTTTGATGCCGACCAAAAAACGGCCATCATCCATGCGCTTTCCGAACCACTTTCGATTATTACGGGCGGTCCCGGAACCGGAAAAACAACGATTGTCCGGGCCATCATTTATTTATATCTCAAACTTCATAACAACAATACCACTTGGCTCGATCAGGTGGCGCTGGTAGCTCCGACCGGACGGGCGGCCAAACGCCTCAAAGAAACCACCGGAATCGATGCCCAAACCATCCATAAATTCTTAGGCTATCAGGGCGATAATCATTTCACGCGCGGACCCGACAACCCGACCTATCAACAATTGATTATTGTCGACGAAGCATCGATGATGGATTTGCCGATAGCTTACCGGCTGTTTGTTTCTTTGGACGAACGGGCCCGTGTCATCATTGTCGGCGACGTCGACCAGCTGCCGGCGGTCGGTCCCGGTCAGGTTTTGAAAGATTTGATTGATACCAAAGAAATCACTACGGTAAGGTTGCGAACGATCCATCGGCAGGCGGAAGGTTCCAACATCATTCTGTTTGCCCATGCTTTGAATGACGGACGCTTGGTGGAAAATATCCTGGAACCGAAAGACGATCGCATATTTTTGGAATGCGAGGAAACCTTGGTCAGCCAGGAAATCATCAACCAAGTGGTACTTGCCAAAGAAAGAGGTTTGGATATCATCCGCGACATCCAAGTCTTAATTCCGATGTACCGCGGAGAAATCGGAATCAATGCCATCAACGACCATATCCAAGCTTTGGTGAATCCGCTTAAGCACGGTTCCAAAGAAGAAATTAAATACAACGGTCAGATTTTCCGCGTAAACGACAAAGTAATTCAGCTCGTCAATCGCAGCGAAAAAAACGTGATGAACGGCGATATCGGTATCATCATGAATTTTATTTACAAAGACCGCGCAATCAGCGGCGTGAATGTTTTGTTCGATTCCGGCTTTGTCGAATATACCTTGGAAGAAATGGAAGATTTGAAACTGGCCTATGCCATCAGTGTCCATAAATCCCAGGGCAGCGAATTCGACACCGTGATTGTGCCGTTTGTGACGGAACACCGGTTTATGTTGCGCCGCAAACTGATATATACCGCGGTCACCAGGGCCAAGAAACATCTTGTGATGCTCGGTAATCTGCAAAGATTATATTTCGGCATCAGCCGAATTGAAGAACCACGTCAAACGATTCTTTCCCAAAAAATAATTGAAGCGATTCAAAACAAAAAAATTGCCATTGACGATGTGCAAAGCGCTTTTTCCACTTTGGGCGAAAAAGCATATGGAAATAATAACCCATACGATTTTGAACCGTAAATGAATAGAAACGCTCCTTTTCTCGCATAATATGGGCGCCAATAAGTTGCGTCATTTGCTTCTTTTGGCAAACTTAAAAGCGACAAAAAACTTTTGAGTTTTTCTTAGCTTTCTTAGGGGGATTTGAAAATCCAGAACTATTTAAGGCGAACCTCAAAAATGTTTTTTCGCTTTTTTAGCTAAACGAGCAAAAGGGGTGAAGTATCTTGTGTAAAACAACCAAAATGTGCTTACTTAGTTTTGTGGCAGGAGGACTGATGGTAGCAGGTATTTGTGCGTATCGCGCCAATAAATACCAAATCGAAACTTTTTTGGCCAAACTTCGAACCAAAACTAAGGAAATGGTCGATAAGGTAAAACCTGTCGACGTGCCAGAATATCCCGCAACATAACTCGTTTAGAATGAGGTTTAATGATTCGTTCATTAAACCTTTTCATTTTTCATTTTTTTGTCATTTTTCGCAACCAGTAAAATCGGCCCTTAAAACGCAATATTATGATGGAGGGATCGAAGATGTCAAAAAGAAATCTGCTAATCATGCTTGCGCTTGCCTTTATGCTTGCAGGATGCGTTTCGGAAACAAATACGCCGATATCTTTCGGCGAAAAACCCCAAAACAACGTTTTTCTGACCGTGGAAGTTCGGGGCGAAGTCTTAAACCCGGGTCTATACATGGTTAAACCGGGGACTATGCTTTACGAACTGGTTGAAATCTGCGGTGGTTTTACGACCCGGGCCGATATCCAAAATCTGACTTTGGTGTCCGAAATCACGCAAAACCAGACGATTATCATTCCTTGCCGAACTGCTGATCAACCGCGCCCTTCCGGGAAAATCAATCTGAATGTCGCAACGGTCGATGAGCTGATGCAACTTCCGGGTATCGGAAAAGCCAAAGCGGAAGCCATTGTTTCTTATCGGACCAAAACGGGAGGATTTCGGCAAATCGATGAGATAATGCAGGTGCAGGGCATTGGTCAGGCTTTATTTAATACGATTAAAACACTCATCACTATACAATGATTTGTTATCGAATTGGCATTTTATCTGCCTGACTCTGATTTTGTTTTTAACTTTGGTCAATTCCGGTTCTTTGGTTATCGGATTGTGCCTGGGCTTTTTGTTGGTTTATTTGTTTTCGCAAAACCGAAAATTCATTCTGCTCTGTTTGGTTTTATTATTTATTCTTGGCTTCCAACTTGTTTTCTATGAACAAAAATATCAAACCCGTTTTTTGGGCGATTTTGAAGGCTTGGGGAAAATCGAAAAAGCCAAACAAAACGATTACGGCAAACAGTACATAGTAAGTCTCAGTCACGGAAAATACTTGTTTTTTCTGAAAACCGAAGAGGGAAACTTTCGGGTGGGCGATACCGTTTGGTTGAAAGGTAATATCAGCGCCGCCGAGCCGGCCCATATGCCTTTCGGTTTCGATTATCGGAAGTATCTGAAAAATCTTAAAATCTACGGCCAAATCGAAATCGAAGAAATTGCTTTTGTCAGACACGAATTTACTTTAAAAGCGATTAAAGAATCAATCGAAAATTATTACGACCGCTCCTTTTCGGAACAATCCGCCACTGTCTTAAAAGCTTTAATCATGGGGTCGGAAGACGCTTTTGCGAAAGATTTGAAAACCCAAATCAACCGCGTCGGCATCAGTCATTTGTTTGTGGTTTCGGGACTCCATGTGTCGGTTTTTATTTTGATCCTGACCAAAGTTTTGCAAATCTTCAAAGTCAAAGAAAAGTACCATTTCTATATCATTACACCGCTCCTTTTCGGTTATCTGGTTATCATGAATTTTATGGTTTCGATTATTCGGGTATTTGTCAGCGAAGTAATGAAACAATTCAACCAAAGGTATCGATTGAACCTGACGACCATCGACCGCTTTTGTTTGAATGTCATTTTGGTGCTGATAATCAACCCTTACTATTTGTTTCAGATGGGGTTTATCCTGAGTTATCTTGTTTCCGGGAGTCTGATTTTATCTTCAAGGCTTCTTGAACGTTTTCAAAAGCAAAAGCTTCGTTCCGGCCTTATTATGTGTTTTGTCAGTTTGCTTGCTTCGGTTCCGGTCGTGGCTTGGCTCAGTACCGAAGTAAACTTCTTAAGCGCGCTTTTTAATTTGGTCTATATCCCGTTTGTATCGTTTGTGCTTTTGCCTTTATCTTTGGCGGTGACGTTTTTGCCTTTTTTGGACGGTTTGTACCTTTCGGTGGTTAAGCCCTTTTTACAGGTTACCGGTTTTTTAAGCCGAATCAAATGGGGAATATTGCGTTTTCCCCATCCGACCTGGCTGATTATAGTTTTGTATTACGTTTTGCTCGGAGGTTTGCTTGCCTGTTTGGAAAGAGGAGAATTTAAGAAAGCTTTAAAAGCTCACGGGGTATTTCTGGCTTTTTTGCTTTTGTGGTTGAACAAGGCCTGGTTTAATCCGGTTGATCGGGTTTTGTTTTTGGATTTGCCGAAAGGCGAAGCAACCTTAATCATCAGCCGCTTCAACCGGATGAACATCTTAATCGATACGGGCGAAGCTGGTTATGAGGAGGTCCATCAGTTGTTGATGAAATTCGGCATCAAACGCTTGGATTACTTGATTCTATCTCATGGGGACAGCGATCATGCGGGGGAAGCATGGAATATCATGAACCGTTTTTCGGTCGGGACCCTGGTCGTAAGCAAATACGATGACAGTTCGGGAATCCGAACCGCTTTGCTCGGAAAACGGAAAAATACGTTCTTTTTGGAAGCGGGCGATTCCTTTCGGGCGGGAAACCTGTGGTTTACCGTCCTCCACCCCGCGAAGCCATATTCCTCCCCCAACAATAACAGCCTTGTTTTATACGCCGATCTATTTGGCAGGACTTTTCTTTTTACGGGAGACATCGAAAGGGAAGCGGAAAGGGATTTGGCGATGCGCTTTTCCGCACTGAAGGTCGATTATGTCAAAATTGCCCATCACGGTTCCCTAACTTCGACTTCCGAAGTTTTTTTGCAGGCCGTTAATTTTCAAACCGCTGTTATTATGAGCGGCTACCGAAATACTTTCGGATTTCCAAATCCTTTGACTCTTAAGAAATTAACCGTTCCCGTTTGGGATACTAAAGTCAAACAAACCTTGGTTTTGGAAAGAAATTTGCTTGCGAAGACTATGAAACCGCCGAAAGAAAAAGCAAAAAAAGCAAAAATTAGTTTGAAAATCAAACAAACCTACGCATTTTTGTTAACGTTATAATTGATAAATAGGGGTTTTGTGGTATAATAAGATTAAATAAAAGTAATTTGCTTTACGGAGTGATATTTATGAGGAAGCAGCGGTTTGAATTGATTAGGCTATCGTTGGTTTTGACTGTTCTTTTGGCGTTCGTTTTAATAACCCCTTTGGATATTTTTTCGCAATCCGTAAAACTGCCGCTTTTGGAACAATACCAAATGATTGAACTTGATAATGACGATGTTGAATATTTGGAACAATATCAAAAGCTCCAAAGTCAATTGAATAAATTCCACTTGATCGGTTTATACAAAGTGACCGAACCGGGTGACACCGAAACCTTCAGTTTAAACATTCCCGCCACTTACCAACAACGCAAATCGCTTCGGGTGTGGTATTTGCCATTTGATGACGAAGGCCAGATGGGCAAAATTAACGATGTAACGATTTTGGAACGGGAAGTGTCCATCAAACCCAAGCAACCGGGTTATTTTGCGTTGCTTGACTTAAAAGCGGTTTCGATCAGTATCTACAAAGAACCGGACAAAATAGTCTTTTCCGCCAACGAAACCCGCGACTTTTCGGGCATGATTCTTGAAGTCCGCTTGGAAGACGACACCAGTTATCTGACCGACGATTTTACGATTGGAAATACGGAACTGACCGACATTTTCCACGACGAAGTGGAAATCATATACGAAAACTGCGTAACCCATTTGGTAATCGGGGTCGGACCGATAGCCTGCGGTTGTTTTACCGGTGTTTATCAACGCGCTTTATCACTCATCGTTGTCGGCTTGCTTGCCCTCATTTTAATCAGAAGAAAATAAAAAAGGGGTTATTTTAGTTATTGGTCTAAAATAACCTTTTATCGATAAAAGCGACTGACTTGTTTAATTTTTTTGTTAAGGGAGAAATAACACTATGCGCAATATCAATGTCAACAAAATAGCGGTCGAAAATGTGTATCTCTTTACGGGAACGGAAGAGGTGCGAGGAAATGCCAAAATCGACCAAATCATTCAAACAATCGCTCCCGCAACCTTCAGCGTAACCAAATACGATTTGGACATTTCTCCTTTAAGCGAAGTTATCATCGACGCGATTACCGTGCCGTTTTTGGTCGATTATAAAGTAATCATTGTCAAGAATCCTTACTTTATCACGAAAAAGAAACAGGGAAGGGCGCAGGACTTAAACAACATGATTAAATATCTGAAAAAACCTTCCGACCAAACGGTTTTGATTATCAATGCCATCGGTTTGGAACCGGATCCGACCAACGAAATCTATCAGCTCCTGCAAAAGGTCGCCTACATTAAGGATACCCAATTGCTCGACGAAGTGGAATATAAAGGCTGGGTCATCCGCCTTTTCCGCGATGAATCCGTCACAATTAAAGATGATGCCTTGGAACTTATGGTGGAACTTGTGAAACAAAACTATGTGCGGATGGAACAGGAAGTCAAGAAACTGGCCACCTTTGTCGGAGCGGGCGGAACCGTCACTTTGAAAGATGTGCAAAGTTTGGTCAGCCGCGATTTGGAAGGCGAAATCTTCAATTTCATCAAGGCAATCGTTACGAGAGATACCAAAAAGGTTATCGAACTTCACCAGGCTTTCACCAATTCGACCCAGGACGTGATGGGAATTATCGCGATGATTGGCCGGACTTTTCGCGATTTGCTCACGACGCTGAAACTGCTAAAGTCCGGATATAAGCAGCACGACATTGCCCAGTTTTATAATGTGAGCGACGGTCGGGCTTACTATATGGTCAAAGATGCCAAGACCTTTGAAGAAACGGATTTAGCCAATTACGTAAAAAAAATGGCCGACCTTGATTATCAAATCAAAAGCGGCCAGATCGATAAAAATATCGGCTTGGAAAGATTGTTGTATCACTTCTAGAACCGAAAAAAAAAGACCGTTTAGGTCTTTTTTTTATGCCATAGAGTTTAGTGCTTTGGCTAAACGTGATTTTTGGCGAGCAGCATAATTCTTATGATGAATGCCCTTAGCAACTGCTTTATCGATTTTTTTGTTTGCTAAGTTAAAGGCAGCAATTGCCTGTTCTTTATTGCCTGATGTCACCGCTTCCTGGAACTTTTTGATTGCAGTTTTCATAGATGAATTGAAGGAAGCGTTCAATAATCTTTTCTTATTGTTAGTAAGAATACGTTTCTTTTGTTGTTTGATATTAGCCACTAATTTCACCTCCAAAGATTAACGGTATTATTATACCATATTTTAAAAATTTTTGGGTAGAATTACAATAATATTTTTTTCATAAATTGAGCCGAGCCCGTGCCTTAACCCCGTGCTTAGGGGGTTTTTTGTTTTGCCTTAAGTTTTTGGCCATTTATATTTTTTGAGGAATTGGGCAAAATAAACCGAGGTGATGAATTTGGAACAGGCAACTGAACTCAATTATACTTTGCGCACAGACTTGGCCCATGAGGACGTATCCCGCCGCAAACCCGAAGAACTTCCCGATGTGCAAAAAGAAGAACTTGATATCGGGGGCGTGCGGGTGCAAAAAACCGTGATAGGAGAAACCGCGGCGGAAAAACTGAAAAAACGTCCCGGGACTTACTTTTTGCTCGAATTGGAACCGGGTGATTACCACGACAGCAAAACCTGTCGGAAGATTGAACTTGCGCTTTCCGAGGTTTTGGAGCACATGCTTAAGAATCTTAATTTGAAAGGAAAGCGGGCTTTGGTGGTGGGGCTCGGAAACGTCAACGTGACACCCGACAGTTTGGGGCCGTATGTGTTGGACAATATCATCGTCACAAGACACCTGTTTGAACTGGGAACCGTCAGCGAAGGCTACACCGAAGTCTGCGGGATGAGTCCGGGGGTTATGGGGACGACCGGAATCGAAACCTACGATATCATCAGCGCTGTGCACGGCCAAGTCGATGTGGATTTTCTGATTGTCATTGATGCGCTGGCGGCGGCTTCGATTGCCCGGGTCAACCGATCAATTCAGGTAACGGATGCCGGGATCAGTCCGGGATCGGGGGTCGGCAATAAACGGAAAGAAATCTCCTCCCAGACGATGGGGGTGCCGGTGATTGCGATTGGGGTTCCGACCGTGGTGGATGCGGTGACGATAACGAGCGACACAATCGACTTCCTTTTGAAGTACTTAAACCAGGAAGCCTTCGGCGAAAAACGGCCGGCGGAAATGCTCGCAGCGGAACCCTTGAAACGGAATTTTGCCGAGATGGAACTGCCAAAAGAAGATCTCCGCGAACAGTGGATGGGAAAAATTGGTTTGTTAACGGAACCAGAAAAACGCAGTTTGATTAAAGAAGTGCTCTCGCCTCAGGGGTATAATATGATGGTTACCCCGAAAGAAGTGGATGCCGATGTGGAAGACTTGGCCAAATTAATCGCCACTTCCATCGATATCACCCTGCACGACAGTTACCGAAACACCTATTTAAGCGAAAAGCATATTTAACCTTGTTTCTTCATATTGATTAATATGAAAATCAAAATTGCGATTATTATATGTTTAACCGTTTTCGCGTTTCTTAACAATTTTATTATTCATTTTGACGAAGTCAAAGCTCTGACCAATGATGTCGACATCACGATTATGGTTGCGACTTTGGACCCGAGAGTCGAAAAAGCACCGGGCTCCTTAAAAGTTTTTTGGCATTACTTGCTTTTTTTTCTTTATTTTTTCAATCCCAACGATTTACGGAGTATCCTGAAATTGTACCCTTAAAAAAGGAGGTTAAAATTTGGCAAAACGGGTGGGAAAATTTTTGATTGTTTTTTGTTTGTTTGTCTTCGGGATCATCATCGGGGGACGCTACCGAATCGGATCCAGTAATTATTTCGAAGAAGCCAAAGAAGAATTCGAACAAGAAATCACTGATCCGAACGGTCATTACGAACCGCTTCCCCTAACCCCGGAAGGGGACTTCACGAGCGACGTTGCGCTAAGAATCGATAAAGCGCTCGAAAAAATCGTTGGAGGAATTTTCCGAAGACTAGCAAGCATCTTAACGGACTGAACTTAAGCATTAACCGATTAGCCAAGCGGTTGATGCTTTTTTTATTTGCCAAATAAGCGAAATTTCGCAAATAAAACCATATCGTATAATTAGATTTATTTTGTCAAATATGGTATACTAATTGTATCTTACGAGGTGCGTTATGAATTTGCCAAATCGAATAACCATATTTCGGATTTGCTTAATTCCGGTAATAATTGTAATCTCATTGATATCATCCTTAAAAAACAGGCTAATCTTTAATTTTCTGAATTTGCAAAACCTGCTGATTCTGATTATCTTTTTAATCGGAGCATTTTCCGATTTTCTCGACGGCCGAATTGCGCGTAGGCGCAACCTCATAACCAACTTCGGGAAATTTGCCGACCCCTTAGCGGATAAAATGTTGGTTTTGACGGTTTTGGTTTTAATGGTATCCGAACATTATTTGGAACCTTGGGTACTGATTGTCATTTTGGCGCGGGAAATGACGGTTACCGGTTTTCGGGTCGTCGCCGCCAGCCAGAATATCGTCATCGCCGCAAACTTCCTCGGCAAAGTCAAAACCAATTTTCAGTTTGCACTGGTGATTATGCTTTTGGTTTTCGGGGGAACAACCGTTTTGTGGCTGTCGGTCATTTTAAAAATCCTCATCTACGCAACCGCCTTTATTACGATTGTGAGCGGTGCCGAATATATCATCAAAAACAAACATGTCTTGAAATAAGAACATAAGAAAGGGGTAAAACATGGCAGATCCTAAAGAAAAAGACTTAAAAGATGCGAATGGGCGCGAATTAAAAGAAAAAGCGCTTCAGGAAGCGTTTAAATCCATCGAAAAGCAATACGGCAAAGGCTCCATCATGAAACTGGGCGAAAAAGTCAACGAACAAATCGAAGTCATTTCCAGCGGTTCGATTGCGTTGGATGCGGCGCTCGGGGTGGGAGGTTATCCGAAAGGACGGATTATCGAAATCTACGGTCCGGAATCGAGCGGTAAAACGACTTTTGCCCTGCATGCGATTGCGGAGGCGCAAAAGAAAGGCGGCTATGCCGCGTTCATCGATGCGGAACACGCCCTCGACCCAACCTATGCGAAAGCTTTGGGTGTTGATACCGACAATTTGATTTTGTCGCAACCGGATAACGGCGAACAGGCCTTGGAAATCGTCGAAGCATTGGTGAGAAGCAATGCCATCGATATCGTCGTAATCGACTCGGTAGCGGCCCTCGTTCCGAAAGCGGAAATCGAAGGCGATATGGGAAGCAGTCATGTCGGTTTGCAAGCCCGTTTGATGAGCCAAGCAATGCGCAAACTTGCCGGTATTATCAATAAAAGCAAAACCGTGGCGATTTTCATCAACCAAATCCGGGAAAAAGTGGGCGTGCTTTTCGGCAGTCCAGAAACCACTTCCGGCGGACGGGCGCTTAAGTTTTATGCCACCATCCGTTTGGATATTCGCCGCGTTGACCAAATCAAGCAAGGCACCGATGCGATCGGCAATCTGACAAGAGTCCGGGTCGTCAAGAACAAGGTTGCGCCGCCGTTCAAAACCGCGGAAGTCGATCTTATTTTCGGGGTTGGAATTTCCCGCGAAGGGGAAATCGTCGATTTGGGTACCAACCTGGATATCATTCAAAAAAGCGGTTCCTGGTTCTCTTATAACGGGGAACGTTTGGGTCAGGGCAGAGAAAACGTCAAAGAAATTCTCAAGAACAATCCGACTCTTGCCCAAGAACTCGAAGCCCAAATTCGCGCCAAATTAAAAGAACAGTAAAAAAAGCCCGTTTCGGTATCCTATAGCGTATCGCAGTTGCGATTTGCAATAAGGATATCCGAACGGGTTTTTATTTGGGAAAGAAAGCCTGATCCACCGCTTCAAGATACGGTATCCTCGGGGCATAGGCCGGTTTGATTAAAATTCCGTGTTCTTTAAAATAGGCATAAGGGATGCTTTTTCGTCCGCCGCTTAACGATTCCTCGTAACAGCAAATCAGTTTATCGATTGCAAGGAGATAGACTTCCTGTTTATTGATAAACTCAATCAACAAAAAGGCGATTCCCCCCATTTTGGCCACGTTTCGCAAATGTTCGATTTGATGTCTGAAAAGATGGGAAAAAGGAAACGACGGGGCGTTGCACGATTTGGCCTCGAAATCGATATATTGACCGCGATAGATGCCGTTATAGTCGGTAGTGGAAGGAATTTTATAGTAAGCTTCGACAATCCGCGCTTTGTTTCGGGAAGGAAAATCGACTTTGACGACTTGCACCGGTGTCGGTTTTTTGTGGATGATGGCGATATTGTGTTGCAAATAGTATTGATTGGATTCGTTGAGGGCTTGTTCGAAACTGGTGCCGAGCCGCGATTTGGATAGATTCGGATTTCTGATTAAAGTTTGCTCGCCGGTTTTTCCGGGTTTGCCGGTCGGGTAATTAAGCATAATATCAACCTCGTTGTAACCATTATACAAAAAATCCCCGATTAATGCAATGGTTTTGGCGCTTTTCGCAAAAACACTTTAAACTATTTCTTTATACCAGGCGACGAACTCCTGATACAAACCGTTTTCCAAAAGTTCAAACAAAAGACTTAATACTTCGTAATAATGGGGATTATTTGCAAGCCGAAAATAAGCGGTTTTTAAAGTTTTGCCGAAATTACTCTCGACTTTGCCGCTTGGCGAAAGTCGCATTTCCATCAATACCCCTTGAATCAGGGAAGCAGCCGAAATGGGAAAGTCCGGCATGCCCCATAACTCGCTCAACCAGGCAAGCGTTTCTTCGTCGATGATATTTTCCCAAACAAACGTTTTTCGCACCACTTTTCCCCCATCTTATTATACGCCCAAAACAAGTCGGATGTGCTTCGTATTTGCTTGCTTTTCGGTTTATTTTCCCGTATAATTATGTTTAAGGAAAGGACACTGACCATGAAAAATAAATACTGTTTTACGATTTATTATACCCGCACCGCGGATGACATCGAGCATTACTATCAAAAACTGGTTCAACCGGGTCTTTTTCAGGGAACGGAAATCTTTTTTCCTTACCAGCTGGACGAAGAAGGCCGAAACAGTTACCGAAACTGTTTAACCGAATTGTATCAAAAAAGCACTTTGGATAAAGTATTGCATCTGCCGCACGGCAAAAACAATAATCTGGCTAACGAAACCGCGATTGATGCCACACTGAAACGCATGAAAGAAGCCATTGATTTTGCACATCTGTTCGGAATCAAAAAACTGACCATCCATCCGGGCGAAATCGAACCTGAGAAAAGTTTCGAAGAGGCAATGAATAATTCTATCCGAAACATTCGGGATTTGGCGGATTACTGCGCGCCTTTCGGCATGAACTTAATGGTGGAAAACATGAACGGTCGCCCCGAATTGTGCGTTTATCCCGAAGAAATGCTTTTCTTTTTGAAAGCCGTCAATCGTCCCAATGTCAAAGCCGTGCTTGATACCGGTCATGCCCATGTGGCCCGACAGGACTTAAGGCATTTTGTCCTAACTCTGAAAGATTACCTGTATCACACCCACTTAAGCGATAACGATCAAACCCGCGATGCCCACGGACCGATTGGTTCGGGAACGATTGACTTCGGTTTGGTTTTGCGGGCACTGAAAGAAATCGGTTATCAAGGCTTACTGTGCCTGGAAGTGTTGCACCAAAAAGGCGAAGAACTGGTTCCGCTTGCCTTGGCTTTGGAGAAATTGACCGAATAAACCTCACAGCCTTTTGAACCGTTAAGCGGCTTTTGAAGTTTTTTGGTATAGAAAAAAAGAAAATGGAGAAAAAATAAAGGATTAAAGCCGCTTCCCAAAGGAAGGTTTTGCTTTAATCCGGTTAACCATCCTCATGTGGTATAAATTCGGGGATAGTTTTTGCCCTTTGACAAAACGACCGTTTTCAAAGACGGAAAAAAAAGGAAGTATATATTTTAATTGTTTGACAAAATCGCCTCAGTAATGGTATAATACATAAGTATAGATTTAATCTATTTTTCAAACAATATGTCAAATATGACAATAATTTATACCACAAGAAAATACTAAAAAAAGGAGAAAGATTATTATGGAACCTTGGGGTTGGATAGTAATATTTCTCGTTGTTATTGCCGGAATTGCAGGAACGATTACCGCTTGGAACATCGCCCTTGCAAAAGGAAAAAATATTGTCGAAGAACAATTTCGTGCCTTAGGAAAAGAAGCCGATCGTCTGTTAATTGACGCGCAGAACTTAGCAGAAGCCCGTCAAAAAGAACTGATTGCGGAGACCAAAAAGGAGATTAGTACCCTTCGTCAAGCCTTTGATAAAGAGGTGAAAGAACGCAAGCAAGAGCTACAAGATTTAGAAAAAAAATTAGATCAAAGAGATGCACGTCTTGATAATCGTTCAATCAATCTGGACAAGCGTGAAGAAAGTTTAGCCAAGAAAGAACAAAAATTGGAAGAACAACGGGAAGCGCTTGAAAAACGAAGCAATAGAGTCGAGGAATTAATACTAGAACAAGAAAACAAATTATTTGAAATTGCATCATTAAACATGGATGAAGCAAGAGCCATTGTATTCGAACGTGTCGAAAACGAAATTCAAATGGACATTGCTTTATACTTAAAGGAACAAGAAGAAAAGGCTAAAAACGAGGCTAAACGCAAAGCCCAAACAATTTTAGCTAATGCCATTCAACAGTATGCTAACGAAACAGTCCAGGAAAAAACCGTTTCCGTTATCGCTTTACCTAATGATGATATGAAAGGACGCATCATCGGTCGCGAAGGAAGAAATATCCGAGCCATCGAAGCCGTAACCGGCGTCGATCTGATTATCGATGATACTCCGGATTCAGTCGTCATTTCCTGTTTCGACCCGGTCCGCCGGGAAATTGCGAAACGAACCTTGGAGATTCTGGTCAGCGATGGCCGAATTCAGCCTCCGCGCATTGAGGAAGTTTATGCCAAATGCGTCAAAGAACTCGAAAACGAAATCCGCGAAGAAGGCGAAAAAGCGGTGTTTGAAACGGGAATCGGTAAAGTTCATCCCGATCTCGTCAAACTTATTGGACGCCTACGGTTCAGAACCAGTTACGGCCAAAATGCTTTAACCCATGCCAAAGAAGTTGCCTTCTTGGCCGGTAAAATGGCTGCCGAAATCGGCGAAAACGAAATTTTGGCTCGCCGGGCCGGAATGCTTCATGACATCGGAAAAGCCATTGACCATGAAACAGAAGGCAGTCACGTGGAAATCGGGTTGGATATTGCCAAACGGTTCCGCGAACCGCTCGAAGTAGTTGATGCGATTGCCTCACATCACGATGACCAAGAACCGAAAACTTTAATCGCCGTGTTGGTTGCGGCTGCGGATACGTTGTCGGCAGCGCGTCCGGGTGCTCGCAGCGAATCGCTGGATAATTACATTCGCCGTCTTCAACAACTTGAAGAATTGTCGAATGAGTTTAAAGGCGTGGAAAAAACGTATGCGGTGCAAGCCGGCCGTGAAGTTCGCGTTTTAGTCAAACCGGAAGAAATTTCCGATTTGGAAGCGACAAAACTGGCGCGGGATATTAAGAAGAAAATTGAAACCACGATGAATTATCCGGGAACAATCAAAGTAACGGTTATTCGTGAGGTACGAGTCCAAGAAGTGGCTCGCTAGAAGAGGTTTTATGAGAATTTTATTTGTCGGTGATGTCTTCAGTATCAAAGGCCGCGAAATTCTCGCCCGTCAACTTAAAAAAATGCGTCAAGAAAAAGGTGTTCAATTTATCGTGGTCAATGGCGAAAACATTGCCCACGGTCATGGCATCAATGAGAAATACTATCATTTTCTGTTGGAACAAAATGTTAATGTCGTTTCTTTAGGCAATCATGCATTTCGCAACCACGATATCTATAATTTCATCGAGGGTGCGAAAAATTTAATCCGCCCTTTGAACTTCCCAGCCGGAGTTCCGGGTCAAGGTTTCTTAACCGTTAATTACAACGGCAAAAAGATAACTGTCTTTCAAGTCATGGGTCGGATTTACGAAAACACGGCACTTGACTGTCCGTTTCAGACAACGGAGCAATTATTGAAGAATGTTAAGAGTGATTTGTACTTTTGTGACTTTCATGGTGAAGCAACAAGCGAAAAAGCTGCTTTTGCCCATCATTTTGATGGTCGGGTGCACATTGTGGTGGGTACGCATACCCACGTTCAAACCAATGATGCACGCATTTTGCCGAAAGGAACTATGTTTATAACGGATCTCGGGATGACAGGTTCGCTTGACGGTATAATTGGGGTTACACCTCAAAATATTATTAAAAAGTTCCTTACAGGACTTCCAGCCAGGCATGACCCGATGGAAGAAGGAAGGTCACAATTTAACGGCTTATTGGTAGAACTTGATGATCAAACACAAAAAGTGACAAACTTCGAGGTTATACACGTGATAGAATAAAATGCACATGTATATTCAACCCTTATGCAACTAGGCATATTGAAGTCGCTGGGGGAATATAATTAAATGCATCAATTAAGTAGGAGGAATAATAAAATGGAAGTATTAAAAGTCTCATCAAAATCAAAACCTAATTCAGTTGCAGGAGCACTTGCAAATGCCCTTCGTGAGCGATCCACTGTGGAAATTCAAGCAATTGGTGCTGGTTCGCTAAATCAGGCAATTAAAGCCATTGCGATTGCCCGTGGTTATGTTGCCCCAAGTGGAAAAGATTTAATTTGCATTCCAGCCTTTAGCGACATTATTATTGATGGAGAAGAACGTACCGCCATCAAGTTAATTGTAGAAGCTCGTAAATAGTTGGCATAGTTGGCTTTTGCCAACTTTTTACTTACTTAAAAGGAGAGTTACATGATAAAGTTGCCTGTTCTATATACCCCCCGGTTAATCTTGCGGGAGATTTGTTTGGGGGATGCGGAGGATATGTTTTATTATGCCCAGCATCCCCTTGTGGGTCCGAATGCCGGATGGGCCCCGCACACCAGTATTCAGGAAACCCGTCGGGTAATTCAATTGTTTTTGGAAGCCAAAAAACGCGGCGAACCCGGCGTGTTTGCCATAATCGATCGTCAAACGGGGCGGATGATTGGAACAATCGAATTGTTTAACCTTGTCTTTGGCTTTAAGGCTGAACTGGGGTATGCTCTCAGCCCCGATTATTGGGGCAGGGGAATTATTCCGGAAGCGGCTGAAAGCGTCCTGGAGTACGGTTTTCACGTTCTTCAGCTGAAAAGAATCGAAGCAAGCGCTTTTTTGACCAATTACCAGTCGCAACGGGTCTGCGAAAAACTTGGCTTTATCCGCGAAGGCGTGGCCCGAAACGGTTACCTTCGCTATGACGGGAAAATTTTCGATAAAGTAATTTTCGGTTTAACCGATACAGAATACGAACAATTAACGGTAAACAGATAGGAAGATTTAGCAAATGACCAAAGACTACAGCAAATACTTTACCCCTTCCCTCAATCAGGCACGTAAACGCCGGGGCGAAAAAGTGGAAATCATCCGCTTTAAGCTCGGTGAGAAGTACCGGGGTGTGGGAACGGGAAAAAAATACCATTTGAAAACCTACGGCTGCCAAGGGAATCTTGCGGACAGCGAACGGATTGCCGGAATTTTGGAAGCGATGGGTTTTAGCGAAACCTTAAACGAAATGGAAGCCGATCTTATTTTGTTCAACACCTGCGCAATCAGAGAGAATGCGGAAAATCGGGTGTTTGGGGAATTGGGCCGGATTCAAAAAATCAAAAAAGAAAAACCCGATTTGGTAATCGGGGTTTGCGGGTGCATGCCTCAGGAAGAAATGACGGTCAATTCCTTAAAGAAACGTTTTCCCAATATCGATTTGATTTTCGGAACCCACAATATAATCGATTTGCCGGCTTATATCTATGACATCTTTGTCGAACATCGGGCGGTTGTCGATGTCTGGTCGATTGAAGGGAATATTGCGGAAGAGATTCCAGTCAAACGGGATCATGCCAAAAAAGCCTGGGTCAACATAATGTACGGTTGCGACGAGTTTTGCACTTATTGCATCGTTCCGTATACCCGAGGCAAAGAACGTTCGCGATTGCCCGAAGAAATCATCAAAGAAGTCCAAGCTTTGGCCGATGAAGGTTATTTGGAAGTAACTTTGCTCGGCCAAAACGTCAATGCTTACGGTAAAGATTTGGAAGGCCGAAACTACGGGTTTGCGGATTTGTTGAAGGATTTGCATAAACTTCCGATTCCGCGCATCCGGTTTACCACGAGCCATCCGCGCGATTTTGACGATGCCACCATCGAAGCGATGGCTTTGGGCGGCAATATCATGCCTCACCTGCATTTGCCGGTGCAATCTGGTAACGACCGGGTCCTGAAAAAAATGAACCGCAAATACACCCGCGAAGAATATATTACCAAAATGAAAAAGTTGAAAGAAGCGGTTCCCGGCATCAGCATTACGACCGATTTTATCGTGGCCTTTCCGAGCGAAACCGAAGAAGAATTCAACGATACCATATCCTTGGTTCACGAAATCCAGTTTGATGGAGCGTTTACGTTTATCTTTTCGCCGCGGGCAGGAACACCTGCCGCAAGCTACCCCAACACTTTAACGCCGGCCGAAAAGAAGGACCGTTTACAACGGCTGAACCAAGTCGTAAACCATTACAGTTTGCTCGGCAACAAACGGTTTGAAGGCCAGATTGTGGAAGTTTTGGTGGAAGGTTTCAGCAAAACCAAACCGGACGTCTTAACGGGTTACACACCGCACAACAAACTGGTCAACTTTGTCGGCGACGAATCGTTAATCGGTACCATCGTCAAAGTCAAAATCGAAAAAGCCTTCAGCTGGCACTTGCGGGGGGTTCTGGTCTAAAGTGCTATTTCCCCTTTCTCAGTCATATAATAAGGTGTCACAAGTCACCGATATTTAGAATATATTGTTACTGAGGAGGGATATTATGAACGAAATTCGCGAGATAGTAACGAGAGCAGTACTAGCGAAAGGCAAAAAATTATTCCGTGTACGCCAAATCATTACTCCCGAACATAGCGCATTCAGTGTTTTAGGATGCTGGGTAATAAATCATGAATTTGAAGCAAGGTTAAACGGCAAACGGGTCGATGTGACCGGCAGCTTTGAAAGCGATATTTGGTATGCCTATGACAACAACAGCCGGACCGAGGTAGCAAGAGGAATCGCATCCTATGAAGATACCATCAAAGTAAGAGAAATCGTCAGCGAAAATATCGGCGATCATTGTGATGTCATCGCGCGCGTCTTGCAACAACCGACCTGCACCAATGCGCGAATCGTCGACGGGGGCATTGAAGTCGAAGTCATCTTTGAAATTTTGGTGGAAGTAATCGGCGAAACCAAGATGATGGTTACCGTATTTACGAATCCGCAACCTTATGAACCAATCGATGACTTTGAAAACGAAATCAACGAAGATTTTTTAAATGAACGTCCCATCGAAGAGTAGTCAACACACTTAGGGGGTATAATGAATTATCATATTGTTCGAACCAACGAAACAATTGAAAAGATTGCGCTACTCTACAATTTATCGGTAACCGAAATCAAAAGCATCAACCAGCATATTACGGCTTGGCATAATTTGATTCCGGGTACGAAACTGCGTTTGCCGGAAATTCCGGAAAACGTGAGCCTGGAGTTATCCGATGTCGAACCTTTTATCGAGGATTATTATCCGAAAATCACCAAGGAACCGCCCGTAAATCCCGAAGAACCAAAGGAAGTCCCGAGGACTCCCGACGAAGCAGAAACGATTCCGGTCAGTGCCGAAAGCCAAGGCGACCAGGCGGCGGAACCACCAAAACAAAATGGTCCGATTTATCAGCCGTATTACTATCCTTACGGTTACTATCCGTATCCATATGCCTATTATTATTCCGCATATCGAAGGCCTCAATTGATTCGTTCCGGCCAAAAACCAAAGCCACAAAAACCATCGTAAAGATGGCTTTTTTGTTGGTCGATAATGCTTGCTAAAATAACCAAAACGCGTTAAAATATATGTAAAAAGGATTGAGTAAGAAATGAGTAAAAAAATCGGATTAGTACTGAGCGGCGGCGGTGCCAAAGGAGCTTATCAACTCGGCGTATGGCAGGCTTTGCTTGATTTGGGAATAGCCCCTCTAATCAGCGGTGTATCGGGCACCAGCGTTGGAGCCATCAACGGGATATTATTTGCCCAAGGCGATATCAAAGTGGGCTACGAAATTTGGGAAAAAGCCAAAGTTGATGCCATCAATGTCAACGATTTAAACAAGCGCCAACGCTTATTATACAAAGTATTCGGCGAACCGAATATGACGGCGGTTTACAATATCACCAGAGCCGAAATATTAAAAACCGAAAACCTAAAAGCTGGTATCAGTCAATACTTGGATTCCGAAAAAATAAAAAAATTCCCGGGAGACTGTTTTGTGGCCTCTCACGATATCAAGAACAATGTCCCGAATTATTTCAACCTTAAAAATTACAACAAAACCGAACAGGTAAAAATCGTTTTGTCTTCCGCTTCCATCCCTTTTATTTTCAGCAGTGTTTCCATCGACGGAAAAAAATACAATGACGGCGGGTTGAGCGACAACACGCCGGTCAAGCCGCTGTATGAAGCAGGCTACGATACTCTTATCGTCGTCTATTTGAATCAGCACGGTTTTTATTCGCCCGAAGCTTTTCCGGGCTGCACTTTGATAAACTTAATCCCTTCGGTTTCTTTGGGCGATTTTCGCACGGGAACATTAAACTTCAGCGCCGAAAAGATCGACAGTCTGATTAAACAGGGTTATGACGATACGATCAATACGTTAGATCAAATGGAAAAACTAAGAACTCTGATTGCCAAGTAAAAAACCAAAGACCCGGGGTTCTTTGGTTTTACGGACGAACGGCGAAACGCACAAGTCCTTGAAGAATGGGAGTTTGAGGGTTGGCTAGAGGCAGAGGATAGGAATAAGGCTTGGGTACGGGATAAGGATATGGCATCGGCAAATAGGTTGGGTATGCTACCGGATAGGGTACGATGCAACAAGGCCTGCGTGCCAGCCAAAACGGCAAGGTTATGGCAGCCCCTACCGCAATCAGCGGCAGTAAAAACCGTTCGCCTTGTTCATTGACGATTTCTTGGTATTGCATTGGTTACCTCCTTCACTTTAATTTATGCCTTGAAGCAAAAGTTGTGCTGGGCTATCATCTTGCCTGCATAATATTTGCGGGGAAATGCATAAATTGAAAAGAGGGTGAATAAATGTGAAAAAATCGACCTGGGTCAGATGTTATACCAACCAATCAATCGATTGCAATGATAATAAAGTAAAGTGTTATAAGTTTCAAAACGGAAACCTTTTGATTGGGGAATACTCGGAAATCACGGACCTTTTGAAAGAAAATGGGGTTAACGATTTTTATTTGGAAGTCGACTATCATAATGCGCTTTTTGATTATCCCCATTATTTAAACCCCGATATCCGAATCGAAAAAGGGGCGGTCATCAGGGAAGGCGTTACCCTAAAAAAGGGAGCGATTGTTTTGATGAACGCAACCGTTAACAAAGGAGCGGTTATCGGCCAAAATACGATGGTTGATATGAATGCGGTGGTAGGCAGTTCCGCAATCATCGGCGACAATGTCCATGTGGCGGCCGGGTCAGTGATTGCGGGGGTGTTGGAACCCCAAGCCAGCAGTCCCGTGGTGATAGAAGACGATTGTTTCATCGGTGCTGGCAGCATAATCTTAAGCGGCATTCGGATCGGAAAAGGCGCCATCGTGGGCGCCGGCAGCATCGTTACCAAAGATGTAAAACCCAATACTTTGGTGTACGGAAATCCGGCCAAAGAAATCGGCCGGGTGGACGAAGCATTGAAACAAAAAACCGCCCTTAATTGGGATTTAAGGGAAGCGGATAATTGAAATAAAGATATTCTTCCAAGCAAAGGTTTTGTTCAAAAATTTTTTTAGCATGTTCGATTCCCACAAAGCGATAGTGCCAGGCTTCATAGGGATAACCGGTAATGTGTTCTTTGTTTTGGGGATACCGCAGGATAAAACCGAATTCATGGGCATGTTGAGCCAAAAACGAACAAACGGCAGTATTCTCAAAATAAGCCGTCAGTCCGCTTTCCAAAGTCGAAACATCGAGCGCAAGCCCCGTTTGGTGTTCGGAGTGTCCCGGTTTTGCCAAATAAAGACGGTTTAAGGGATCGGTTTCTTCCCATAAGGACTGTTGTTTTTCGTAGGGACGGTAAGCCGAAAAAACAAATGCTTCCAACCGAAAACTTTGCAATGCCTGATAAAGCAATGAATAAGCGCTCAGAGCGCTTTTTTTAATTTGCATCGTTTCGTTCGGCCGTTTGATATAACCGACTTCTTGGACGGTTACCAAGTCGGAAGGGATATAATCGGAAGCCAACCGGAATTTGGAATTGACGAGGATAATTCCATCCACCGTGATGGCAGGGTATATTTTGTTTTCCACATCCAAAAAGCGGGGATGATTGATGAGATTCAGGGATTGAATGATTGAATACCCCTGAAGATGGAGAAAATAATAATCCAAAAGTTTTTCGGTCTGAAAAACCGAATATTTGTTAATTTCTTCCCAAAACGCTTTAGGAATCTTTCCTTCGATAATCGTTTTTTCGAGGTGCCGGTACGAAATCAAGTCTTCCGGGTTATAACCCAAAATTTTCAGTTCCTCGGGAAATTCGTAAGAAGCACAGGCAACCAAAAACCAGGCCGTTATAAAAAATAAGTTATAAACAATTATTTTTTTCATGCTTTTCCCCCGGTAGTTATTTTCATTCGTTATTTTTCCCGAAAAAAAGAAAAGCATAAAAAGTTATACGTAATATTATCATTTTTTCGCAAAATATGATAAAATGATTTAAAGCCAGATTCAAGAAAGGATGATTTTGATGACAGTTTTATTAGTCGATGGCAACAGTATCCTCTTTAGGGCTTATTATGCGACGGCCGGTATTCCCGGACGCAGCATTATGCAAACCAAGAACGGTTTTTATACCAACGCGCTCTACGGTTTTGTGGGGATGTTGATTAAAACCATCGGTACCATCAAACCGACTCATATTTTGGTGGCTTTCGATACCAAAGCCAAAACTTTCCGTCACGAAGAGTTTGACGATTACAAAGCCCAACGGAAACCGATGCCCGAAGAACTTGCCATGCAAATTCCTGCCATCAAAGACTTTCTTGATGTGATGGGTATCAAACGTTTGGAAATCGAAGGCTACGAAGGTGACGACATCATCGGAACTTTTGCCAAAAAAGCGAAAAGGCAAAATTACGATGTCATCATCCTAAGCGGCGATAAAGATATGTTGCAGCTTGTCGACAACAATGTTCAGGTCTATCTGACCCGGCACGGCGTATCGGAACTCGAAGCCTTCAATGTCGACAATTTCTACGAAAAGATGCAAATATATCCGAGCCAAGTCGTCGATTTCAAAGCTTTGACCGGCGACAATTCGGATAATTTGCCCGGCATCCGCGGAATCGGACCGAAAACCGCCTATCAGTTATTGGCCGAATATGAAACAATCGAAAACCTGTTTGCCCATGTCGAACAGATTAAAGGAAAAATAAAACAAAACATTATCGAAGACCAAGAAATTTCTCTGAGAACCAAACGCCTGGCGACCATCAATTGCGATGTCGATTTAAAAGAAGATGTTGCTACGCTCAAACGCCAGGGTTTCAATAAACAGGCGCTCCGGCAGTTTTTCGAACGCTATGAATTCAACAACATGATCAGCAAAATCGACACGATTCCCAATGTCGAGGAAACCAAGAACCCACCGGAAACTGTCGAAACAGTGGCCAAACCGAAAGTCGAATTTTCGTTTGACGAGGCCTGCCGGTATTTCAATCAGCCTTCCTTTATCGAAGTCGAACTCGATCATGCCAATTACCATCGCGCCAACGTTTTGGGGCTATCCTTCCTGTTCGAAGAAAAAGGCTTTTTCTTGGAAAAAGAACGCTTGTTTGACGAAAAAGTGGTTCGGTATCTGGAAGACCAGGCCATCAAAAAAGGAACCGTGGACAGTAAACGGTTAATCGCTTCGCTTGCCATACTCGGCATCGATGTGCAGGGAATCGATTTTGACGCAACACTGGGCATTTACTGCGTAAATCCGAGTTTTGTCTCCAATTCGCTTCCGACGATGTTCAGCCGGATGATTCCGTGCGATTTGCCGGAAAACGAAACCGTGTACGGTAAAAAAGAAAAGTATGCGGTTCCGGGTCTGGAATTTTATGCCCAATACAGTTTGGATAAATGTTTTTATGCCCGGGCGGTCAAACAACCGATTATCGATGCTTTGACTTCCACCGACCAGTTATCCCTGTTTACCGAAATGGAAATTCCGCTGGCCAAAGTATTGGCGGAGATGGAAATCAACGGGTTTGCGATTGACAAGAAACGCTTGGTTTCGATTGGCGAAACCTTCAAACAGGAAATCGAACGCTTGCGCAAAGAAATTTACGCCCAGGCCGGCACGGAGTTTAATATCGATTCGCCAAAACAACTGGGACAGGTTCTGTTCGAAAAGTTGGGTTTGGATACCGGACGCAAAAACAAAACCGGTTATTCCACGGCGGCGGATGTCTTGGAGTCGCTTGCGGAAAAACATGAAGTGCCGCGGTTGGTGTTGGAATACCGAAAATACGTCAAACTTTACAATACCTATGTTACGGGTTTAATCGAGGAAATCCATCCGGACGGCAAAGTCCATACGATTTTCAAACAGGCTTTGACCTTAACCGGCAGACTTTCGTCGATTGAACCGAATATCCAAAATATTCCGGTCAAAACCGAAGACGGTCGTTTAATCAGGAGCGCCTTTGTGCCGAGTTACGACGTTTTGGTAAGCGCCGACTACTCGCAAATTGAGTTAAGAATTTTGGCCTCGATGGCAAAAAGCGCCCACATGATTGAGGATTTCAACAACGGTTTGGATCTGCACGCTTCCACCGCCAGCAAAATCAACGACGTACCGCTCGAGGAAGTAACCAAAGAGATGCGAAGGTATGCCAAAGCCGTCAATTTCGGCATCATCTACGGGATGAGCGATTGGGGCTTATCGGAAACTTTGCATATTACCCCGAGCCAAGCGTCCCGCTTTATCGATAAATATTTCGCGATTTATCCGGAAATCAAGGTTTTCCTCGACCGGATTGTCGAAGAAGCCAAACAAAAAGGTTATACCACCACGCTCTTTAACCGGAGACGCTATATTCCGGAACTTTCTAGTCCGAACTTCGCTCTGCGCAAATTCGGGGAACGGACCGCTTTGAATGCCCCGATTCAGGGAACGGCGGCCGACATCATCAAAAGAGCGATGGTCTTGTTGCATCAGGCTTTAAAAGAAGCGAACCTGCAAAGCAAACTGATTGCCCAGGTTCACGACGAACTGGTGCTAGATGTAAAACAAGAAGAACTCGAAACCGTCAAACAAATCGTGAAAGAAAAGATGGAACATGCCGCGGAAATCGGAGTAAAACTCACCGTGGACGTCAAGAGCGGTTCCGATTGGAATATGTAGAAACGATTAAAAAAAATAGAAATAATAAGAGGTGAAGATTGTGATCGATATGATTTATCAAAATATGTTGGTTAGAAGAAGTGTCCGCCAATTCATCAAAGATAAACCGATTTCCGAAGCAGAAATCGAATATATGCTGAAATGCGCCATGCAGGCACCGAGTGCCCGAAACGAACAGGCTTGGGAGTTTATGGTAATCAACGACCGCGCTTTGTTGGATAAAATCGCCTCCAGCCATCCTTACGGCCGAGTACTTGTTACCGCTCCGCTAGCCATCGTGGTTGTGGGAAATACCCAAAAAGTCAAAAGCCAGCTTTTCCCTCAGGATTTGGCGGCCGCTACCCAAAATATTCTCCTCGCCGCAACCGCTCTCGAACTCGGAAGCTGCTGGATGGGCATTCATTTGAATGACGATCGTGCCAAATCCTTAACCGAAGTTTTGTCTTTACCGGAACATATCGTACCGTTTTCGGTAATTGCCATCGGCCATCCGGAAGACCCCAATGCCTTAAAACCGATTGATCGGTATCAACCCGAAGTCGTTCATTATAACCGGTGGTAATATGCCAGAACTTCCTGAAGTTCAAACCGTAATCAATATTTTGCAAAAAAGTATTACCGACGAAACAATCAGCGGCGTCAGAGTAATCTATCCGGGGATTTTACACGATACAACCACGGAAACATTGGAACAGGAATTGCCCCACCAAGTCATCAAAGGGTTTAGACGGAAGGGAAAATACCTAATCTTCCTTTTGTCAAAAGGCAGTTTGATTGTCCATTTGCGCATGGAAGGTAAATTTTATATTTTGCCCCAAGATGCCGGAATCGAAAAACATGTTCATATCGTGATTTATTTTGAAAGCGGTAAAGCCATTCATTATCACGATGTGCGAAAATTCGGAACGTTTACTTATCTGCCTACCAATGACTGGAAGGCGATTTCCGCTTATCCGATGTTGGGAAAACTCGGAAAAGATGCGAATGCCGAGTGGGAAGAAGACGAATTGTATTATTTGATTCATGACAAAAAAACTCCCGTTAAAGCGGTTTTGCTCGATCAGACCGTGATTGCGGGGCTCGGAAATATTTATGTCAACGAAGTTTGCTATTTGGCGAAAGTCCATCCTTTGCGCCTGGCATCTTCCATTTCCAAAGAAGAAGCCAATAAAATCAGTTTCTTTGCCAAAAAGGTTTTGGACGAAGCGATTGAATACGGCGGAACCACGATTCGTTCCTATACCAGCAGTTTGGGTGTTACGGGACGCTTTCAACAGTTTCTCCATGTTCACGGCAAAGAAGGCGAAAAATGCTCGGAATGCGGCACCGAAATCATCAAGTTAAAAGTGGGCGGTCGCGGAACCTACATTTGCCCTAAATGCCAAGTCTTAAGACCCAAAGTTGTGGCGATTACCGGCGGCATTGCGACCGGCAAAAGCACCTTGGTCAGACTTTTAAGGGAAGCCGGCTTTCAGGTTTGGGTGGCCGACGAAGAAGTGGATCTTTTATACCGGAAAAAAGCCGTAATCGACGAGGTGGCCAAACGCTTTCCGGAAGTTTGCATCGAAGGAATCATCGACCGGAAGAGTTTGGGCAAACTTATTTTTTCGGACGAAAAGGCGCGTAAAGACTTGGAAGCCATCATTCATCCGTTTGTTTACGAAGCTTTGGATGAGTGGATCAAAGAACACCAGGACGAAAAGTTTGTGTTTGCGGATATCCCGTTATTATATGAAACCAATCGGGAAAAATGCTTTGACGAAGTTATCGTGATAACGGTCCCGTTAGAAATCAATGTCCAACGCCTGATGGCCAGGGACGGTATCGACGAACAATATGCCATGCAAAAAATCCATTCCCAGATGCCGCTCGAGGAAAAAGCGGTTAAAGGAAATTATGTTATCGATAATGCCGGCTCGATTGTCGATACGGCGCATCAATTGAATAAAATTCTACAAAAGATAAGGAGATGAATGACTTGAGCGGTGAATTTTTAGTAAAAAGCGTAGCTACCTCGGATACGGCCAGTCAAGAATTGTTAACCCATTATTATCGCAATGATTACAATACGGTAAAAAATTGTGTTTTGGAAGTTGCCAAACAATTGAATTATACCGTGGAAACGGTCGACGACCGCTTCAAAGAAATCTTCTTGCAAGGGGCGAAAAGTCATATCATTGTGAATATGGTCAATATTACTTACTATGAAACAGCCCTTGATTTGACTGTATACACATATTGGACCTTAACCAAGAAAAAAGCTGTCCAGATCGTGACGGATTTCTACGCGCGGTGCGATCGCAAGCTCAATTTTAAAGGGAAAGGGTTAACTAAATGAAAAAAATGGAAGATTATCTTCTTGCCGATCATTTTGTGGTGGTCATTCCCGATATTATTACACCCTATGAACAAAAAATCCTAACCTATTTATATGCACCGTTTCTCGGTCCCCAAGCCAAGTCGTTATATACAACTTTTTACAGTTTGGTAAAACCGGGGGAAACCGAATCGGAAATGATGAGTCATTCAGCTTTCTTTAATATCATGCAAATCAAAAAACCGGAAAAATTTTTGGAAGACCGCTCCGTTTTGGAAGCGCTCGGTTTATTGGAAACTTATTTTTATGAAACCAAAGACGGCGAACCCAACCGCTATATCTACCTGATGAAAAGAGTTTTGGATCCTTATGCTTTTTCCCAAGACCCCAATCTGTCACATCTTTTGCGAGCCAAAATTGGCGACGAAACTTACGAGAAAATCATGGTTGATTTGTTGATTCGGAATTTCGACATCAACAAGTTCCAAAATATTTCCAAAGCCTTTGACGAAGTGTTTACCATCACCGAGGATTTGCCGATGATTGATTTTTCCGCTTGGTGGGTCGACGCGAAAAACAAAGGTGTCAGGGTGAAAAACGTCCATCAACAATTCGAAAATATCAAAGTGCAATTGTTGGCTCAGGGCGATTGGGCACCGGAAGTTCTCAATGACCCGAGGCTCAAAACCGAAACCAACCGTTATTGCTTTTTCTATTGTCTGACAACCGAAGAAATGGCTCAAGCCATTCTGCTTTCTGCTACTTCAGATTATCAAATCGATTACGAGAAATTGCCGGAAGCGGTAAAAATTGTTTATGCCAACAAAAAGCAGCCGGTTGCTGTGAAAAAAATCGGCACAGTTCTTCCTAAAGCAAATTCGGAATTGGTAAAAAAACTGGAAACGACCTCTCCGGCCAAAGTATTCGAAGGAAAAACCGGCACGGAGTTACTGCCGAACGAAATCCAAATCTTCGATCAATTGCAAAGGAAAACCGGTGTCAGTATCGGTATCATCAATGTTTTGATGCTTTATGTTTTGGAAGAAAAAGGTGGAGAAGTACCGAGTTACAATTTTTATTTAAAAATTCTTAATACTTGGATTCGTAAAGGCATAAAAACCACCGAGGAAGCGTTGAGATATATCAATTCGACTCCCCTTTCGCGAAAATCTCCGCGCAAAGAAAAGCCGGTTCCCGAATGGTTCGATAAACATATGGAAGAAGCAAAGAAACGGGAAGAAGAGGAACGCAAAAAGCAGGAATCCGAAGAAAATATGCTTTCCATGGAAGAATTGGAAGCCATTTTCAAGCCCAAGAAAAAGGCTAAATAGAAACGAGGTATGTTTATGAACAATGTAAAAGCAAAAAAAGATACCAAAACACCAGGCGAACAATTATCGATGCATCAAATGGTAAACGGCGTTCTAAAAAACCCTGAAATAGCCCGTTTCGTCAAAGCCAATAAGTTGACCAAAGAAGATGTCGAAAACAATTTATCGCTTTTTTTGGCCTTTCAGTTGCGAAGCGAAATCTGCCAAAACTGCTCAGGCTTGGATAAGTGCGGTCAATCCCTCCGAGGAAAAGAGCCTTTCCTCGATAATGACGAAGGCTATTTGGTTTTGGACATCCGGGATTGCAAATATCAGCAAATAGAAAACGAACGAATTCAAAAAAGCGAACGCTTGGAATTTATCGGCCCGATTCCGAACGGCTCTAATACCGATGATGTTATCGTGAACCAGAAAAGAAGAGCGATTCTTTCGCAAATCAATAAATTCATTGAAAATTACCCTAAACCTCAAAAAGGCATTTACCTTTACGGTCCGTACGGTTGTGGAAAATCCTTTTTGATGTGGCATTTTGCCCGCCAATTGACCGAACTCGGCGCAAATGTCCTTTTTGTTTATTATCCGGAATTTGTAAGGCTCATCAAAAGCACCATCGGCCGGGACAGCGGAATGTTTGACGATTTGACCAACCAATTGAAAGAAGCCGAAATCCTGATTTTGGATGATTTGGGAGGAGAAATGTCTTCGGCCTTCATTCGGGACGAAGTTTTGAGTCCGATTTTGCAGGAACGGATGTTGCAAAGAAAACCGATGTTTGTTACATCCAATTTAAGCCGCGATCAATTGACGGAACACTTGCGCGATACCGGAAAGGATTCCGATATCGTTAAGGCCGAAAGAATTGTGGAAAGAATGAAGACTTTGATGGATTTTATTCCGTTGGATGACAAAAATTACCGGTTGTAATCTGAAAACCTGTGAAAGAGGAAAATTTAGGCAATCGAGTTCTCAGACGCTACAGAAAGCGTTTTTTGGGTCCAAACGATTGACAAATAGGTATAAATCGAATATAATTAAGCAAAATAACAAAAATGCGACGAATGGGACAAGATAAAAGGATAACTTTTTTTCAGCGAGGTAGGTTTGGTGGAAGCTACCAAAAAAGCCCTTTTGTTACCACCCAGGAGCAGCTCAATCGAAATTGAGCCGGATCAAGCCCGTTATGCTTAAAGAGGCAAAAAACAGTCGGAAAAACCTTGAATAAATGGTTTTTTAATGTTTTTTGCGAATTAAGGTGGTACCACGAACAACACTCGTCCTTATCCAGAGGATGAGTTTTTTTATTTCACGATAGGAGGACATTATGAAAATCTATTTTCCAGACGGAAACAGTAAAGAATTTGCGCAAGGCGCAAGTGCTTATGAAATAGCTCAGGCTATTTCGGTAAGTTTAGCCAAAAACGCCATTGCAGCAAAAGTGGATGGCGAACTCTATGATTTGCATCGGCCGATTAACCACGATGCGCATTTGGAAATCGTAACCGATACCAAGGAATTGACCGATTTGCTTAACCATTCCTGTGCGCATTTGTTGGCCCAAGCCATCAAAGAAATGTATCCCCAAGCGCTTTTCGGCGTCGGCCCGACCATAGAAGAAGGCTTTTATTATGACATGGATTTGGGCGATGTCAAAATCAGCGAAGAAAATTTCGGGGAAATCGAACGCAAAATGTTGAAATTGGCGGAACAAAACTTTCCGATTGTCCGCAAAGAACTTTCGCGTTCCGAAGCTTTGGAATTTTTCAAAAATGACAAATACAAAGTGGAATTGATCAACGATTTGCCGGAAGGCGAAGTTATTACCGCTTATTCCCAGGGTTCGTTTACGGATTTATGCCGCGGCCCGCATTTGCCTTCGACCAAATGGCTTCGTCATTTCAAACTATTGAACGTAAGCGGTGCTTATTTCAGAGGCGACAGTAAACGCGAACAATTGCAACGAATTTACGGAATTGCTTTCTTCACCAAAGAAGAACTGACCAAGTATTTGGAACTTGTGGAAGAACGCAAAAAACGCGATCATCGCCGACTCGGAAAAGAGCTCGATTTGTTTATGATTAGCGAATTCGGTCCGGGATTCCCGTTCTGGCTTCCGAACGGTATGATTTTAAGACGCAATCTCGAAGAATTCTGGTACAAAATCCATACCCAAGCCGGTTACCAATTGATTCAAACACCGATTATGCTCGATAAGAGCCTGTGGGAAATTTCCGGACACTGGACAAATTACCGTGAAAACATGTACGTTGCGGAAATCGACGACCGGGAATTCGCCATTAAACCGATGAACTGTCCGGGCGGAATCTTGGTTTACAAACGTGACATCCATTCTTACAAAGATTTTCCGCTTCGTTTGGCCGAACTCGGTTTGGTTCATCGCCATGAAGCAAGCGGTGCTTTGACGGGACTCTTCCGCGTACGAAACTTTACCCAAGACGATGCGCACATCTATTTGCGTTTTGACCAAATCGTCGACGAAGTGGCTAGATTAATCGACTTGTTCGATTATGTTTACGGCATTTTCAACCTCAGTTATCATATCGAATTGTCGACCCGTCCGGAAGAAAAATACATCGGCTCGATTGAAGTTTGGAACAAAGCCGAAGAAGCTCTGGCGGACGCCTGCACCAAAGCGGGTCATGAGTTCAAAGTCAATCCGGGCGACGGAGCGTTCTACGGTCCGAAACTCGACTTTAAACTCCGCGATTCCATGGGCCGGATTTGGCAATGCGGAACGATTCAGCTTGACATGAATTTGCCGGAACGTTTTGACCTTCATTATATCAACGACCAAGGCGAAAAGGTTCGTCCGATTATGCTGCACCGCGCGCTCTTCGGTTCGCTCGAACGCTTTATCGGTATCCTGATTGAACACTATGCGGGAGCATTTCCGCTCTGGCTTGCACCGAGACAAATCGTTATCGTCCCGGTCAACAATGCGTCCCACGGCGATTATGCCAATAAACTAAAGGAAATTTTGGCTGAGCAAGATTTCAGAGTCGAAGTCGACATGCGCGACGAAAAGATGAATTACAAGATCAGAGAAGCGCAAACCAAGAAAATCCCTTACACGATTGTGGTGGGCGACAAAGAAAAAGACGAACAGCTTATCACTTACCGTCCGTACGGTAAGAACGAATCGAAGACGCTTTCTATCGCGGAATTTGTCGCTAAACTAACAGAAGAAGTGAAAACCTTCGGAAAAAGCAAAGAATAAAGAGTTATTTTCGCATTAAGATGTTCATGGCAAAACAAGTGGAGCGTTTATTTAAAAAAACGCTTTACGGAATTTGTCAAAAAGCTTATCAAAGCAAATAAAAAGACTATCATTTTCAAAAAGGAAAGGGTAGTCTTTTTTTTGCCTATGCCTATACCTTAAGCGGGATTTGTCATATAATGGGTTTGAAAGGAAGGAGTATATGAATATGAGTATGAATATAAATCCAAACAAACGCTTCACAAGCGGCTATGATGAGTATGTCGTAAAACAAGGCGATTCGCTGTATCAAATAGCCAAATTGTTCAATACGACCGTAGCCGATATCAGCGATGCCAATATGTTGACGAGTTCCACGATTTATCCGGGGCAGGTTTTGATGATACCGAAAGCAGGCTTGCAACAATTCACCGTTTTCGAAGATTACCGTACGGTTGAAGGCGACACCATGGCGGGAATCGCCCAAAAGACCGGCACGTCTTTGGCACTGCTCGGAACCTATAACGATTTCGGGGCGTTGAAACTTGAGAAAAACCAAATCGTCAAAATCCCGCGACGGGGAGGAACTTATCAGATTTCGGAAGGGGATACGGTTAGCCGAATTATTCACCAAACCGGCAAAACCGCCCAAGAATTGCTGGAACTTAATGCGGGTACTTGGCTGAAAAAAGGCACAACCATCCGTATTGCTTAAAATCAAAACAAAATGTTTTGTGAAAAGGCTTTGTGCCTTTTTTCTTTTTGCGTAAAAAAACAACGGCTTTTGGCAAAAATATGGTATAATCTATATACTATGAAATATGAACAGAAAGTATGTGATGTCTTTATGAATAAAAAAGAAACAGTAACCGTAATCGGAGCGGGGCTTGCGGGGAGCGAAGCCAGTTATCAATTGGCCGAACGGGGATTCAAAGTCAAACTTTACGAAATGCGTCCGAAAAAAATGACTCCCGCCCATCAGACGGGCTTTTTTTCCGAACTGGTCTGCAGCAATTCCCTCCGAGCAAGTTCTTTGGAGAATGCGGTGGGGGTGCTTAAGGAAGAGATGCGCCTTCTTGATTCTTTGATCATGAAGGCAGCCGATGCCACGAAAGTGGAAGCAGGGGGAGCTTTGGCGGTAGACAGGGAAAAGTTTGCTTTCTTTATCACCGAAACCTTAAAGAACCACCCTAATATCGAAATCATCAACGAAGAGGTTACGAAAATTCCGGAGGGAAATGTCATTATCGCAACCGGTCCGTTAACGAGCGACGCTTTAAGCAAAGAAATAACGCTCCTGTTGGGCGAAGATGATTTGTACTTTTTTGACGCGACGGCGCCGATAGTCACGGCCGATTCCATCAACCGCGATATTGTGTTTGAAGCATCCCGTTACAACAAAGGCGAAGCCGCTTATCTTAATGCCCCCATGACCGAAGCAGAATTCGACCGTTTTTACGAATTCCTCATTTCCGCATCCACCGTGCAAACCAAAGATTTTGAAGTCAAAGTTTTCGAAGCCTGTATGCCGATTGAAGAAATGGCCAAACGCGGCAAAGAAACCTTATTGTTCGGTCCGATGAAACCGGTCGGTTTAACCAATCCGAAAACCGGAAAAAGAGCGTTTGCGGTGGTGCAACTTCGGAAGGACAATGCCATCGGCAGTTTATACAATATTGTCGGATTTCAGACGCATTTGAAATTTCCGGACCAAAAGAAACTGATTTCGCTCATTCCCGGTTTGGAAAAAGCGGAAATTGTGCGGTACGGGGTAATGCATCGCAATACCTATATCAATTCGCCCAAACTTTTGAACCCGGGTTTCCAATATAAAAACAACCCCAAGGTGTTCTTTGCCGGTCAGATGACGGGAGTGGAAGGTTATGTGGAATCGGCTGCCAGCGGATTGGTTGCCGGAATAAACATGGCCCGAATGTTGGAGGCCAAACCTTTTATGACCTTAAGCGCAAATTGCGCCATCGGGGCTTTGTCGCTTTATGTTACCAATCCGGCAATCAAGAAATTTGAACCGATGAATGTGAATTTCGGCTTGTTCAATCCTCTGAGCGATAAAATGCCGAAAAAAGCGCGCAAAACGGCTTACGGCGAACGGGCTTTGAAAACTCTTCAGGAAATCATTGTTTCCGAAAACATCGACAGTTAAAAACATTAATTTTTTTAGATTTTACAGCAGTTAGGCAAAAGGATTAAATGATTGTAAAAAAATCAAAAAAGTGCTAAAATAGTTTTAGAATAATGGAGGTATCAAACATTATGAAGTATTGTACGCATTGTGGCACTCAGTTGAATGATTTTGCGGCAGTGTGCACTCACTGTGGCTGTATGGTGGGAAATATTAACATTCAACAGGGCCCAAAAGAAGAGGATGCCCCAAGTACCGGATTTGCCATTTTGGGATTCTTTGTTCCGCTTGCGGGATTGATCCTTTGGTTGGTTTGGAAAGATGAATTTCCGCTTCGGGCAAAATCTGTCGGAAAAGGAGCACTAATCTGTGTTATCGTTAATGTCGGTTTAGCGTATGTTTACGTTATTGCGATTATAATCTTGTTATTGGTGAGCCAATCGATTAATATCAACGTTCCTGGTTTTAACCAATTTGCTTTCTTTATTCAATCATTAATTCATTGGTAATACCTTTCAAATAAATCAAAATCGGTTGATTATCGGAAAATGAAACCCAAAACTTCGTCAAAGAATTTTTGGTTTTTTTATATCTAAAATAGACATATCTTGGAAATAATTGTATAATGAAGAAAAAAATATTGGGGGGTAAAAATGAAATACATTATTGGACTAGATCTTGGAATTAATAATGTGGGATGGTCAATTGTTAATCAAGAAACAAATGAAATTGTAGATTGTGGAGTTGTACGCTACCAGGAAAGTAGTGATGCTCAAGAGCGAAGGAAACTCCGTGCATCCCGCAGATTACGCAATCGTAGGTTGCATCGGGTGGAAAGACTTGCTTTGCTTTTTAAAGAAAATGGTATTCCGACCCAAAGAACAATCGAACCTGAACTAATAACTAAAAGAGCAAAGGGATTAAAAGAGGAATTGTCTGTTCAGGAAATTGTTAATATTATTTATTATTTTGCCATGCATCGAGGTTATATTCCGTTTGATGATGAGAAACAGGAAAGGGAAGTAGTTCAACTGGATGACAATCAATTTCCGTGCGAATTTATTATCAACGAATTCAAAAAATACGGTAAATACCGTAATTCGAACAAGTTAATTAAATGTTCGGATAATATTCGGGAAATTAAACAAATTCTTGAAACCCAGAGGACTTTTCATCCAGAGTTAACTCCAGAATTAACCGATAAGATAATCAAAATTATTACAAGTAAACGGGAATTTTATGAAGGGCCGGGAGGAGCAAGAATTAATCAATTGACTCCTTACGGAAGGTTTAGAACTGCTGCCGATTTAGAAGAATATAAAGTCAATCCGCAAAAATACAAGTATTTGTATGAAAAACTAATTGCAAAGTGTAAAATAGCTTTAGGCGAAACCTGTGCACCAAGGATAAATTATTTTGCGGAAGAATTCAATTTCCTTAACGACTTTATTAATATGAAAGTAAAAGATGTTACTTTACTTCCTCAGGAATTTGCATATAAAGTTGATGAAAAAGGAAAATTATCGGGCGAGACTATTTTGGAAATAAGAGATTATGTTTTAAGTAATGAAACTGTTCGTCTTGATAAAATGTTTAAACAAATTCTTGGAACAGGAATTGAAAATATTGAAGGATATCGCATTGACAAAAATAAAAAACCGGAAGTATCGTTGTATGATTTTTACAAATACGTAATAAAACAATTTTCTCAAAATAATTTAAACCCGACTTGGCTTTACGACAAGGACAAAAAAATTTACAATAAAACAATGTATGTTTTAACAGTAGTTCCTTCCAGTGTACAAATTGAAGAAATGCTTATCGAAAGAATTCCTGAATACTCTTTTTCCCAAGAGGAGATTAATGTTCTAAAAGGAATAAAAACAAAAAAAATCACCAATAACCGAGGAATGTACCATTCGTTAAGCGAAAAAGTATTATTAAGAACTTTAGCTGACATGAAAAAAACACAGTACCAATTTAATTACATGCAGTTGATGAAAGAATTGGACTACGAAAAGGAAGCAAAAGAGTACTTTGAGAAAAACTATACAAATCGAACCGTTGAACCGTATCTTGTTGAGAAAAAATACATTGATGTATTAATTGCAAATCCTCAAGTGAAAAAAACCCTTCGAAAAGCCATAAGCGTCATTAATGCCATCATCAAAAGGTATAAAGAATATCCTACCGTAATTGCCATTGAATCTACCCGCGAAATGAATAGTAAAGCAAAAAAAGATGCTATTATAAAAGAACAAGCAAAGCTAGAAAAATTAAGGAAAGATGCCATAACATTTTTAGAAGAAAATGATTTGCGAGTTAATGAAACAAATATTCTCAAGGCAATGTGCTATAAAGAAACCAATGGACACTGTATGTATTGTAATACTCCGATTCCAGCATCTCAATTATCGACTCTTGAAATTGAACATATACTCCCAATTTCTCAGTCTTATGATGATTCGTTTGATAATATTACCTGTGCTTGTTTAAAATGCAATATGGAAAAATTAAAAAAGACTCCATACGAATTTTTAATGAGCATTAATTCATATGAACCATTTAAAGAGAGAGTGATTGATTTACCAATCTCTGACAAGAAAAAAAACAATTTGCTTTTTGAAGGAGATATTTCCAAATATGAATTAAAGTTTATCAATCGTAATTTGCGCGATACTGCTTATGGTTCAATGGCCTTAGCGGAAGAATTAAGAAAATTCAATGTCTTTTTGGAAAGAAAAGCAAACCGTTATATAAATATTGTGACAATTCCTGGTCAAATGACCTCAAAGATGAGAAGAAAATATGAATTGGAAGAAAAAGATCGCACTCAATTGTACCATCACGCAGTAGACGCAACAATTGTTGCAAGTATTGCAAATACTCCAGTTGGTAGATTAATAATTAAAGGACAAAATGACGCCAAATTTTGGTTTGAAAACAAAGAAAAAAGGTTAGAATTATCAAAACTATTTCCATATGCTGAACTCGAAAACATAAAGGAAATAAAAGAGTTAATCCCCAAAAAAGGTGAAGAGTTAATTTGCGAAAAAGATGATAGAATAAAGCGGTCTTTTGAGGTTAAAAAAAGCATAAATCAACAAATAGCAAATCAAAATATCGTAAAGTATAAAATCATTGATGGAGAATATTATTTAGTACAACAAATAAATAATATTTATGAGGAAAAGAGCAACGATATTTTTTATAAACTATTTGATGAAAGCAAGAAAGATAAAATCCTATTATGCGAATTGGAAGACCCAAAATTATACAATAGACTAAGGGAAATATTTTATGCACATGAAAAATCCAAAATTAACCCTTTTTTGGAATATTGCTTATTTGAACACGGCATTGAAACCACACCAAATAATTTCAATTATTTGATTCACGGAATAAAAAAATCTCCAAATAAACCAAATAGTCCTATTGTTAAAAAATTGCGTTATTTGGAAAGGAAAACAAATCCGTATATTTTTAAAAAAGCAGATTTAAATCGGAAAAGGAATAATTTTGGAGAATTTGTTATTCCAAAATTAAAAGACAAAACCATTAACGGATTAGATAGTCTTTCACAGTATTGTGTGGAAGTATATTATGACTCAGATGCGCAACGCTTTATCTTTTTGCCGATTTATATGGTAAGTGTTGATATCAATTCCAAGAAAATTAACCGCGAAGAACGTTATTATAAAGAAACGGTTGCAAGGTTAATCGGTAAAAAAACCCCACTTTATATTACCACCCTTTATACTGGTAATTGGTGCAAAGTAGTTAAGAGGGATTCCTCTTTTTCACAAGGAAGATTTATTTATTATCATAAAACTCATAACAAATTGGTTTTTGGAAAGGACGGATCTTACTCGTCTTCAGATGCCTTTTATATGACCACTAACGATAAGCAAATAATTATTTATGGCTTAGATATTTTAGGAAAAAAATATAAAATACTTGACTCAAATGACATCATATAGTATAATAAAAGTGCGCTAGACGTAGCGCATAACACTCAAATTTCACAGTCGTTCCTATTATAACACGAATGTGGAACCCAGGGAGAGGAGTCAAATCCTCTCTTTTTTTTCAACGGAGGAGATATGGGTTGGAGATATGTTTGTATTGATGAAGCAAGTCGAATAAATTACCGATTAAATAATATAGGTATAGTTTATAAAGATGAAACAATTTGGATAAATCTTGATGAAATAGATTCTGTTATTATTACTGATTCTCGCTGTAATACTTCAATCAGGTTATTGCAGGAGTTGGTGGAAAAAGGAATCAACGTGATTATTTGTTCAAATAATCATATGCCAGTTGGTTTATTTTTGCCGTTTCAAAACCATAGCCGAAGTTCAAAATATAACAAGTGTCAATTGGAATGGTCAATAGCCATTAAAAAAGCTGTGTGGAAAGAGATAGTGAAAAATAAAATAGCTTTGCAGAGTGCGGTACTCGAGAAGTGGGGTAAAACGAATAAAATTCCATTATTGACTCAATATATTTTGGAAATTGAAGATGGCGATCCAACAAACCGCGAGGGTTTGGCGGCAAAAGTTTATTTTCGCGAGTTGTTTGGTGAAGGTTTTTCCAGAGAAAGAAGAGATGAAGGAATTATAAACTCTTCTTTGAATTATATTTATCAAATTGTTAGATCAAAGATTGCTCAGGTAATTGTAGGGCATGGTTATATTCCGAGTTTGGGCATTTTCCATATTAGTGAATATAATTATTTTGGGTTTGCGGATGACTTGATAGAAGTCTTCAGACCAATTTGTGATCATTATGTAATGAGATTGTTGCAAAAGGAGGATATAAAATTTATGTCGCCAACCTTCAAAGAAAAACTGGTTGGGATATTGCTTGAACAAGTTGAAATAAGTGGTTTCAAACAAAAGGTATCAGAAGCTATTAAAATATATGTCCGTTCGGTTACAGATGCTTTAACAAATCAAAACATCGACTTAATTCAATTTCCATTTTTTATCCATGAAAAGTGACTATCGAAAAATTAGGATGATTTTGTTTTTTGATTTACCGGTAACGGAAGAGGATGATTTGAGGAGTTATCGTATTTTTGTAAGACAATTGAAAAAAATAGGTTTTTACATGCTTCAGTATTCGGTCTATGCCAAATCGCTTACAAATGCTTCTGATTTTGATAAGGTAGGTTTAAAAGTAATCAATATATTGCCCAAAAGAGGACATATAATTATCCTTAAATTGACAGAAAAACAATATGACGATATGATTTATCTAAGTGGCGAAAAGAACCGTCATGACATGATAGTTGGATCAAAAGAAATAGTTTATTTTGGTGGTGGCGACTTTGATTGAAATGAATGTTATTTCTGACAAAATAAAAGTCGATTCCTTATTTCTCAAAAAAAAGAATAATATTATTGTTGAGAATTACCATGTTCTGCAAAGTTTCCTTTCGGTGTTCTTTGATATCAACAACCCCAATACAACAATAGAAATAGGAAACAAAAAAATTGATGCCAAAAAAGCTTATGTATTGAATTTGCTTGATTATGAAAGCTTGTTTATTCAAACCAGTCTTAGAAAAGGGTCATTAATGTTTGATTACATAATAAAAGAAATTGAAGATAAACTTGACGAAGCAAGTTATCAAATAAATCAATTTCTCGACAAAGTATTTCTTGAAACGGTAAAGAATTCTGTTATTAAGTATAATCTGACATTTGATATAGATGTGGTAAAACTAGTCACACAATTTGCTGAATTTGAAAACCAAATTGATTCTCGTGAATATCTGAAAGTCATAAAAATACTATTACAATCTTTTATTGAAAAAAATCCAAATAAAACCATAATAGTGTTTACAAACGAAAACATTATCGGAAATGTTTTAGATGATGTAGATGGTATTATAATCTTTAATTTGTATGCCAAAAACGGTTATAATGTTTTCATTGATGAACAGGTGCTTAATTTTGACTTCCATGTAGTCTATAACCATATTAATCTTAACTGGCCAATTTCCTTGGAAAGACAAAAGTTAAATGAATTAGTCGATAGGTATATTAATGTCTTCCATGCTAACAAAATAACCGAAATATATGATGTTGAGATGTATATTGCTGGAAATTTATTCAATCAGATTATGCATATTGACAGGAGATTGACATTTAAAGGTAATTTATTTGATTTAGATGAGCCATATCGTGAGTATATTAAAAGCATTGAAATATCAAATCGATTATGATATAATCAATATATAACACAAAAACTTGTTTGGGACGCTAAACAAGGCACAGCACCGGATTTGTTTTAGGATGCTGTGAAATTTGAGTGTTATAAAGCGGCTGATATTTGCTAGCGTCAGCCCTGCGCGTTTTAGGATGCTGTGAAATTTGAGTGTTATAA
>ERZ795058.801-NODE-801-length-46468-cov-7.615259_pt1 | contig 46468 bp, 35 predicted proteins | sample MGYA00375142_ERZ795058 | MGnify/ENA primary metagenome ERZ795058 (study PRJEB30187, sample SAMN05720210) | activated sludge metagenome | isolation source: anaerobic digester from wastewater treatment plant | place: Japan | collected 2015-04-20 ... | reverse complement strand
TACAAGGATGCCGGGGCGGTTGTGGCGGGCGGCGTGCACGACGCGCGCTTTGACTATGCCGTGGCCGCGCCCGAGGCGGGGGCAACCCCGTGGGCGGTGGCCGGTTCGGGCGACCTGGCGTTGGTGACGGGGGCGCTGCTCTTTGACCGCGACGGCGCGGCGGGCCGCGCGGCGGCTGTGGCCAACCGGGCGCCGGCACCGTATGTGGCGCTGCACCCGGCCGATGCGGAGCGCTTGGGCGTGGCCGAGGGGCACGCGGTGGAGGTGCAGGGCGAGCAGGGCACGCTGCGGCTGGCGGCGAAGGTAAGCGCAGCCGTGGCGCCGGGTACTGCGTTCGTGCCCGAGCATCTGGGGTCGGAGAGTGTCAACATCCTCGGCGCGCGCCCTGGCGTCGTCATGCGCGTCGCGGTCAGGCCAGTGGGATGAAAGACTATTGCCCAAGCAGGCCGGGCTCCCACGCCCCGCGGCATGGGAGCCGCTTGTGCTGTCGTTGAGTAAGGCCGGACGTGGGGTTGGAGAAGAGCCATGAGTATTGACTGGATCCAACTGCTCATCGATGCCATCAAGGCCCTGGTCATCGCCTTTGGGCTGCTGATCGGGTTTGCCTACCTCACCTGGTTTGACCGCCGGCTTATCGGCCGCTTCCAGATGCGCCTGGGTCCGAACCGCGTGGGGCCGTTTGGTCTGCTGCAGCCGATCGCCGATGCCTTGAAGATGTTCTTCAAGGAGGATATCGTCCCGGCGCAGGCCGACAAGGTGCTCTACTTTTTGGGGCCGGCGATCACCATGTCGGCGGTGCTGATCTCCTTCGCGGTGGTGCCCATGGGGCCCGAGTTCACCCTGTTCGGCAGGAAGATCACCCTCTACCTGGCCGACGTCAACGTGGGCATGCTCGTGGTCATGGCGGTGCTCGGCATGGGCGTCTACGGCATGCTGCTGGGTGGCTGGGGCTCGAATAACAAGTACTCGCTGATGGGCGGCCTGCGCTCGGCGGCGCAGGTCATCAGCTATGAGTTGCCCTACGGCCTCTCGCTTCTGGGCGTGTTCATGCTGGCGGGCTCGCTGAGCATGGCCAAGATCGTCGAGGCTCAGGCGCGGCTGCCTTTCATCGTGCTGCAGCCGCTGGGGGCGTTGGTCTTTTTGATCGCCGCTCTGGCCGAGATGAGCCGCACCCCGTTCGACCTGGTCGAGGCCGAGAACGAACTGGTGGGCGGCTACAACACCGAGTACTCGAGCATCAAGTTCGCCCTCTACTACATGGGCGAGTACATCGCCGTCATCGTGGCCGCCTCGATCTTTGTGACCATCTTCCTGGGTGGCTGGCAAGGGCCCTTCCTGCCGGGCATCTGGTGGTTCTTTGCCAAGCTGATCGCCATGATCTACGTCCTCACCTGGATCCGCGTGACCCTGCCGCGCATTCGCTACGACCGGCTCATGAGCTTTGCGTGGAAGGTGCTCGTGCCGCTGGCGGTGGGCAATGTGTTGGTGACGGCGCTGGGCCTGGCGTTGCGCGATTTGCACGTGTTCGGGCTGTGAGGCGTGGGACGTGATGCGTGATGCGTAATGCGTAAGGTGAGCTGCTCATCACGCATCACGTGTCACGCATCACATGGTGCCCCTGGGCGTTCTGTGGGAGAGAGCTTATGTCGGCAATACTTGCTGTGGTCCAAGGGCTCTGGGTGACGTTGCGGCGATCGCTGCCGCGGCCGGTGACGGTGCAGTACCCGGAGGAGCGGCCGCACATCTACCCACGCTACCGGGGGCGGCATGTGCTGAACCGCCATCCCGACGGCCTGGAAAAGTGCGTGGCCTGCGGCTTGTGCGCCTCGGCCTGCCCTACCGGGGCCATCTATGTCGAGGCGGCCGAGAACAGCGACGCCGAGCGGCACTCGCCCGGCGAGCGCTACGCGCGCGTCTACCAGGTCAACATGTTGCGCTGCATCTTTTGCGGTTTCTGCCAGGAGGTGTGCCCGACCGGGGCAGTCACCTTGGGACCTGACTTTGAGCTGACCCAGTACACACGCGCCGACGCCATCTATAGCAAGGAGCGCCTGCTGGTGCCGGTGGCGCAGGCTGGAGAGCCTGCGCAGCTGCTGATTGGCGAGTCCGTGGGCGAGGGCGAGCAGGCTGGGAAGCCTGCGCCACTCAGGCCGGCGCCACGGGAGCAGTGAGGGAGGCCGAGCGCAGATGGTGGATGTGATCTTTTTCGCGGTTTTTGGGCTGGTAGCGGTCGTCGCGGCGATTGGCGTCGTGGCTCTGCGCAACGTGCTCTACAGTGGCCTCCTGCTCGTGCTGAGCATGCTCTCGCTGGCCGGGCTCTACATCCTGATGAACGCCCAGTTTCTCGGCGTGGCGCAGATTATCGTGTATGCCGGCGCTGTGATGGTGCTCTTCCTGTTCGCGGTGATGCTCGTCGGCGGCAGGGGCGAGGCGCAGCCGGCGTGCCGTCTGCGCGGCCAAGCACCGTTGGCGGCGCTCATGGTGCTCATCCTGGCGGTTGACCTGGGGCTGCTCGTCTACCGCGGCTTGCCGGCGGCGGCGCCGGCTGTCGTGTTGCCGGATGGGGGGAACGTCGAGGCTGTGGCCGAACTGCTGTTCACCCGCTACCTGTGGGCCTTTGAGGCCACCGGCCTGCTGCTGCTCGTCGCCGTGGTCGGGGTTGTCTACCTGGCCCGTGGCGGCGCCGGAGCGTCAAGCCACGACTAGTCAGCCACATCGTAGCCTAGCCCCTTGTGGGCGCCGGCTATGCCGATTGGCGAACACGACCTGGTCAGCGAGATCGTAGCCTAGCCCCTTGTGGGCGTCGGCTACGCCGATTGGCGAACACGACCTGGTCAGCGAGATCGTAGCCTAGCCCCTTGTGGGCGTCGCCGCCATGACCAAGATCGTAGCCTAGCCCCTTGTGGGCGTCGCCGGCAGCGGAGTCTTGGGACACGAGTTGGGGGATAGGGAAGACGGACATGTCAGTGCCAAGCAACTACTACCTGCTCTTGAGCGCCGTGCTCTTTATCATTGGCGTGCTGGGCGTGCTGCTGCGGCGCAATGCCCTCGTCATCTTTATGAGCATCGAGCTCATGCTGAACGCGGTGAACCTGTCGCTCGTGGCCCTGGGCATGGGCAGGGGGGCGGTGGACGGGCAGGTGCTGGCGCTCCTGGTGATGGCCGTGGCGGCCGCCGAGGTGGCCGTGGGGCTGGCGCTGATCATCACCCTGTTCCGCCACCAGGGGACGGTGGATGTCGACGACATCAACCTGTTGAAGGGATAGGTGCGACAGGCTGGAAAGCCTGTCGCAGCGGCCGGGACACAGGAGTGGGCCGGACAGGCTGGAAAGCCTGTCCTACAGCGGAGGTTCCGCATGCTCGACTATGTATGGCTGATCGTGCTGTTCCCCCTGGTGGGGGTGCTCATCAACGCCTTCTTCGGCTACCGGCTGGGGCGGCGAGCCTCGGGCATTATCGCCACGGTGGCCGTCGGCCTCTCCTTTGTGGTGGCCCTCGGCATCCTGGCGGGCCTGCTCGGGCTGCCGGCCGAGGAGCGCAGCCTCAGCATCCCACTCTTCGACTGGATCGCCGCCGGTGATTTCCACGTCGACGTGAGCTTTCTCGTTGACCCGCTGGCGGCGGTGATGCTGCTGGTGGTGACCGGGGTGGGCACGCTGATCCACGTCTACTCCAACGGCTACATGGCACACGACCCCGACTATGCCCGCTTCTTCACCTACCTCAACCTGTTCATCGTGGGCATGCTCTTCCTGGTGCTGGCCGGCAACTTTTTGCTGCTCTACCTGGGCTGGGAGGCGGTGGGCCTCTGCTCGTACCTCCTCATCGGTTTCTGGTACCACAAAAAGCCGGCCTCGGATGCGGGCAAGAAGGCCTTTATCGTCAACCGCGTGGGCGATTTCGGCTTTTGCCTCGGCATCATCCTGATCTTCCTGACCTTCAAGAGCCTGGACTTCAATGCCGTCTTTGCGAATGCCGGCCAGGTGGCGCCGGCGGCGATCACGGCTATCACGCTGTTGCTCTTCATGGGCGCGGCCGGCAAGTCGGCGCAGATCCCGCTCTACATCTGGCTGCCCGATGCCATGGAGGGTCCGACTCCGGTCAGCGCGCTGATCCATGCCGCCACCATGGTCACGGCCGGCGTCTACATGGTGGCGCGCACGCACGCGCTCTACGCCCTGGCGCCCTTCTCCTCGGGCCTGGTGGCCACTGTCGGCGGCCTGACCGCCTTCTATGCGGCGACCATCGCCATGGTGCAGACCGATATCAAGCGCGTGCTCGCCTACTCGACCATCAGCCAACTGGGCTACATGTTCCTGGCGGTCGGCGTGGGCGCCTACGCGGCGGGCATCTTCCACCTGACGACGCACGCCTTCTTCAAAGCGTTGCTTTTCCTGGGCGCGGGGTCGGTGATCCACGCCATGTCGGGCGACCAGGACATGCGCCACATGGGCGGCCTCTTCAAGAAGCTGCGCGTGACCGGCGCGACTTTCATCGTGGCCTGGCTGGCCATCGCCGGCGTGCCGCCCCTGGCCGGGTTCTTTAGCAAGGATGAGATCCTGGCGGCAGCCTACCACAGCGGCTACTGGCCGCTGTGGCTGCTGGGCCTGGTCACGGCGGCGCTGACGGCGTTCTACATGTCGCGGGCGGTCTTTATGACTTTCTTCGGCAAGTCGCATGTGTCGCCCGAGGCGGCGCATCACCTTCACGAGTCGCCGACGAGCATGACGGCGCCGCTGGTGGTGCTGGCGGTGCTGGCGGCGGTCGCGGGCTTTGCCGCAAGCTGGTTTACCGGCTTTCTCACCCCGGTCTTGGGCGTGGCGCACGGCGCGCCTGCCGCCGAGGGGCTGCCGGAGGCGGTGCTCATCGGGTTGTCGATTGTGGCGGCGGCCGTGGGCATTGCTGTGGCCTGGTTCGTCTACCTGAAGCGTGGCGTCACGGCCGATGCGGAGGCCGCGCGTCTGGGCCGCGTCTACGGCTGGGTGCAGAACGGCTACAATGTGAACGAGCTCTACTGGGCCATCTTGGTGCGGCCCATCGGCAAGCTGGCAGGGTGGCTGGCCACGGTGTTTGATGCGCGGGCGATCGACGGCGCGGTCAACGGCGTGGCGCTGGCTCTGAGGGGGCTGGGGCGACGGCTGCGTGGCTGGCAGTCGGGCTATGTGCGCCAGTATGCGCTGTCGGTGGTGGTTGGCGTGGTGATCGTCACGACCGTGGCCCTCGTGATGGTCGGTGTGGTATAAGGCGAGAAGGAGCCACGCGGCATGACTATCCTGAATGCCTGGATCCTGACCCTGCTTCTGGTGGTGCCCGTGGTGGGCGCCCTGGTGCTGGTCTTTCTCAACGAGCGCCGGCCCGGCCTGCTCAAGGGCGTGGCGCTGGCGACGGCGTGCATCGAGTTTCTGCTCTCGCTGCCGCTGTTCACCGCCTTTCAGCCTGGCGGGGCGGCCGTCCAGTTCGAGTTGCGGCTGGCGTGGATTGCGTCGCTTGGCGCCTCCTATCACGTGGGCATCGACGGCGTCAGCCTGCTGCTGGTGCTGCTGACGACCTTCCTCACGGTGTTGGCGCTGCTGTCGTCGTGGGGTGCGGTGACCAAGCACCTCAAGGGCTACCTGATCGCCATGCTGCTCCTCGAAGCGAGCGTGGTCGGGGTCTTTGTGTCGCTCGACGTGCTGCTCTTCTACGTCTTTTGGGAAATGACGCTGATTCCGATGTACCTCTTGATCGGCGTCTGGGGCGGCGAGCGGCGCATCTATGCGGCGGTCAAGTTCTTCCTCTACACGATGGCCGGCAGCGTGCTGATGATGGTGGCCATCCTGGCGCTCTACTTTATGAACGCGGGCGCCGGCGGCGGCAACACCTTCAGCCTGGCGGCGCTGGCGTCGTTTGCGCGCACGCTGCCTTACGGCACACAACTCTGGCTCTTCCTGGCCTTCTTCGTGGCCTTTGCCATCAAGGTGCCTATCTTCCCCTTTCACACCTGGCTGCCCGATGCGCATACTGAGGCGCCGACCGCCGGCAGTGTGATGCTGGCCGGCGTGCTGCTGAAGATGGGCGTCTACGGCCTTTTGCGTTTTGCCTTCCCGCTCTTCCCGCAGGTGGTCATCAGCGCGGCGCCCTATATCTCGGTGCTGGCGGTGATCGGCATCCTCTACGGGGCGCTGGTGGCGCTCATGCAGCCCGACTTGAAGCGGCTAGTGGCCTATTCGAGCGTGGCGCACCTGGGCTTTGTGGTGTTGGGGGTCTTTGCCCTCACCGCGGAGGGCCTGGCCGGCGGCATGCTGCAGATGATCAACCACGGCCTCTCGACGGGGGCGCTGTTCCTGCTGGTGGGCATGGTCTACGAGCGGCGTCACACGCGCGAGATCGCCCAGTTCGGTGGCCTGTGGAAGGTGATGCCGGCCTTTGCGGTGCTCTACCTGATCGTCACCTTCTCGTCGATCGGGCTGCCGGGCACCAACGGCTTTGTGGGCGAGTTCCTGATCCTGCTGGGCGCCTTCCGCAGCCAGGTGGTCTTTGGCGTGTTGGGCACGGCGGGGATTGTCCTGGGCGCCGTCTACATGCTGTGGACCTATCAGCGGGTGTTCTTTGGCGCGGTCGACAAGCCGGCGAACCTGGCGCTGAAGGACCTGAACGTGCGCGAGCTTGTCACCATGGCGCCGCTCGTCATCCTCATCCTGGCCATCGGTTGGTACCCCGCGCCGCTTCTGGCGCGGCTCGAGCCGGCGGTGCAGGCGCTGATGGCGCTGTTCCGCTAGCGCGTCTTTCTGCAGCTTGGCGAGGGGCCCTGACCGGGTGAAGGCTGCGCGCCAGCCCGGTGCCGGGCCTCAAGAGGGGTGAAGTGGGGTTGCCTGAGCCGGGCGTCGTTTGCCGCCCGCGGGCGGCAAACGACGCCCGGCTCAGGCAACCCCACTTCACCCCGCCCTGGGCATGGTCCGGGGGGAGGCGGAGCATACGCCTCGGACCCTACCCGGGTCGCCGAGCCCTTCGCTACGTTGAGACATGGCGAGCTACTCTCGAAGGAGTACCCGGATGGAGAACACCTCCCTGAATATCGCGAGCACGCTGTCGCAGCTCATCGTTGCTGCGACCGGCATGCTGGTCATGCTGGCCGATGCCATCGTACGCCGCGGCAACAAGGCCTGGCTCGGCTGGTTGGCCCTGCTCGGCCTGGTCGCCGCGCTGGCCTGGACCGCGCTGCGCGGACTCGGCGCGCCGGCCTTTGACGGCATGCTGGCGGCCGATGGCCTGAGCGCCGGTTTCGCGCTTCTGCTGCTCGGCGCGGCGGCGCTGAGCGTGCTCCTGTCGATGGACTATCTGCGGCGCGAGGGGCTGGAGCCCGGCCCGTACTATGCGCTGATCCTCTTTGCCACGACCGGCGCGCTGATCATGGCCGCCGCCGCTGACCTGATCGCCGTCTTTATCGGCCTGGAGGTGCTCTCCATCTCGCTCTACGTGCTCGCGGCCTATGCCAAGGGCGAGGCCGCGTCGCGCGAGGCGGGGCTCAAGTACCTGCTCCTGGGCGCCTTCGCCTCGGCCTTTCTCCTCTACGGCATCGCCCTGCTCTACGGCGCTACCGGCAGCACGCGCCTCGTGGCCATGGGCCAGGCGCTGCGCCAAGCCGGCGCGGCGGCCGATCCGCTCCTCTGGGGCGGCGTGGCGCTGCTGGCCGTGGGGCTGGGCTTCAAGCTGGCGCTGGTGCCCTTCCACGGCTGGGCACCCGATGTCTACCAGGGCGCGCCGACCTCGGTGACGGCGTACATGTCGGTCGTCTCCAAAGCCGGCGCCTTTGCGGCGCTGGTGCGGCTGGCCCTGGTTGTGCTCGGGCCGGTGCAGCCACTGGTGAGCACACTGCTGGCCATCCTCGCCGTGCTGACCGTGACCGTGGGCAACATCGTGGCGCTGGTGCAGGATGACGTCAAGCGCCTGCTGGCGTACTCGTCGATCGCGCAGGCTGGCTACGTGCTGGTGGCCGTGGTGGCGGGCAGCCAGCTTGGCGCGGCGGCGGTGCTCTTTTACCTGGCGGGCTACGTCTTTACCAACCTGGGCGCCTTCGCCGTGGTGGTGGCCTGGCAGAAGAAGGGCGAGGCCGGCATGCCCTCGGCCAACCTGGCGGGCCTCGGCTTCCGCCGGCCGTGGCTGGCGGCCGGGCTGACGCTCTGCCTGCTCTCGCTGAGCGGCATTCCGCTCACGGCCGGGTTCGTCGGCAAGTTCTACCTCTTCGGCGCGGCGGTAGAGGCGGGCTGGGTATGGCTGGCCATCGTGGCCGTGCTGAACAGCGTCGTCTCCGCGTTCTACTACCTGCACTTGGTCGTCCTGATGTACATGCGCGAGCCGGCTGCGGAGCCTGAGGGGCGGCCGGGCTGGCCGCTGGGCGTGGCCCTGACGCTCTGCGTGGCCGGGGTGCTGGTGCTCGGCGTGATGCCCGGGCCGGCGCTCGACTGGGCGCGGCAGGCTCTGGCCCTGGTGCTTTGAGCCAGTAGGCTATCGGGCTGGGGTTGTTGAAAGTCGTGTAGCGCCGTTGGCCCGTCCACGGGCCGGCCAACGGCGCTACACGACTTTCAACAACCCCCGAAAAGGGTTGGCACCGGGCGGCTGCTGCGTGCCAGGCACGGAGCGTATGGCCCGGTTGTGAGCTTGGGGCACTGCAGTCTGACAGGGGGACAACATGAAGAGGCTGCGCTGGCATGAGTACATCACCCACAACATCTACTGGTTTGCGCTCAGCATGGGCTCGGGGTCGCTGACTCCCCTTATCATGCCCTTGCTGGTGCAGCAGTTCGTCGAAGGCGGGCAGAAGAACACCTTCTACGGCCTGCTGCGCGCGTCGGGCCTGGCGGTGGCGATCCTCGTGCAGCCGGCCGCGGGCCTGCTCAGCGACCGCTGCACGTCACGCTGGGGCCGGCGGCGGCCGTTCATCGCCGTGGGCGCGCTGCTAACGGCGCTGTTGGTGCTCGCCATGGCTGCGGCGCGAAGCTTTTGGGCGTTGTTCGGCATCATGCTCGTGATGCAGTTCGCCACCAACATCGCCCATGGCGCGCTGCAGGGGATCATCCCCGACATGACGCCGGAGGACCAGCGCGGCCGCGCTTCGGCGGCCAAGTCGCTGCTCGATCTGGCGCCGACCCTGGTCGTGGCGTTCACCATTGCTCCGTTGGTCAAGGGCGGCGATGTGTCGGCGGCCATCGTGGCCCTGGCCGCGGTGTACGTGGTGGCCATGCTCATCACGGTCGTGGGCGTGCGCGAGGTTCCCTTGCGTGACGTTCCGGCCGGCGATGTCGGCGCGATGCTGCTGCGCACCGCGGGGCTGCTGCTGGGGGTGGCCGCCGGTGCGGCGGTGGCGGGGCTGGCGGCGCTCGTCTGCGGTGGTCTGGCGTACCTGGTGGCCCTGGCGCTGGCAGGCGCGGCACAGGCGCGGCTGGTGGGCGTCGGTGTGGGCGGCCTGGTCGGCATGTTGGGCACCATCGTGGCCGGCGTGTGGGCGGCCGTGCACCTGGGCACCGGCGACGCCCGCCGGCATGCCTCATTCACGTGGTGGGTCGTCAACCGGCTGGCCTTCATGGCCGCGGTCGGCTCGATCCTCTCGTTCGCCCTCTACTTCCTGCAGGACGTCTTGCGCCTGCCCAACCCCGCGCAGGTGACGGCGAACCTGCAGGCGGCGGCGGGGGCCTTGACGCTGGTGCTGGTGCTCGTGAGCGGCTTCCTGGCCGACCGCTTCGGCCGGCGCCCGCTGGTGGTCGTCGGCGGCCTGGTGGCGGCGTTGGGCACCTGCCTGCTGCTCGCCGCGGGCAACGTCACGTTGGTGCTGATCGCCGGCTGCACCATCGGCGCCGGCACGGGGCTCTTCTACACCGCGAGCTGGGCGCTGGGCACCGACTTGGTGCCGGCCGGCGAGGCAGGGCGCTTCCTGGGCATCCAGAACGTGGCCGGGGCGGGCGCCGGCATCGTGGGCGCCGGCCTCGGCGGCTTGCTGGCCGACTATTTCAACCGGGCCAGCGCTGGCAGCGGCTACCTGGTGATCTTTGCCATGTACGGGGCCTGCTTCCTGCTTTCGGCGGGGGTGATGGCCTGGGTGCGCGAGCCGGCCGCCGTGGCCGTGCAGACGACCAAGTAGAGACCCCCCCACGTGGGGGGATAGGTCGTCGCATCCACGGGGTTCGGTGCTGATATCCGCGGTAGGCGCTACGATGGAAATCGGTGTGCCAGTTCCTGGTGTGGATAGCCCGCCATCCGCATGGCCCGACCTGGGGCCGGGTCGGCTCGCGCCGCGTGAGCGGGTGCGCACCGCGCTCGCCCATCGCGAGCCCGACCGCGTGCCGGTGGACCTGTGGGCGGTGCCGGAGGTGTGGCAGCGGCTTCAGGCCCACTTGGGGGGCGTGACCCGCGCGGAGGTGCTGCGGCGGCTGCGCGTCGACGTGCGCTGGGTGGCGCCGCGCTACGTGGGCCCAGAGCGCGAGCTGCCCGGCGGCATCAGCGTCGACCCCTACGGCATGTGGCGCAAGCGGCAGGACCACGGCTACGGCGCGTACGAGGAGTACGCCGGCTACCCCCTGGCCGACGCGCGCTCGGCCGCCGACATCGCGGCCTGGGACGGCCCGCGCAGCGAGCACTGGGACGTCAGCGAGCTGCCGCGCGAGCTGGCCGAGCTGGACGCCGAGGACGAGTACTTTGTCTGCTACGACCTAGGCGGCATCTTTGAACGCTCGTGGGGGCTCGTGGGGCTCGAGCGCTTCCTGACCGACCTGACGCTGGACCCCGAGGTGCCCTGCGCCATCATGGACCGCATCACCGACCTCTACATCGCCAACGTGAGGCGCGTACTGCAGGCGGCGCAGGGGCGCATCGACATGGTCTACACCTGGGACGATGTGGCGCACCAGCACGGGCTGCTGCTGTCGCCGGCGTTGTGGCGCCAATGCATCTTGCCGCGCCACAGGCGGCTGAACGACGCCATCCGCGCCTTTGGCGTCAGGATCATGTACCACTCCTGCGGCGCCATCTCCCCACTCATCCCGGCGCTCATCGACGAGCTGGGCATCGACGTGCTCAACCCGCTGCAGCCGTGCGCCGACGGCATGGACCTCACGCGCATCAAGGAAGAGTTCGGCGGCCGCGTGGCCTTCCACGGCGGCGTTGACATCCAGCATACGCTTCCCCACGGCACGCCACAGGAGGTCAGTGCCGAGGTGCGCGAGCGCTGCCGGGTGCTGGGCAGGGGTGGCGGCTATGTCCTGGCGGCGGCGCACTATATCCAGAACGACACGCCCACCGAGAACATCCTCGCCATGTTCCGCACCCCGCGCACCGCAAAGTAGTGTCAGTGCTGGCGGCGCAGCCCGGCCACCCGCTCCGCTGCCGCCCGGCCCCGACCCTGTAAGGGGATTTGGGGTGTATCTGGCGCCGCTGCCCCGCCCGCAGGCGGGGCAGCGGCGCCAGATACACCCCAAATCCCCCAAAAAGGGTTTGCACCGGGGGGATGCGAAACCCAGAGCCCGGTCAGAGGCAGCGCAGGAAGCTCACTCCCGCGCCAAGGGGGCCGAGGCCCAGCCACTCGGCAAGCGTGGCGCCGACATCGGCCATGGTGGCGCGGGTGCCAACGTCGCGGCCGGGCTGCACGATGTGCCCCGCGCAGAGGATAGGGACGTACTCGCGGGTGTGGTCGGTGTGGTGCGTGATGGTGGGGTCGCAGCCGTGGTCGGCAGTGATGATGAGCAGGTCACGCGGCCGCAGCGCCGCCAGGATTGCGGGGAGGGCAGCGTCGAAGGCCATCAGCGCCTGGGCGTAGCCGGCCACGTTGCGGCGGTGACCGTAGGCAGAGTCGAAATCGACCAGGTTGGCGAAGATGAGCCCCCCATCAGGCCCCTCGTGCAGAAAGCGGATCGTCGCCTCGGTACCGGCGGCATTGTTGCCGGTATGGTCCACGAGGCTGATGCCACGGCGGCAGAAGACGTCCTCGATCTTGCCCACAGCAACGACCGGCAAGCCCGCGGCGCTTGCCAGGTCCAGCAGGGTGTGGCCGGCCGGTGCGACCACAAAGTCGCGCCGGTTCTCGGTGCGCACGAACGAGCCCGGCTCACCGGCGAACGGCCGCGCGATCACCCGTGCCACCAGTGGGCTACCAACTGCACTCTGGTGCGCGGAACTCTGCGCCGTTTGCGTCTCCTGCCCCTGCGCAGCGTCACTCTGGCCCACCAGGGAGTGCGGCGGCTGCAGCACCTCGCGAGCGGCGTGGCACAGCTCGTAGAGTCGTGGCGGTGGGAGGACCGCCTCGTGCGCCGCGATCTGGAAGACCGAGTCGGCCGAGGTGTAGACGATGGGCAGCCCTGAGCGCAGGTGCTCGCGGCCCAGGCGCTCGATGATCTCGGTGCCCGAGGCGGCGACGTTGCCGAGTGCGCCCGGCACGCCGGCCCGCGCGCAAAAGGCCGCGATCACCTCAGGAGGAAAGCCGTTGGGATAGGTGCGGAAGGGCGGCTCCTGGATGTAGCCCCCCAGTTCCCAGTGGCCCGACACGGTGTCTTTCGCCTGGCCGGCGGTTGCTGCTTTCCCCCAAGCGCCCTGGACGGGCGCGCCGGTCTTTAGCGCGGGCACCAGGCGCCCCAGGCCCAGCGAGTCCAGGTTGGGGAGCGCCAGTGCGGGGTAGTGTGCCTTGATATTGCCGAGCGTATTGGCACCCTCGTCGCCATACGCTGCGGCGTCGGGCATGGCGCCGCAGCCCACGCTGTCGAGCACGATCAGGATCGCGCGTTTGCGCTCAATCATCCAGTCTCCTCGGTTCAGCGGACGGAGGATTCGCCGCAGAGGGCGCGGAGGACGCAGAGATGATCAATTCATACTCTGCGTTCTCTGCGTCCTCTGCGGTGGAAAGGGTCTCTCTACTGCTGCTGCAACTGCTGGTGCTTCCAGGCGTGCAGGTCGAGCACCTGGCGCTGCACCTTCTCCAGGTACCGGCCGCGCAAGGGATACCAGGCGAGGATCAGCGCGCCCAGCAGCATGGCCACGCCAGGGATCAGCCCCATCACGACGCGGATGCCGAAGAGGGCCTCGGCCGGCTGGTTGAGAAAGATCTGCCCCTGGTTGGCCTCGCGGGTCACAAAGTGGGTGGCCTCGAGGATGAAGGGCATCAGCGCCAGGGCGATGGATTGCGCCGGCTTGGTCAGCAGGGCGTTGACGCCAAAGAAGGCGCCCTCACGCCGGGTGCCGGAGCGCAGCTCGTCCTCATCGGCTACCTGGGCAAAGAGCACGTTGGTCAGCGTCTGCGGGCCGGCGAGGCCAAAGCCGGCCAGCACCAGGCAGAAGGGGATCAACGGTGCCGGCGCGAACGCGACCAGGATCAGCCCCACACCGGCCACCACCAGCAGCGCCTGCTGCGCCCCAACCACGCCCAGCCGTTTGCGGATCAGGCTCGTGACCGGCACCCCCACGATCAGCGGGATGAACACGCAGACCAGGACGATCATCGTCGGCATCTTGAGGACATAATCGGCCAGGTAGAACATGCCGCCGAGCAGCAGCGCCTGCATCAGGATCGTCATAAAGTTCTCAGCGACCAGGATGAGGAACGAGCGGGAGGTAAAGGTGTACTTGAGCGCCTGCAGCAGGGGCAGCGGCTTGTCGACCTGGGTGAACTCGGGCCGCTCTTTGACGCGGAAGGCGGTGATGAGGATCAGCGCCATGCCGATCAGGCCAACGGCGATCATCGAGAGCTGCAGGGGCAGGAAGGAGGGCGACATGCCGGCCTTGGGGCGGAAAAAGTCGGGGATGAGGAAGCCCAGGATCGTGCCCAGCAGGCCGAACAGCGACGACGAAATCTGCAGGCCATTGCGTTCGGCGTCGGACTCGCTCACCTCGGGCAGCAGCGCCGAGTAGACCAGGCCGATCATGGTGTAGGCGGTGTCGTAGAGCAGCATCGTCACCAGCATCCACCAGAACAGGCCCTGCTGGCCCGCCTGGGGCGGCGCGAACCAGACGAGGATGAAGGTCAGCGCCAGGAAGGGCGCCGTCCAGCGCATGTAGGGGATGCGGCGGCCGGCCTTGGACTTGGTGGAGTCGGTGATGTAGCCGAAGAGCGGGTCGTTGATGGCGTTCCACACGGCGTAGATGGCCGAGGCGATGGCAATCCAGCTCGCGGAGAGGCCGAGGTAGTCCTGATAAAAGATGGGCAGCAGCGCGGCATAGATGCCGGAGATAAGCGCGCTGCCCAGCGCGGCGACGCCCCAGGTGAGCTTGAAGCCGGCGCTGAGCTTGACGGGGGTGGCGGTGGACATGGGGTGCCTCCTTTCGGTGGGCGTGGACGTATAGCCATGACGGCGAGCGACGAGTACATCAGGCGTGCGCTGGGGCCACTTTGGCGGAAATGCTGCACAATCAGTGTACCACGTGTCGCCGGTGCCCGCAAGAGCGCCACGGCCCCCTGGCGGCGGGTATACCTTAGAACGGTCGAGAGCTCTTGAACCACAAAGGCCACAGAGGGGCAAGGGAGGCACCCAGAGCCCTTTGTGGCCTGACCTGAAAGTGCGGCGCAACCCCACGCAGCCTAGCCCCTTGTGGGCGTTTTCCTGCGTGGTGGTGAGCGTCGCGCTCATGAGCACTTTGGTGATCGGCCCCGTCGGTTGCCGACGATTCTGGGATACACCCTGTGGCACTCGGATATTTGACCGAGTTAGGGCTTCCGCTATAATCAGGTGACTCCTCGCTTCGCCGGGCACCGCCGTCTTTGCAGCAGACGGTTCGCATAAGGTTGGCGTGGCGGCCACGAATGGACACAAAGGACGGAAACCATCGCGTGCTCGCCAAGAGTGCAGCGAGGGCGGAGCATGCCTGGGTTTCGGCCGCGGAGCGCAAAGACGAGTGGGTACTCGGAGTACGCAGGTATGAAAGCTCTCATTACCGGCGGCGTCGGCTTTATCGGCAGCCATCTGGCAGAACACCTGCTCAGCCACGGGCAACAGGTCGCCGTGATCGATGATCTCTCATCCGGCCGGCTGGAGAATGTGGCGCACCTGAGGGCGAACCCGCACTTCCACCTGGCCATCGACAGCATCGCCAACGAGATTGTCATGGACCGGCTGGCGAGCGAGTGCGACATCATCTACCACCTGGCGGCGGCGGTGGGGGTCGAGATGGTTGTGCACTCGCCGGTGCACACCATCGAGACCAACATCATGGGCACGGCCGCGGTGCTGCGCGTGGCCAACCGCTACCGTCGCAAGGTGGTCCTGACTTCGACCTCCGAAATCTATGGCAAGAGCGAGCGCGTGCCATTCGCTGAGGACGACGACCGGCTGCTCGGCCCCACCACGCGCAGCCGCTGGAGCTATGCCTGCTCCAAGGCGGTCGACGAGTTCCTGGCGCTGGCCTATGCCAAGGAGCGCGGCCTGCCGGTGGCGATTGCGCGGCTCTTCAACACCATCGGCCCGCGCCAGACGGGACGCTACGGCATGGTGGTGCCCCGGTTTGTGGCCCAGGCGCTGGCCGGGGAGCCGCTGACCGTGTACGGCGATGGCCGGCAGACGCGCTGCTTCGCCGACGTGCGGGATGTGGTGCGCGGCCTGGCGCGGCTGGCGGAGTGCTCCGAGGCCGAGAGCGAGGTGTTCAACCTGGGCTCGACGCGCGAGATCAGCATTGCCGAGCTGGCGCGCCTGGTCATCGCCGTCACTGGCAGCCGTTCTCAGATCGTCTTCATGCCGTACGAGGAGGCCTACGAGGCCGGCTTTGAGGATATGCAGCGCCGTGTGCCCGACGTGACGCGGGCCGCTCGCGTGCTTGGCTGGCGGGCAGAGACGGCGCTGGAGGAGACCCTGCGAGCGGTAGCAGAGTACGCAGTGGCACGCCGCAGAGGCGCAGAGGGCGCGGGGGCACGATGAAGGACGTTGTTCTATCAAGGATCAGTGACCACTCGGCGGCGGTCGCCGTCATCGGCATGGGCTATGTGGGGCTGCCGCTGGCCGTCGCCTTTGCCGAGCACGGCTTCCGGGTAGTCGGCGTCGATGTGGATGCCCGCAAGGTAGCGTTGCTCAACGCCGGCGAGTCGTACGTGGAGGATATCAGTTCTACGCGGCTGGCCCCGCTTGTGGCGGCAGGGGCTTTCCGCGCGATTGCCGGCTATGATGTCCTCTCGCAGTGCGATGCCGTCATCATCTGCGTGCCCACGCCGCTGGGCAAGACGCATGACCCCGACATGCGCTACGTCATTGCCGCCGGCAAGTCGGTGGCGCAGCACATCCATCCGGGGATGTTGGTGGTCCTGGAGTCTACGACCTATCCGGGGACGACCGACGAGTTGCTGCGGCCGCTGCTGGAGCGTGGTGGGCTGGTCGCCGGCAAGGATTTCTTCCTGGCTTTCTCGCCGGAGCGTATCGACCCCGGCCGTACGGACTATGTCGTCGAGAACACGCCCAAGGTCGTCGGCGGCCTCACGCCGGTTTGTTGCGAAGTGGCGGTGGCGCTCTACTCGCAGGCTATTCAGACCGTCGTGCCGGTCTCGTCTACCCAGACTGCCGAGATGGTCAAGCTGCTCGAGAACACCTTCCGCGCAGTGAATATCGCCCTGGTCAATGAGGTCGCCATCATGTGCGACAAGCTGGGCCTCGACGTCTGGGAGGTCATCGATGCCGCGGCGACCAAGCCCTACGGCTTTGCGCGCTTCACCCCCGGCCCCGGCGTCGGCGGCCACTGCATCCCGCTCGACCCACACTATCTCTCGTGGAAGCTCAAGACGCTGAACTATACGGCGCGTTTCATCCAGCTCGCCGGCGAGATCAACAGCGAAATGCCGCGCCACTGGGTCACTAAGGTGCAGGACGCGCTGAACGACGCCGGCAAGGCGGTGAAGGGGAGCCGCATCCTCGTCTTGGGCGTGGCCTACAAGAAAGACGTGGGCGACGTGCGCGAGTCGCCGGCGCTCGACATCATCGAGCTGTTGCGCGGCAAAGGGGCGTTGGTATCGTATCACGACCCCTATGTGCCGGCCATCTCGCATAACGGCTACGGGCTGGTGGGTGAACCCGATCTGGCTCAGGCCATCGCCGTGGCCGATTGCGTGCTCGTCGTGACCGACCATTCGGCGTACGATTGGCCGGCCATCCATCGCCAGGCTAAGCTGCTCGTCGACACGAGACGCACGAGCGACGGGGGGGATTCACCGCAGAGGACGCAGAGAACGCAGAGGGGATAGGATGGCTCACTATCTCGTGACCGGCGTGGCCGGGTTTATCGCCTCGCAGGTGGCCGGGCTCTTGCTCGCTGAGGGCCACACCGTCGTCGGCGTGGACAATCTGAACGATGCCTACGACGTGCGCCTCAAGCAGTGGCGCCTGGCGCAGCTCGAGGGCAGGCCGGGTTTTACCTTCCAGAAGCTGGACATCTGCGATCGCTCGGCGCTTGCGGAGCTGTTCCGCGTCACGCATCACGCATCGCGCATCACTGACCAGGTACTGCGCGTCCCCTTCGATGCCGTGGTCGACCTCGCGGCCCGCGCAGGGGTGCGCCAGTCGGTCGAGAACCCCTGGGTCTACGTGGAGACCAACGTCACCGGCACGCTCAACCTGCTGGAGCTCTGCCGCGAGCACGGCGTGGGCAAGTTTGTGCTCGCCTCCACGTCGAGCCTCTACGGCAAGGACAACCCCATGCCCTACCGCGAGGACGCCAACACCGATCACCCGCTCTCGCCATATGCGGCCTCCAAGAAGGCCGCCGAGGCGCTCTGCTACACGTACCACTACCTCTACGGCATCGACATCACCATCCCGCGCTACTTTACCGTCTACGGCCCGGCGGGCAGGCCCGACATGAGCCTCTTCCGCTTTGTGCAGTGGATCGCCGAGGGCCGGCCGGTGATTGTCTACGGTGACGGCACGCAGTCGCGCGATTTCAGCTATGTCGACGACATTGCGCGGGGGACGGTCGCCGCGCTCAAGCCGGTGGGGTTCGAGGTGGTGAACCTCGGCTCCGACCGGCCGGTGGTGCTGAACGAAGCCATCAGGCTGGTCGAGGACCTGCTGGGCAAGAAGGCGCAGATCGAGCAGCGGCCCGGGCATCCCGCCGACGTGCCGGCCACCTGGGCCGACATCGGCAAGGCCGAGCGCCTGTTGGGTTGGCGGCCGCACTGTGCCTTTGCGGATGGCGTGGGTTGCCTCGTGCAATGGTATCAGGAGAATAGAGAGTGGGCAAGGGAGGTCTCGGCGTGGTAGAGGGCAGAGCGACCCGCGTCGCTGTGCTCGGCTGTGGCTACTGGGGTCGAAATCTGGTGCGTAACCTGGCCCACTTGGGCGTACTGGGGCTCGTTTGCGATGCCGCGGAAGCCGGCCGCAGGCAGGCCGCCGAGATAATGCCGGGTTGCCCTGTCGTGGCCGAGCTGGACGATGTGTGGTCGTCGCCCATCGGCGGAGTGGTCATCGCGACGCCTGCCGAGACGCACTTTGAAGTCGCTCGCCAGGCGTTGGAGGCGGGCAAAGACGTGCTGTGCGAGAAGCCGCTGGCGCTGAGTGCTGTCGAGGGCGCTGCGCTGGTGCATCTGGCCGAGCAGCGCAACCGCATCCTCATGGTCGGCCATGTGCTCGAGTATCATCCCGCCATCGTGCGCCTACTCGAGCTGGTGCGCAGCGGGGAGTTGGGCAAGATCCACTACATCTACTCGAATCGTCTGAGTCTTGGGAAGATACGGCGAGAAGAGAACATCCTGTGGAGTTTTGCACCTCACGATGTGGCCGTCGCGTTGCGCCTGGTCGGAAGTCTGCCCTTCCAGGTGGCTGCGCATGGAGGGGCGTACCTTCAGCCCAACATTGCCGATGTCACGGTCACTCATCTGCTGTTCGACAGCGGAGTGCGCGCCCATATCCACGTCTCATGGCTGCATCCATTCAAGGAGCAAAGGCTGGTGGTGGTGGGCTCGCGGAAGATGGCTAGCTTTGACGACGTCGCCAAGCAACTCGTTCTCCATGATCAGTACGTCGATGTGCAGAATGGGCAGCCAATACCTGTGCGGGGCGACGGCCGGGTTGTGCCCTTTGCCCCTGACGAACCGCTCCGGCTTGAGTGCGAGGCCTTTCTCTCGGCGATTGAGACGCGACGCCGTCCCCTTACCGACGGCATGAGCGGGCTGCGTGTACTCAAGGTCCTGGAGGCGGCTCAGCGCTCGCTCATAACCAATGGCGAACCAGTGAGTCTGCCTGTCGAGGCGTGTTCATGAGCGACCCTGGCTACTTTGTTCATCCTTCGGCATTCATCGATGAGCCCTGCGACATTGGGGAGGGAACGAAGATCTGGCATTTCTGCCATGTGATGGCAGGGGCGCGCATTGGCTGCTCGTGCAATCTGGGGCAGAATGTCTTTGTCGCCAGCGGTGTGGTCATCGGCAGCAACGTCAAGGTCCAGAACAACGTCTCTATCTATGCGGGTGTTGTGCTCGAGGACGATGTTTTTTGCGGGCCGTCGTGCGTTTTTACCAATGTGGTCAATCCTCGCTCGCAGATTGTCCGCCATGGTGCGTATGTGGCCACCAGGGTGCGACGCGGGGCGACGATTGGCGCGAACGCGACCATCGTCTGCGGCGCCACCATCGGCCGCTATGCTTTCGTCGGCGCCGGCGCCGTTGTGCGGGGCGATGTGGCCGACTACGCGCTGATGCTGGGCGTGCCAGCTCGCCAGGTCGGATGGATGAGCCGACATGGGTATCGTCTGCCCAACCCCGACAGTGATGGTGTGATGGTCTGCCCAGGAAGCGGTTGGCGGTACAGGCTCGCCGAGCAGGGTGTGCTGCGATGCCTCGATTGGCCTGAGGATCAGCCGCTCCCATAGGCGTCATACGGCCCGGGGAAAGGGGCGCTATGTCGGATCAACCTGTTCCATTGCTGGACCTGAAAGCTCAGTACGCGGCGATACGGGACGAGGTGCGGGAGGCGGTCGATCGGGTACTGGAATCGCAACGGTTCATCCTCGGCTCTGAGGTTGAGGCATTGGAACGAGAGGTGGCAGCCTACTCGGAGTGTGAGCACGGGATTGGGGTCTCCTCTGGCACCGATGCCCTGCTGATCGCGCTGATGGCGCTCGACATCAAGCCCGGCGATGAGGTCATCACCACGTCGTACTCCTTCTTCGCCACCGCGGGCTGCGTGACCCGGCTGGGCGCGCGCCCTGTATTCGTCGATGTCGAGCCAGAGACCTTCAACATCGACCCTTGCGGCCTGGAGGCAGCCCTCACTGACCGTACGCGCGCGATCATCCCGGTACATCTCTTCGGCCAAATGGCCGAAATGGGCCCGATCATGGATTTCGCCCGGCAACACGGCCTCTTTGTGATTGAGGACGCAGCACAGGCCATCGGAGCCGAGTACCAAGGCCAGCGTGCGGGCTCCATCGGGCATATCGCCTGCTTCAGCTTCTTCCCGTCGAAGAACCTTGGCGGTATCGGAGATGGGGGGATGGTGACGACCCATGATCCAGAGCTGGCGGAGCGTATGCGCCTGCTGCGCGGACACGGCGCCAAGCCCAAGTATTATCACAAAATGGTGGGCGGCAATTTCCGCCTCGATGCCATCCAGGCAGCAGTGCTGCGTGTCAAGCTCAAGTATCTGGATCGGTGGACTGCAGGGCGTCAAGTGAACGCCGAGGCATACCAGCGTCTCTTCCGGGAGGTTGGGCTGGCGGGGGATGGTGACTCGCCGTATCCTGTGGTCCTGCCGCGCGATGCGGGCTACGGGCGGCACATCTACAACCAGTTCGTCGTGCGCGTGGCGCAGCGCGACGGCCTGATGGCCTACCTCAAGGAGCGGCATATCGGTTCTGAGGTCTACTATCCCCTGCCGCTGCATCTGCAGCCGTGCTTTGCAGAGTTGGGCTATCGGGAGGGCGATCTGGCGAACAGCGAACGCGCGGCCTCCGAGGTGCTGGCGTTGCCCATCTACCCCGAGCTTACTGGCGACATGCTCGCATGTGTCGTCGGAGCCGTTGCCCGCTTCTATGATGGTAAGACGGTCTAGCCCGTGAAGGTCCTGACCGTCGTCGGCGCCAGGCCGCAGTTCATCAAGGCAGCGCCAGTGAGCAAGGCGCTATGGGAGGCGGGCCATCACGAGTATCTCGTGCACACCGGGCAGCACTATGACTATGGCATGTCGCAGGTGTTTTTCGACGAACTAGGAATACCCGAGCCCGATGCGAACCTGGCCGTTGGCTCGGGGCCCCACGGCTGGCAGACGGCACGGATGCTTGAGGGAATCGAGCGGCGGCTACTGGAGGAGAGGCCGGATTGGGTCCTGGTCTATGGCGATACCAACTCGACGCTGGCCGGCGCGCTGGCAGCCTGTAAGCTGCATGTGCCACTTGGTCATATCGAGGCCGGACTCCGCTCCTTCAACCGCGAAATGCCCGAGGAGCACAACCGAGTCCTCACCGACCACTGCTCGGACCTGCTCTTCTGCCCCACCCAGACGGCGGTAGCCAACCTGTCCCGTGAAGGCATCAGTGTGGGCGTTCACCTGGTGGGCGACACCATGTACGACGCCGTGTTGCAGTTCGCCGAGGTGGCTCGGCGGCGATCGACGATCCTGGAGGACCTCGGGCTGGCACCCAAAGGGTATCTGTTGGCCACCGTCCACCGCCCGCTCAATACCGACAACCCTGTGAACCTGCGGAGTATCCTCTCTGCCCTAGAGGAGATTGATGAGCCGGTCGTATTTCCGGTTCACCCCCGCACGCGACAGAGGATAGCCGAGCTGGGCGATGACGTTCGGGCATCGGCCCGGCACCATGTGCGAATGATCGAGCCCCTGGGATACCTCGACATGCTCTCTCTCGAGCAGCAAGCCCGGCTTATTCTGACTGACTCAGGGGGAATGCAGAAGGAGGCTTACTTCTTCGGGATACCTTGCATAACCTTGCGTGCAGAGACAGAGTGGGTGGAGACCGTTGATGCCGGATGGAACGTCCTCGTAGGCGCGAACAAGGACGAAATCGTCCGCTGTGCGAGGGTCGACACTCCGCCTGGCTCGCCGCCAGCGGCATTTGGTAGTGGTAGAGCGTCTCAGGAAATCGTCCACGAATTGTCGTAGCACCAGCATTTTCTGGCCTTGTCCAGTCGTCGAGAGGTAGCCGTATGATTGTTGCCACACCCGGCGGCGATGGCGCAAGTTCACCAAGGCGCGAGTGCAGGAGGACGCTCATGTATCCGTATTCCAGCCATGTGTGGAAGATTCTGGCATGTCCCTACTGCGAACACTCGCTAGTACAGACGAGTGAGGGTGCGATGTGCACAGGCTGCCGCGCAGAATACGGGTGCAATGCCTCAGGGGCTCTGGACCTACGTCTGGAGCAGCCGAAGGAGTACAACCTCGAGATCGAACTGGGGACTCCGTTACGGCAGTTGTCGGGATTGGACCTGGCCCCGCTACCAATGGACGCTGATGCCGAGGTGGACTTTATCGGATTCGGCGTGCCGCACCACCTGACCAGGGAACTGATGAGCCATTTCCCCATGGCGTGTGGACAAGACAGCATGATGCTCGACCTTGGGTGCGGGAGCGGGCTACACAAGGGGGTCTGCGAGCATGCGGGGTTCGAATACGTTGGTCTGGACCACGAATCCCCGAAAGCAATGCTGTTGGGCGATGCCCACGCTCTTCCATTCGCCGACGCCAGCTTTGAGTTCGTGCTATCAGTCGCAGTGCTGGAGCACATTCGTTTTCCGCTGGTGATGATGCGTGAGACCTATCGTGTGCTGAAGCCCCATGGGAGGTTCATCGGCACCGTGGCGTTTCTCGAGCCTTTCCATGCCGACAGTTACTACCATCATACTCATCTGGGGTTGCTGAACTTACTGGAGTATGGCGGCTTTGAGGTACGGTACATCGCGCCAAGCAAGGACTGGACGGCTTTGACTGCGTTGGCGAAAGCTCTACTGCCCGGGATGCCGCCCGTCGTGCGCAGTACCTTGACGGCGCCCATTCGTGCCGCACATGAGGTGTGCCGTTTGATCGCTCAGAGAAGGGGCCGCAGCGTGGATGAGCACCTTCGCCTGTGTACTACCACGGGCGCTTTCGCATTCGTCGCAGTGAAAGGATAGCGACCTTGTCTCCTCCCCGGGCATTGTGGCCGCAGAGCACGAGCACAGCCCTTATCCTCCTGAGCCTTGCGGCGCTTGGCATGCTGGGCCTGGCCCATGCCAGTGCCCTGGGCATCGGAGTCTCCCCCGATTCGGTGGCCTATGTCCACGCCGCGCGAAGCTTCCTTGCCGGCCAGGGCTTGACCACCTTCTCGCCGAATGGGGGAATCGTTCCCATGACCCAAGTCCCGCCAGTGTACCCTGTACTCCTGGCTTCAGTCGCGGCTCTGGGCGTAGACGTGGCGCTGGCTGCCAAGTGGTTGAGCATCCTGCTGTTTGGCGTCACCATTGTCGTCACAGGCGCCGCAGTCCGCCGGAGCACGCGGTCGCTCTTACTCTCCGCGTTTGGCGGGCTGCTGATGCTGACGTCTTATGACATGCTGTATGTGCACTCGTGGGCCTGGACGGAGCCCCTGTTCATTGCGCTGGGTTTGTTGGCGCTGCTGCTGCTGGCCGAATACGTTGAGCATCCGTCGCTGCGGAGAGCCGTCGCCGCCGCCATCGTGGTGGCCATCGCGTTCCTCACCAGATACACAGGGGCTGCGCTGTTGATTACCGGATTTGTCGCCATCGTGCTTGCTGATAGAGGAACGCGGGGGATAGAATGGGCTGACGTTGCAGCCTTCTTGGCTGTTGCCTGCGGCCCCATGTTGCTGTGGCTGGCTTGGAGCATCCATGTTGGCGCTGGCGTGGCCCATCGAAGCCTGGCGTGGCATCCCCCAACTCTCCGGCACGTCGCGAGCGCCGTGGACACTGTCTGGCAGTGGCTCCTGCCCGGCTTGACACCTCTTGGCCTTGGCCGGAGCTTGCTTGCGCACATCGGGCCGGCTGGCGTTTGGGCTGCAGTCCTATCTTGTGCGCTTGCGGTAGGGTTGCTGCTCCTGGCGGGAGTGCGATGGGCGAGTCTCAAAGGGATAGAGTCTGGCAAGTGGTTGCAGCAGCCGGCTGGGAGAGTTCTCTGCCTGTCGGCACTCTACTGCGTAGCCTACGGGGGTCTGCTGATCGCCTCCATTTCGTTGCTTGATGCCAGCACTCCCGTCGACGTACGGATCCTCTCCCCGCTCTATCCGGCGATTCTTGTCGGGGCTTTGTGCCTTGTTCATGAGGCGCTGCGACGACGAAAGGGAGACGGCCTGCTTCGCAGCATGCTGGTTGTTACAGCCATCGCTCTGGCCGGAGCGCAGGTTGCTCGGGGAGCAGCGTGGATCACGAGTGCCCACGGCAGCGGGCTGGGCTATGCCAATGTGGCCTGGCAACGATCGGAGGCGGTGGAGTATGTGAGGAGTTTGGACCCTGGGCGCCCCATCTTCTCCAATAGGTTCGATGCGCTCTACTTCCTGACGGGGAAGCCCGCTATTCCTATTCCTCGCAAGGCCAATCCTATCACGCTAAGGACTGAAGAGGGCTATGCCGGCGACATGCTCAGGATGGGGAGGGCTCTGGAGGCGAGTGATGGCGTGTTGGTCTACTTTAGCACGACGCGTTGGTACATGCCATCAGCAGCCGAGCTCCAGCAGGAGCTTCATGTTGAGCCTCTGTTGACTTTCTCCGATGGGGTGGCATATGGCAGCATCGGACGCTAGCCGGCATCTGGCCGAGAGAGGCAGGACCGCATTGACTGAGCCAGAACGCCGGCGGGGATGCCGCATCGGCCTACTGTCTGCACGGCTGGTCTGTTCGGCCAGGCGTTGGGCTCAGTAGGGATCGCTGTGTTGCGAGCGTTCGAGTTGCAGGACGTGGCATTGCGAAGACTGTGGGCAAAGGCCAGAGAGAAGCGCGCGGCATTACTGACACTGGGGAACCTGGGTGTGGCCGAGGTGCTGCTTATCGTCCTCGGTATTGGCAGCAACAGCATTCTGGCACGCGGGGTGTCGCCGGCTATCTATGGCGAGTACCAACTCGTGCTATCCTTTGTGGGCATTGTATCCTCATTCTGTCTCACTGGGCTGAGCGAGAGCTTGACGATATCGGCTGCCAGGCGCTACGATGGCAATTTGCTGAGGATTACCGGCCTGAACTTGGCGGTGACGGTCCTGGGAGCCCTGGCCCTTGCCGGTGTGGCTGTGTACTATCGCAGCTCTCAACCCACGCTCAGTCTGGGAGTGGCCGCTGCTGCCCTGTTGTTCCCACTCGGCAATCTGGCCACAATATGGCCACCGTGGCTTATCGGCCGGGGCAGGCTGGGCCTGAATGCAGGCCTTCAGGTTGCGCTGTCCGCAATCGGAGTCGGGGCACTGGCCGTGTTCGCTCTGCTGCAGAGGATTGCGCTGACCGAGTTGGTGCTCATGGTGATGGGGCTGCAGGCGGTGTTTTCGTTGGTAGTGGTGCTTTGCCTCCTGGCGCGCAGAACCAGCGAAGTGTCGCATCCGCAGACGGTGGTCTTTGGCCTTCACGCCACTGTTGCCAGCCTGTTGGGGGGGCTCGTGCTCACCGATAAGCTGATCATCAACAGCCGTCTTTCGGCTGCGGACGTGGCCATCTACACCGTGGCGCTGGTCTTCCCGACACAGATCAAGTCGCTCTACGGAGTGTTCAACCAAATGCTCGCTCCTGCCGTCTACAAGGCTGGATCGGTCGCAGCCGCGTGGAAGTACCTCAGAAAGAGGCTAGCCGTCCTAGTGGTCGTGTTCACAGCGGTTGGGGCGGTTGGGTTCGTCGCGATACCGGTCTTTGTGCCGCTGTTGTTTTCGCAGCGCTATGCGGTGGCAGTGCCATATGGCAAGTGGCTGTGGCTGAGCCTCGCAGTCACCGCGCCCGCGACCTATCTGGCGAACGTTCTGAGGGCGCAGAGGAAGGTGAGGTTCGTCTACGTCTCTTCGCTCGGCATGCCGGTGGTGGCGTTCGCGCTCTATCTGGCCCTGGTCAGGTATGGCCTCGCGGGCATCGTTGTGGCCAAGATCGTCAGTCAGTGGTGTGCTGTGGCCCTCTATGTGGGAGCCTTTCTTTATCATCTCCGCCAGCCCTCATCGCGCGGGGCTGGTGTCGCTGCGGAAGGCCTATGACTTTGAGGCGTGCTCTTGGCGGGCCTTGGCTCGCGCTGCTGGGTCATCTGCTGGATCAAGTCCAGAAGCACAGGGCGAGGCGCATTCTGGATCAGTGTGCCGCGGTGGGGCGGGATGTCCGCCTGCGCATGCCGGTGGTGGTCTACGACCCGCAGAGCCTCCGGCTGGGCGATTGTGTGGACATTGGCGAGTTTGTCGTGCTTAGGGCGAGTGGCGGGCTGACCATCGGAAGCCGAGTGTTGATCGCTGCGCATGCAGTACTGACGACACGGGGGCACCCCAAGACCTTGCCTCGTTATGGACAAATCGAGGATGCTCCACTGCTGGTGGAAGACGATGTGTGGATAGGTGCCGGAGCGATAGTGCTGCCCGGCGTTTCGGTCGGCCGGGGAGCGATTGTAGCGGCTGGCGCTGTCGTGACCCACTCTGTGCCGCCCTTCTGCATCGTGGCGGGGGTGCCCGCCCGACCGGTTGGCGAGGTGCATGGGTCGGGCCCAATAAGGAGATCGGAATCGTGACTAGGGCTCTGGTGATTGGTTCAGAAGGCAACATTGGGGTGCCTCTCGTGCGGTATCTGCGCGAGAGGGGCTATGAGGTGCTGGAAGTCGACATCCGTGCTGGGTGGCGTGATGGCTACCTGATGGCCGATATCAACCATCCCGTCGATCTCTTGCCTGCGTTCGACTGGGGGCCTGATGTTGTCTTTGTGCTATCGGCCATGGTGAGCCGTGTGACCTGCGAGCAGGCGAGCGGATTGGCAATCGCAACCAACCTGGCTGGCATCAACAATGTTCTTCAGTTGTGCAAGCGTGTGAACGCCATGACGGTGTTCTTTTCGACCTCCGAAGTGTACGGGCCGGATTGCGACCCCATGGATGAGGCCATCTCGAACCCTCGCCCGAACAACCGCTATGGGCTCTCCAAGCTCCTGGGCGAGCAACTGGTGGAATACGAGGCCAGGATGTATGGCCTGCGTGCCGTGACCCTGCGGCCGTTCATGATGTACGATGAACGAGAGCACTTTGGCGACCATCGGTCCGCGATGATCCGCTTTGCCGTCAACTTGGCCCTGGGCAGACCCATCGAAGTGCACCGTGGCAGCGCGCGTGGCTGGCTGCACGTCTCCGATGCTGTGCGCGCGATTGAGGCCGCAGTCCACGCCTGCCAATACAGCGTCATCAACATCGGTCATCCTGACGTGGTGCCGATTGCCAACCTGGCCGAGATGATTCGCAGGGAATTGGGAGCGCCAGCGGAGCTCATCATTGCCCGAGACCTGCCGGAGCGCATGACCCTCATCAAGAGGCCCATGCTGGACCGGCAGAGGGAGATCCTGGGGGTGATTCCCAGGGTGTCTCTGGCCGAGGGCGTAGAGCTGGTGTGCCAGACCGTCCGCGAGCGCCTGCTCGCGGGAGAGCGCCCCTGATGGTTTGCTTTTCCGTGCGGGAACCGCCTCTTCTGTTGGGTAATGAGTTGTAGATGGTACGATGAGAGAGCGAGTCAAGACCCTAGTTCTTGAGGCCAATGGGCGAGGCACCGAGGGGACCATCATCGCCGATACTCTGCTACAGGGCCTGTTGCACCTGAAGAATGGCACCGATCTTCCGGCCTGGCTGGCTCGTTGGCCCCTGCTGCAGCGGCACTTGGGGCAGCGGTACGAGGCCCTGTCCTACGTAGCGGATTGGCGGGAGGCGCTGTGCGAGCACCCTCTGCTCGATGTTCGTGTATGTAACATCCTCAACCTCGTTGACTATCTGCAGTGCCGATCGGCCATTGCCGAGTATCCCCTCATCATCGTCCTGCATTCGGCAGGCCACGGGGGCCTCTCGGTGCTGCGCAGGACCGCAGGATGGTTTCGACGCCGGCGGGGCAGACTGGTCGTCTTTGTCGGCAACGAGTACCGGCGGATGGCTGAGAAGATCGGCCTCATCCAGGCGGCCGAGGCCGATTTCGTGTGCAGCCAGCTTCCGCTAGAGACTGCGCGCTGGCTGTATGAGGGGGCAGGGCCGTCCAGAGTCCTCTCCATGCCGCACGCACTGAACCCGGCAGTCTACTGCCCTGAGCCGGGCACACCACGGGCCATAGATATCGGCTTTATCGGCGATCTGTACCACAACCAGATTGGCGATATGGAGAGGACCAACCTCGTCAGGTACTTTGAACGTCATGGGCATGATCTGGGGCTGAGCTGCGATATCCGCGCACAGAGGTTGCCGCGTGACGAGTGGGCAGGATTTCTCCGCGCCTGCAAAGCGATTCTGGGGGCCGAGTCGGGCACGTACTTCCTGGACAGGACCGGAGAGGCCGTCGCCAGAGCTGAAGCATACAGCAGAACCCATCCAGCGGCTACCTTTGACGAGGTCTATGCGAATTCGTTCGGCAGGAGTACAGGGACAGTATCAGGGAAGGCCATCTCACCACGGCATTTCGAGGCCATTGGCACCAAGACCTGCCAGGTGCTCATCGAAGGCGAGTATAACGGCATCCTGGTGGCGGACGAGCACTATGTCAGCGTCAAGAAGGATCTGGCGAGCATAGAGGATGCAGTCCGCCGCTTCAGGGATGAGCACCTCCGGCATGCGATGGTCGAACGGGCCTTTGAGTATGTGATGGCCGGCCACACCTACCGGCATCGCGTCGAATCCCTGCTCAGAGCCACGGGGCTGGATTGATGAGCGCCATTGGCCCTGCATCGCGGGCCTTGCGAAGGCATGCCATGGAAAGCGGCGCACAGGCCGATGCGTGATCTGGTCTATGCGTGCAGCTCGCGGATTCCTGCGAGCTCTGCCAACAGCATCCAGGTCATGCGCATGAGCGCGGCTTTGGCCGATCTCGTGCCCGGCTTCCGTCTGCTTGCCCCGTGGGAGCCGTTCTCGTACCTGAGGGAGAAGGCCAGGAGAATAGACATCCGTGCCTACTATGGCCTGCACCGCTCCATTCCGCCAACCCGGCTGTATCCCAGCATCGCCTACCGAAGCGTCCGCGTCGATCTCTATACGCGAGGGGTCGTCGGCTATCTGGCGAGGCAGCGCCCGCCAGCGGTGTACACCAGATCGCCGCGGATTGCCGTGGGACTCATTGGGCGCGGCGTGCCGACGGCTCTTGAAGCACATGAGTACGAGCTCTACATTGCCGACGGCTCGCTCGGGGCGCTGGTCAGCCTCTCCGCCGAGCCCGCGTTCCTGGGCGTGGTGGCCATTTCTGCCGCTCTGGCGGGGCTGTACGAGCGCTTTGGGTTCGCCCAAGAGCGTTTGTTGGTTGCCCACGATGGCATTCAGGCCGACTTGCTCAGATCCGACATGGAGCAGCTTGAGGCCAGACGGCAGCTTTACATCGATGCGGAGAGACGACTGGCGCTGTACGCGGGTACACTCGCCGACGACAGAGGCCTGGGGCTTCTGATGGAAGTGGCCCATGCCGTGCCCGAGGTACAGATCATGTGCCTGGGAGGAAAGCCAAGGCAGGCCGCGTTGCGCGCGGAATCCGCGAGACGCCGCGGCCCGGCAAACATCGAGTTCCGAGCGGCAGTGGCGCCTGCTCAGGTTGCCCAGTATTTGGCCGCAGCCGACATCTTGCTGGCGCCCTACACGACAGCGGTTCGCTCCGCAGCCTTCATGTCGCCCCTGAAGGTGTTTGAGTACATGGCCGCGGCGAGACCAATCGTTGCGTCTGACCTACCGCCGATGCGGGAAATCCTGAGCGATTCGCGGAACGCTCTGTTGGTAGCGCCCGACGACACGCTGGCCATTGCGAATGCGATCAGGCGTTTGCTGAGCGACGCCAGCCTGGCGCTCCGCCTGGGTCGACAGGCCCGGCTGGATGTGGGGGCCTACACGTGGGATCGTCGCGCGCAGAGAGTCGTTTCATTCCTCGAGCAGCAGTTGACCGGCCTGCAGGCGCCGGCCTGTACCAGTTGACAGTCAGGGGCGCGGTGGATTGAGCACACAGCGACCAGTCCGTGTCTTGATAGCAAGCTATTCGTCGCCATACGAGTATGCCGGCTGGATCAGGCAGACTCGGACCATGATTGCTGCCTGCGACCCAGGGCTGGTCAGGTTCACATGGCTGTCGGCGCGAGACGGCCAGCCGCCCCAACCGACCGCGGGAAGTGAGCCCTTCCAGACAAGTGCGTTGCCGGTGCGCGCGCGGCGAGACAGCGCCGTGGCCCAGATCGAGTTCTCGCTTCGGGCGTGTGCCCACATCGTGCGGTGTCGACATGCATTCGACGTCCTCTATCTGCCGATGGCCTATTTCCCGGCGCCGCTCTTGGTTGTGCTCGGCCGGCTGCTGCGCAGACCGGTGGTCGTGCGCATTGCCAGAGGCGAGGCCTCTAGGACGAGAAAGCCGCTCGCCGTGTTGAGGCAGCGGATGCTCCGGCTGGCGAGCGCCGTCGTGGTACTGAACGAGGACTCGGCTGTGCGCCTGCGTCAGTTGGGGGTCAGGGCTTCCGACATCTGCTACATACCGAATGGGGTAGACACTGATCGCTTCCACCCGGTTTCAGATGAGGAGCGGCGCCGAGTCCGCGCGCGGCTTGGCATCGATGAGGATGAGTTCGTCGTGATGTATGTCGGCAGCATCTGCCGGCGCAAGGGCGTGGAGGCCCTCATCCAGGCATTCGGGATGTTCGTAGCTCGTGGGGCGAAGGGACGGCTGTTGTTGGTGGGGCCTACGGAAGGGGCAGAGGCCGAGCCGGGGTTTGTGGAGGAAATCCGTCGCTCTGTTGACGAGAACGAGTTGGGCTGTAGCGTGGCCCTGATGGGGCGATCCGATTGCGTCGAGCAGGCCCTGCAGGCGTCAGATGTGTTCGTCCTGCCCTCGCGTGCGGAGGGGATGCCGAACGCGTTGCTGGAGGCGATGGCGACAGGGTTGCCCTGCATCGGCACAGATATCCCTGGCATTCGTGAGATTGTGCGCAGTGGTGAGAATGGCTTGCTGGTGAGTACTGACGATCCCGCTGCAATCGCAGACAGGGTCGCGCAACTGCTTGGCGACCGGGCGCTGCGAGACGACATTGGCCGCAGGGCCAGGAGCACGGCGAGATCCCTCTTCTCGATCCAGGAAACGGCAGTGCGATACCAGGCTCTGTTCTCGCGCCTGGCAGCGCGGAGCGTATCCCTGTGAGTGCGCGTTCACATGATGATGTCGGTGGAAGGCATGTGCCAACAAGAATCCTCGCCATCCTGCCACTGCTGGGCGACCCGAGGCACTCGAAGCGTATCTCGATGCTGCAGGAATATGGCTTCGCTGTCCAGGTCGCGGCTTTTGAGCGGGATTCCCATTCGGGCCGCATGCCCGATTGCCCCGCGGAGAGCCTAGGCAAGATAGCCCATGGCCGCTACTTGCAGCGAATCCCGAGGATACTCGCCGCTCTACCAGCGTTGCGGCGTGCCATGAAACGCAGTCATGCGGCCTATGCCTTTGGCCCAGATATGGCCTTGATGGCACTTGTTGCCGGATTAGGATTGGGAAGACCAGTGGTTGTGGAAACGGCGGATATCCGCGAGGTGCAGGTTGCTCCGGGGTTGATGGGCCGTTTGGTACGCATGATCGATAGGTGCCTGGTCAACTCGTGCTCTCTGCTGGTAGCCACAACGCCGGCCTTCATTGAGGTGTACTATCGCCGATGGCTTCGCGCATCTGTCCCGGCGATGGTCATTGAGAACAAGGTGGAATCGAGCTTTGCGCAAGAGATGATTGCCGAGGGTATCAAGAGCTCCTTGGCCGGCAGGCCACTCAGAGACAGGCCGCTGCGCATTGGATACTTTGGCAACTTGCGATGCGAATGGTCATGGCGCGTACTGAAGGGGTTTGCCGAATCCCGACCGAGGGACGTAGAGGTGGTTCTGGCGGGGTTTCCAATGAACCCTGTCGATCTTCCACAACAAGCAGCTAGGTACGACAACATCGAGTATCTTGGCGAGTTCCGTTCGCCGCAAGACCTGCCGGCCCTGTACAGTAGCGTGGATCTCGTCTGGGCATGCTACCAGCCCTTGGGGCCTAATGACTGGAATCTGCGCTGGGCCAGGCCCAACCGGTTCTATGAGAGTTGCCTGTTTCAGGTGCCCATCATATCGAGGGCAGGGTCTTGTGATGCCGTGGACGTGGCCCGCTATGGTATCGGCCTGATCATCGAGGACGAGGACGTTGTAGCGGTGGTGGATAGGCTTTGCAGCATCGTGCCCGATGACCTGGAGACCTGGAAGCACAACATGGCGATGCTGCCGCGCAAGGTGTACATGTACACCAGCGAGGCATGCACCCTGGGGGGCGCTCTGGAGCGGATTGCAGGGCGGTGCTCGTGACCCCTGCGCCCGGCCAATGTGGAGGCACTGTGATGGCAGGGTATCCAGCGCTGGATCATGGCGAGGCAGTGGCAGGAGCAGTGAGGACGGGTGCGCCGGGAGGCCAAGCAGGAAGCGGAGAGTGTAGTGAAGCAGGTCGTACAGAACTACCGGACCGGTAAGCTAGATGTGATGGATGTGCCGGGCCCGGCGCTCCGCGCGGGTGGAGTGCTTGTGGCGGTGGCCGCCTCGTTGGTGAGCCCCGGTACCGAGCGCGCGATGGTGAGCCTGGCGCAGGCGAGCCTGGTCGGAAAGGCACGGCAGCGCCCTGACCTCGTGCGCCAGGCGATCAACCGGGCGCAGCAAGAGGGTGTGCTCACAGCCTACCAGAAGGTGATGAACCGGCTGGATGCCCTCACGCCCCTGGGGTATTCGTGCGCGGGCACGGTGATCGACGTCGGTGACGGTGCAGCGGGGCTGCAGGCCGGCGATCGCGTCGCCTGCGCTGGTGCGGGCTATGCCAACCACGCAGAGGTCGTCTTTGTGCCGCAGAACCTGGTGGCAAGGCTGCCGGTAGAGGCCGAGGGGCAGGGGAGAGCCATATCCTTCGAGGATGCTGCGTTCGCCACCCTGGGGGCGATCGCTCTGCAGGGCGTGCGCCAAGCCCAGCCCACCCTGGGCGAGACGGTGGTGGTCTTGGGCCTGGGGCTGGTTGGGCAGCTCACCGCCCAACTCCTAAAGGCCAACGGGTGCCATGTGTTGGGTATGGATCCCAATCTGGCCCGCGGCCGGCTGGCTGAGCAGCTGGGGTGCGATCGGGCCGTCACGAGTGGCGCCGAGCTCCTGGCGTGCAGCAGAGAGGTCACGGGCGGTTACGGCGCCGATGCCGTCATCATCGTCGCTTCGACCAAATCCAGCGCACCTGTGGAGCTGGCCGGCGAGGCCTGTAGGGATCGAGGCCGGGTCGTGGCGCTGGGTCTGGTGGGCCTTGATGTACCGCGCAAGCTGTTCTATGAGAAAGAACTGGATCTGCGACTTTCGCGCTCCTACGGCCCTGGGCGCTATGATCCCGGCTATGAAGAGCATGGGCACGATTACCCCATAGGCTACGTCCGGTGGACGGAGAACCGCAACATGCAGGCCTTTCTGGCGCTGCTGTCGCAGGGGCGGGTCAAGGTGGGGCCTCTGGTCACGCACCGTTTCACCGTCGACCAGGCCCCCGCAGCTTATGAGCTGATTTCCGGGGACCGCAGCGGCGAGGCTCTCGGCGTCATCTTGACGTACGAGAGGCAAGCTGAGGCAGCGGAAATGCCGCCGGTCGTGCGGCTCAGGGCTGAAAGGACCGGCGCATCGCCTGCCTCACCGGCTCTGCCGCAGGGCTCTGTCTTGCGCCTTGGCCTGATCGGGGCGGGCACCTTCGCCCGGGGGGTGCTCTTGCCTGCGCTGAGGAGTGTTGACGGAGTCGCACTGCGCGCGGTCTGCAGTGCATCAGGCCTGTCGGCGCGGCATGTTGCGGGCAAGCACCGGGCAGCGTACTGCACAAGCGAGGCGGGCCACGTTTTGGGCGATCCTGAGGTCGATGCAGCCCTGGTAGCCACGCGGCACGGATCCCATGCGGCCCTGGTTGTTCAGGCCCTGCAGGCAGGCAAGCCTGTCTTTGTCGAGAAGCCCCTGGCCATAACCGAGGGCCAGTTGGCCGCCGTTGTGGAGACCTACAATGGGCTGCCGAACTCACAGGGCGGCGCGACCGACGGCATGCAGCCGCCGGAGCGGCGGGCGCTGCTGATGGTAGGCTACAACCGGCGTTTTGCACCCCTCGCCCTGCGGATGCGTGAGTTCCTCGAGGGCGCAGGGCCACTCCTTATCCACTACCGGGTGAATGCGGGCTCTCTGCCATCAGGTTCGTGGCTGCAGGATGCGGAGGAAGGTGGGGGCCGTATCATTGGTGAGGTGTGCCATTTTGTCGATTTCATGCAGTACCTCACTGGAGCCGATCCGGCGCAAGTGTATGCGATGGGCGCCGCAGCGGGAGCAGGCCACGACTCGGCCGCAGGGGATAACGTCGCGGTGCAGATCGCTTTCAGCGATGGATCGGTAGGCAGCATTCTCTACGCAGCCGGCGGCGACAAGGCTTTTCCCAAGGAGCGTGTGGAGGCGCTCGGCGGCGGGCGGGTGGCGGTACTGGACGATTTCCGGGTGTTGGAGACCGCCGCCGGAGGCCGGCGGCGAGTGTGGCGCAGCCGTCTGCGGCAGGACAAGGGGCATGCGGCAGAGCTCGCGGCCTTTGTTCATGCCGTGCGTACGGGTGGGCCCATGCCGATCCCCTTCACGAGCTTGATCCGCACGACGTTGGCTACACTGCGCATCATCGACGCGCTGCGCAGCGGCCGGCCGCAGCGTGTCGATTGGAGGGAAGCTAGGGTGCAGCAGGAGGGCGCCGGCAGTCACTCGATGAGCCTCGGGGCGGGAGTGGACGCTTGAGAATCCTGATCGTGTCACAGTTCTACCCGCCTGAGATGGGGGGAGCCGCAGCGCGCCTGCACGGGTTGGCCCGCTGTCTGGTGCACCTGGGGCATCAGGTGACCGTGATTACCGGCTTTCCCAACTATCCCACGGGGGTTGTTCCTTCTGACTATCGCGGCAAGCTGCGCCTGCGCGAGGTTATGGATGGCGTTCACGTGCTCAGGACATGGGTCTATGCCTCCGCTTATCGCAGTAGCGTTCGCCGGCTGGCGAACTATTTCTCGTTCGTGGCTTCGTCTGCAGTGATGGGCCTCGCGGCCGGCCGCAGATTCGATGTCGTCGTCGCTTCATCGCCGCCACCTTTTGTGGGGCTGCCCGCCCTGGCCCTGGCGCGCCTATGGCGGGTGCCGTTTGTCTTCGACATTCGGGACATCTGGCCAGACGTGGCTGTGGAGGCCGGTGAGTTGGCTGAAGACTCGGTCATGGCGCGCCTGGGAGGGCGCCTGGCCCGCTTCCTCTACAAAAATGCCGATCATGTCACCCCGGTAACCGAGAGCAAACGGGCCAAGCTGGTGGCCGCCGGCGTACCAGAACGCAAGCTGACGGTCATTGCCAATGGTGTGGACCTGGACCAGGTGCCCCCGGCGGTCGACGACAAACGGGCCGAACTGGGGCTGGAGGGCAAGTTCGTCGTTCTCTATGCCGGCCTGATCGGTGTGGCCCAGGGGGTGGAGATAGTCGCCGGAGCCGCCGACCGGCTGCGGGAACACGAGAGTATTCGCTTTGTGATTGTGGGCGACGGCCGTCGTCGCGAAGCGCTGGCTGGGCAGATCAGAGACCTGGGCCTCACAAACGTCACTCTGCTCCCGCGACAACCCCGAGAGGAGATGCCCTCCCTCCTCGCGACGGCGGACGTCTGCCTCGTGCCGCTCGTCAACGATAGAGTCGAGGATGCCGTGCCATCGAAGATGTTAGAGGCCTGGGGGCATGGCCGCCCGGTCATCCTTGCCGCTGCAGGCGAGGCGGCTGCTATTGTCGAGCAGGCCGGAGGAGGCATCGTCATCCCGCCAGGGGACTCGGCCGGGCTCGCCGAGGCCGTGCTCAGGATGGCCAGCACTCAGGAGGATCTCGCTGGATACGCTCGGCAAGGGTATGCTTGCATTCGTGAGAGGTTTGATCGCCGGATGCTGGCGCAGCAGATGGAAGGAGTGTTGCAGATGGTGATCCGGAGTCGAGCGCTGAAGGCCAAGCGAGGCGCCTGAGCCTGTGATGCCTCTTGGAGGGATGCGTGCTGCCTGGCTGACGGCGAGGCGCGCTGGGCTGCGCCGCGTCGTGCGCCGCCTGGAGCGTCGCCTGCGTCTCCGGCTGCTGGATCCCTGCCTGGCTGGCCGGATGTACCCTCGCTCTGCCCCGGCTAGGTCGTGCTTCGAGCCGGCACCGGGCGCGCAACGCCAACTGCTGGGCCAACTTGCGGCCCTGCGCGCTGGGTCGCCCCTGGGCAGGGCGTGGGACCGGCAACGCGCACTCCTGACACTGCTCAACCAACAGGCGCTCCCGCTGGCGGTGCCCGTGTCGTGGATGCGGTCGCCCATCGCTGATCCGCTCTGGGGCTTTTCTCTGCATAGCTGGGAATGGGCTTGGCCGGTGCTATCGGACGGCAGAGGCGCGCAGGAGTTCTTGACGCTCTGGCGGGATTGGCTGGATCACGTGCCAGTTGGCCGGGGCGTGGCCTGGGAGCCTTATCCAACGTCCAGGCGGCTAGCCGTGTGGGCTGCGGCGTGGCACGTGCTGGGTGGCGATATGCTCTTGCTCGGCGCGATCGCTCAACACGCCGACTATATGCTCCATCACCTCGAACGAGATCTCGATAACAACCACCTCGTGGCCAATGCCAGAGGGCTCGCCTGGGCAGGGTTGCTTTTCTCGACCCTTCCGCGCGCGGAACGCTGGCGCCACGTGGGGCTGGGTGTGTTGTGGGCGGCGTTGGCGGCCCAGGTGCGCAGCGACGGCGGCCATGTGGAGAACTCGGCGAGCTATCATGTGGCGGTCTGGCTCGATGGGCTGGAGACAGCCCTGTTGGCACAGGCAAGCGGCCACGACGTACCGCAGCCGGTCTGGGAATGCCTGGCGAGGATGGCAAGCTTTGCCGCCGCGCTGTGCAGGCCCGATGGACGCCTGCCCCTGCTCAATGATAGCAGCGAGGATGATCCCTTGCCCGCGTCGGCGGTTCTTGACCTGATGAGTGCCAGTGTGGGGCGGCAATTCCTGCCGGGCGGCCGGGTCAGTGGCGCGTTGAGAGAAGCTGCGTCGTGCGACGCCTTTGCAGAGTCAGGCTACGTAGTGCTGCGCGCGGGTGCCGGGCGCGAGGCCACGTATCTTGTCTTCGATGCGGGCGACCTCGGCCCAGCCCACTGCCCCGGACACGGCCACGCCGATGCGCTTAGCATCGAGTTGTGGGGTCGAGGCCAGGGGCTCATAGTTGATCCGGGCACCTACCAGTACCCGGCGGGGCACTGGCGCGACTACTTCCGTGGGACTGCTGCCCACAGCACGGCCACTGTCGATGGCCAGGAGCAGTCCAGCTTTGCCGGAGCTTTCAGGGTGGCCGACATGGCGCGTGGTCGGCTGGTTGCGGCTTCATCGGGTGGTGGGCAAGCAGAGGCGACCGGCGAACATGATGGCTATCTGCGATTGGCTGACCCCGTGATCCACAGAAGGAGGGTATGCCTCTGCGGCCCAGATCAGGTCGTTGTGGAGGATACATTCGGGGGCGCAGCCGAGCACCACGTTGTGTTGCGCTTCCACCTGGCTCCCTGTGAGGTGCGCCTGGCCGGGGCATCGGGCGGCCTGGCTACCTATCCGGGCGGTGTGATGATGGAACTGCAGGTTACCAGTACCAAGCCGGGGCGCCTGACAGTCGAAGACGGTTGGAGCAGCAATACGTGGTACGTAAAGCAGCGCAGCCCCGTTGTGACCTACTCGCTCTCCGGCCGGTTGCCCATCACTGTGTTTACTCGGATGAGGATCGCATAGATGAGATTGGTACACGTGGTTGGGGCTCGCCCCAATTTCATGAAGGCTGCCCCCGTCTGGAAGGCACTGGCCGAGCGTAAGGCTTTCGCCCAGGTCCTTGTGCACACCGGTCAGCACTACGATGTGAATATGTCCGATGTTTTTTTCGCTGACCTGGGCCTGCCCGCTCCCGACCACTATCTGGCGGTGGGCTCGGGGTCGCACGCCCAACAGACGGCTGCGATCATGGTCGCCTTTGAGCGAGTAGTGCAGGAGATGCGGCCCGACCTGGTGCTGGTGTACGGCGATGTCAACTCGACGTTGGCTGCGGCTTTGGTCTGCGCCAAGTTGGCGGTGCCACTGGCCCATGTTGAGGCGGGGCTGCGCTCCTTTGACCGCACGATGCCCGAGGAGATCAACCGTTTGCTCACCGATCAACTCGCCGACCTGCTGTTCACACCTTCACCCGATGGCGACATGAATCTGCTGCGCGAAGGAGTGCCGGCCAACAAGGTATCTCGGGTGGGCAATGTCATGATCGATAGCCTGGTGAGTCTGTTGCCAGCTTCCAGCCAGTCGGCGGTTCTGGAGAGGTTGTCGCTCGCTCCGATGGAGTACGCCGTCTTGACGCTGCACCGGCCATCGAATGTCGATGACGACGTAGTGCTTGGGCGTCTCTTCGCTGCCATAGCGGATGCATCGCAGCGGATGCCGGTCGTTTTCCCCGTGCACCCTCGAGCGCGGCAACGGATCGGGGCGATTGCTGCTCAGACGGAGAACGGCCAGGTGTGCCTGATCGACCCTCTTGGCTATCTGGACTTTGTGCACCTGATGAGTTGTGCAAGGCTGGTCCTCACGGATTCCGGCGGCATTCAGGAGGAGACGACCTACCTCAGGGTCCCATGCCTTACCCTGCGTGATAGCACCGAGAGACCTATCACCGTGGAGATGGGCACCAATACTCTGGTTGGGCGGGATGTGCGACTCCTCGCGGAGCGCTTCTCGGCGATCCTTGACGGAGATGAGACGTGGAACAGGCTGCCATCTGGCGGTATTCCTCTCTGGGATGGATGTGCCGCTCAGCGCATCGCTCAGGTCGTGGTCGACTGGAGCTCCCACAGTTGATGCCTATGGGGCGCGGTCTGGGGGCGACAGAAGCCTGGATGGTGCTGTGCCCAGGCGTGGTGTGGCCGTACAGGAGGATGAGATAGTGCCGGGGGTACAGGCCTCAGTTGAACCAGGGTCAGAAAGCAGAAGCGGGATTGCTGTGGGGCGCGGTGCCACTGCTGTGCCCCTGCCGTACACAGAGCGGCGCTTGATCCTGACGCTGCAGGATCTGCTGGCGGTGAATGGAGCGCTGTTGCTGGCTCTTGGCGTCAGGGCGCATCAGTATCCGCAGTGGAGCTGGCTCATTCAGCAACCCGTCTGGTTCGTGACATTGAGCGCTGTGTGGCTGCTGCTGGCCTACGCCTTTGATGCCTACAATTCGCATGCAGCGCGGCACTTGAGCTCATCTGCGCCTCCGGTGATCAAGGCAGGGCTGGCTACTGCTGTCGCTTACATGATGATGCCCTATCTGACACCCTCGCTGCCGGCCTCCCGCCTGGCCCTGGGGGCCTTCCCGCTTCTTGTCATCCTCCTGCTGCTATTCGGCCGCGCCTTGTACGCGCTGGTCTTCTCGCGGCCTCTGTTTCGACGGCATGCCCTGATCGTCGGCGCCGGCTGGGCAGGCCGCACCATCGCTCAAGCTCTAGAGGCATGCGGCGACGGCAGCTACGGGGTCGTGGGGTTCATCGACGACGATCCGGAGAAGTTGAGCCAGAGCGATGCCGCGGCCGATAGCCTGGCTTCTGAGCATATCCTTGGCGATCGCTACGCCCTGCCCGAGCTGATCGGCCGATACAAGGTCTCGACTCTCATCCTGGCGATCACCCATGAGGTCCACGGCGGTCTGCTTCAGGTGCTGATGGATTGCCTCGAACTTGGGGTGGACATCGTCCCCATGCCTGTCCTCTATGAGCGACTCACCGGCCGGGTGCCTGTGGCTCATATCGGCGGCAGTTGGTCGGTGGCTATGCCCATCGATCATCCCGGCACCGGAGCGCTGTGGCCGCTGGTCAAGCGGCTGACCGATATCGTGCTGTCGAGTATCGGGCTCTTCTGCCTCGCACTGGTGCTGCCCCTGATTGCCGCAGCCATCTACCTCGACTCCCCTGGCCCCGTTTTCTATACGCAGGAGCGGGTTGGGAAGGGCGGTCGCGTCTTCAGGGTCTACAAATTCCGGTCTATGGTGCAGGACGCCGAGAAGGGACAGGCCGTCTGGGCAACGCGGAACGATTCACGCGTGACGAGGGTGGGTCGCCTCCTCAGGAAGACTCACCTGGACGAGTTCCCGCAGTTCCTGAACATCCTCAGGGGCGAGATGAGCGCTGTTGGCCCTCGCCCCGAGCGTCCTGAGTTCGTGCAAGAGCTGGCCGAGCAGATCCCCTTTTACCGCGTCCGGCACGCTGTGAAGCCGGGAATGGCCGGCTGGGGGCTGGTGCAGCAGGGGTATGGCTCGTCCAAGGAAGATGCCCTGCTCAAGCTGCAGTACGATTTGTACTACATCAAGCATCAGTCCTTGTGGCTGGATCTGGTCATCCTGCTGAGGACTATAGCGGATACCTTGACCTTCAGGGGGCGCTAGAGCATCGATCCGGTACTCCCGCAGAGGCTCGAAGGCAGACTGATCGCCGCCCTATGATGCCCATGAGGGGTGATGCTAGGGGCTTGCAGACGCAGCCCAGCATCTTGCCGGAGCAGGCCCCCGAGCCGCGCGGCCCTCTTCTAGACAAATGGACAATCCTGGCGGGCTGTGGTACACTCGGTTCCACTTGCCGATGCCGGGCCATCATTTCTAGAGGGGGCCGAATTGTCTCGGGGGCTGACCCTTCCTGGGTACCGTTCCTTCGCTGATACGTCCGATGTCGTCGTCGTTGGTGGTGGGACTGCAGGGCTGTTCACGGCCTACCTGCTGGCGGGGAACGGGCTGTGCGTACGACTCATTGAGGCGAGCCGGCGGCTGGGGTCGCCGACTCGTACGCTCATCATAACCAATCGCCTGTGCGATGTCCTTGGGTTTGAGCCGTCGGAGGCGATTGTCAACCGCACGCCCGAACTGCGCCTGGTATCGCCGCACCGGTCGTCTACCATTCGTTTGCGTGAACCCGACCTGATTGTGGAGCGCGCCGCGCTGGTGCAGGCCCTGGCGGCGAGGGCGGAGTCGGCTGGAGTCGAGATCAGAACCGGCCATCGCTTCCTGGGGTTCGAGGAGGGCGAGGCAGGCCTGACGGTGGCGGTGCAGAGCCCTGAAGGGCGAACGGAGAGCCTGCGGACACGGCATCTGGTAGCCGCCGATGGCGCTTTCAGCGACGTGGCGAGGCGTTCAGGATTGGCCAGTTTCGATCATGTTTCGCTGCTGCAGGTCGAGATTGCGCTGCCTTCCTGGGCCCCGCCAGAGACGACGCAGGTATGGTTCAGCCCAGAGGCTACTCGTTTCTTCTACTGGCTGGAGCCCAGACCGCCGAGCCAGGCCGTGGTGGGCTTGATTGCGGACGGCGAGCGCCAGGCACAGCGGGCTCTGGCGCGCTTCCTGGCAGATCAGCGCCTGGAGCCACTTGGCTACCAAGCGGCCCAGATCCCAGTCTACCGGCCGCGGGCGCGGCTGTGGCGCGAGGTAGCCGGCTCTCGGGTCTACCTGGTCGGCGACGCGGCGGCCCAGGTCAAGATGACGACCGTGGGTGGCATCGTGACCGGCCTCCGGGGCGGTGCGGCGCTGGCCAGATCGATTGTGGGTGGTACTGATTACCACCGTGAACTGACTCCACTGCATGTAGAGTTGGCGCTGCACCTGCTCGTCCACAGGGTCATCAGTCGCTCAACGGGTCAGGACTATGATGCGATGCTGGGGGCGCTGAGCGCCAAGGTGCAGAGCATCCTTGGCGCGCATACTCGCGATGAGATCAGTCGCATCCTCTTCCCGTCACTTGTCGCGCAGCCTCGTTTCGCGCTGATCGCTGCCAGGTGCGTGCTGCACTCCCTGTTGGGGGCCGGCGGCCTCGCCCACGATGAAGATGGGATGGTGCAGCCCTACGATGCTCGCGTGACGGGTGCATCGAACGGGGTTCGGGTGCGGTGAAGCTTGGCCAGGTGACGCGCCAATCGGGCCGGCCACCGAAGACCGATCTCTGCGCGGCACATGGCGGGGAGCCTACTGAAGGGGACTGGCGTGGCGAAACGTCATACCGAGACCTGGGCCTTGGTCGCTCTCCTGGTTGCCCATGTCCTGCTGGGCGCATACTATAGCATGGTCATCCCAGTGTATGAGGCCCATGACGAGGATGGGCACTTTTTCTTCGTGCGTTACCTGGCCTCGGAGAGGCATCTTCCTCTGCCCGGCGAAAAGTCGGCCTCCAAGAACGATGAGATGCATCAGCCGCCCCTCTACTACATCTTGGCAGCCCTGCCCGTCGGCTTGGCTGGCGTTGATGACGGCCTGACTCCCAAGTACAATGCCACTATGTCCTGGCCGGATGGCCAAGGGGGGCGCAACCGTGTGGTCCACGACGCCGCCGCTGAAGCCTGGCCCTACCGCGGCACGACGCTTGCCATTCATCTGGCCCGTCTCGTGTCGGTGCTGCTGGGGGCGGCCGGGCTCTTGTTCACCTTTCTGGCAGCCCGGAAGGTGTTCCCACTTGAGCCAGCGGTACGCTGGGGGGCCGTGCTGCTGCTCGCATTCTGGCCTCAGTATCGCTTCTCCACGGCGGTGATCAACAATGACATCATGGTGACCATGTGCGGCGCTGCGGTGACGTGGCTCTTGGCCGTGAACATCATGGGGGGCCGGCCCAGGTTGTGGGCTCTGCTCGCGATGCTCGGGACTGCGGCGCTTGCCGTCCTCTCCAAGGGGAATGGCCTGGCGCTGTTGCCCGTGGTGTTGATGGTCCTCCTGGGCTGTGTGCTCAGCGCCGAGCCAGCTGATCGCCGGCGGCTGCTGATCAGGTTGGGCGGCGGACTGGCAGCGGGCGCCATCGCGGTGGGGCTGTGGTATGCTCGCAATCTCCGTGGCGGAGTGGGTTTGTTCGGCGGCGACCGCAGCGTGGGCCTGTTGTGGATGCAGGTCGTCGAGCCGTTTCTTGGCGGCCGCCAATTCCCCTGGCACCTGGTGTGGCCTGCTCTGAAGCATGGTCTGTCGTCGCTCTGGGCAGGCTTTGGCTGGAACAACGTGGGCCTGCCGCTGCCTGTTTACTCGGCGGCCGCAGTCTGGGGAGCGCTGGGGCTGGCCGGCTGTGCGCTATGGCTCTGGCGCCGCCCTCCGCGCAGGCTGGTCGTGGCGCTGGGTGCGCTGATGCTGGTCATCATCCCAACGGTGATCATGGCGCTGCTCCTGACCGTGCCGATGCGCACGGTGACCGCCCATGGGCGCAGCTGGCTCCCTGCGCTGCCCGCCATCTGCATTCTGCTCAGCGTGGGCTGGTCTACGATGGTGCCTGGCCGCGTTCGCCGGCTGGGGTGGGGAGTCACTGCGGGCGCACTAGGGTTGCTGGCCGTGTTGACGCCGGTGCTCTACATTCGGCCGGCATACGCAATGCCGAAGCAGCTTTCCGCGGATCAGGCTGCCGGCTTTACGCCCGTCCACGCTACGTTTGGCGGCTTTGCCGAGTTGGTGGGCTACCGTATCGACGACCGCTTTGTCGAGCCCGATGGCACCGTCCGCGTGAGCCTGTTTTGGCGAGTGCTTGCGCGGGCAGAGGCGGACTATACGCTGGCGATCCAGGCGTTCGAAGGGCAGCATACGATGGTCGGCGAGGTGCAGCGCCTTCCCGGCCAAGGCGCATACGCGACGACGACCTGGCAGCCTGGCACGCTCTACAGCGAGGATGTCGCGATGCGGCTGCAGAGTGATGAACAGGGAGCGCACCTGGGTTGGCTCGAAGTGAGCTTCTTCCGGGAGAAGGGGGTGCTGCCGGTCTCGGTGGTGGACGGGAACGGGGGTGACCTGGGGTATAGTGTGCGGCTGGGGCGCATCAAGATCCGCAAGGAGGCGTCTGCGAGGCCAGTCGCCCATGTGGAGGATGGCGTTCGCTTTGGGGCGGCGATTCTGTTGCGAGGGGGCGAGGCTCGCCTTGAGCCTGCGGCAGGGGGGCAGATGCTCGCGCTGAACCTGCAGTGGCTGGCCGTGGGGCAGCAGGACACCGACTACACAGTCTCTGTGCAACTGCGGGATACGCAGCAGGTCGTTGTGGATCAGGCTGATGATCAGCCAGGCCACGGCGCCTACCCTACCTCGTTCTGGGAGGTAGGAGAGACCATCGATGACGAGTATACCCTGGAGTTGCCGCCCAATCTGGGGACGAGTCCCTATTCGGTGTACGTGTGCATGTATGATCTAGCCACGATGCGCCGGTTGCCGGTAGCGGATGCTCAGGGCCAGCCGTCGCCCCACGAAGAACTGCTGGTCCTCACGCTCTCGTCGGACTCTGATGGTCGAGTCCGGCTCCACTCTAGCTGCCCAAGTGTGAGCACAGCCTTGGCGTGGTGCTGGCGGTGCAGTTTGGCCGCGTGAGGGGCAGGCTGCGACTAAGTAGATTCCATCCTGGATTCAGTTTAGGACTCGCCGGGGCGCGTAGCATCTCGGGCTTTGAATTGTGCCTGCTATTGAGCATCGGTGCCATCGCCTTGGCTACGGCTGTGGTCGCGCTGTTGGCGCCGCCCGCCGATTGGGACTCGATGACTTGCCACATGGCCCGCGTCGCCCACTGGATGCAGAACCGGAGTGTTGCCTTCTACCCGACGAGCATACTGAGGCAGTTGCACCAGAATCCGTGGGCAGAGTACGCCATTCTGCATCTTCAGATCTTGAGTGGCAGTGATGGATATGCCAGCCTTGTCCAATGGTTCAGCATGATTGGCAGTCTAGCTGGGGTTTCGCTCATCGCTATGGAACTCGGAGCAGGCGTCCGTGCGCAAGCTCTGGCAGCTCTGATTGCGGCAAGTATCCCGATGGGTGTGGTGCAGTCCTCGACCACCCAGAACGACTATGCAGTGACACTGTGGCTGGTGTGTGTCGTCTACTTTGCTGCTATCTGGAAGAGGCGGCCGAGCCGCGTTACCTGTGCGGCACTGGGATGCAGTCTAGGGTTGGCTATCCTGACTAAAGCCACGGCGTACGTCTATGCATTTCCATTCGTGCTTGCTCTCTTTCTGGTGGGAGTGCGACGGCTACGCTGGGCGATGTGGAGGCCGATTGCGGCTATCGCTGCGTTTGTGCTGCTCATCAACTTTGGGCACGGCTTGCGGAACTATGCTCTGTATGCGAACCCTCTTGGTCCCGGCGAAGAGGGGGCAGGTTTCACATATACGAACGAACTGCTGTCAGTGCGTGGCCTTTCTTCGAACATCATCCGCAATACCGCGCTGCATGTCGGCACGCCTGCAAAGGGCGCGAATGCTGTGATGGAGAAGGCGATCGTATCGCTGCACAGCGCACTGGGTATCAATGCCAGCGACAGACGCACGACATTTGGCGGCGCGCAGTTCCACGTCCCCGATTTCTCGTTCAGCGCGGGTACGGCCGGCAACCCGATACACCTGCTTCTTGTCGTCGTAGCGCTGCTTATGGTGGCCTTTGCCTCGGCGATGCGCAAGACGCGTGGTCTCTTGGCCTATGCCATGACCATGGTCACGGCCTTCATGCTGTTCTGCTTCATTCTGAAGTGGCAGCCATGGGGTAGCCGCCTTCAGTTGCCGCTGTTCGTCCTCTGGTCTCCAGTCATCGCAATCGCTCTGTTGGAGGCTATGGATCACAGGCTCGTGGGGGCTATCGCCGCCGTGCTTCTGTTGCTGGCACTGCGGCCAGTGGTGCCCACTGCGGCCCGTTCACTGCTGAGGGGCGAGAGGCTGGGGTTGGCTTCAATGCAGCAGTATAGTGCTGCTTGGCCTGATCTCATGGGGCCGTATGGCGACGCAGTCACCTTCATCGCCTCCCTAGGCGAATGCCCGCGCATCGGGCTGCTGCTGGAGGGTAACAACAGCTGTGAGTATCCGTTCTGGGTGTTGCTCAAGGCGCGCAATCCTACGGTGCAGATCGAGCACGTCGGCGTCACGAATGTATCGGCGGCACTGGCCAGGCCTATTGCGCCCTGCATTATCGTCTCGACGATAGCCATGGATGATCCCGAGATCGTTGTCGATGGCAGAATCTACCTCAGGGCCTGGTCTCCAAGGGGGGCTGTCCATGTCGACGTATACAGCATAGCGGAGGATGTGTTCTGGGGCAGCACTGGTGGCTGAGGCTTGGATTGTGACTCCCGCATATTGACCGATTCCCTGTACTGCGAGGGGAGATCTCGTGGAGCGGATCTCCACCGCGATGACATGAAGAAGCCCGTGCCAGGGCTATTCTTGGCACGGGCTCATTGGTTTTCGCGGATGTTGAGTGCTGCTTGAGCACGTCTCAGCCAGACATTGGAGACCAAACATGACAATGACCGCACTTGGCAGGACAATCGCCTTGACCGCTTGTTTTTGATATCCTAAAAGGGAACCAGTCAGCCGGATTTTGATGATCGAAAAGG
>ERZ795058.799-NODE-799-length-46679-cov-16.402990_pt1 | contig 46679 bp, 34 predicted proteins | sample MGYA00375142_ERZ795058 | MGnify/ENA primary metagenome ERZ795058 (study PRJEB30187, sample SAMN05720210) | activated sludge metagenome | isolation source: anaerobic digester from wastewater treatment plant | place: Japan | collected 2015-04-20 ... | reverse complement strand
TCCTTGAGACGGGTCAGCATGTTGCCCACCTGATCCATGGCCCCTTCCGCGACCTGGAGCAGGGCGTTGCCCTCCGTGACGTTCCGGCTCGCCACGTTGTAGCTGGCGATGGAAGCCCGGAATCCCTGAGAAATGGACAGCCCCGCCGCATCATCCTTGGCGGAGTTGATCCGGTAACCCGATGAGAGACGCTCCAGCGACTTGCTCATCGCCGTATCGGAAATGCCCAGGTTCCGCTGCGCATTCATGGCCGCAATGTTGTTCTGAATTCTGAATCCCATAATCTCTATCCTCCTTGATTTTTGATTGTCCGGCATCCTTGCCGGCATAAATTAATTTAAGTTAATAATCCTGCATCTCTTCCTGCCGCTGCCTCCTTAAACCTCCTTTCCGTTAATACGAATTTTTTTATCGTCGTTTTTTTCATTCGATACTCTTATCGGCACAAGGATAAAAATACTTGAGAGGAAAAAGAGGGCGTCGAAAAAGTCCGGATGTTTCGTTGCACTTCATCCCTCGTCACTGCAACTTACGTCCAAGTACTCCTCATTACTCAGGAATCGCGCGCCTCTGCTGTGGATTATTTTAAGACGCCGTCCCAAAGGGGAATTTTTGACTTTTTACTCAGTCATCAAAATTGACGGGACGATAAAAAAATCAGTGGCGTTGAACCGGCAACAAAGAGAGTATCCGGGCGGTTTGGGCGGCAAATTCTTCCGAAGGGGGAAAGGCGGTATGAATTTCCTGAACGATTGCGACAAGATCATCGAGCGTGTGAATGGTGCGCTCCCGGGGAAGGTCCAGGGCGGCCAGCAGTCGGTTGCACCAGTGGATGAAACCCTCGATGTCGCTTCGCCGGAGATCGACTTCACACAGATAAAGCAGCGCCTTTATGGGCGGTCCTTCCAGGGTAATAATCCTGGTGAAGAAAGCGGCGGCGTTATCCAGATCGCCGAGAGACAGGGAGATCTCCCCCAGGTTCATCCACGGGCCGGGCCGGCCCGGATCGATGGCGATGGCCCGCTCGCAGGCGGCGACCGCCCCGGCGAGGTCGTTTTGCCGGCGCTTGAGAACGGCCTGATTGACCAACCCTTGATAATTGTCGGGTTCAGCCTTGAGAAGATCCGCCAGCGCCCGTTCCGCCGTTTCCGGATCATCCGCCGCCAGGGAGAGGGCGGCCAGCCGGTTGAGAAGTTCCGTGTCTTCCGTCCCCAGTTGCCATAACCTCTTCAGGGATGACCTTTCCTCATCAAGGTTGCCGGCGAGATTGCACCATTTGGAAAGCATGAACCACAACGCCGGTTCGGTGGGGGCTTCCTGGCGGGCTAGGTCGAGATACCGGCGGCCCAGGGGGAGATCCCCGGAACGGTCGGTGTGGAAGATGCCGATCTGGAGCAGAAAGCGCCATTTATCCCCTGACTGTTCGACGGCCGCCCCATAGTGACGGTCCCGGTCGGCGGCATTACCCAGGGTGTGATGGGCATGCCCCATGAGCATATGCGCCGTCCCTCCTTCCCGGAGGCTGCTGTTGAGGATGACCCCCGCCCGTTCGGGATGAAGTTCGAGGATCTCCCGCAGGGCAAGGAAACGCCGGCCGTAGTTCAGCAGCTCCGTCCATTGTCCGCTTTCACCGCAGATTTGGATCATTATGTAGAGCGAGTCGAGATGATCGGGATATTTTTTCAAGGCCCGGAGCGAGTATTCCCGGGCCCCGTCCAGATCATGGAGAGACAAGAATGCCATGGCCGCGTTGTGATGGGTCGAGAGATACAAAACGTCATCCACCCCCTTGCTTTCCGCAAGATCGAGGGCCTTTAGAGATTCCTCCAGGCTCTCTTTGTACATCCCCCGGGCCAGGTAGGACGTCCCCAGGTAGTGATGGGGCATGGGGTTGCCGGGATTGTCGGCGATCTGTGCCTTCAGGAGCGCCACGGTGCGGAAGAATTTCTCCTGGGCCTTCTTTTCCTCGACATTGTATCCGTAGTGCATCATCTCGACTTTGGACATGCCGTGCCTGGTCACCCCGGCCACCCGGTTATGGACCCGACCTTCGTAACGGATATTGCCGTTGTTTTTTAGGAGCCGCTCCGAGTTGTGGCGGGCCGTTTTCCTGCCGCCGCTATAAACGCTGATTACGTTGGCGTAGATCGCGTCGGCCTCCCCGGCCTCCCGGACCGCCTGGCGGAGGTATTCTCCGGAGCCGGCCACCAGTTCCTCGTCGGCATCGATGGTCAATATCCAGTCGCCCGTGGCATAACCCATGGAGATGTTGCGGGCCTCGCTGAAGCTGTCGCGCCAGGGGTGGAAATAGACCTTGTCGGTAAATCTTCTCGCAATCTCAACGGTTTTGTCCGTGGAACCCGTATCGACGACAATGATTTCATCCACCCAGTCCTTGATGCTTCGGAGACAATTCTCCAGAAAGGCCTCCTCGTTTTTGACGATCATACAGGCGCTGATCGTAGGCGCCGGTACGGATGACGAGGATTGGCGGTCGAGATCGGCCAGGAGCATTCGAACCGTTTCATCGTCCGCTTGCCGCCGCCGGGCCTTTTCCAGATAATGCCGGGCGGGAGCGGAACGGCCTTTTCGGGCATAATAAATGCCCACGGCCCGCAGGGCCGGGAAGGGGTCCGGCGCGGATGCCTCCGCCCGGCGGAACGACTCCTCGGCCTTTTTTGCCTCGTCCAGTTCATCATAGGCGATGCCGACAAGGACGTGGATGTTCCAGGCTTCGTTCAGGGAACAGCAGGCCAGGCGTCCGAATCGGGTGGGATTTCTTTTCAGGGCGGCGCTCAGGCGCAGGTAACTCTCACCGTGATTTACCACCTCCCCCCAGTTCTTGTTGTCGAAACCGATGACAATCATCATGAAATGGGCATCCAGGTGATCGGGAAAACGGGCCAGGGATTCCAGGGCGGTTTCCCTGGCCGCGGTCGAGTCCTTCATCCGGTATTGGGCCAGCGAAACATTGTAGCGGGTCCAGAGGAAGGCGACATCGTCGTTTCCCGTGGAGGCGGCGAAGCGAAGGGCTTCCCGCCCATGGAAGACGACCCGGTCGTACATCTCCCGGCTTAGATAGGAACAGCTCAAATAGTGGTGGGTATAAGGATTATCCGGGTTTTCCTCGAGGTCCTTCTTCAGGAGGCCCTCGGTGCGCCGAAACTTCTTTTCCGATTCACCCCCCGCCAGGTCATAGCCGTAATGATGGAGTCGAATCCGGGAAAGGGTAGGGTTATTTATACCTATGAGACGGTTGTGGACCCGCCCTTCATAACGGATGACACCGTTGTTGCGGAAGATGCGCTCCACGCAGTGGATGCCCTTACCCTGCCCCTGCTGGGAATAGCTTATGATCTGGACCATAATGGCATCCACGTCCGGATCGGCCAAAGCAGGGCGTATAAGGGGGATATCCTCCCGGAAGAGCTCCTCGTCGGCGTCGATCTGAAAGATCCACTTCCCTCTGGCGTAGGTGAGGTAATGGTTCCGGGCCTCGCTGAAGCTGTCCTGCCAGGGATGGAAATAGATCCGGTCGGTAAACTTCCGGGCCAGTTCCACGGTGCGGTCGGTAGAGCCCGTATCGACGAGGATTATTTCATCGGCCACGCGTTTGACGCTCCGGAGGCACTGTTCGATGTATTTTTCCTCGTTTCTCGCGATGAGGCACACCGAAACGAGCAGTTCATCCTGGTTGTGTTTTGAGCGGAGGTCGTTCTTTTTAAGTTTCTTCTTCATAATCCGGACCGGACGATTCTGGCATATTCCCTGTGTTCATTAAATTAAACATCATGCCCGTTCCGGGCACAACGAAAGATGAAAATATCCGGCTATTTGTGGGCATTTTCATGTAAACGCTTCATTTGACGCATCTTAGGTAGCCGCCGGGATTGCAGGTGAACAGAAGCTTTCCGTCCACATCGCCGTCCACGGCAAAACGGTCGGTTTCCGAGAGGAATTCCCGCAGGGCGGTTTGGGGACTGTTGCCCGGACCCCAGGGGCGGGGACGATGCGTCTCTGTGGGCATATATTCGATGATCGTATCGCCGCAGACCAGGAAATTTCCCTTGCCGATCAGGGGGGAGTAAAGCCTCAGCTCCGCCAGTACATGGGCATGGCTGTGGTGGGAATCGAGGATTACCAGGACCTCCCGGCTCGCACCCAGGATTTCCGACACCTTGGCGATGGTCGCCTCCTCCGTGGACGATCCCTCGATGAGGACGAGACGCTCCGACAGGGGTCCATGACCCGCCAATCTGTTCCGGAGGTCCGGGGGGATGTAAACGTCCACTCCGATCACCTTTTCACCGCCCAGGACCTGGAGCAGGGTGGCATAGAAAAGGAGGCTCCCGCCCCAGGCCACACCTATCTCCAGGATATACCGGGGACGACTCCGGTAGATGATTTCCTGCATGGCGAACATATCCTGGGGAAGATTGAGGATCGGTTCGCCAAACCAGGTCGTTTGGTGAATCCAGTGGTAGCGGTCGGCATCGATGAGAACCTCCCGGGCCCGGTTTGCCAGGCCGGTATCGCCGCTCATCGTCGCGGCGGCCTCCCGGCGCATGGTCTCGAATTCTTCCCGGCTGTACATCTTCTTTTCCGTCATGGCCTCCCTCCTGCCCGGCGCAGCAACGCGATCGTCGCCGCGATGCTGTTTTCCAGCGATCCCGTCGCCTGCCAGCCAAGGACCTGGACCCGACGGCTGGAAACCTCGTACGAGAGCTGATTCATGATTTCGTTATCCACATAGTCGATGGCCGGGGCGGTGATGTGCGTCCCGATCATGGCGATGATGTCGGCGACCGTAAGGTTGCGAGAGACGATATTGTAGATCCGGCCGTCGAAACGGCCCCGGCGGATAAAGAAAAAAATTGCGCTCAGGGCGTCGGCGAGATCCAGATAGGGTCGCCGCTGATGGAGGGCCGTCCGCCATACCGTCAAGGGCTGGCCAAACACCGCCTGCCAGCAGAACTTGTTCACGGCGGTATGGAAACGCATCCCCGGTGATGTTCCCACGATGGTCCCGAAGCGGAAGGTTACATGACGCAAACCATCCTTCGCGGCCATATCCTGGAGGAGACGCTCTTCCCGCAGTTTAGTCTCCGCATAGGGACTCTGCGGTTTGAGATCGTCGGGGGAGCAGTCTTCGTCCACTTCCGTCGCCGCCGAGCCATAGACGCTGGTGGAGGAGAGATGAATCATGGGGATTCCGAGGGCCAGGCAGCTTTCCGCAACCCGCCGGGTGGCGTTGTAATTGACGTACTCCACCTTTTCCCGCATGTGAAAACTCCCGGCGGCATCCGTTACGGCGGCGAGGTGAACGACCGCATCGGCGCCGTTCATCAGGGCCGGAAGATCGGCATCCAAAGCATCGCCGGCATGGAAACGATAAGAGGCGACATCGGGGAGGTCGAACAAAGAGGCGTAGCGCTGGGTGGAGAGGTTGTCCAGCATGATGATTTCCGGGGCGGGTACAAACCGGTGTGCCTCTCGAATCAGCCGCGAGCCGATGTGCCCCAGGGCGCCGGTGATGAATATTTTCATGGCTTCACTCTAAATATCTGTTCAAACAGGGTTGATAATACTTGCCGGTTATGGCCAGTCCCGTCCGGAGATCGATGCTGGGTTGCCAGTTCAGGAAGCGCTTGATTTTGTCGTTGCTGATCAGGGCGTCCCCAATTTCGATCCGCTTGCGTTCCGTGGGCCATTCCACGAAGACGACTTTGCCCGCACCGATCTCCTCCACGGTGGCCCGGGCGATGTCCGCCACGCTGTGATGATCGTCTCCCACGGCAAACAGCGTCTCGCCCACGGTGTCTTCTACGGTGGCCGCCGTCATGATGGCCCGGACCGCATCTTCGACGTAAACCGTGTTCCGCTTCTGCTGTCCGCTGCCATAGACGGTAATGCTTTGGTTCTTGAGGGCCAGGCCGACAAAATAGTTATTGAAGGTGAACTCCGGGCTCCTTATGGTGGCCCGGGGACCATAGACGTTGGCCAGTCTGATGACCGTAGCCCTGATTTTATAGGCCTTGGCGTAGATCAGGACGTATTTCTCCGAGACGCTCTTGTTGGCTGAGTAGATGTCGGTGGGAAATTCCGGGTGGTTTTCATCCGCCGGCTGGTAAACCAGTTTCCCCAGTTGGGTGGAGGTTCCCAAATGGATGAAGCGGGCTTCGGCGTTGAAGCGCCGGATCGCCTCCAGGATGTTGACTACCCCCCGGCTGTTGACGTCGAGATCGATCCAGGGTTCCCGCATGGAGTAGGGGTGGGAAGTCGAGGCCGCGCAATTGATAATGATGTCCTGATCGGTGATGTGATGCACCAGCCGGTCGAAATCGAGGATGTCGTGGAAGTGTAGGGAAACATCCTTCCTGATAGGGGCGATGTTGTAGAGATTTCCCCCGGAATGGGGATCGAGGTTGTCGAATATGAGAACCTTTGCCCCCGCCGCGACGCAAAAGGCCGCCAGGTTACTGCCGATAAATCCCAGGCCGCCGAGGATGAGGATCCTCCGGCCGGTTAGGGCGGTTTGGATTTCTGTTTCCCGGTCCTTCATGATTCCCCCTCTTTCCCGGCGGGACATCGCCGGTAGATGGCCTGCCAGTAATAGCTCCAGGGACGCGCCCAGCCGTCGGCCAGAACGGTCCAGTCGCCTCCGGGACAATAGGCCTCAAGAAACCGCTGTCGTTGCGCGGCCACCGCCCGGTTGTCGTGGATGTCCAGCACCTCCCGCAATAAACCCATCTTCAGGGCCAGCGATGCCTCATCCCGGTTCATCGCCGTGCTCAGGGATGCGTCCCGGTATTTGCCCACGGGATTCTTCACATAGAAACAGCGGCCGAGCGAGGCAATTATGCGAAGATAATTCAATACCGTGGTCTCCTCCATTTCCGCGAAGGAATCTATGTTCAGGCAAAGGTCAAACCCCGTTGTTGCGCCGGCGAAAAAGGCTTCGGGAGACAAGAATCTCAATTTGGCATACTCCCCCGCACCAAGAACCGCGGCCAGATAGCGGCGGGACAATTCCAGACAGTTGGGTAGATCGACGATGGTGTAGGAGGCGATGGGAAAACAGGAGAGGAAGGCATGGGCGGTGCGTCCATATCCCGCGCCGATTTCCAGGATTGCCCCTTCCTTAAGGGACAGGTGGGCGGAAACGAATTCGATCTCGTAGAGGGCCTGGAGATAGTCCATGCAAATCGATTGACCTTCATATGTTATCGAGATCGGCTGGCCCTCGCCGCGGTTCCCGATCATCGCCAGCCGGGAAAGCTGCGCCGGGGTGAGCGCCGTGCATAGATTGTAGGTCAGGGTTTTCAAATACCGGACGCCGTTGGTATGGGGGTTCCAGAGGGCCAGGCGAAAGTTCACGTCCGAACTCTTGAAGTCGCTCAGATCGTTCAATTTATCCGCCGCCAAAGCGGTGGCGTTGATCCGTTTCCACAGAGGGCTTGCGGAGGTAGGGTCGGTCTGCATTTATCGTTATCCCCCTGCGAGAAAATCCATTATCGTAGCGTCGATTCCCTCCGGGAGGGAGTAGCGGGGCCGCCAGCCCGTAAGCTGTGAAAAGCGGCCCGAATCCGCCACGAAGTGCCGGTATTCGATGGGTGACAGATCCGCCGGAGCTTCGATGTTTCGGATCGTCACCCTCCGTCCTGTTTTCAGTTCAACCCTTTCCGCTGCCATGCGGATGGCTTGGGCGACGGTATGACCGAGGCCGCTGCCGATCACGAAATATCGTCCCGCGATGGAATCGATATGAACCGCCGCCCGCAGCAAGGCCGCCACTACATCACCTATGAAGACATAATCGCGCCGGCAGTCCCCTTCTCCATAAATAGTCAGTTCCTGTCCTCCTATGGCCTTGCGGATCATGGCATTGAGGATGCCCCGATCGGCGCTGCCGCTTTTCGGCCCTGGTCCATAAACATTGGCCAGCCGTAACGCCACCCCCCGGACAGTATTGTTGGCGGTGAAGTGAAGCAAATAACGCTCGGCGGCGAGTTTGTGGAGGTCGTAGATGGTGATGGGGCGGTCGGGATGATCCTCATTCACCGGCAGCGTCTCGGTCAATCCCGCCTCCGTTACGGTGCCGGCAAAGATTACGGCCGGATTCAGACCCTGCCTCCGGCAGGATGTCAAAAGGTTCAGGAGGGGGAGCACGTTTGTTTCCAGATCGGCTTCCGGGTCGCGATCTGCCGCATAGACGCTGGTTTGCGCGGCCAAATGATAAACGATGTCCACGTCATCGAGAACTCCTTCCCAGGCGTCACGGCGCCGGATGTCCATCTCCAGGTCACGGATATCCGGACCCCGGCCGGCCAAGGGGGGAAAGGCAGCGCCCGGTTTGTCGATCCGCAGGATGCGGCAGGGCGTATCTGCCAGAGCAGCCGTAAGGTTGGCGGCGATATAGCCTCCCGCGCCGGTGATCATGATGCTTTTATCTATAAGGGCTTCCCGAATCACTTTATTTCCGGACCTCTTGACCAGTCATAGCCGATTGCCGGGTCGTCGTGCCCGATGCGGCCCTCGTCGGCGGGATCGTAGATCGAGGATGTTATATAAAAGAGGTGGCATGGCCCCTGGAGGCATTTGCAGCCATGGGCCACCCCGGGAGGAATGCGCAGGATGGCCGCCGGCTGATTATCCCCCATAAGCAATTCCATGGTTTCTCCCCGGGTGGGAGATGTGGTCCGGGTGTCGTGAAGGGCGGCTTTCAATGTCCCTCCGGCCACATACCACCAGTCTATCTGACGCTTGTGGATATGCCACGCCTTGGCGACGCCGGTGTACATGAGGGAATGACTCCATTGACCGAAGCCTTCGGTGAAAAAATCATCCTGAACCCGGATGAGTTCCCGGAAAAAGCCGCGCTCGTCGGCATGGGTGATCAATTGCTTGATAATTACGCCTTCAATCATCCGGCGCCTCCCGGAATCCTTTCACGGCCTCCGCAACCCGGTGTACCATCTCCACCGCGAGTTCCGGATACATGGGCAGGGAGAGAATATCTCCTGCCACCCGTTCAGTTTCCTCCATCCCGCCCGGGCAGTCGATACGTCCCCGGTAGGCCGGTTGGAGGTGAACGGGGACCGGGTAATGGATAAGCGTGCCGATGCCGAGGTGATGCAAGTGATTCCGCAGCCGGTCCCGCGCGGCGGCGCGGACCACATAGAGGTGAAAGACATGGCGGGATCCCGGCCGACGCCTTGGGGTACGGACGGCCGTGGCCAGAAGCAGGTCGTAACGGTCGGCGAGCTGGCGGCGTCTTACATTGTCGGATGCCAATCGGGCAAGTTTTACGCGGAGGATGGCGGCCTGGATTTCATCCAGCCGGGAATTGAAACCCGGCTGGGAACTGACGTACCGCTCCGCCCATCCGTATTCCCGGAGGAGGCGGCATCTCGACGCCAGTTCCCCATCGCTGGTGGTTACCATGCCTCCGTCGCCGAATGCGCCGAGATTCTTCGTAGGGTAGAAGCTGAAACAGGCCAGGTCTCCCCATGATCCCGCCGGACGGTCTCGATAGGATGCACCGTGGGCCTGAGCGCAGTCTTCGATGATCCGGAGCCCCTTTTCCCGGGCGATATCCGTGACGGCCGACATCTCGGCGGTTTGACCGTAAAGGTGGACCGGGATGACGGCCTTGGTGCGGGGGCTAATCGCCTTTTGCACCTTTGCCGGGTCGATGGTGAAATAGCCTGGCTCTATATCCACCAGGACCGGCGTCGCCCCGGCGGCTTCAATGGCCGCCACGGTGGCGACGGCGGTGTGGGAGACGGTGATGACCTCGTCTCCGGCGCCGATGCCGCAAGCCCGCAGGGCGATATGGATAGACTCGGTGCCACTGCCCACTCCAATGCCGTAACGGCAGCCGGAGAAAGCGGCAAATTCTCTTTCCAGGGCCTCCACTTCTTTGCCCAGGATGTACCGGCCGCCCGCGAGCACGGCGGCGACGGCGCCGTCGATTTCCACCCGGCAGGACAAATACGAGGCATGGGGATCGCTACAGGGGATCACTTAACATGTACCTCCGGAACATAAAGGATCCATTTGCCGCCTCCCGCCACGAAGGCCTCCTCTTTGGCCATGATTTCCTCGGCATGGTTCCAGCCGAAGAGCAGGGCATAATCGGGAAAGCGGCCCTTGAACTCCGTGTAGGGACGGATGGGGATGTGCATCCCGGGGCTGAACTTGCCATGCTTCAGAGGGGTGGTGTCGCTGATATAGGGAAGCAGATCCGGAGTTATGCCGCAATAGTTCAGAACCGTGGTACTCTTGGAAGTCGCCGCGTAGCCGGCGACGCTTTTCCCTTCCTTTTGGATACGGCGGAGCAGGAAGAGGAGTTCTTCCCGGGACCTTTCCACCCGGCCACGGAAATCGGCGAAGGTGGCCCGCCGGTCCAAACCCTGGGTTTTCTCCTTCTCCGCCAGGGAACCGACCGCCATGGCAACGGGACGGGCGCCGCGGCGGGCGATGATGTAACGCATGGAACCGCCATGAACGTCCTGCGGCTGTACATCCACTACTTCCATGCCGTGCCGGGAAAACAGATACTGAATCGAGGCGAGGGAAAAATAGAAGGCATGCTCGTCGTAGATCTGATCGTAGGCGGTCTTGGTGACGATATCGGCCAGATAGGGGTCCTCGAAGATTACGTATCCATCCGGTTTCAAAAGGATTTCTATTCCTTCGAGTACGGAATGCAGATAGGGGATGTGGCACATGACGTTGGCGCCGAGAAAGGCGTCGGCCTGGCCGTGCTCCGCCACGATTTCCCCGGCCAGTTCGGCATCAAAGAAACGGCGGATGGTACGGATGCCCTTGGCCTGGGCGGCGGCGGCAACGTTTGCCGACGGCTCGATGCCCAGGTGACGGATTCCCGCCTGGGCGAAATGTTGGAGCATGATGCCGTCATTGCTGCCGATTTCCACCACGAAAGGATTGCCGCCGCCGATGCGCCGGGAAAGGACTTCCTGGGCGAAGGATTGGAAATGTACGGCCATCCGTGTCGAGGTGGAGGAATAGAAAGGATAGTTGTCGTGGAACATCCGTTCGCGATCCACGAGCTCGGTGAGCTGCACCATCTGGCAGCGGTCGCAGAAGCCGGCCTGCAAATCGAAAAAATACTCGTCGGGAAAATCACCGGCGGACAAAAAGCCGTTGGCGATGGGCATCCTTCCGAAAGAGATGAAAGGTTCGACTTCCTGGGAGCAGATCAGACAGGGATTCATATTGCCGCCTCCTTAAGTGGTGACAGATGGCTTGCGGATTGGGCGGGAGCGAGACCCCGCTCCTGGAGCAACAGATGGAATGCTTCCTGAAGGCCTTCGTGTTCGGGAAAGAGGAACATGGCTTCGGAAACGGTTTTGAGCAAATCGGTGAAATGGAAATGAAAAAGCTGATGGGATTGCCTGTGCACATCGGGCTGGTAGGTCCTTCCGTCCCAGGTCAGGAAATACACTTGATTTCTGATGAGCTGAATCAGGCGGCTCAGTTCGTATTCCAACTGACCGGCCCAGCGCTGGCGGAAACAGCGGCGGATCTCGGCGGTAAGAAACTCTTTCCGCTCCATGGGCAGCCGGGAATGGTTGACCAACTCGCAGTGGGAGTAGGTCAGACGGCAGAATGGGAGGGTGATGCCGGCTTCGAGATAGGAAGGATCCAGGGCGCCGATGACGTCGGCATGATGCTCCGCGAGGCTCAAATCGTAATTTCTCGTAAGGTGACGGATAAACAGGACATCTTCGATCTGAATAATCCTGCCCATCAGCGCGATCTCGGCGAGAAACAGGTTGTCGTGGGCGTAGGCATTCATGCGCAACGACCGGGCTTTTCGCATCATTTGCCTCCGGAAGAGGCCGTAGAAGGCATTGCACATGTTCAGCTCCCAGATGACATGCAGGAAGCGGTCGGCGGGATCGTCGCCGTCGGCCTTTAAAACGTCGTTGCCGGGACCGACAAGCTCACCCTGTTCATTATAGACCCGGGAGTGGGGATAAACCAGGGCAATGGTTTCATCCTTTTCGATCGTTTCCAGGCAGCGGCGTACAAATCCCTTTTCTATCCGGTCGTCGTAGGAGGCCCACATGAAATAGGGGGATTCGGACAACTCGATCATCCGGGCGAAATTGTTGATGCCCAGATATTCCTGACGGTCCCCGCTGTTGATGTATCTTATTCGCCCGTCGAGCCGTTCATAATGCCTGCCAACCTCTTCGACAAAAGGATCGCATCCGTGGTCGGAGACGATCAATTCAAAATCACCGCAATCCTGGCTCAAGATGGATTCCAGGGACTGGGACAGCATAGCGCCGCCGCTGTAAATCAGGAGGCCGATGGTAACCCGGGGCGGGCGTTTGGCGGCCGCCGGCAGCGGCGCCGGTGTCGGGCCATGGACGGCGACTGGACCGGCTGGATAGGGATTGTCTCTTTCTTCCTGACGGCAGCCCAATTTTTCGGCCACGGGACCGCAAAGCCGGAGTATCCGGCGGCGCATCTCACCGGACCAATCGTCGCTCTCGGGAAATCGACCGTAACTGCCGGCATTGAGCCTCGTTCGCAGAATCGTGGCGGTCGCGTCCGCCCGGAAACCTTTGAGCCCCAGAAAGGCGAAGAGCTTCTCGATGGTTTTCGTGCCGGCGGCGAGGTCTTTTAGATGCAGGGTCATCACTCTGCCAGGGTCAACGGATTCGCATCCCTGTGTTATGCCCTGATATGTCTCCGTCCATAACCGGCAGATCTTTTCCGTTTGCGTCAATTTTCTCCATTCCGGATAATCCCGGTCTTCCGGCGCCGGGCGCAGGCGCAGTTTGTCTTCGCGATGGCCCTGATAGAAATTGCGATGCAGGGAAGAACAGACGAAAGAAAGGGGGTTCCTGACCAGAATGACGAATTTGGCCCGGTTTAGGTCCCGGGCAATGAGGTCACAGAAAAAAGCGGTCGCCGGAGTGGTCTCTCCGTAAATCAATCCCTCGCGCCAGGTTGCCTCCATGAGCTTGCGGCGGCTTTCGTAAAATACCCGGCGCCGGTCGCTTTTGCCCTGGTAGCAGGCCGGGATGTTCTCCTCCAGGAGGCTGTCCGGACGATGATAAATCCGGGCATTGTTTGCCGTGCGGAGCACTTCCGCCAGGGTGGCCGTACCGCAGTTTCCGGTGGAAAGGATAAAAAAAGATTCCCCCGTTTCCGGGAAAAGGGCCTTGTCCGCCTCCGTCCCCCGGCGTGAGAGAAGATATGTCTTGTCGAGGACCTCTCGGAGTTCCTTGTCCCGGGGGTCCTTCTGAACCTGTTTCTTTATCAGCGAGGAAATCGCCGGGAGTTGCCCGATCGATTGAAGCGTGTCGGCAAGATTAAGCAGCGCGTCCCGATCGTAAGGATCCGCAGAAAGGGCCTGGAGAAAGTATTCCGTGGCCTTCCCGGTATTGCCCTCTTCATGGCAGATCACGCCGAGGTTGTTCAGGGCTTCCTTATGGCATGGCTCATCGGCAAGGACCGTGAGGAAACATTCCTTGGCTTCCTCGCTCCTGCCGGTGGCGTAAAATTCCTCCGCCCGGGCCATGATCGCTTCCGTGGACGTCATATGTTCTTCTTCCGTCGTCGTTGATAATTTCCTCCCGCGCACATGCCTTGAGACCTTTGAAAAATGGCTTCGCCGCGGCTCAGAAATCTTTTTCGCCTCTGAATGGGTAACGTATAAACCTTATTCATTACCAAGCGTTAAGTTCAATTACGCAACGGCGAAAAACATTTGATTCGCCGCTTGCGAACCATTTATCCACAGTTCTGCAAAGCTCTCGCCTTGAACGGGATCCCGCATCTTCCGATTATGGACCAATGTCACAAAATCTTTCTGCAAGTAATATGCCTGTTTATTCACATATGACCGTCCCCCGCTTTTCTATTTCCTTTATGACGGCTCCGATCTCGGAATGGCCGGCATCGGCGAGGATGGTCCGGCGGCAATATTCGGCCGCCATATCGAGATCATTTTGGGATAGGCACCACCGGGCCATGAAATATTGAGCTTCCGCCCAGGGAGGGGCAAGGTCGGCGGCGGCGCCGAATCCTCTTCCGGCCTGGTGGTTGTCGCCTTGACGTTCATAAATCCGACCCATGCCCAGAGCCGCGGGACTGCAAAAGGGATTGATATCCAAGGCATGATTGTACCAGTGCAGCGCCTCGTCGTGAACAGAATGTCTTTCCAACAGTTCACCCATCGTTAGCGCCGCCGGGGCATAGTCCGGCCATCGTTTCGTCATGGCGAAGAGATCATCGAGCGCCTGCGCCGGCTCCTGGTCCTGACGGCATTTAGCCTTCAGGAGGCGTGCCCTAAGGGCGTTGGGGTTGCGTTTGATGGCCTCGTCAAGCCATTGACAGGCATCGGTGTCACCGTGGCGCAGGGAAGAGTAACCCAGCCAGAACCAGGGCAGATAGTAACGGGGGTTTTCCGCGGCGGCCTGCTTGTACTCCATGCGGGCATCCATTAGAAATCCTTCCGCATCTTTTACAATTCCCTGCAAAAGATGCGTCTCCGCTCGGGAAGGTGTAAGCTCAAAATATCCAGTTCCGCTTCCCCGGCGCTGCCGGGGCAAATCCGGTGGCATATCCCCGGGGCGGGCATATATATCAAGGAGACCTTCATAGAATGTCAAACGCTCGTCGGCGTGACGTTCCTCGCGGCGATGCTCGTTGACATAGGCGTAGGCGGCCCTGCGAATCCGATCACGCAAACCGGCGTCGGCGATGAGCCGCGTCAGCAGTGGGCCGAGTTCCTGGGGCGATCGATACAGGAATGCCGTTTCTCCCGGTTGCGCGGAATCGAGATAGGGGGTGATGTGGCTCAAGACCGGAACCACTCCCCGGGAGGCGTATTCCAGAAATTTCACGTCCGACCGGCAGTGGTTGTAGGGATTGTCCAGCAAGGGCGCCAGACCTATGTCGATCGTTTGCAGAAAATCGAGATAGGCGGCCAGCGTCCCGGGAGGCGTGTAGCGAATGCGGCCGGCGGGCAAAGCGGCGGCCCACAGACGATAAATTTCTTTATCGGCCATGAGGGCGAAATCGACATTGAGATGCCGCCGCATCACCTGGCCGACGATGGCGATGGTGCTTTCCACATCCCGGAGGTGTCCGGTGGATCCGGCCCACCCTATGGTGATGCGTCGGCTGTCCGGCCGGGCAAGGCTTCCCATGGAATCTATCTGATTGGCAAAAATGATTGTCCGGGGATTGCCGAATTTGAACCGCTCCTCCAGACCGGGTCCGGTTACCTGGACGGCATCGGCCATGCGGAGGTACTGGAAGGACAGGGCAAGGTTTAAGGGATCGGAAAACCATCCCTTGATGCCTACACCGGTATGGGGAGCGACGATATTGTCTGACAATTCATATATTACGGGCAGGCGGCGGCTCTTCCTTTCGACGAGAATCGGCAACAGATCGTGCTCGCTCAGGAGGTGGACGATGAGGATGTCCGCGGCCAGGCAGAGACTTTCAAACCAAGGGGAGATGGTGCTTGCCGTTATGACCGTCGCTTTTCCGGTGTTTCCCATGGCGATTGACGGCTGTTCCACCCGGTAGATATAGTCTCCGGATTTTCTGGTAAGCATGGCGACGGCGTTGACGATGAGCATTTTACCCCTGAAGTTCCGATCCGTCAGTTCCCGGCCGGCATATTTTCTTCGAGACCTTTGAAAAATGGCTTCGCCGCGGCTCAGAAATCTTTTTCGCCTCTGAATGGGTAATGTATAAACCACATTCATTACCAAGCGTTAAGTTCAATCACGGAACGGCGAAAAACATTTGATTCGCCGCTTGCGAACCATTTTTCCGCAGTGATGCAAAGCTCTCTCTTCATAAATGAATAGAATCAGCATATCTCGTCAGCGTGCTCAATTCCGTATATTGGATCTGATGTATTTCAAAAGATTCTTTCCCTCCTGGAACTGGGGATTTATGGCCATGCCCTGTTGGATGGCTCCCTCCGCGGCCGACCATTCCTTCCGTTCCACATATACCCGGGCGATATTGTAATATAGGCCCTCGTCATCGGGATAAAGGGCCAGGGCCTTGCGGAATTCCGCGACGGCACGGTCGAACTGGCCGGCCTTGCGGTATTGGATGCCGAGATTGTTGGCGATTTGGAGTAGCATGGATGTCGATTCCTCGTCATCACTGAGAAGTTCCTTGGCCATGCCGTATTCCCCCTGATCCAGTAGCAAGCCGGCCTTCCTGACCCGGTCTTCCCGCTGGCGATCACTGTTGTCGGGCGGTGCCGCGGCGGCCGGTCCCTCCTGAGCCGGCGCCGCCCCAGGGACTTTATTGTCGAGCGGTCCCATCTTTTGCCTTAGCTCTTCTTCATTGATGAGGATGAGTTGTTCCACGAAGTCCAGAGAAGTACTGACCGCATTGTCATGAAAGGAAACGGGGCCGTAATAGGCGCCGAAAGCAGGAGATGAGGAAAGATGTTGTTGGAACTCATTGATTGCCTTCATTATTTCCCTCTCATCTCCGGGAAGCATCTTGGTCTTCAAGGTCATCTGCAAAACCGCCTGGAAACAGAGCAGGCAGGAATAGATGTTCTCCTTCTTTAAATGCAGGCGACATTCATCAATCTTTTTCAGGATGATTGCGGTATTCTCACGTTTGATGGCGTGGGACATAGGCTTTTCACCTCTATCATAAGGAATGGTCTATGAAATTATTGATTAGCATTTATCGTGCCAAATAAAAAAATAATTTGCCCAAAATAACTCTCAAGTTTTTTAATCTATATTCCGATGAATGAGACGAATCGAAATCTCAAACGCTTCAGGGAGGAAGTGGAGCATGACCATATCAGCCCATCAGGTGGACAGCGTACTGAAGGCTTACACCAAGCAATTCAAGACGCGCCATCGTCCGGACATCCAAGGGGGATCGCCACGGGACCGATATGCCGACACCGTGACTCTTTCCGGAAACGAGGCGGATAAATCACAAGTATTCTCAAAGATATCTTATAGTCTCCTGGATGTGATCAAGAAAGACACCTCCTGGAAATGAAAGATCCATCATGGTTCAGGCCCTGACTTTAAAACACGACAATCCCTTCGACAAAAAGATCCTGGTCGTGGATGATTACAGCTCGACCCGCCAGATGATTGTCGATGCCCTGCATCAATCGGGTTATCAATGGGTCAGCGAGGCCGATAATGGCCGCGACGCCCTGAAAATCATGCAAAATGAAATTCATGATCTGGTGATAAGCGACGTCATGATGCCCTGCATGGATGGCATGGACCTGCTCCGGCATTTGAAGGAGACCAATCCGGATACGTCGGTAATCATGATTACCGGTCAGCCGGCCACGGACCTGACCGTGTCCGCCATAAAAAAGGGCGCCGTGGATTTCATCAAGAAACCCTTCAACATCAGTGATTTGCTCTATAAAGTACAAATCTACCTGCGGGAACAATCATTGGCTGGGGCAAAGAAGGGTTCCGATACCCGCCAGGACGGCAAGGTGACGGAGCAAACTCATGATCTGTCCGTACAGAGCTACATCTACGACTCCCTGGAAAACCTGGATGGGGAGAACGAACAGATATTCAATAAAATGGTGGATCTGGCGATTCGGGTTGTCGAGGGTGATGCCTGCCGGATCATGATCCATGACGGCGAGAATGGGGAATTCCATGAACGGGTATCGAAAACCTTCGGGGAACGATCCGGGAATGGTGGTGGTCATGAATCGTTGCTGCCTTTCTTCCACCAGGTGATCAGTAAGAACGAGGCCCTAATGATCCATTCTGAGGATCACCCCGACATTTCCCCGTCCCTTATCTGCACTCCCCTCTTGATCAGAGGGAAGGCGTTCGGGGTGCTTAGCATCCGAAAAAAGAAAAACCGCGGTGTATTTACAAGGAAAGATCTGCATTACTTGACCAGCCTAACCAAGCGTGCGTCTTTAAATCTGGAAAACAAGGTCCTCTATGAGAGCCTTTATGCAAATGTCCTCGATACCTTCAAATCTCTTGTCGCTTCCATTCAACTGCGGGATCATTATACGGAAGAACACAGCCTCAGGGTTACGGCATATGCCATCGATACCGCCACCTGCATGGGTTGCTCCCATTCGGAAATAGAATCCCTGAAGATAGCGGCGGCATTGCACGATGTGGGCAAGATTGCCATCCCTGATTCGGTGCTCCTGAAAAACGGCAGACTCACCGATGAAGAATATAGGATCATCAAGACCCACGCCGATATAGGTGAACGGATACTCCAATCCATAGCCCTTTTTGATGAGGAGCGCAATACGATCCGTCATCATCATGAACGGTGGGACGGCAAAGGATACCCCATCGGTCTGCAAGGGGAAGAAATCCCCATGGCGGCCCGCATCATCGCCGTAGCGGATACCTATGACGCCATCTTGAATGACCGCCCCTACCGGAAGGCCCAGAGCAAGGAATGGGCGATCGAGCAACTGATCAAAAACCGTGGTTCCCAATTCGACGCTCAGGTGGTCGATTGCTTTCTGAAGACAATTTGAATCCCTCTTTACGTTTTCCCTTGTGATTCCCCGTTAAAGAAATATCGATAAATTTGGCATGGTACTTGTAACACTCATGCTGTATTTTACTTCCGGGAGAGTCCATTATGGCGGTTGTAGATATCATCGACCGGTATGCCGCGGTGACGCGAGCCCGTCTTGCCGACGCGGAACAGCGGCGATTTGAAAGCCGGCCTGCCGGAGGTGATTCGAAATTCGCCGAGATGCTGGAAAAGGCGATGGCGAGTGAATCGTCCGGGCCATATTCCTCGGAAGGGGATAATCTTGATTTGCTGCGTCAGGATTTCCGCCATCAGATGATCTCGACGATGCTCAATCATATTGAGAAGGAGAATGTGCCGTCCCGAGTTTCCTGGCGGCATTTGCCGCCCCCTGACAGTCGTGAATCGGAAAAGGCGCCGTCAAATTATCGACAGGGTGAGGTATTGTCTGACGCGACCGGAGCCGCGGACGCCATGGAGGAGATAATCGAACGTGCAGCCCGGCGCTTCGGGGTGGAGCCCTCGTTGATCAAAAGCGTCATCCAGGTGGAAAGCAACTTCAATTCCGGGGCCACCTCTCCCAAGGGGGCCATGGGATTAATGCAGCTCATGCCGGTGACGGCAAGTGATCTGGGCGTTACCCGGCCTTACGATCCAGAAGAAAATATCATGGGTGGGACACGTTATCTGAAGATGCTCCTGAATCGTTATGGAGGGAATCTGGAGAAGGTCCTTGCCGCTTATAACTGGGGGATGGGCAACTTGGAGAATAGGCCGGAGAAAATGCCTGCCGAGACAAGATCTTATGTGGCCCGGGTCCTTCAGCATTACGGGCAGATGAAGGTTTGACGTTATCTTGACGCGGCCCTTCTGCTGAGTGGTGGGGGATGAAGGAACACAAAGGTCCCCCTGCGGCCGCACTGATAAACATCCCTATCGCCAAAAGATGTTGAAAATGATCGGTAAAAAGTAAAAGGCCGCCAAGCCGGCCACCCCTTTGCACAGTCCGTCAATCATCGTTTGCCGCCTGATCAGTTCCTTATCCCAGTCGGTTTCCAGAATCAGGTATCTGATGTTGTCCGCAATGCTCATCCTTTTTGATTCCACCGTCGCCGGACGCCGGGGATCGAACCGCAGTTCGAAACCATCCTGCCGATAATATCCGACTTTCGTCGCCATGACGCACCTCCCGTGAGAAATCATCCTTTTGATTTATATATCGACAGGATGGGGAAGATACTTAAAAATAAATATTTTCTCCAGGGATGGACGGCGGGTTCGAAAAGGACTCGACAGGCGCTTTGAATGGGTACAATATGCAGGGGGCAGAGGAAAGAATGTTTCCGGAGTCCACAATCAAAAGGACGATCGGGAGAAGAGGCGGCTCACGCCTAAAGGGCGGGAAAGCATCCTGGTCGTCAAAGATAATGTCCCGAATTAAATGAGGGAGTAACTCTTCTCCCGGAACAGGCGCAGGCAGACGTCCACCACCTGGCGGTCATACAGACTTCCCCTTCCCGCCTCGATGGTTGCCAACGCCGCTTCGATTCCCAGAGAAGGGCGATAGGGTCGATGGGTGCCCATGGCCTCTACGGTGTCCGCTACGGCCATGATCCGGGCTTCCATCAATATCTCATCGCCCTTCAATCCCCGGGGATAACCCGACCCGTCCAGGCGTTCATGGTGTTGGTGGACGATTTCCGCAATCGGCCGGCCGAATTCGATGTCCTTGAGGATTTGATAACCCTTATCGGCATGGGTTTTTATCAAGTTATACTCCAGGTCCAACAGCCGCCGCGGCATGCTCAGGATCTCCGCCGGGATGGAAATTTTCCCCAGATCATGGATGGCCCCGGCCATGCGGATGGCCTCGCAGTCTTCCGGGGGATACCCCATCTCCCGGGCAATCGCCCCGGCCAGCGCGGAGACCCGCTTCTGATGACCGGCGGTATAGGGGTCGCGGGATTCCACGGCCATGACGATTACTTCGATAATGGAGGAGGTGGCCCGGTGGACCCGGACGAGGGCCCGGTTCAGGGCCTCCTCCGCTTCCTTTCTGTCGGTAATCTCCATGGTATTGCCTAAAACCGCCTGCTGGCCCCGATAGGTGATGGATGTGACCGTTTCCAGGAGCCATTTCACATCCCCAGATTTAGCGATGATGCGATATTCGTAGGGCAGCGTCCGCTGCCCCGCCAGCATCTCCCGGGCATAGGTCTTTACCTGCTCACGGTCTTCGGGATGGACGAAACTCAATATCTTCGTCCCGATGAGTTCGTCATCCGTATATCCCGAGTAACGGGGGATATGGGGGTTTGCGAAGCACATCCTTCCCCCTTTGATGATGTAGAAGCCGGTTTGAGAACTGTTGGCGATGGTGCGATACTGTTCCTCCGCATGACGGCGATCCGTCACGTCCCGGACGATGCCCCGGAATGCGGTCCGGTGTCCGGCTTCATTTCTCATCAGCGACGCAAAGAACTCCACGGTCCGCCGGGCCCCTTCTTTGGTCATGATGTCCCATTCCGCCCGTTTGATGGGGGTGCCGGTCCTGAACATCTGATTGTAAAGTCCATAGACCCGGTCCGCTTGCTCGTCATCGGCGGCAAAGTCCCTATAATTCCTGCCGATCAGCTCCTTTTCTTCGTATCCTAATATCAGGCAGAAAGAATAATTCACGAAGGTAAAGTTGCCTTTCAGGTCCAGCTCATGATAGCCGTCTTCTATTTCATCCAGAATTGTCCGGTAGCGCTCCTCGCTCTGCCTCAGGATTTCCGCGATCCGGCGTTGTTCCGCTTCCCCCGCTTCCAGATCGGCCGCCATATGATCGAACGACCGGGCCAGACGGCCCAGTTCGTCTTCCCGGTAGAGAATCCCCGTCCGGACGGTGAGATCGCCGCCGCCCAGACTTTCCGCCGCCGCCGCCAGTCGCTCCAGACGTTGGGCGATGATCGTCCGGCCGATGAACCAGGCGGAGAGCAGGGCCGCCAGGGTGGCGACGCTGAGCAGGGCGAGATTGAAGAGCAAATTCCGGTTGACCTTGTTAAGAGCATAGGCTTCGGGGACGCCCATGCGCATATAGAGATAGACCGGTTCTTCCGGACGGAGATGGAACCGTTGATAGGCGTAAATCCGCCGGACGCCGTCCCCTCCGCTACCTGTAAAGACGCCCCGGGGAGGACCATCAGACATCGCCGCCGCCATATCCGGGAGATCCGGGGCGCCGGCGAAGGACTGAGGATCGGGGTTGCGGTAGAGCCGGGTGCCCCGGTGGTCGGTCAGGGACAGCACCGCCCCCGGCGGTATCTTGTCTATCTCCAGTATCTCTCCATACCGGGACAGATCGATCCCGACCACGACCACCCCGGTTATTTTCCCCCGGATGTCACGAATCGGATGTGCATAGGGAAGCACCTGACGACCCGATCTGACCCCGAGCCGGTACTCGCCGACGGCGAATAAGCCGGTGCGCATCACATCCCGGTAAAATTTCCTGTTCTGGATGAGAAATGGCTTGAAGGGCAGAGCGCCGGCAAAGACCTTGCCGCCGGCGTCGGCGGCAAAGATGTTGGCATAGAGGGGATTCTCCTTGAGGAGGGATTTGAAGAGACGATTGCAATCCTCCGCCCGCCGGTTCTGCACCTGGGGAAGCATGGCAAGGGTTATGAGAAACTGGCGGGTGCTCACCACATTGCGTTCATGTTCCCGGGCGAGTCCGTAAACGGCGTTATCGAGATTTCGCTGGACTTCACCGATGTTTTCGACTCGGCGCTCGATGCCGGAGAAGACGATTATGGCCAGGGCCGGCAGGATTGAAATGACTACAAGCAGGAGCAACTGAAAGCGAATGGATTTGCAAAACGGGGGCATGACCGCATCTCCTGACCGACCATATCGCAGCGGCCGCGCTGGTGCAACCAAAATTATGACGATATCGTAAAAAAATGCCCATCGTCCTGGCTAATGCCGCCAGGCTATGAAAACGCCATCTTCATGCTACTTGGTGCTCCCCTGTTCATGGGGTTTTCTATAGTGGCATTAATTTACACATGGAAACTTGTCCTGCTGGCGTTGGCGCGTACAGTTGCCGTTACCATAGTTTTCAAGCCACGGACATAGCGGTTCCTCCTCGGCCTGGGCGGCCCCTGCCGGTTAAAAACCAATTTGCTGGCGAGGGGTCTCAGAGGAGCACCGCAAGGCGGTCGGCCGTGGCCATGCCCCTGACGGTGGGCTTTAAACGGTCGTCCTCGATGATGAGCAAGGCCTCGGAAATCAGCCCGGACAGGATATCTTTGCGGGTTTCCCGGAGATCCTCGCCGAAGCGGCGGCGGAATGAACTCATGTCGATGCCGTCCGCCGTCCGGAGACCCAGAAAGAGGGTTTCAAGGCGCAGCTCTTTTTGGCCCAGGGTTTCCGATCCCGCCACGGGAAGCCGGTCCTCCGCCAGCGCCGCGAGATATGCGTTTATATTCCGGTAGTTCCACCAGCGCCGGCCGTCCTGGAAGGAATGGGCGGAAGGTCCCAGGCCCAGATAGGGTGCATGGCGCCAGTATTTACCGTTGTGGCGGGATGCGAATTCCGGCCGGCGGGCATAGTTGGATACCTCGTAGTGGAGGAAGCCGGCACGGTCGAGCAGATCATCCGTGGCCAGGAAGAATTCCAGGGACGGCTCCTCGCCGGGAAGGGAGAATTCGCTGCGCCGGAGGCGCCTCCAAAGGGGGGTGCCGGGTTCGACGGACAGTTGATAAACTGAGAGGTGTGCCGGTTCCAGGGACAAGGCGGCGGCCAGATCCCGGCGCCAGTCGTCAAGGTTTTGTCCCGGGAGGCCCCAGATCAGATCGAGGCCGTAATTGTCGAAACGGCCCCCCCTGATCAGTGTCGCGGCCTCATAAATATTTTGGGGTGTGTGCCGCCGCCCCAGGAATTGCAGCGCCGGCGCGGAAAAGGACTGGCCGCCCAGATGGATCCGGTTGATCCCCAGGCCGTGCAGATCGGAAAACCATGCTCCGTCGGCATCCGCGGGATTGACCTCCACGGTCGTCTCCGCGTTTCCGGCGATGGTGAAATGACGGCGTGCGGCGGTCAGGATGCGGTCGAGGTCGGCGATGGTCAGCAGGGAAGGGGTGCCCCCGCCGATATAGATGGTGTCGAAGGCGGTGAATCGGTGGCGGTATTCCCGCATCTCCCGGTCGAGGGCGTCGATGAACCGCGACGCCCTCCCCGTCTCGGTAGTGGAATAGAAATGGCAATAGGGGCATTTGGATTTGCAGAAGGGGACGTGGATATAGAGGCCGGCGGGCTTGTTCATCATTCTCGACGCTTTACCGCATTTTTTTATGAAAAAGTCCGCGGGTAGCCGGATATTATCATCCTTCGTTACGCCTACGGCAGCCTTGAGGGTTTTTCACCGCCCGTAAAGGTCCGGGAACGGTCATTTCCGCGCCCGGAAACCAAAGACCAGAGAACTCTCATGCCTAATTCTGGCACAACGATAATGAAAGCGTCCGGTCGCTTGCAGGTATTTTTATATAAGCATTCCCGTATTCGGCGCCGGGAAGGTGAAACCTACTAATCCGTATCGGATTTCAGGACGGCCAGGAAGGCACTCTGGGGGATGCTGACGTTGCCGATCATCTTCATCCGTTTCTTCCCCCGCTTCTGCTTTTCCAGGAGCTTTCTCTTACGGGTGATGTCGCCGCCGTAGCACTTGGCCGTAACGTCCTTCCGGAAAGGCGAGATGGTGGTCCGGGCGATGATCTCGCCGCCGATGGCGGCCTGAATGGCGATCTTGAACATCTGGCGGGGGATCTCCTCCTCCAGGCGCTCGCAGGCCTGGAGGCCCCAGGTTCGGGCCCGGTCACGATGGACGATCTGGGAGAGGGCGTCCACCTTCTCACCGTTGACGAGGATGTCGAGCAGGACCAGGTTGCTTTCCCGGTAATCGATGACCTCGTAATCGAAGGAGCCGTAACCCTGGGTAACGGTCTTGAAACGGTCGTAAAAATCATAGATCACTTCGGAAAGGGGCATCTCGTAGATCAGCTCCACCCGTCCCGGACCCGGATAGTGGAGGGTGGAATTGACCCCCCGTTTCTCCTGGCAGAGTTTCATCACGGCCCCCAGGTAACGTTCCGGAAGCATCATGGACGCCCGGATGAAGGGCTCCTCGCCCTTGGCGATGGACATCTGGGCTGGATAATGGGCGGGATTGTCCACCTCGAGTACGGCGCCGTCCTTCAGGGTGAATCGGTAGCGGACGCTGGGGACGGAGAGGATGATGGACTGGTCGAATTCCCGCTCCAGGCGCTCCTGGACGATGTCCAGATGGAGAAGCCCCAGAAACCCGCACCGGAATCCCTGCCCCAGGGCGACGGAGGAATCCTTTTCATAGATGAAGGAGGCGTCGTTGAGCTTGTATTTCTCCAGGGAGACGGCGAGATCCTCGTAGTCGTCCGAGGCGATGGGATAGATGGAGGCGAAAACCACCGGTTTCACCTCCTTGAAACCCGGCAGCGGCCCGGCGCAGGGACGGTCGGCCAGGGTCACCGTGTCGCCGGTATGGACGTCGGCGATGGTCTTTATCCCGGCGATGATGTAGCCCACCTCCCCGGCGGCAAGGATTTCCCGCTTCTGACGGGCCAGCAGGAAATGACCCACCTCCTCCACCTTGTAGGCGGCCCCGGTGGAAAGGAAGCGGATGATGTCGCCGCCGCGGACGCTGCCGTCGAAGACCCGGCAGTGGATGAGGGTGCCCCGGAAGGGGTCGTATTGGGCATCGAAGATGAGCGCCGTAAGCGGCGCGGCGGGGTCGCCCTGGGGCGGCGGGATCCGTCCGACGATCGCTTCGAGGATCTCTTCGATGCCGGTGCCGGCCTTGGCGGAGCACAGAAGGGCCGTGTCGGCATCGAGACCGAGTTCGCCGTCGATTTGCTCCCGGACCCGCTCCACGTCCGCGGCCAAGAGGTCGATCTTGTTGATCACCGGAATGACCTCCAGGTTGTGTTCCATAGCCAGATAGAGATTGGCCAGGGTCTGGGCCTGGACTCCCTGGGCGGCATCGATGAGGAGGAGTACCCCCTCGCAGGAGGCCAGGGAACGGGAGACCTCATAGCTGAAATCCACATGACCGGGGGTATCGATTAGATTCAGGGTGTATTCCCGGCCGTCCCGGGCCCGGTAGGGCAAGGCGACCGCCTGACTCTTGATGGTGATCCCCCGTTCCCGTTCGATGTCCATATTGTCCAGGATCTGATCCTGAAAGTTCCGGGCGTCGCAGACGCCGGTGTGTTGGATGAGACGGTCGGCCAGGGTCGATTTCCCGTGATCGATATGGGCGATGATGCTGAAATTGCGGATATGGTTCATTGTTGCCATCGCGGCCGGTTATGGTAAAAAAAGAACCCTCCCCGATCCGGAGGGAGGGCTCGCAATTAGAAATGCATCAGCTACAGTCTGCCGGACCGGCAGGACAGCACTCCGGGTGTCGATCATCATGGACAAATCTCCCGGTAGTGGATCGTTTTTCTCCGTGCTTAACCTCCCACTTCCGGTCGCTTTCATCATCGTCATGGTATCGAGTTGTACCCGGAACCGGAATGACACCGGTTCACCCCGCCGGCCGGAGTGGGTGCCATCCGGCGGCTTTCGACCTTTCCGGCGATTATCCCAGCTTCTTGAGGAGGTCTTCGGAGACTTCCTTCACCCCGGGAACACCGCTTACCTCGATGACCTTGACCCGCTCCTTGAAGTAGTTGACGCCGGCCAGGGTCCCGGTTTTGGTGTCGTAGTAGATGTTGTGCCGCTTGTCGATGGCGGACTCGTCCTGGTCGTCGGCCCGGGCGGTGAGGGTCTCGCAACCGCAGACCCGGCAAACCGGCTTGCCGTCCTTCACCGCCGGCTTTATGGCCTCGATGAAGATGTTGTTCGGGTGATTGTTGTCGGTAGCGCAGAGCCGCCGGCCCATGATGCGGTTTTTGGATGTCTGGCGGTCCAGGATGATCTCGATGACGTAATCGAGCTTCATGTTTTCCTTGACCAAGGCGTTCCAGAGGGCCTCCGCCTGGACGAGATTGCGGGGAAATCCGTCGAGGAGCCATCCCGGGGCGCAATCGGCCTCTTTCAAACGATTCAGGATCATGGGGACGGTGATCTCATCGGGAACGAGCTCGCCGCGGTCAATATAATCCTTGGCTTTTTTACCGAGTTCCGTGCCTTTTTTGATGTTGTCTCTAAAGATGACGCCCGTCTCGATATGGGGTACGCCGAATTTCTTCTGGACGATCGCCCCCTGGGTGCCTTTGCCGCTGCCGTTGGGTCCAAAAATGAGAATATTCATGCTGCCGAACTCCTTTCAGGATTCTTTATGGAAAGCCGGCCTCTTATAATGGATTCGACCGGAATTCGCAACAAAAAAACCATGACGGACCGTCATGGAAGCTCAGTGGCCTCAGGAGGGGGCGCAGGAAGCGGAGGTGCAGGATCCGCACCCCGACTTGCCGCCGGCAAAGGTGGACATCAGTTTCCGGGTCTGTTTGGATTTGCAGGCCGGGCAGGCAACCGCCTCCTCCCGGTCGGAAGCGAAGAGGATCTGCTCGAATTCCTCCCCGCACTGCCGGCATTTGAATTCATAGATGGGCATCGTGACGCTCCTTGATAAAGATTAGTCCCCGGCGTCCGCCGGGGGTTCAGATGTCGTGGCGGATCTTCAGGCTAAACATGAGGGCAATTTATGGACCAGGGGGAGAAATGTCAAGGAGAACGGAGTGCCCGTTGCCGGATTCCGTCTGGAATTCTCACCCATCCCGCTTCCGGGCGGGGGGCGTTCCAGAGGAGCCATTAGAGTCCCAACTTCCGCATCGCCTCGCTGAACTGATTGAAGTCCACGGGTTTTACGGACGTAACTGTTGGCGCCGGGACCGTATCCGTTTAAGAGGTCCTGCTCTTCAAGGGAGGAAGTGAGGATCACCACGGGTATCAACCGGGTCCGGTCATCCCGGCGGATGTTTCTCAGTACTTCCAGACCATCCATCCGGGCATCTTCAGATCCAGGAGGGCGACCGCCCTTCCGGTTGCACCAAAAATGGTTCGGTCCAAGCGATGGGGGAAACAAAGAACTTGCCAAATATGGAAAAAAACATTAGAGTGCCGTCCATAATGGTCCGGGGCGGATACGGTCAAAGCCGGCGGGAAGCGCGGCCCCCACCCGCCCCCGCCGATCATACGGATAAAGGCTGCATAATCTCTGGAATAACAAGGACATAATACATTGCCTGGGTGGCGGAACTGGTAGACGCAAGGGACTTAAAATCCCTCGGTCCTTGAGGCTGTGCGGGTTCGATTCCCGCCCCAGGCACCAAATAAAATCAATGGCTTACATGGTGTGCGCTGACCTGAAAGCCATTGATATTTTAACGTCGGATTATGAATATGAGAGATAAAAAAAGGCAAGGTGCAAGCACCTTGCCTTTTCGATAATGTTGCCGGCTCAGTTTTGGATCAGTCGCTGAGCTTCGCGATCTCCTTCGGAATGAACTCGAGGTCCATGTAGCCGTATTTGTGCTCCTTCAGCGTTTCGGGCGACGGGAACCGGCGATCCGGGGCGTTCTTGAACATCCAGTGGTTCAGTTTGATGCCGACCTTTTCCACGGCTGCCTTTTCCAGTTCCGCACGGTCATCGGGATGGGCGATGGAGATGATCTTCGCCGCCTTCTCGGCGTCGGTGCAGCCCATGATGTTGACGATGCCGTACTCGGTGCAGACCCAGGTTACGAGCTGATCGGGAACGGTAACGGCACTGCCTGAATCCAGCGCGGTGACAAAGCGGGACCGGCCCTTGCCGTCCCGGGCCGTCGCTGCCAGGATGGCCCGGCCGCCCTTGGCCATCATCGCGCCGAGGGTGAACTGGAGCTGGCCGCCTGTCGAAGAGATGGGACGGCCGCCGACATTGCCTGCCGCATTTACTCCTCTCAGGTCCATCTGGGCGAAGTTGTTGACGGTCACCATGTTGTCGAGCTGGGAGAGGGTCACGATATTGTTCGTGTAACCGATGTCGAATCCGGCGAACTGCGGATTGCGGTGTACCCACTCATAGTAGCGGGGGGTATCGACGGGCATGATGTAGGCCCAGCCGCAGCGGCCCTTGTCGATGTTCTTCTTGGAATTGTCAACCACGCCCGCCTCGAGAAGCGTAAAGGCGTATTCGCCGATCATCTCGCTGTGAACGCCAAGGTTCTTCAGTCCGTGGTCGCGCATGCCGAGGACGACGGCGGTGGGAAGGGCGCCGATGCCGACCTGGATGCAGTCGCCGTCCCGCATGATGGAGACGCAATTGGCCGCGATGGCCTTCTGGATGGCATCCGGCTGGATATTTTTCTCGGCGATGTAAGGCCACTGGTATTTCGGGTCGTCCACATCTACCTCGACGAAATAATCCACTTCGTCAACAGGCAGGAACATGCCGCGGCCGCCTTCGCACCAGGCGTAGTCGGAGCGGATCTCGCAGACGAACTTCTTGCAGGACTTGGCGACGATCATGAAGTTGTTGACGCCGTAGCTGGCATTTACATATCCCGCCTGGGGAACGGCGACGGACTGGACGCCCCAATCCATAGCGCGATCTGCCCGGTTCTTACGGTAGAAACGGGCGTATTCGGCGTCCATGCCCAGGGCCCAGCCCCAGTGCTTCCAATCAACTCCCTTGTAACCCTTGGTCATGAGACCGCGGGTGGTGGGAAGGATGAAGGCCTCGTGGAGGACATGGTATTTACCCTCCATGTCGGCGGCGGCGCAGAAATTGTTGCCACACATGATCGCCTGGTTCCAGATCTCGATGTTGTTCACCTGCCCGGGGCCGTCGCCAAGACGGGCCGCCAGGGCCTCCATCGTTACAAACGTATCCGAACCGGGACCGCCGCGGTTGATCCAATCGCCGGTTTTGACCATGTCGGCCCACTGCTTCGCCGTGATGGTTTTGTCCCTGAGTCTCTGTTGGGCTGGGGTTGGCATAAATATTTTCTCTTTGTTTTCAATCTTTTGTTGCGGCATATTGTAAATCCCTCCATAATAGTAATTAGGAAATTGATCGATCAAAGCATCGATCCAGTTTGTGTGTCGACCGAAGACCCCGTCCTATTAGGCAAGCTGAAAAACGTCCGAAACCGGAAGCTCTATCCCCCCTTTCTTTGTTGTTTTGGCCCGACTCCGACGAATGGTCATCCTGAAAACCAATTAAAATTTGAATACATGCAAATTATGAAGCGCGAATGTAATAATTTGCATCTCCGGCACTGTTCAGTATGACGGCAAACCGTCAACGCCTAATCGCCGCCACCACGCAACAGCGCATATCCGTTCTTGAATTATAAGGATGCGCTTTTTTAAACCGTATGACACTATATGTCAAGGAAAAAACCGCTTGAATCGATAAAGTCGTTGAAGAAAAAACTTTATTATCCTATACTTCCCCTGCGGTGATAAATATAGCGTCAAATATCCAATAGTTAAAATCAATCGGATGGCACTTGAGGCAGGGCATGGAAAATGTGTTCGTCTTTTCTTCCGACGCGGCGACGATCAGGACCGGCTACGGCGATGAGGGGCAAAAAGGTCATGGGCTCACAAGGGTATCGAGGCTTGTTGAGGAGGGGGATATTGTTGAAAGGCTCAGGAATATCTATCCCTTGGGAAGATGCTTTCTCTGGGGCGCCCAGGAAACGGAAGATAATTGTTTGCTTTGGCGGGAGATGGAGGCGGGGGATTTCATCCTGGGCGTCCGGGGAGGGTCGATCATTTCCGCCGCCCGGATTTTGATGAAGCTGAAATCCCCAACTCTTGGGGCGGGGGTCTGGGATAGTGAAAACGGGGCGCCGTTCAACCTGATCTGCTTTATGGACGAGCCCCTCACCGGAGAGACAGACATTGAGCCCTCGATGAGGCGGTATCTCGATGCGGGCACCGGGGAATTAAAGAAGCTTGCCGCGGAAATGAGGGACTTCATGCTCAGCGACTATGCATCCATTTCAAACTTCGTGAGGCTCGGCCTGGGATTCGATTTCCCCTTCTCGTTGCGCCATAGTGAATAGCGACCCACGCCCCCTGGGGCGCTTTATCATGTAGTGACTTGAGAGAAGTTACTTAATAGCGACCCATACCGCCCGCCGTTGGCGGCCCGTAGCAAGAAGCGACTGGAGTCAAGTTATAAAGATGGACCTGGCCGGCTGGTATCCACCGCGTCGCAGCGACAGGCGGGACAGGTAAATGGTTTGTATCCGTTGATGTTTGGAGAAGGATGGAATGATCTTCAAGAACTTCAGGCAGGCAAAAAAGAGCGATCCGGACTGGATGCGCCGGCTGGTCTGCGCCGAAAGCATTCTGGAAAAGATCGAGCCGGGGATGTCCATATTCCTGGGTACGGGAATGGCCGAGCCGCGGACTTTGGTCAAGCACCTCATGGCTTCGATCCAGCCGAATCTTCAGGACCTGGAAGTTATCCAGTTGGTAAGTCTGGGTGACGCCGTGGCCATCGATGAGAGGTTTTCCAGGAAGTACCGTCTGAAGACCTTCTTTTCCGGCTGGGTGGCGGGAGAAGCGATTTCGGAGGGAAGGGTGGATCTCATCCCCAGCCGTTTTTCCCGGATCCCCTGGCTTTTCCGCACCGGGGCCATCCATATCGATATCGCCTTCATCCAGATTACGCCGCCCGATGAAACGGGCTACTGCAGCCTGGGGCTGGGGATGTCCGTGGAGCGTCAGGCCATGGAAAGCGCCGCGATAGTCATCGGCGAAATCAATCCCCGTGCCCCCCGCACCCTCGGCGACACCCTGGTCCACATCGATGAATTCGACGCCCTCATCGAGGGTACGGAACCGTTCTTCTATGTCCCCCGGTGGCCCCTGGATGAGGTTTATCTAAAAATCGCCGGGCATGTGGCCACCATTGTCGAAGACGGAAGCTGCATTTCCTTTGCCATCGGTCCTCTCTATGAGGCATTGTGCAATCAGTTGAAAAACAAGAGGAATCTTGGCATCCACTCCCCATTTTTTACCGATGCCCTGATGGAACTGGTGAAAAGCGGCGCCGTGTCCAACCGGCGCAAGGTCGTCTTTAGGGGGAAATCAGTCGCCTCCTATATCCTGGGCACGGAGGAGCTTCTGGTCTGGCTCGACCGGAATCCTTTGGTGGAATTTCAGCCTATCGATGTGGTTCTTAATCCCAAGGTCATCGGACGCAATGACCGGGTGATGGCGATCCTGCCCGCCCGCAAGGTGGATCTGACCGGCAATGTGGCTCTCCACATGGGGAAGGGAAACGTCACCTCAGGACCCGGTGCGGTCCAGGAGCTTTTCATGGGGGCCGCCATGTCCGCCAAGGGAAGAACGGTCTTTGCCCTGCCGAGCCGCAATCGCCGGGGCGAGGCCAACATCGTCGTTTCCGTGGCTGCGATGCCCTACCAGTTTTCCAACCGCGAATCTCTCGACATCGTTGTAACGGAGTACGGGGTTGCATACCTGATGGGAAGAACCCTCCGGGAGCGGGCCCTGGCCCTGATCGATATCGCCCATCCCGATGACCGGGCGGAGCTTTTCCAGCAGGCGAAACAGGCCAAGATGATCTATGCCGATCAAATATATTTCGCTGATTCCGGTCATCTATATCCGGAAAAGGTAAGCAGCGTCCACACCTTCAGGGATGGATTGTCGGTCCGTTTCCGGGCGATAAAGCCGTCCGACGAAGACGAGATGCGACGCCTCTTTTACAGGTTTTCCGATCAGGCGGTCTATTATCGCTATTTCAGCCCTATCAAGGCGATGCCTCACAAAAAGATGCAGGAGTATGTAAACGTCGATTACCGGCGCATTATGTCCATCGTGGGTGTCATCGAGGATTCGGGACGGGAGCGGATCATCGCCGAAGCCCGTTATGTGCGCGCCCAGGAACGCCCCTGGGCCGATACGGCCTTCATCGTCGATGAAACCTATCAGGGAAAGGGAATTGCCTCCTTTCTATTTTCCCTGCTGGCGAAAAATGGTCGGGAGGAGGGCATCGAGGTCTTCACCGCCGACGTGCTGGCGGGCAACAAGGCGATGCTGCGAGTTTATGAAAAGGCCGGTTTTCCCATCAAGGCCGTCCTTCAGTCGGGGATATACGAGTTGACCATTCCCCTCCTGGAAAAGTCCGGGGATAAATGAGAAGGAAACGGCCCCCTGAAAAAGCTTGCAAAAGGCCGGGGTTTGGGTTAAAGCCTCGCTTCTTTTTGGATATTGTTGACAATCTTTTCGTCAATGCATATATAGTTCCAGGTTAATCAGCGAGAGTGGCGGAATTGGCAGACGCACTGGACTTAGGATCCAGCCCGCGCAAGCGGTTAGGGGTTCAAGTCCCCTCTCTCGCACCAAATAGATCCGGTTAGGACCAACATCACGAGGTGAAGGAGAAGAGAAGAACGGTGAGCGAAGGAAACCAACGAGTAACGATCGAGGAAATTAGTCCGGTAAAGAAGAAGCTGAACTTTGAAATCCCCTGGGAGGAAACCAGGAAATCCCTGGACAATGCCTATCGGATAATCGCCAAAACCGCCAAGGTGAAGGGGTTCCGGCCGGGGAAGATACCCCGGCCCATCCTGGAAAGATATTATAAGGAATATGCGGAGGAAGAAACGATAACCGATATCTTCAATCGGTTTTTCTGGGAAGCCCTCAAAGAGCACGATATAGAGGTCGTTGCCAGACCGGAGGTGGATCAGCAGGGAATCACCGCGGGGGAATCCTTTTCCTTCAGCGCAACGGTGGAGGTTGAACCGGCTTTCGATCCCGAGGGTTACCTCGGCCTGGAAATCGACCGGGAAGAGGTGGAGGTGACCGAAGACGATATCGCCGCCAAACTTCTTGAATTACAGGAGATGTACAGTACGATGGAGGAAATGGACGGGGAGGCGGAGGTCGCAAAGGGCCGCTATGTCGTTATCGATTTTCAGGGCGCCCTGGACGGTGAGCCCCTGAAGGAATTGAAAGCCGACGATTATCTCCTGGAGATCGGTTCGCAGAGCTTCATCCCCGGTTTCGAGGATGAACTGGTGGGGATGAAGAAAGGGGAACACAAGGAATTCACCGTAAAGTTTCCCGATGATTACCACCACCGGGCGGTGGCGGGCAAGGAGGTCGTATTCTCGGTGCATCTCAAGAATATCAAAGAGAAGAGGCTTCCCGAGATCAACGGGGAATTTGTCAAGAATTTCGAGGAATTCAACAGTCTTGAAGAACTGAGGGAGGATCTGCGGGTAAAGATCGAGGCCCAGAAAACTGAAAAGGCCGATGGAGATATGAGGATCGCCATGATGGACCGGCTGCTGGAGAAGAATCCCTTCCCCGCGCCGGAAACCCTGGTGGAAAGGCAGATCCTATCCATGATGGCCGATACGAAATGGCGCATGGCGATGCAGGGGATCGACCCCGACAAGGCGGCGTCGATTCTTCCTCAGTATCATGACCTGTATAAAAACGACGCAAACCGTATCGTGCGGAGCCTCTTGCTGATGAAAAGAATCGCCGTCAAGGAAAAAGTAGCGGTGGAAGACGAAGAGATCGAGGCCCGGATCAGGGAGATGGCCGCCCAGCGCGGCCAGAGTTACGAACTCTATCGCGAGAACCTGGAGAAGGAAAATGTGATCGCCGAGATCCGCATGGAACTGAAGAATAAAAAGGTCATGGAGCTTATCGAGGCGCAGGCGGTGATACGCCCCGTGAAAAAGTCGCCGGCAGCGACGGGGGAGGTGAAGTAGATGCCCTTGATCCCCATGGTAGTGGAACAGGACGGCCGCGGCGAGCGGGCGTTCGACATCTATTCGCGGCTTCTCAAAGACCGGATCGTTTTTCTCGGCACGGCCATCGACGACACCGTGGCCAATCTGATCATTGCCCAGATGCTGTACCTGGAATCGGAGGATCCCGACAAAGATATCTTCTTCTATCTCAATACACCGGGCGGCCATGTTAGTTCCGGCTTGGCGATTTTCGACACCATGAATTACATCAAACCCCCGGTGTGCACCTTCTGCATGGGGCAGGCGGCAAGCATGGGCGCCCTCCTTTTGGCCGCCGGAGACAAGGGGAAACGATTCGCCCTGCCCCATGCGCGGATTCTCATCCACCAGCCGCTGGGTGGATTTCAGGGACAGGCCACGGATATCGATATTCAAGCCCGGGAGATCCTCAGGCTAAAGGACGAATTGAACCGGATCATGGCTACCCTGACCGGTCAGTCCCTGGCCAAGATCCAGGCCGACACGGAGCGGGACTATTTCATGAGCGGGCAGCAGGCCCGGGAATACGGGATAATCGATGTCATCATCGAGAAGCGGCAATAACGCAATAATTCACGAGGTCAGTGTAAATGGTCAGAAAAGGTAGAGATACGGCGGGAGGCGGCCCGGGAATCCTGTACTGTTCTTTCTGCGGGAAGAACCAGAACGAGGTGAGAAAACTCGTGGCCGGTCCGACGGCCTACATCTGCGACGAGTGCATCGAGTTGTGCCGGTGTATCGTCCAGGAGGACGGAGAGGCGCCGCCGGCTCTGGATAAGGCCAAGGGAACCCCCAAGCCCAAGGAAATAAAGAAATTTCTCGACTCTTACGTGATCGGTCAGGAACGAACAAAAAAGATTCTGTCCGTCGCCGTTTACAATCACTACAAGCGCCTGTTCCGGCCCGCCGACATGGAGGGGGTGGAGATTCAGAAGAGCAACGTCCTGTTGATCGGACCCACGGGCTCCGGAAAGACCCTGCTGGCGAAGACCCTGGCCAAGATGCTCAACGTGCCGTTCACCATTGCCGATGCCACAACACTTACCGAGGCCGGCTATGTGGGCGAGGATGTGGAAAACATCATCCTGTCGCTGCTGCAGAACGCCGATTACGACGTGGAGCGGGCGTCCAAGGGGATCGTTTACATCGACGAGATCGATAAGATCGCCCGCAAGTCGGGAAATCCTTCCATTACCCGGGACGTGTCCGGGGAAGGGGTCCAGCAGGCCCTGTTGAAGATCATCGAAGGGACCATGGCCAACATCCCTCCCAAGGGAGGGCGAAAGCACCCCCAACAGGAGTTCATCCAGGTCGATACGACCAACATTCTGTTCATCTGCGGGGGCGCGTTCAACATCCTCGAAGATATCATCGCCAAGCGGGTGGGATTCAGCAATATGGGCTTCGGCGCTGAGATAAGAAGCAAACAGGATCGGAAGGTGGGCGAGCTTCTCACGGAGGTGCAACCGGAGGACCTCTTGAAATTCGGTCTGATTCCGGAATTCATCGGAAGACTGCCCGTTATCGCCACCCTCAACGAACTCGATGAAAACGATATGGTGCGCATCCTCAACGAACCCCGTGACTCCATCATCAAGCAATACAAAAAGTTGTTCGAGCTGGAGAACGTGAAACTCAAATTCACCGACGGCGCCGTCCGGGCGGTGGCGAAGCTGGCCAAAGAGAGAAAGACGGGGGCCAGGGGATTGAGGTCCATTTTGGAGAATACCATGCTGGAGATCATGTATGAACTGCCCTCCCGCCGGGATATGCGGGAGTGCGTCATCAGCGAAGAGGTGGTTTTGAACCGGGAGAACCCCATTCTGATCTTCGAATCGGCGTCGGAAACCGCCTGATAAAGCCACATAAAGGAAAATATCGCATTCTATGCCTGAATACTTGAAAAATATAGAAATAGGTAAAACAACGGTCATGCCCCTGCTGCCGTTGCGGGACGTGGTGGTTTTCCCACATATGATCGTCCCGCTCTTCGTCGGCCGGGAAAAATCCATTGCCGCCCTGGAATCGGCCATGAAGTATGAAAAGAGCATCTTCATGGTGGCGCAGAAAAGCGCCCAGAAGGACGAACCGACGGAGAACGATATCTACAAGGTCGGGACGATCGGGATCATCATCCAGTTGCTCCGGCTTCCCGACGGGACGGTGAAGGTCCTGGTGGAAGGAAAGACACGGGGGGTCATCAAGGAGTTCAACGAGGCGGCGGAGTATTTCTCGGTGGAAGTGGAGGAGGTCGAGGAGGATGATGAATCCTACGGCGATCGCGTCAAATCCGAGGCCTTGATGCGCAGCCTAAACGAGTCCTTCGTAAGCTACGTAAAGCTTGGCAAGAAGGTCCACATGGAGATGATCAACACCGTTTCCACCATCGAGAGCCCCTCCAAGCTGGCCGATGTGATCGTTTCTCATGTGGGGGTAAAACTGGAAGAAAAACAGAAGATCCTGGAGATATTGAGCGTTGCCGAGCGGCTGGAGGCCGTTTATGAGCTGCTGCTCGGCGAGATCGAGATCCTCCAGGTGGAGGAAAAGATCAAGCGCCGCGTGAAGAAGCAGATGGAGAAGACCCAGAAGGATTACTATCTGAACGAACAGATGCGGGCCATACAGAAGGAAATGGGGGAAAAGGACGATCTAAAGAGCGAGATCGCCGATCTGGAGAAACGGCTGAAGGCGAAAAAGATGCCTGAGGAGGCCTACAAGAAGGTCAAGGCAGAGATCAAGAAGATGCAGATGATGGCCCCCATGTCCGCCGAGGCCACGGTGGTGCGAAACTACATCGACTGGCTTCTCGATCTGCCCTGGTACGAGAAGACGGAGAACAAATACGCCCTGAAGGAATCGGAATCGATCCTGGAAGAGGATCACTTCGGACTGAAGCAGGTCAAGGAGCGGATCATCGAGTATCTGGCCGTCCAAAGCCTCATCAAAAAGAACAAGGGCTCGATCCTGTGCCTCGTCGGTCCGCCGGGGGTGGGAAAGACCTCGGTGGCGAAGTCGGTGGCCCGGGCCACGAATAGGAAGTTTGTCCGCTTTTCCCTGGGTGGGGTCCGGGATGAAGCGGAGATTCGCGGTCACCGCCGCACCTATATCGGCGCCTTGCCGGGGAAAATAATCCAGTTGATGAAAAAGGCGGGAACGAGCAATCCCGTCCTCTGCCTCGACGAGGTGGACAAACTGAGTTCCGATTTTCGCGGTGACCCCTCATCGGCCCTCCTCGAGGTCCTGGACCCGGAACAGAACAACGCCTTCAACGACAATTACCTGGAAGTGGATTACGATCTGTCGGACGTTATGTTCATCACCACGGCCAATGTCCTCCAGACGATCCCGGCGCCTTTGCAGGACCGGATGGAAGTGATTCGCATCGCCGGCTATACGGAACCGGAAAAGCTAAGTATCGCCCGGCGCTTTCTCGTGGCCAAGGAAATGGAGGCCAACGGCCTAACGGAGAAGAATATCGATTTCTCCGACGGGGCGATCCTGACCATTATCAGAAAGTACACCCGCGAGGCGGGAGTGCGGAATATGGAAAGGGAAATCGCCTCCATTTGCCGGAAGGTGGCCCGGAAGATCGTGGCGGAGGGAATACAGGAGCAGATCCGGATAAGCTCGAAGTCGGTGGCCAAATACCTGGGGGCCCCGAAATACCGTCACGGTGAATCGGAGGGCAAGGCGCAGATCGGCCTCACAACCGGGCTGGCGTGGACGGAGGTCGGCGGCGAACTGCTGGTGATCGAGGCGACGATCATGAAAGGAACCGGAAAGATGGTCATGACGGGCAAACTGGGTGATGTCATGCAGGAATCCGTCCAGGCCGCCATGACCTATGTCCGCTCCCGGGCTGATGAATTCGGTCTGCCGGACAATTATTACAAAGAGACGGATGTTCACGTCCATGTACCCGAAGGCGCCATTCCCAAGGATGGACCCTCGGCGGGGATTGCCATGGCCACCTCCATCGCCTCGGCGTACATGAAGAAAAAGGTCCGGGGGGACCTGGCGATGACCGGCGAGATCACCCTGCGGGGCAGGATCCTGCCTATTGGCGGGGTCAAGGAAAAGCTTTTGGCCGCCCACAGGGGGAACATGAAGATCGTCATTATCCCCAAGGAAAACGAAAAAGATCTGTCCGAGGTGCCGGCCAATGTCCTCAAGGCCATGAAGATCGTCTTTGTAGAGCATATGGATGACGTCCTGGCGGCGGCCTTTGCCGAAGAGGATGACCGGACGGGAAAGGCCGCGGCTGCGGCGCCGGCAGAGGATTCGCTTACCCGCCCGCCCGCCGCCTATGTAAATTGATGAACTCTTTTTCCTTGACAAGCACAGCCAATGTTGATAGCGTGCCCATCTTACTTGAGGCGACAGCAAGGGGCGGGTAGCTCAGATGGGAGAGCGCCACGCTTACACCGTGGATGTCACAGGTTCGAGTCCTGTTCCGCCTACCATATTGAAAATAACGGAAACCGCAGGCGGTAACTGTCAGGATAAAGCGGGACGGACGTGGTTTTCGGAGCCGTCGGAAGTCGCTATTGAAAAAAACGGGGTCGTAGTTAAGTTGGTTATAACGCCGGCCTGTCACGCCGGAGGGCGAGGGTTCGAGTCCCTTCGGCCCCGCCAAATATGTCAGGGGTTGGCCTATGTGGTTGACCCCTTTTTCATATCAAAAGAAAGATGAAGTACGAAGGGATAATCATCAGACCTCCCAGCGAGGCTTACAGCCTCCTGTTGCAGGTCACCGTAGGTTGTTCTCACAACCGCTGCACCTTTTGTCCCACCTACAAGGGCGTAAAGTTCCGGATCAAATCTCCCGAGGAAATCAGTGAGGATATCCAGGCGGCGCGGCGTTATCGTCAGGTGGAAAAGGTCTTTCTATGTGACGGAGATGCCCTCATCATTCCCCAGGCACGGTTGTTGGATATCCTCCGCCAACTGAAAGAAAGCCTGCCGGACCTCAAGAGGGTGGGACTCTACGGAAACGCCAAGAGCATCCTTCGCAAATCCAGGGAGGAACTTGGGGAACTGCGGGAATTGGGATTGGGGATCGTTTACCTCGGAGTGGAAAGCGGTCATGAGGATGTTCTCCGGTACATCAGGAAGGGGGTTTCCCCTGATCAGTTGGTGGAGGCCGGACGCCGCGTCAAGGATGCGGGGATTACCCTGTCCGTGACCGTCATCCTCGGATTGGGGGGGAGAGATCGGAGCGTCGATCATGCCCGGGAAACGGCCCGGATCCTAACGGATATCGATCCGAATTACGTTGGGGCACTGACCCTGATGCTCGTTCCCGGCACCCCCCTCCATGACGAATATGAAGCCGGGAACTTCATCCTCCCCGACACGTTCGGTTTTTTGAATGAATTGGGCATCATGTTCGCCAATTCCACGTTCACGAACTGCTTTTTCACCTCCAACCACGCCTCCAATTATCTGCCCATTCGCGCCCGTCTTCCCCAAGAGAAGGAAAAGACCGTCGCCCTCATCCAAAAGGTTATCGGTGCAGCGAATCCCCGACTCCTGCGCCCCGAATACGCCCGGGCACTGTAAGTTCCAAAACTGGTAGCGCCGATGAAACTCATTTCATTGATAAAGAAGATCTTCCAGGAGCGCGACGCCTCACGGCTGGAGGAGGAAATCCAGGCCATCATCGATGCCGGTGAGGAAGACGGGCTGATCGATCCCCAATCCGGAGAGATGATCCAAAGCATCCTGGAATTCAAGGATACGGTGGTCCGGGAGGTGATGATCCCCCGGACGGAGATTGTCGCGGTAAGCGCCGGAGCCACGATCGAGGAAATCGCACGGATCATTTCCATTTATGGCCACACCCGCATGCCGGTCTATCGGGGCGATATCGACCACATCATCGGGGTGGTCAATGTAAAGGATCTCCTGAAGTTCTGGTCCCGGGAGGTCACGGAAAAGGATTTCCTCTCCATCTTGCGAAAACCTTACTACATCCCGGAGACCAAAAACATCAGCCAACTCCTCCATGAACTGAAGCAGAAAAAGTATCATCTGGCCGTCGTCATCGACGAATATGGGGGAACGGCCGGACTGGTGACACTGGAGGACCTGATGGAGGAAATCATCGGGGAGATTCATGACGAGCATGATACCCAGGAAGCCGGCATTGTGGAGGAACCGGACGGTTATACCTTGGTGGACGGCCGGGTGGAAATCGAGGAACTGGAGGAACATTTCGGCGTCACCTTCGATGAAGGCAAATATGAAACCCTGGGCGGATTGATCCTCAACACCGTCAAACGCATCCCCGCCACGGGAGAGACGATAATCGTCGATAATTTCGAAATGACGATTGTCGCCGCCGATGAGCGCCGGATAAAAAAGGTACGGATTCGTAAAATCAGGGAGGAAGATGAACAGAATCATCCGGAAGCCTGAAGGCGGCAGGTTGGGTCCTATCGACTCTTTTGACCTCCTGCTCGCTTTGGGATCGGGGGTGCTGCTGATCTTCTCCTTTCCAAAATTCGGCACGGGTCTTGTGGCCTGGATCAGCCTCCTGCCGCTTCTTTATGCCTTGCGGGGAAAGAACGCCTCTCAGGGTTTCCTGTTGGGACTGGCGACCGGTTTCACCTCCCAGATCGGCGTCATGTACTGGATAGCCTACGTAGTCGTTAATTACGGTTACCTACCTTACCCGGTGGGCATCGCCGCCATGCTCCTTTTGTCCGGCTATTTAGGGCTCTTTACGGGGATGTTCGCGGCCGCGGCGGCGCACCTGCGGGGGGTCTGCCGATTGCCTTTCTTGCTAACCGCTCCGGTCCTCTGGACGGCGCTGGAGTTCGGGAAATCACATCTGCTTACGGGCTTTCCCTGGGAGAATCTCGGCTATTCGCAGTATCTGAATTTACCGATTATACAGATCGCCGATGTTGCCGGCGTCTATGGGGTATCCTTTCTGATCGTTTTCGTCAATGCCTTGATATTCGAGGCGGTTTTTATTCACCGCGGGAAAGGGGAAAGGAAAGAAAGGACGGTAAAAATCGTCGCCGTCCTGGGGATTATGGCCCTCCTGTTCGGTTACGGCATGATGCGCCTTAAAGATATCGATATGGCGGCATCGCCGCCGTCGATGACGGTCAGGATCACCCAGGGCAACGTGGACCAGAGCGTCAAGTGGAATCCGGCCTATCAATTGGAAACCATTGCGGCCTATGCGGCCCTTTCCCGATCCGAATCCGTGACCGAACCGGCGTTGATCGTCTGGCCGGAAACCGCCTATCCGGCCTTTTTTCAGGATGTCAACGACCTCCACCGTGAGGTTGTGGGACTGGTGAAAAGCAAGGCGGCCTGGTTTCTCATCGGCAGTCCCGCCTACACGACAAAGAGAGGGGAAACGGTGCTGTTCAACAGCGCCTTCCTGCTGACGCCGGAGGGGGCGATCGCCGGGCGTTACGACAAGGTGCATCTGGTGCCCTACGGTGAATATGTTCCGTTGCGGAAGTTCTTTCCCTTCGTCAATAAACTCGTGGCGGGTATCGGCGATTTCGGCGTCGGCCCCGGTTATTACCCCTTGACGATGAATTCCCGGCGCCTGGGCGTACTTATCTGTTACGAGGGCATTTTCCCGGCGGCGGCCCGGGATTACAAGCGCCGGGGAGCGGATTTCCTGGTCAATATTACCAATGATGCCTGGTTCGGCCGTACCTCCGCCCCTTATCAGCATTTGTCCATGACGGTGTTCAGGGCCGTGGAAAATCGCCTCGATGTGGTGCGGGCCGCCAACACCGGCATCAGCGCCCGGATCGACGCCGCCGGCAGGATAGACGGGCGGTCGGAACTGTTCCGGACCGCCTTTCAAGACGTCAAGGTTAGGTTCTACGACAAAGGGACCTTTTATGCCGCCTGGGGCGATGTATTCGTCTATCTGTGCATCACCGCCGCGGTTTTGTTTTTTATCATCATACCCATAAGGAGGAAGAGAGATGTTGGAAGGGATAAATGAAAAGATCGCGGATTTGAAAAGAAGAATCTCCCACCTCGGAGAGTGTCTTTGACGTCGCCGCCAAGGAAAGCGAAATTCGGGAACTGGAAAAAACCGCCGCCCGGGAGGATTTCTGGAATGACCAGGAAAAGGCATCCGCGGTCTTGCGGCAGCAGACAAAATTGAAGGATGCGGTAACCCACTGGCGGAACCAGCAGCGACAATATGAAGATCTGGCCATGCTTTACGACATGGCGGAGGAGGAGAACGACGAAGCGGCCCTAACGGACGTGGGCCGGGATATCTTGGCCCTGGAAAAGTCCGTCCGGCAGGATGAACTGCGCCTTATGCTCGGGGCCCCGGAGGACCGTCTCCATGCCATCATGTCCATCCATGCCGGCGCTGGTGGCACGGAGGCCCAGGACTGGGCGGAAATGCTCCTGAGGATGTATCTGCGCTGGGCGGAGAGAAAGGGTTACAAGTCCACCATTATCGATTATCTGCCCGGTGACGAGGCGGGCGTCAAAAGTGTCTCCCTGGCTATTGAGGGAGAATGCGCCTACGGATACGCCAAGGCCGAGGTGGGCATTCATCGGCTGGTGCGCATTTCCCCCTTCGATGCCGGGGCCAGGCGTCACACCTCCTTCGTCTCCGTCTTCGTTTATCCCGAAGTGGACGATGACATTGTCATCGAGATCGACGAGAAGGATCTTCGGATCGACACCTACCGTTCCTCCGGGGCCGGGGGGCAGCATGTCAACAAGACTGATTCCGCCGTGCGGATCACCCACCTGCCGACCGGAATCGTCGTCCAGTGTCAGAATGAAAGGTCCCAGCACAAAAACAAGGCGATGGCCATGAAATACCTGAAATCGAGGCTTTATGAAATCAGGCTCCAGGAACAGAACGAGAAGCTTGACGAGGTGGAGAAAACCAAAAAAGGCATCGCCTGGGGAAGCCAGATTCGTTCCTATGTCCTCCATCCTTACAAGATGATCAAGGACCACCGGACGAACCTGGAGGTGGGCAACGTGACCCGGGTCCTGGACGGGGATATCGACGATTTTATCGAGGCCTATCTGCTGGCAAATTAGCCTGTTCAAGGGCAATGACCGGCCCTGCCGATGAAGATGCCGTCATGACAGCGGGCAAATAAATTTTCGTGCCGCCGGTTATTTGTGATATAGGGAACGACGGCGCCCGCCAGGAAACGAAAGGAGTCGGATAAAACCATGTGCGGACATAGGAAACTGAAACTGCCGTTAACTATATTGGCTTTCTTGATGATCCTTACCGTTTATTCTGCCCCGGCTCTCTGGGGAGGGGAGATGAGAACGGCTATCTCGTCGCCACCGGCCCAGACGGGGGCGAAGGGGGGCAACGAGCCTGCGCCGGTGGCAACGAAATCCGTCCTGCCGCCGGCGGGAGAGGAAGGGAATGTAGCGCCGGCGTCAAAAAGTACGGAAATCAGCTCCAAAGGCAAGGATGACCAACAGGAACAGGATATCATGGAGGCCGCCCTCCGACTCCTTTCCGAATCCCAGTCCTATTGGGTAAAGGGAGACGTGGAAAACGCCATTGAAATGCTCGATCAGGCGTATGCACTGATCCTGGAAACAAATGGCGACCCCGAAATCGGCCGGCAGAAAGACGATCTCCGGTTGCTCATTTCCAAAAGAATCCTGGCGATCTACTCCGCCATGCAGTCCACCGCCAAGGGAAAGCGCGGGGAGATCCCCCTCATCATGAATGCCGATGTGGAAAAGGAGATCCGCTCATTTCAGACCGTGGAGCGGGATTTCTTCATTTCCTCCTATCAACGTTCCGGACTCTACCGACTCTACATGGTGAAGGAACTGAAAAGGTTGGGGCTTCCCGAAGAGCTCTCCTGGTTGCCTCTCGTAGAAAGTGGCTATAAAATCAAGGCATTATCAACGGCAAGGGCGCTGGGGCTGTGGCAGTTCATTCCCTCCACGGGATATAAATACGGATTGGAAAGAGATCAGTGGGTGGATGAACGAATGGATCCGGAAAAATCCACCCGGGCGGCCATCTCCTACCTGAGCGATCTACATGGGATGTTCGGAGACTGGCTTACCGTCCTTGCGGCCTATAACTGCGGCGAAGGCCGGGTAATGAGGGTTATCTCCCGGCAACACATCAATTATCTCGATCGGTTCTGGGATCTTTATCATCAGTTGCCTTATGAAACGGCCCGCTATGTCCCCCGTTTTCTGGCGACCATCCACATAGTCCGCAATCCCGCAAAATACGGCATGGATTTAGGCGTGCCAATGGAGGATCAGGGCAAGGGCCGGGGGTATGACACGGTGAAGACGAACAAGTCGATGCGCCTGAAGGATATTGCCCAGCATCTCAATGTGCCGGAAGAGACATTGTGCCAACTCAATCCGGAATTGCGCCATATGATCACTCCGGAGAAGGAGTACCTACTCAAGGTTCCACCCGAAGCGGCGGAAAAATTTGCCGGTATCGCCGACGTCATCCCCCATTGGGAACAGCCGCCGCCGACCCCCAGGACGCGACCGGTGGTGATTGTTCATCGGGTGAAAAGGGGAGAAACCCTGGCTTCGATCGCCAAAAGGTACCGGACCACGACCAAGGCGATCAGAAGTTGCAACAACCTCCGGGCAAAGCGGGGGATAACCGTGGGGCAGCATCTCTCCATCCCCATTCGGGAGGTTAAAGCCACGAAAAAATCTGCTTATCATGTTGCGGCGGGAAGGGGAAAGAGAACGGGCGGCGGAGAAAAGGTCATCCGTTACCAGGTAAAGAAAGGCGACACCCTGTCCTCGGTGGCGGCCAGGAATAATACCACCATCGGTTCCATCAAGAAGGCCAACGGATTGAAAAGCGATATCCTCAAAACAGGGCAGGTGATCAGGATCGTCAAGGCCGGTGTGGCCGGCGGACCTGCCGGGGAGAGGGATGAAAGCGTGCGGAAGAAGGGCAAACGGGGCGCCGGAGGGACCAAGGCGGGAAAACAACATTCCGCGGCCCAGCCCAAGGAGAAAATATACACCGTCCGGAAAGGGGACAGTCTTTTCCGGATCGCCAGGAGTCATGACATCGAAATCGATCGTCTTTGCGAACTGAACAATATGAGCTTAAAAGGGGCTCAGTTGCGGGCGGGTCAAGTATTGGTCGTCGAATGAATGGGTCCCGCCGGGCGGTGGATACGGTAGCGTCATCGGGGACGCTTAGATCATCGTCGCCAACGTCTGGTTCAAAACCCCCTCCACCAGGGCGCGAATTTCCGCGAGGCGCGCGGTTGAATCAGCTTCGAAACGCAGCACCAGCACGGGCTGAGTATTGGAGGGCCGCAACAGCCCCCAGCCGTCGGCAAAGGGTATCCTCACCCCGTCGATATCTATGATCTCGTAATCCTTCCGGAAATGTTCCTTGACCGCTTCCACCGCCTTGAATTTTACTTCGTCCGGGCAATCGATGCGGATCTCCGGGGTGGTAAAGGTTTTGGGGACATCGGCGATGAGGTCGCCGATCTTTTTTCCCGGGGATTGCGAGAGGATCTCCAAGAGGCGAATGGCGGCGTAGATGGCGTCGTCATATCCGAAATAACGATCCGCGAAGAAGATATGTCCGCTCATTTCCCCGGCAAGCAGGGCATGCTCCGTTTTCATTTTACCTTTGATGAGGGAATGACCGGCCTTCCACATGATGGGCCGCCCGCCGTGGGCGGCGATATCGTCGTATAGTTTCTGTGAGCATTTGACCTCCCCGATAATGGCGGCGCCGGGGTTTTCCCGGAGGAGAAACCGGGAAAAGAGGAGGAGCAGCTCATCTCCCCAGAGGACATCCCCACGGTCGGTGATCACCCCGATGCGATCGGCGTCGCCGTCGAAGGCTATCCCAACATCGGCCCTTTTTTCCTTCACCGTGACGATAAGCTCCCGTAGGTTTTCCGGAACGGTGGGATCGGGATGGTGATTGGGAAAGCGCCCGTCGGGTTCGCAATAGAGCTCCGTGACGATACAGCCCAGGCGGCGGAAAATGGGCAGGGAAAAGAAACCGCCCGTGCCGTTGCCGGCATCGACGACGATCTTCAGGCCGGGTTGGATTTTGACATTGCCGACGAGATAATCCTGGTAGTCCGAAGTGATGTCCCTGGTCGTGACGGCGCCGCCGCCGCGGCGGTCGTAGTTTTCCGCTTCCATAATCCGGCGCAGTTCCTGGATTTCGTCGCCGTAGATGGTATCCGGACCGATACATATCTTGAAGCCGTTGAAGTCAGGCGGGTTATGGCTGCCCGTTACCATGACGCCCCCCTGGGCCTCATAACGCCGGATGGAATAGTAGAGCATGGGGGTGGCGCACATTCCGAGATCGATCACCGA
>ERZ795058.789-NODE-789-length-47008-cov-10.910698_pt1 | contig 47008 bp, 42 predicted proteins | sample MGYA00375142_ERZ795058 | MGnify/ENA primary metagenome ERZ795058 (study PRJEB30187, sample SAMN05720210) | activated sludge metagenome | isolation source: anaerobic digester from wastewater treatment plant | place: Japan | collected 2015-04-20 ... | reverse complement strand
GAAAGCTTTTCTTAAAATTCATATATTCTTGCTCTTTTTTAGCTCAAAATTGAAAGCAAAGAATTACTTATAGATTTGACGTTTTATGAAATCCATTCCGCAATTGCTGCCGTTTCAAATATTGCATGTATCGAGAAATTGCTGATGACTTGCTTACAGGAAGTTAAGAATACCCCCGACCTTCAGAATAATCAACCTCCAAAAACCGCACCTTTCTCCCCATATTTATTGCCATAGCAGAATCAACTGTCCCCTTGCTTTGTATTTGAAGGCTTGAAGATCATTTTTTGAGTTACTCGAAGGAAGCGACTCTCAAGAAATCTTTCGAAAAGCCGGCCAAGAGCCCCCATCAACATCACGGGGCAGAGATGAACAGATGTTAGCCATAGGTCAGCCAAAACCGTAACAAGGAGCCCCGCAGTTTGCCTAACGCCATGTTATGTATAATATTGAGAGAATCCGGCCCTTGACCCTTGGGATTACAGTTTGAAGACCCGCCGGGCGTTTTCGCGGAGGAACAGGGCCAGCGTGTCCCCGTCCAGGCCCAGGGTGTCGAGATCAGCCAGGCATTTCCGGGGCGTGACCATGGGGTAGTTCGTCCCGAAGAGCACCTTCTTCTTGCCATTCGCCTTCATGTAGGCCACGAGCTCCGGCGGGAACCGCTTCGCCGTGTAGGCCGAGGTGTCGATGTAGACGTTGGGGTGCTTCGTCGACACGGCGATCATCTCCGTCGTCCAGGGATAGCCGACGTGCCCGCACACGAAGGTGAGTTCCGGGAACTCGATCGCCGCCACGTCGATGTAGGGGATCGGCCGCCCCGGCTCGGACGGACAGAGCGGCCCCGTGTGACCCACCTGGAGGCAGACGGGAATGCCCAGCTCGACGCACTCGGCGAAGAGCGGATAGTAGCGCCGGTCCGTGACGGGGAGGTCCCACAGCCACTGGACGATGCGCAGCGCCCGGAACCCGAGGTCGCGGACGCAGCGCCTCAGCTCGCGCACGGCGGCCATGGGCCGGTACAGATCGACGGCGGCGACGCCCACCAGCCGGTCCGGGTAACGGCCGACGAAGCCGGCCACCTCGTCGTTGGAGATGTGCTCCCCGCGCGGTCCCCACCAGGCGCAGATGAGCGCCTGCTCCACGCCGCCCTCGTCCATGGCCGCGAGGGTCCACTCGAGGGGCAGTTCCTCCGTCAGCGTCCCCATCCCGGTCCAGCGGCGCAGCGATTCGAACATGGGCTGGTTGATGAAGCGCAGCGTCGGGTGCTGGAGCCAGGCGTCGATCACACCGGTCCGGTTCATGGTTTGTTCTCCTTCCGAACGCCCAGAAGCGTTGATTTCCCCTTGCGATCGCCTTGAATCGCTAACGCAATGCCCGACGGATGAAGGGATCGCTCATCATCTGCCGGATCTTTGTTTGATGGACATCCCTGAGGGTCTTTTCCGGCCTGCCGGAAGGGAGGGCCGGCTCTTCCTGTCAGGCATCCATATCACCGAAGCCGATTTTCCGCGCATGGGCGAACTGCACCTGCCAGTTCAGGGCGGGGTGCGCGCGGGCAATGACCTCCGCGCCGATGCGGGAGACGGAATCGGCGTCGAGGACCACCGGGTCGGCGCCGCCGGTGAATCCGAGGTCCGCCGCGATGATCTCGGTCTTGCCGGGCAGGCAGTCGCACTCGGCGCTGATCCGGATGAGGGCGTTGATCAGGACGGTCCTTCCCGCGATGGCCCGCCAGACGGCGGCGGCGGTTTCGACAAGCTTTTCCTGGAAGACCTCGTGATCCTCCCCCCAGAGGATCTTGAGCGCCAGTTCCGGGCACTGGGCGATGCACTGGGCGCAGCCGATGCACGCGTCGAGGTCGAAGGTCGGGTATGCGCCCGCCTCCATCCGCGCCGCCCCGGAAGGACAAACCTCGACGCAGATCCCGCACTGAATGCATTTTTTCTCCTTGAGCGCGGGTTTCACGTCGGCGTGCATCCGCTGCTTCTGGGCGCGGGATGCAAAGCCCATGGAGAGGTTCTTGATGGCCCCGCCAAAGCCGGCGGCGAGGTGCCCCTTGAAGTGGGAAAAGATCACGAAGCCGTCGGCCTTCCGGACGACATCGGCCACCTGGACGGTCTCGAAGTGGGTGTAGCCGGCCGGTATGTCGACGACGTCGCGGCCGTCCATCCCGTCGGCGATCATGACCGGGCACCCGAGAAACGCCTCCGTAAAGCCGTGCCGCGCCGCGGTTTCCAGCGCGTCCTTCGCGGTGCGACGGCCCCCGGAGTAGAGCACCGACGTGTCGAAGACGAAGGGCCGGTATCCGCCCCCGGTGAGCCACCCGGCGATTTCCCGGGCATAGACGGGTTCGAGGTAGCTCTCGTTCCCGATCTCCCCCCAGTGGAGTTTGATGCCCACTGAGCCGCCCGGGACAAAGGGGCGCGCGAGCGACGGAAGCAGTCCGCGCAGCGCGGCGATCGCATCCGGCCGCCTTGCGTCCATTCCGGAAAAATGCACCTCCATGGGCCCTCCCTTCCCCCTCGGCGTCCCGATTGCCGGGATCATTTGGCCGTGCGTATTCAGCCGTCCATTTTGGCCGGCGCCTGTTCGTCTTCCGCCTGGGATTCGCCGTACATCTCCCAGACGGCCAGGAGGAGCGCCGCGAGGATCGGTCCCAGGATGAAACCGGAGACTCCGAAGACGACGATCCCCCCCAGGGTGGATAAAAAGATGAGCAGGGAGTGCATCTGGACGTCCCGGCCGAGCAGGATCGGCCGCAGGAGGTTGTCCACCATGCTGATGACGAACGCCCCGGCCGCAAGAATGGTGATCCCCTCCCACAGATGACCGGTCGTGATCAGAATGACGCCGGCCGGCGCCCAGATGATCGAACAGCCGATGCCGGGAATCACGGAGAAGAAGATCATCAGGAGGCCCCAGATCAGCGCGCCCTCGATCCCGGTGATGAAGAACAGGATGCCGCCCAGGATCCCCTGCAGTCCACCGATGATGACCGTCACCTTCAGTGTGGCCCGGGCCGTCGCCGCAAAGCGCTCGAACAGGCGCCGTCCGCGCGCGTCCCCGATCGGCAGCAGACGTCCCGCCGCCCGGACAAACCGCTGCCCGTCCCGGATGAGATAGTAGAGCGCGTAGAGCATGACGCCGAACTTTACGATAAAGACAAAGGTGTTCTGCGTCAGGTTCGACAGCGTGGCGACGATGAAGTTTGTGATGCCCCTGGCGATATCGGCGATCTTTTGCGTGAGGACGGCCTCATCGAGGTGCAGCCGGTCCAGAAACGGGTGGTTTTTGAGGCCCATCAAAAAGATTTTGAGTTTCACGCCGAGCGGTCCGCTGTCAACGGAATCATAGAGCATCACGGATTCGCTGACGAGCAGGGTTCCCACGAGGGCGGCCGGCAGAATGATGAGGAGGACGATGACGACGAGCACCAGGGAGGCGCTCAGATTCGGGGCGTTTATCCGCCCGTTGAGCCAGCGGTACAGGGGTGAGAAGAGGATCGCGATGACGGTGGCCCAGAAGAGGGCGAAAAAAAAGGTCTTCAGCATGAAGAAGAAGAGCAGGGTGACCGCGATCAGGGTCGCATAAAAGAAGCGGGCGTGGATCTTGTCGGTGTCACTCGTTTCCATGGTCGCTCCTCGGATTCCGGATGACGGCTTGACGGACCTGTGGCGAATCCCTTATTCGATTGACACCTATCCTTTCTTCGGCATCATTGCAACCCTATAGTTGTGTCGGGCCGGGAACCCTTTGCCGGGCTCACCCTTTCCTGATGGCGATCCTGTACACGCCGGATTCCTCGCTGATGCCTGCAAGCATCCAGCCCTTGCTCGTCGCGGCGCGCGAAACGTTTTCCTTCGAGGCATCGCTGTCGACCAGTACGATCAGTTCGTCGTCATTTCCGGCCTTGATGCCGTCGAGGGTCATCAGAACAGGCTGCGGGCACGACAGTCCGCGGGCGTCAATAGTCTTGGCCATCGTTTTATCCTCCTTCTTCATGCAATTTTCTGTCTCATGGTGAAGCCGATGAACAGGCACACTCCAAACCCGATGATGAGGGCTGGAATGCCGTATGGGCCGACCCCGGCCGGCGAACTGGCCAGGCCGAAATTGTGGGCGATCCCGGCCCCGACGATCATCCCCATCACAAAGACGGCGGCGTCGCCGTCGCCCTCGCCCGACAGGAAAAGCTGACGGCCGGGGCATCCTCCGGCCAGACAGAAAGCCAGACCCGAGAGGGCCATCCCCAGGAAATTCCAGAGTTGCATCGTGTGGGCGACGGGCTGGCCTTCGAATCCCGGCTTGAACTGTCCGAGGAGGAAATTGACGATCCAGGCGGTCACGATGAGGGCTACGAATCCCGACAGGAGATGCGTCTGGCGGAAGAGCACGAAATCCCGGATGGCCCCCATCGTGCAGAAGCGGCTCCGCTGGGCGAGAAAGCCGATCAAGAGGCCCACGCCCAGGGAAATGAACAGGGGGGCATGCATCGAGCCCGGACCCTTGAGGCTGTAAAAAAGCACGCCGCTTTTCGCCTCGCCGGCGATCGGGGGAAAGACAAACAAAAGACCGAGCAGCCCCGCCATGAGCAGGGGGAGCATCCACCCCGCGGCCGTGTGCGTTTTTTGGGTCCGTCCCAGGTTGTATCCGCCCTTCAGGAACAGGGTGCCGATCCAGACGCCGAAGACGAGGCCCAGCAATCCGAGGATGGCGTTCCCGTCTCCACCCGCCAGCCGCAGCGCCGCCCGCCAGGGGCAACCGAGAAAGACGAGCGCCCCGATCATGGCAAAGACGCCGAGAAAGAAGCGGACGATCGGCGCCGAACCCAGGCGGGGCCGGAACTCCTTGAACAGGTATGCGGCAAGGAGCGACCCCAAGACGAAGCCGATGATTTCGGGACGGATGTACTGGACCACGTCCGCCCGATGAAGACCGAGGGCCCCGGCGATGTCCCTCTCGAAACAGGCGACGCAAATCCCCATATTTCCCGGGTTTCCCAGCTTCTGCAGAAGCGGCGCCAGGATGCCGATGCCAATGCCGACCCCAATGATGCCCCAACTCCCCGCAAAGATGTTTTTCATTTTTCCCATCGAACTCCTCCTTCCGTCCATTTTCCGACCATCTTTAAAAAGTCTCTTCTTTTGCGTTTCCATCCGCACGAGGGGTTGCCGCCGCGCACTCGCCTTATAGGCAGGCAATATGAATATGTCAAATTCATATTAGTAATAGATGACAACAAACGATCGAGTTCGTTTATCCGCCGGGACAACGTCGGGACGCTGTTATTTGATCTTGTCAACAAGGAAGGGGACCGCTCTGATCCGACCTCACTTCAGGGGGTGGACGGCGTCGATCTCGACCTGACCGTCGAGCGCCGCCAGGATGCGCTCCCTGAGTTCGGAGCGGAAGCGCAGGCACACGCCGCAATCCGAGCTGATGTGCCGGGGCACGGGAATCAGTTTGTGGGGCAGGCCCGCCGCCAGCAGGATCTTTTCCGCCTTGATGGCGTAACTGACCGACTGGAACAGGAGCACCCCGTAGCTCTCTTCCGGCGTCATGGCTGGACCAGCCGTCCCGCCCGGGACATCAGGGCGGCGATGTCGTACATGTTGGAAATCGTGCCGACGGCGACATCGGCGGTGAGATTGAAGTAGTTCGTGCAGGTTCCGCAGACGAGCATCTCCACGCCGGCGGCGGCCAGCGCCTCGAGGTCTTCGAGCGCCGGGGAGTCCTTCACGGCGAGACGGACACCGCCGTTGTAGAAGATGATCGCGTCCGGCTTCCGCTCCTGCTCCCCGAGCACATGCAGAAAGGCCCGGACGAGAAGGCCGCCCAGTTCGTCGTCCCCCCGGCCCATCCGGTCCGAAGACAGAACGACCACAAACGGGCCGGACGCGGCGGCCTCGCTACCGCAAGATGTCAAATCGGCTTCGGCCCGGCTCAGGTCCGCCCCCGGCCGCTTCGTCAGGCGGATCCGGAAGGTCCCGTCCCCCGGATCCGCCGTCTGGACATCGCAGCCGCTGCTCACTCCCAGGCGGCGCACGTTTTCCCGGGCGATCGCGTTGTCCACGATCACGAGCACGCTCGCCTCACGCTCCAAGGCCCTCTTCGCCAGGATCACCGGCTGCGGACAGCCCAACCCCCGGGCATCGACGATTTCACCCTCGCTCATCCCCTTTTCCTCCTGAGGCCATCCTGACGCGTCATGCTTCAAATTCGGACGTCCGGCGGGGTTGCCGACATCGACCGGGCTACCAGGCCCGCAACCGGCCCACCGCCTCCACGGCGGTCCGGATCTCCGCCTCGGTGTTGAAGTAGCCGAAGCTGAAGCGGAGGGTGCCCGTGGGCGCCGTTCCGATCGTCCGGTGGGCCGCCGGGGCACAGTGCAGACCAGGCCGGGAGAGGATCCCGAACCGCTCGTCCAGCTTTAGCGCCGCCTCCGCCGGATCGAGACCCGCGATCCGGAACGAGACGACGGGCATCTGCCGGGAGGCCGCCTTCGGGCCGTAGACCGTCACGCCGTCCAGGTCCCGGAGGCCGGCGAGAAACTTCTCCGTCAGGGCCTCTTCGCGGCGGCGGATGTCGTCCACGCCCTGAGCGGCCACGAAACCGGCACCGGCGGCCAGACCGGCGATGCCGACGGTGTTCAGGGTGCCCGCTTCGTAGCGGTCGGGCATGAAGGCGGGCTGCTCCTCGAACTCGGATCGGCTCCCCGTGCCGCCCCGCATGAGGGGAGCGATCCCTCCTTCCAGCCCTTCCCGGATGTAGAGTCCGCCCGTCCCCTGGGGGCCGAAGAGCGACTTGTGCCCGGTGAAGGCGAGCAGATCGATCCCCATCGGGCCGACATCAATGGGCAGGGCGCCGGCCGTCTGCGCCGCATCGACACAGAAGAGGATCCCGTGGTCCCCGGCGATCCGCCCGATCTCGGCCACCGGCATAATCGTCCCCGTAACATTGGAGGCGTGGGTGAGAAAGACGGCCTTCGTCTCCGTCCGGATCGCCGCCCGGACGTCGTCGGGGTCCAGTTCGCCGGCGGCGGAGCAGGAAACGACCGTCAGGGCGACGCCCGCGGCCTCGAGGGCACGCAGGGGACGCATGACGGAGTTGTGCTCCATGCCGGACGTGATCACGTGGTCGCCGGGCTTCAGGAGCCCGACAGCGGCGATGTTGAGGGCCTCCGTCGCGTTTTTCGTGAGAACGATGCGGAGGGAATCGTCGACCCCGAAGAGTCCGGCCAGGATCTCCCGGGCCGCGAAGATCACCCGGCCCGCAGCGATGGACAGCCGGTGGCCGGAACGCCCCGGGCTCCCGCCACCGTCCTCCATGAACCGCCGCATGGCCCGCAGGGTTTCGGGGGGCTTCGGACAGGAGGTCGCGGCGTTGTCGAAGTACAGGAGGTCCTGGGTCATACCTTAGCCCTTTCGCCACCGCTCAAGAATCCGGCCGGCCCCCTCGAAATAAGGGAGCGAGGGGCATAAGTCAAATGCATTTTTTCGATGGATCCCGCGTCATCATCGGAAATCCGCATGATCGGGGACGGCGCCTCAACGCGGAACGCGGCTTACGGGTGGACGGAATCGTCCGGGGAGACCTGACGGATGAAATCGAGAAAGAGCCGCTGGTGGCGAAGAAACGCGGCCTGACGGCGGAAGATCAGATGGAAGGCCCGGTCGATCCGCCAGTCCGCCACGGGGCATTCGCGCAGGAGCCCCTGGTCGATTTCCCGCCGGACGGCACGGACGGAGAGGATCGAGACGCCGAGGCCCGCCAGGACGGCCTCCTTGATCGCCTCGGAGCTGCCCAGCTCGGCAATGAGGTTGAAGGCGGAAAGCTCGACCCCGGCCTGGTCCCGGAGGTACCCCGCCAGGATATCCCGCGTCCCGGAGCCCGGCTCCCGGAGAACGAAGGGCTCGGCCGTTAGTTCCGCCTGGGAGACGGATGCCTTCCGCGCCCAGCGGTGGTCGGCCGGGACGACGAGGATCAGCCGGTCGCGCCAGAGTGGCTCCGCCGCCAGTTTGGCGTGCGACGGCTTCCTGCCGATGATGCCGAATTCGCGCTCGCCGTTCAGAATCAGGTCCTGCACCTCCTGGCTGTCGGCGGTCTGCACAAAGACGCGGATCTGCGGGCACCGGCTGCGGAAGCGGCTGAGCACGGCGGGTAGGATGTAGGTCGCCGGAATCGTGCTCGCGGCCAAGGCGATGTCTCCCCCCTCGTGTTCGCGCACGCGGGCGATCCTGTCGCGGGCGTCTTCGCGCAGCTTGAAGACCCTGCGGGCGTAGTCGTAGACGACCCGCCCCTCGGGCGTAAGGGTGACGCCCGACTTTTCCCGGATCGCGACCGGCGCCTCCAGGGCGCCCTCCATGTTCTGGATGTGCTTGGTCAGGGAGGGCTGGGACAGGTTCATCCGCCTGGCGGCGCGACTGAAGTTCCCTTCCTGCACGAGAAAAACGAGGGCCTCCAGCTGCTGCAGAGAGATATTTCTGAAGGCGTCGGATCTCATGGCACCGGCTCTCCCGCATTCCCGCCGTCCCGTTGCGACAGGGGCGGCGCGCATTTCCCCGTGACCGACGCGATGGCGACCCGGAGAATGAGGGTCTGGTGGATCGAACGCGCCGCATAGGTCCACGGACCGGCCCCGCCGTATTTTTCCATCAGGAGATCCAGGGATTTTTCGACCTCAGGAGAATCGTCGATCAGACAGGCCCGGCCGTAGCCGATGACGCTGCGATACCGCGTCGTCCAGCGGCAGGCCTCGCCGGCCGCGACGATTTCGTCCAGGATGTCCATCTCGAAGCAGACCCGGTCGTTCTTTCGGAGGAGGTCGATCTTCCGGCCCTTCCTGCCCGTATGGAAATGCAGGACGCGATCCCGGTAGGCGAAATGCATGGGGACGATGTAGGACACGCCGTCCTCGGCCAGGGCCAGGCGGCAGACCGGGGCCGCGGCCATGATGGCTTCGAGGATCTTGAAGTCCTTGATTTCCTTGTCCTGACGGGACATCCCTTCCCCCTTCTTTATTTTTTGCATGCGTACCATGTCCCGTCCGGTCCTGTCAATCGATCCGGGTGCGCCCCCGTCCCATGACCCGCCGGCAAACGGGCCGTTTCCGGGGCAGGGTCTCCCCCGGCCGGGGGAAAGGGCGCCTGCGCAAAAAAATGGGAATCACGCCCCGAGACAACGGCGCGCGAGGACGCGGGCTTCCCATTTAAGCGGCGTTGTGCTATGAGAACGCTCGATGGATCGAAACCCGGACGCAATGGAGCTGTGGCGGCAGGAACGCCCGCTCGTCATCCCCTGCCCGCGGGGCGCCGCCCCCGGCTTGGCGGCGGAGGTGGCGGGCCTGGGATTTCCGGTCCGGGCCGAAACCGACGCCGCCGTCGAGACGGCCGGAACGTTCGACGACACGCTGAAGCTCAACCTTCATCTGCGCACGGCGCAGCGGGTGCTCTTTCTCCTCCAGGCCTTTCGGGCCACGACGCCCGGGGAACTCTACGGGGGACTGCTCGACCTCCCCTGGGAGGCCATCCTCCCCGACGACGGCTACGTGAGCGTCACCTCGGCGGTGGACCACCCGACGATCCGGGACTCGCAGTTCGCCAACGTCAAGTGCAAGGACGCCATCGTCGACCGGATCCAGAAGGTCCGGGGCCGGCGGCCCGATTCCGGACCCGAACGGACGCGGTCGGTCGTTCATCTGTACTGGCGCGGGAAGGACGCCCGGATCTACCTGGACACCTCGGGAGAGCCCCTCTCGCGGCGCGGCTACCGCCTGATCCCGCTGGACGCCCCCCTGCAGGAGACCCTGGCCGCGGCGCTCGTCCGGGCCACGGCATGGAACGGGACGGACCCGTTCGTCAATCCCATGTGCGGGAGCGGCACGCTCGCCATCGAGGCGACCCTGATCGCCCGGCGAATCGCGCCCGGCCTGGGGCGGTCCAACTTCGGGTTCATGCACGTCCGGGGTTACCGCGCGGCGGCCTGGCAAGCCCTCCGGGAGGCGGCCCGGCTGGAGGTGCTCGCCAAACCGGAGGGACGGATCGTGGCCACGGACATCCGCCCGGAGGCCGTGGAGGCGGCGCGCCGGAACGCCCGCGCCGCCGGGGTGGACCGCTCGATCACGTTTACCGTCTGCCCGTTCGAGCACACCCCGATCCCGCCGGGCCGGGGGACGCTGATCCTGAATCCCCCCTACGGGGAGCGGATGGGCGAGCTGGCCGCCCTGGGGGATACCTACCGGGCGATCGGCGACTTTCTCAAGCACAAGGCCCCGGGCTGCCAGGGCTTCGTATTCACGGGGAACCCGGGCCTCGCCAAACAGGTCGGGCTGCGCACCCGGCAACGGCTCGTCTTCTACAACGGCGGCATCGAGTGCCGGCTGTTGCATTACAACCTCTACGCGGGCAGCCGGAAAGTGCGCGAGGGGAGCGCGGTCCCCAATGCGGACGGTGAAGAATCCCGGACCCAACGGCCGCTGGAACGCGCCCGTCCCGCCCCGGCTCCGTCAGTCGGCCGTGGACCCGCTCCAAAAACACGATGGATTGAAACGCATGCAAAAAAAAGAAACCCCCGGCGGTAACGCCCGCCACCCCATCGGGGTGTTCGATTCCGGCGTGGGCGGCCTGACCGTCGTCCGGGCCCTGATGGAACGCCTCCCCTTCGAGAACCTGATCTACTTCGGGGATACGGCCCGGGTGCCCTACGGCGTCAAGTCGGCGGAGACGATCAATCTGTACGCCGCCCAGATCACGGAATTTCTCTTGCAACGGGAGGTTAAGCTGCTCATCATCGCCTGCAACACGATGGCGGCCGTGGCTCACGAGGCCGTGGTCTCCCGCTCGCCGGTTCCCGTCCTCGACGTCATCGACGCCGGGGCCCGGATGACCATCCGGACGACCCGCACGAAGCACGTCGGCGTCATCGGCACGCCCGCGACCGTCAACAGCAACACGTATGCGCGGGCGATCCACCGCCTCGATCCGGAGGTCCGGATCTTCTCCCAGGCCTGCGCCCTGTTCGTCCCGCTGGTAGAGGAAGGCTGGTTCGACCACCCCGTCACGCGCCTCACGGCCCAGGAGTATCTGAAGCCGATCCTCGCGGAGGGCATCGACACCCTCGTCCTGGGCTGCACCCATTATCCCCTGCTCAAGGCCCTCCTGCGGGAGGTGACGGGGCCCGCGATCCTCCTGGTCGATTCCGCGGAGGCGATGGCGGACATCACGGCCGATCTTCTGACCGCCCGTGAACTCGCGAATCCGGACCGGGAGCCGCCCGATTACCGGTTCTACGTGACCGACGTCCCCTTGCACTTTCAGGGCATCGGCGAGCGGATCCTGGGCCGGTCCCTGCCCCACGTGGAGCGGGTCAGCCTGTAACATGGACCGTCGCACCTTCCTTTACTCCCTCCTCGTCACCTTCTTCATCAACGCCTTTCTGACCCTGTTTTTTCTCTTCCCGGCCGCCCTGCAGCGGCAGGCCATGCCCCTGTCGCTCATCGGCTGGGTCATGGGCGTCGGCAGCGTCGGCGCCCTCCTGAGCCGTCCGATCGGCAGCACCATGACCGAAACGCTGGGACTCATCCGGAGCCTCCTGGTCCTGTGCCTGGGTCTGATCGTGGTTTCCATTCCTCTGATCTGGGCACGAACGTTCTGGCCGCTGTTCTTCCTGCGGGCGGGGGGGGGATTTCTCTTCGGGATGGCGGTCGTCACCCTGACGACCTATCAGGCCTTCGCCATCCCCGTCAAACAGCGGGGCAGCACCTTCGCCTGGATCGGGATCGCCTACGTCGCGCCCCAGCTGGTCGTGCTGCCCCTCGCGGAGTGGTTCGTCACGCGCGGCCGGATCGATCTCTATATGGGCCTGGCGCCCCTGTTCGCCCTGCTGACCTTCCTGTTCGCCCTCGCGCTTCCCCCCCCTCCCGCGGCGGCGGACAAAGACCGGTCCCCCGCCGCGCCTCAGGAGACGCCGTGGGGAAGCTGGGCGGACATCCTCGTGATTCCCGGCTTCTGGGCGCTCGTCCTGGCAACCTTCACCTTCGCCATGCTCAACGGCACCACCCTGCAGTACCTGCCGGCCTTCATCAAGGACCAGGGGCTCATCGCCAGTTCCTTCCTGGTCGTCAATTCCGCCACCGCCCTGACCGTGAGGCTTTTCGCCTATCGCCTGATGGACCGCCTTAACCGCCCCCGGGCCATCGGTCTGATCCTGACCGGCATGGGAACGGCCCTGTTCCTGCTGCACTGGGCCGACAGCCATGCCGCCTTCATCGCCGGCGGCCTCCTCTACGGGATGTTCATGGGCATCGGCTTCCCCATCATCCTCGCCCTGGCGCCGGATATCTTTCCCCCGCGCCTGATGCCCAAGGGGGTTTCCATCAGTATGCTGGCCATGGACGCCGGTTTCGTCCTCGCCCCCATCTTCGCCGGTTACCTCGGACAGCGCTTCGGGCTGGGACTCGTCTTCACGGCGGTCGGCGCCGGCGCCGTCCTGAGCGGCCTGGCGGTGACCCTGGCCAACCGGCGGATCATCCGGGGCGGGTTCTGGCAATCGTGATCCCGGCAATAGCGGCCTCAAGATTGACTTCGCAGCCAAAGCGCTAAAGGGAGAATGCAGGGGCCGTGACAGGGCTGGAGCAGAGGAATGCCCTGGCGTGGCCTCGGCCTGCCGCCATCGATTCCTCCGCCGGATCTGAGGCAACAACCGGGTTGACATGTGGATCGGTTCTCCCTATATAGAAGGTCGCCTGACGACGAGGCGGCATCCATCATCAAAAAAAACAGGGGGACTATCAGATGCGCATTGAGGAATTCAAGGAAATCGTCTACGGGAAGGAAGACAGCGGCATCGTCACCGTCACGCTGAACATCCCGAAACGGAAGAACGCCATCAGCCCGTACACCTTGTACGAATTGTTCTGGGCCGTCGACGCCATGGAAAAGGACGAGACGGCCCGGGTGATGATCCTCACCGGCGCCAAGGATCCCGACAACGACGATCCCGCCAAAGAGGCCTTCTGCAGCGGCGGCTACTTCAACCCGAACGCCATGGCCGGCGTCAGCGACGAGATCAAGGCCGACATCGACATGACCGACATCGCCCAGGCGAGGCTAACGCTCAAGATGTGGCAGTGCGACAAGCCGATCATCGCCGCGGTGAACGGCCTGTTCATCGGCGGCGGCTTCACGATGTGCCTGGCCGGCTGCGACCTGATCTACTGCTCCGAGCACGCATGGGCCCAGCTCCCCTTCATCGGCCTCGGCATCATCCCCGAGCTCGCCTCCAGCTACCTGCTGCCGCGCCTGATCGGATTCCAGCGGGCCAAGGAGATCATGTTCTTCGGCGATCGCATCCCGGCCAAGAAGCTCTTCGAGATGGGAATCGTCAACAAGGTTCTGCCCCACGACCAGTTGTTGGCCCACGCGCGCGATATGGCGCTCCGGCTGATCCCGCCGAAGGCCGCCGGCTACGCCGTCCGCACCGCCAAGCGGACCCTCCACCAGCCGCTGTTCGACGCGATCGCGACGGCCCTGAACCTGGAAAACAAGGGGCTCAACGACTGCTTCAAGACAACCGACTTCATGGAGGCCCTGACCGCCCGCGTGGAGAAACGCCCCCCGGCCTTCCAGGGAAAATAACGGCGCGGGACGACACGCTGAGGCGTCCGCGCGGGCGCGTGAGACGCCGGGAGTCGAAGACATGCAGAACCAACGCGCGGGCAACACCCATGTTCTCCGGCTGGACCGGGGCGAGGAGATCGTCACCGAACTGACCCGTTTCTGCAAGTCGCGGGGGATTGCCCTGGGCCTCGTCACGGGCATCGGGGCGGTCGACCGGGCCACGATCGGCCTGTTCCGCCCCGCGGAGAAGCGGTACGAGGCGACGGAAATGACGGGGGACCACGAGATCCTGAACCTCGCCGGCAACGTCACGACGATGAACGGCGAGGTCTATCTCCACCTCCACGTCACCCTGGGCGACGCGGCGCACCGGGCCTGGGGCGGGCACCTGAACGCCGCGTTTGTGAGCGCCACGGCGGAGATCTTCGTCACCGTCCTCGAAGGCGCCTGCGAACGGGCCATGGACGAGACCGTCGGGCTCAACCTGATGCGGTTCGGATCACCCACCTCATGACGCCCCCGCACGGCACACAGAGGCCCTCTTGAGGCCCGGCGGCCGGATGCACACGCCGCTGCCGCCGGAGACCGGAAACGACCGGGAATCCGGAAGTCCCGCCGTGCGCCGAGCGACCCTGGTCACCGCCACCGTGACGGCCTTCCTCACCCCGTTTATGGGGTCGGCCGTCAATGTCGCCTTGCCCAGCATCGGCCGCGAACTCGCCATGGACGCCATCGATCTGGGCTGGGTGGCCACGGCCTTCATCCTCGCGGCGGCGGCCAGCCTCGTCCCTTTCGGCCGCATCGCCGACATTCACGGACGCAAGCGGATCTTCATGTGGGGCGTCGTCCTGTTCACCGCCGCGTCGGGCCTCTGCGCCCTGGCCGCTTCGGCCCGGCTTCTCATCCTGGCACGGGTTATCCAGGGCGTGGGCGGCGCCATGATCTTCGGAACCGGCCCCGCCATCCTCGTTTCCGTCTTCCCCGCGGCCCAGCGGGGGCGGGTCCTCGGCTTCAACGTCGCCGCCGTCTACGTCGGTCTGTCCATCGGCCCGTTCCTAGGCGGACTGCTGACCCAGCACCTGGGCTGGCGGAGCATCTTCCTCGTCATGGTTCCCCTGGGATGCCTGCTCGTTTATTACATCCTGAGACACATGCCCGTCGAGTGGGCCGACGCCCGGGGAGAGCCCTTCGACACCGTCGGCGCGCTCCTCTACGCGTTCGGGTTGACGGCACTCATGTACGGGTTCTCCTGCCTCCCGGAGATGCGCGGCGCCGGATTCATCGCCGCGGGAGGCGCCGGGCTGGTCCTCTTCGCGGCCTGGGAGGTGCGCACCGCCTATCCCATCCTGAACATCCGGATCTTCCGTAGCAACCGCACCTTCGCGTTTTCCAATCTCGCCGCGCTGATCAACTACAGCGCCACCTTCGCCGTCTCGTTCCTGCTCAGCCTCTACCTGCAGTACATAAATGGGTTCACGCCCGTTCAGGCCGGCGTGGTCCTCGTGGCCACCCCGGTCATCCAGGCGCTCCTTTCCCCGCTGGCGGGGCGCCTCTCCGACCGGATCGCCCCCCGTCTCCTCGCCTCGGGAGGCATGGCCGCCACGGTCGTCAGTCTCGTCATGTTCACGCGGCTCGACGCGACCAGCACGCTGCCGTATATCCTGACGGGACTTGTCATCCTGGGCGGCGGCTTTGCCTTCTTCTCCTCGCCGAACATGAACGCCATCATGAGCGCCGTTGACCGGAGTCTGTACGGCGTCGCTTCCGGCGTCTCGGGCGCCATGCGCCTGATCGGACAGATGATGAGCATGGGCATCGCGATGATCGCCTTCGCGATGACGATGGGGTGCACGCGCCTCTCTCCGGACTGCTACCCCCTGTTCCTGCGCGCGCTCACGATCATCTTCGCCATCCTATCCGTCCTGTGCACGGCCGGGGTCTTCGCCTCCCTCGCCCGCGGGCCGCGCGCCCGAACAGACGCGGCCGCGGGGCCATGATGTGGATCGTGAACGGATAGCGGCCATAAAAAAGGCGGAGCCGATCAGACTCCGCCTTTCCGACAGGCCCTGAGGCCTTGAACCCTTCGGCTCAGTTTCTTTTCCCCTTGCCGGGCCCCTTGGCTTTTCCGCCGCGCTGGCCACGGTCGTCGCCATGCTTGCCGCCCTTGCGCGCATGCCGCGCTTTGTATTCCGGCACGTAGACGTTGTCGTACCACTGATTGCGCACAAAATAGACGGGTCGATCACAGGCCTTGTATTTGTGACAATACTTCTTCCAGTTTTTCTCATGCCCGGGCGGAACATGCATATAAACCGGGGGCGGCGGCGCCACACTCACCGGCACGGGAGCGATCACAACGGGCCTGGGGAAAACGAGCTCCGGCTTGGGAAAGTTTCCCACGTCGATATGGCCGTAAAAGCCCGGCTGACCGATGGTGACCGAAACGCCGACGTCGGCCGCCTGGGCCGAAACGGCAATAAAGATCGTCACGATTACGAAGAGCATCTTTTTCATGTTCTTTTTCCTCCCTTTCATGATCTTCCGCACAGGTTTCTCAGGCTTCGGCGAATGGCCGTTCAGCCGCCACCGCCCGCTGGGCAGGTTCCCCTGCCTGAACCGATCCTGCCGGATCGCGCCCCAAGAATCCTCCCAGCCGCCGCCCGCTGTCAAGCTCAATTCCCGTAAAGGTGATCAATATCACTTGATCTATGTGATCACCTTCACACACCTTTCGCATCCGAGCGGGTCGAACGGTTTTTTAAAGGATCTGTCGAATCCGCCACGGACCATGGGGATAAAACGGAAGGAGGGGGATAGGCACCGAAGACGCGATGGAACACCCCCGCTCAAGACAAAAAGCCCCCCCTCTCCCAACGTTCGGGATACGGAACGATGTCAGTCATTGCCGCCCAGGGTGGTCAGCAGAGGAAGGCTGATATAAAACGTGGCACCCCCCCAGTCGTTGTTCTCCACCCGAATCACTCCTCCATGATCCTTGACAATGCCGTAGGAAATGGAAAGCCCAAGCCCCGGACCCTTTTTCTGCGCCCGGGTCGTGAAGAAGGGATCGAAGATGTTGTTCAGATCTTCGCCCTGGATGCCGCGGCCGTTGTCGGCAACCACAATCAGCAGTTGGTCGCGGCCGTCAGCCGTCCTTTCCAGGCCCGTCGAGATTTTCAATCGTTTATCCGTTTTCCCTTCCAGGGCGAGGGTGGCGTTCGAAATCAGGTTCATCATGACCTGTTCGATTTTTCCCCTGTCCATGGCAATCTTGGGCAAATCGTTTCGATAGCTCACTTCGGTGTCGATCATGTCGATGGTGAACGGCGTGACATATAAATGAAGAACACCGGCGATGACGTCATTGATATCCTCGATCGATATCTTCTTGTCGGAAACGCGGGTCACCTGTTTCAGGCTTTCGGCAGTGGCGGCAATGCGTTTGACCTGAGATACGCAAATGTTCAATTCCTCCTCCGCGTCGGCGGACAGGTTTTCCATGGACTGCATGATCTGCAATTCCATCCCGATAATGTTCAAGGGATTGAGGATTTCATGGGCAACGCCGGCGGACAGTTGCCCCACGGCGGCCAGTTTCTCCGCCCGCACCAGTTGATCCCAGGACTCTTGGAAATCCCTCTGCGCCCGTTTGCGTTCTGTTATATCCCGCGAAACTCCGTGCAGGCCCGTCAGGACTCCCTGATCGTTGCGGATACCACTGATGATGTTTTCGACCCAACGGGTTGAACCGTCTTTGTGGTAGTGTTCCACTTCAAGGGTCACCGTTCTGTCCAAATCCGCCCCACCTTGCGCTTCGAGACGGAACTCCTCCGCCAGTTTTTCAGACACGGTCCTCAACGATTCGGGCGTTATGTGTTCGCTCGCATCCTGCCGCATTCTTTCTTCAGGCGTGAATCCGAACAATTTTTCGATCGAAGGACTGACGTAGAGCGTCCGCAGATTCAAGTCCATGATCCACACAATGTCGGTCATCTTGTCCGCAAGGAGCCGGTATTTTGCCTCGCTTTCCTCCAGGGCCTGTTTCGCCCGGCGGCGTTCCGTATAGTCGATGAGGGCGCCCCGATATCCCACGACGGTATTCAAACGGGTCACGGGGGCGGCGGACATGAGAACGGGCAGGGGGCTGCCGTCCTTCCGGATCATCGTGAATTCAACATTTTCGATTTTCCGCCCCTCTTGGATTCCTGTGAGATGATTCTCGACTTTGTGGCCATCGTCCGGCGCAAACAAGTCCTCCGCATTCAGACCTTTTTCGATATCCTCCTGCGTAAATCCGAAGGTTTCGAAACAAGTGCGATTGATCGTGTTAAGCATGCCTTTCGCATCGACCTCGAACACGGATATGGGCAGAAACTCCAACAGCTCCCGGTATTTTCTCTCGCTTTCCCGAAGCGCCCGCTCGACCCGTTCGCGGGCCTCGATTTCCTTCTCGAGCTCGACGTTGTGCTTCTTGATTTTCTGAAACTGGGTGTCGAGATTGGCACGCGTGAGGGCGTTTTCGAGGGCAAAACCGACTTCGCCCAACATGATGGAAAGCATCCGCTGATCGCCGCTGTCGAAGATTCGCCCCTCCCTCTTGTTGGAAAGGTTGACGACCGCAACCAGCCTGTTTTCGACAAAAATGGGAAGACTCAAAAACGAAGGGGTGCCGTAAGCGGGATCGTTGGCCTTGCGCGTTCTTTCATCCTGCTCGATGTTTTCGACAAGCAGCGTCTTGCCCTCCGTCACGGCGTCCTTGGCGACATAATCCTCCCAATCGATCACCGCGTCCTTTTCCAGCGGTTCCTTGTGGCCTTTTTCGGCAACGACGCGGAGCTTGTACAACTTCTCGTTGTATACCTGCGATTCCCGGCCGCTCTGCAACAGAGCCAGTTTGCGCTGCGGGATGCTGGCTCCCTCCAGACGGAGAACCGATCCCGTCTGGGCGCCGGTGATGAACATCGATTTGTCCAACAGGAGACCCAGAATCCGGTCAAAATCCTTTTCCGCCCTCGTGATTTCTAAAATGTCCTGTATCGTCAAAAGCTGGGAATGCTTCTGTCTCAATTCGTCCGTCGTCTGATCCAGTTTCCGGACAAGGTTTTTGAATGTGGAGGAAATGCTATGAAGCTCGGCGATGTCGTGATGAACGTCCGTCATCGGCCCCTCCTCCGACATCGCTTTCTCCAGGGATTCGGAAATACGGGCAACTTTATCGAAGATCTGCCGAACGACGAGGAGCCCCCCCAACACAAGGGCAATAACCATGCCCAGCAGGATGAGATGGTGGTATTCGAATCTGTATCCGTCCTGGTAAAGGACAAAAGACAGCACCAGCAACGGGACGGCCAAGATGAGCGCTTCGACCAGCAGAAGTCTGTATCGTATTCTCTCCCTATCCGGATTCAGTGGATCCATTTCGACGAAACCTTTCTATCGGCTTATGCAAAAACCTTTCACGCACGTTGGGGCAAAGCCGTTTGCCTTGTCGCAGCCGCGTTCCTGCAGGTCGGTCTGACGCGAGGGGATGTACGACCGGACAACCTTCTGGAAGGATATCCCGGCGCCGATGATGGACGGCATTCGCCGCACGCCTGGGACTGCTTCGGCTCTGGATAGCGGTATTGCGCTTTTCAGGGGCCACCGCCCGCTCTGCAGGTTCCCCCTGCCTGACCACATCCCGGAAGATTTCATGATAAGGTCCTCCCACACACCGCCCGATGTCAAGCACAATCCCCGTCAAGGTGGTGATTATCACTCGATATAGGTGACAATCGTCACACACGTTGAGATTTTCACGGCTAAACGGCTCGGACGGTTTTTCAGGTTCTGTCGAATCGGCCACGAATCATTTGCATGCGACCGGCGGATTGGTATAAGGAAGGGCAGGTCGGGGAGACAGCGTAAGGGGGAACCCGGAACCCCGGAGACGGAGACGGATCATGAACGGATACGGAAAACGATGGCCGGGCCTGCTGATGGCGCTTGTTGTCTTCCTGCCCGGCTTGGCCCGCGCGGCCGATGACGCCCTCGACAACGCCGTGGCCCTGAGCGACGGCTACATGTCCCTGTACCGGATCGTCGCCCCCAACGACCGGGTCGTCATCTACGCCAACGACCGCTTCGAACCCTGTCCCTGAACCGGGAGGATGCCCGCATCATGGAGATACGGCTGGCCGGCTACAACCTGGATTGTGACATTATCGATGCGTGCAAAAAGTACTTTCCGGATCGGGAGGATTGGACGCCGGAGACGATCTCCGCCGCCTACGCGCGGATCAGCCGCAGCCCGAAGACGGTGACCGAACTGCGCGCCGACGCGCGCGCGGAAGTGGAAAAGGCCCGCCGTTCCAACGAGAACATCGTCTTCGCGATGGGACACAGCTCCGTCGCCGAGCACGCCGTCTTCAACCTCGACGTGCTGGGCGTCTCGCGGCTCCTGGTCGAGGAGATCGAACGCTTCCGCCTGTGCTCCTACACGGAGAAATCCCAGCGCTACGTCCTCTTCCGGGACGACTTCGTCCTCCCGGAGGAGGTCCGGCGGGCGGGCCTCGCGGACGCCTTCACGGAGACGATCCGGGCGCAGTATGCCTGCTACCACGCGCTCTACGAGAAGCTGCGGCCGCATGCCTTCGCGCGGCACCCGGACCTCGCCGCCGAGCCGGCCAACCGCGCCCTGCTCGAAGGCTGGGCAAAGGAGGACGCCCGCTACATCATCGCCCTGGCCACCGAAACCCAGCTCGGCATGACGGTCAACGCCCGCAACCTGGAGCTGATGCTCCGTCGGCTCGCCGCCCATCCCCTGCTCGAGGCGCAGGCGTGCGGCCGCGAGATGTACGCGTCGACCAAGGCCGTCGCCCCATCGCTCATCCGCTACACCGAACCCACGGCATACGATACGCGGACCGGGACGGCCCTGCGGGAGGCCTGCGCGGCCTGGCTTGCCGAACGCGGGGGACCGGACGGCCCGGCCCCGGCCGATCGGGAGGCCGGCGTCCCTCCGGCGCGCCTGGTCCACGTCACCCCGGAGGCCGACGACCGGATCGCCGCCGCGCTCGTGTACGGGACCTCCACCCTCCCCCTCGACGCCTGCCGGCGCGCCGTCGACGCCATGACGCCCGCGGCCAGGGCCGATCTCTTCCAGGCCGCCTTCCGCCACCTGGCATCCCACGACGCCGTCCGGCGGGAATTCGAATACGCCGATCTGACGTATGAACTGACGATGAGCGCCTCCTGCTTCGCGCAATGGAAGCGCCACCGGATGGCCACGATCACCGTCCAGGGCTACGACCCGGCCCTCGGCGTCACGGTCCCGCCGGCGATCCGCGAGGTCGGGATGGAGGGGGCCTTCCGCGACGTGGTCGCACGGACGGAAGAGACGTACGAAACGATCCGCCGAGCGGCGCCGGAGGCGGCGCCCTATCTCCTCACGAACGCCCACCGGCGGCGGGTCCTGACGAAGATCAACGTCCGCGAACTCTACCACATCGCGCGCCTCCGGGCCGACCGCCACGCCCAGTGGGACATCCGGACGCTGACGGAGGCCATGCTCGATCTCGCCCAAAAGGTGATGCCCCTCGCCCTGATGCTCGCCGCGGGCAAGGACCGCTTTCCCGAACGGATGTCCGAGGCCTTCGGCGAGCGCTGAAGGCGCCTGTCCGACAGGCCCGCCATGACAGAAAAGCCGGATTCCGGCTTTGACGAAGTCGCCAACGTTAACGATGAGGAGGATGACGATGCCGATCGAGATCACGCCCATCACCGCGAAACCCCCGCGCGAGGAACTGGAGCGCCGCATGGCGCGCGTCCGCAAGGCCATGGCGGCGCAGGCGCTGGATTGTTACATCTGCGCCAATACCGAGAACGTTTACTACCTCACGAATTTTGCCTACATCCCATTCGAACGCCCCTTCTTTCTCGTCATCCCGGCGGCGGGCCGGCCCGTCATGGTCGCCCCCAAACTGGAGGTCAGCCACGCGGCGGACCGGGTGCTCGTCGATGTCGCCTATCACACCTACGACGAATTCCCCGCCCCGCCGGGCCGAACCTTCGTGGACGCCTTGAAGAAACTTGTCCCCGCCGACCGCGCCGTCGGGATCGAATCGTCTCTGAGCCTCGCCCTGAAGGAGGCCATGCCGGGAAAGCTCCGGGTCCTGGATCTGGTGGACGACCTCCGCATGGTCAAGAGCGCCTATGAAATCGGCCGCATCGCCTACGCCGCCTCCGTCGCGGAATCCGGCCTGAAGACGGCCCTGGATCTCGCCCGGCCCGGCGTCCAGCAGCTCACAATCTATACGGAAGGGACCCGGGCCATGCTGGGACGCGTCCTGCTCGAGATCCCGAACCCTAACCTCCTCGTCACGAAGGCGATCTGCGCCGTGTGGCCGAAGGCGCTTTCCGCCCAGCCGCATTCCACGCCGGGCCTGTTCGACGCCTTTACGTCCGGCGGTCCCAACGTGGTCATCGTGACGATCCAGGCGGACGGCTACTCGGCCGAGGTCGAGCGCACCTTCTTCATGGAGACGGTCCCCGACGCCGCCCGCAAGCCTTGGGCGGCCATGATGGAGGCCCGGGCGCTGGCCTTCGCGCGGATTCGGCCGGGCGTTCGCGCCGCCGAGGTGGACGAGGTGGTCCTGGCCCTCATCAGGAAGCACGGCTACGGCGAAAACATCCTCCACCGGACGGGCCACGGCTTCGGCATCACCGGCCACGAACCGCCGTGGGTCGCCCTGGGCAGCGACACGGTGCTCGAGCCGAACATGGTCGTCAGCGTCGAGCCGGGGATCTACCTCCGGGGATTGGGCGGGTTCCGGCACTCCGACACCGTCCTCGTGACGGAGGACGGGTGCGTCCCCCTGACCGCCTGGTCGGACCGGCTGGAGGATTTGATCCTGCCGGGAAACGCCTAGGGCACGGCCCGCGCGGGAAAAGTTCTCATGCAACGGAAAGGAAAAGACGGATGAAAAGAAAAAAAGACCGGGACATCGAAAAGGGCTATCCGACGGCCGCGTTCGTCGCCAAACTCCGCCGGCTGGCCGACGCCCTGGAGAAGGGCGATCGATTCGCGATCCAGATCGCGGGGGAGCGCATCCTCGTGCCGGCGGACGCCGTGTACACGATCGAGCACGAGCGCGAGGGCGGCGCGGAAGAGGTCGAATTCCAGATCACCTGGACCCGCAAGGGCCGCTGAAGAGGGAGTGCGGAAACGGCCGCTTCCGGGGAGCCCGGAAGGGCCAGTCCTCGTTCATCCAGAACACGTTTGGAGGTGAGACATGGTCAAATTGTGGAGATGCGAAATCTGCGGCGATGCTTACATCGGCGAGACCCCCCCGACACACTGTCCGTTCTGCGGGGCCCATCAGGCGTTCATCAAAGAGGCCCGGGAGGCCGTCGTCACCTTCGAGGTGCCTCTCACGGAAAAAGACAGGGCCAATGCCGAACGCGCCCTTCAGGTCGAGGTGAGCAACGCGACGTTCTACGCCTGCGCGGCGGAAAAAACGGATGACGCGGAGGGCAAGCTGTTGTTCAAGGCCCTGGGGAAAATCGAGGCCGAGCATGCGGCCATCTGGAAAAAAGTCCTGCGCCTTCCCAAGACGCCGGCGGGAAACGAAACCTGCCATACGGAGAACGTCAAGAATCTCAACGAATCCCATGAGCGGGAGACCAGGGCCATCGCCTTCTATCAAAAGGCCGGCGACGAATCCAATCACGAGAGACTTCGACAGATCTTCGCGGCGCTGGTGGAAATCGAAACGGACCACCTGGATCTCTCGGAGGCGCGGCTGAAGTGACCCTGAGCGGCCCGGGTTCGGCGGAGATCATTCCCCGATGATCTTGACGAGCACCCGCTTGCGGCGGCGGCCGTCGAATTCGCCGTAGAACATCTGCTCCCACGGGCCGAAATCCAGGCGTCCGTTCGTGACGGCGACAACGACCTCACGGCCCATGACCTGCCTTTTGAGGTGGGCGTCGCCGTTGTCCTCGCCCGTGCGGTTGTGGCGATAGCGGCTCACCGGCTCGTGCGGCGCGAGCCCCTCCAGCCACTGCTCGTAATCCTGGTGGAGCCCCGGCTCGTCGTCGTTGATGAAGACCGATGCCGTGATGTGCATCGCGTTGACGAGACAGAGGCCTTCGACGATCCCGCTCTCCTTCAGGCACGCGGCCACCTCGGGTGTGATGTTCACGAACCCGCGCCTCGCGGGAAGCTGAAACCAGAGTTCCTTGCGGTACGACTTCACGGTCGACGCCTCCAAGACCTGAACAGGCCTGTTGCAACCCGGACTGCACGGGCAAATCAATCGAACGGGCCTCCGGGAACGGCGATTCCGGGCGCGGGCAGCCCCGGCCGGCACGCCACCTTTCATCCTGCCGAACGCCACTGGTCGTCATCCCGCATGGGCCCGGGATGCCCGCTTCCTCCGGAATCGCACGGGCCATGGCGATCCGCGTCTCAGGACAGGATAAACCCGATCGGGACGAGGATGAGCCACCGGAAGAAGCGGATGAGCGGGTTCAGGGCCCCCACAAAAAGAAGACCGATGATGATGAAGAAGCCGTAGGGCTCGAGGCGCGCCAGGGCGTCCTGCATCCGCTCCGGCAGGAAGCCCATGAGGATCTTCGAGCCGTCGAGCGGCGGGATGGGGATCAGGTTGAAGGCGGCGAGAATGAGATTGATCTGCGCCAGGTAGAAGAGGAAGATGCCGACCGAGCTCTGCGGCGCGGGCGTGAGCCACTTGAGCAGCAGGACGGCGAGAAAGGCGAAGATCATGTTGGCGACGATGCCGGCCGACGAGACGAGCACGAGTCCCCGGCGGTAATCGCGGATGTAGCCCAGGTTGACCGGCACCGGGCGCGCCCAGCCGAACCCGACGATGAAGAGCATGATCGTGCCGATCGGGTCGAGATGGCTCAGGGGGTTCAGGGTCAGCCGGCCCGCGTTCTTGGCCGTCGGATCGCCCATGCGCAAGGCGACCCAACCGTGGGCCAGCTCGTGGACGATGATGGAGTACAGGAGCGGTATCGCCAAAAGGACGAATGTCAGCGGATCGTCGATGAGCAGTTTGAGCAGTCCCACGCCACGCCCCCGGATACGGACAAAAAAGTTACAACCCTCGCTGCAGAGGGAGGCACTTTATCATACAAAAGGCCTGTGAGCCAGAGCCGTTCCCGACTTTTTCATTCATTTTGGTTTGCCTTCTCCGTCAAAGGCGGGTATGCATAGGTCTCGTTCAAGGGCGGGGTTCTCCGGACGTTTGATAGACCGGACGAGGCCTCCGCGTGGATAGGTTTGATCCAACCGGAGATTCTGTCCGGATTTTTATTATCCAGGCACCCGCCCCTCATCCCCGGGGAAGGAATGCCGGTTCGTTCATTTCTCAATGATGCCGGTTCCTTGCGCATGCTCGGCCGGAACCGGCACGATGGCATGCCGATTGCTGTCCATCGTTGCAGAAATCGGCGTTTCCAGGAAAAAGAAACCGGAACGAAACGCGCGACCCCGAAGTCCTGGGGCGCGCCCTGCCCGGATCGTTGATGGTACCGATGCGCAAAACGATTGTTTTTCTCCTTTTGATGACGGCCCTTCTCCCCGCGGCGGCGGGCGCGGATGATACGATCCGCCCGGGGGAGACCCTGACCCTCGAACGCTGCCTCGCCATCGCCCTCAGTCGGCATCCGGATCTCCAGGCCGCCACCCATACCGTCCGCGCGGGCGAATCCCGCATCGGCCAAGCCCGCGCGGACTACTATCCGCAGTTGAGCGGCGCGGCGGGCTACAGCCGGTCGGATCCCTCCGGCGCGGGAGGCGCCGCGGGGAGATCCAGCAACCCCTCCGACAGCTATTCTTCCAGGCTCAGCCTGAGCCAGAACCTCTACGACTTCGGCAAAACCTCTTCCCGGGTCCGCATCCGTGAACTGGAGCGGGATTCGTCCCAGGCGAATTTCGAACAGGTCCGCGCGCAGATCATCCTCGGCGTAAAGCAGGCCTACTGGGAGCTCCTGAAATCCGAACGGGACCGGGGGGTCGCCCGGGAGACGGTGGGTCAGTTCCAGCAGCACCTGGACCGGGCCAAAGGGTTCTTCGACGTCGGCACGAAGCCGAAATTCGACGTCACCAAGGCGGAGGTGGATCTTTCCGGCGCGAAGCTCACCCTCCTCAGGGCCGAAAACGCCTGGAGACTGGCCCAGGTGTCGCTGAGCAACGCCATCGGCCTGCCGCCGGAGGCCCCGGAGTTCGTCATCGTCGATTCGCTCTCCGTGACGCGCGCACCGGTTGCGCTGGACGAGGCCATCCGCCTGGCCTATGACCGCCGACCGGAAATCCGGGCGCTGACCGTCCGGGTCCAGGCGCAGGAGGAGACCGTCAACCTCGCCAAAAAGGACTATTACCCCTTCCTGACGGGAAACGCCAGTTACGGGTGGGGTGGAGGCGACTTTCCCCTGGACGACGGCTGGAGCGTCGGCGCCCAGGTGAACGTCCCCCTGTTCAGCGGCTACGCCACAAAGTACCAGATCGAGGAGGCGCGGGCGACGCTGGATGCCCTCGACGCCAACCTGGCGGCGCTGCGGCAGGCCGTCACCCTGGAGGTCAAGCAGGCCTGGCTGAATCTCCGGGAGGCGTCGGACCGGATCGATACGGCGGCCCTGTCCGTCCGTCAGGCGGAGGAAAACCTGGAGCTGGCCCAAGGACGGTACGCGACGGGCGTCGGCAGCCCGATCGAGGTCACGGACGCCCTGGTGGCGGTGAGCAACGCGAAAACGGCCCACACCGCAGCGCTGTACGATTACCGGGTGGCGCAGGCGAACCTGGAGAAGGCGACGGGAGAACGATGAAAAAGAAACTTGTGATCACGGGGGTTCTGGTCGCGGCGCTCGCGCTGGGCGGATACCTCCTCTTCCAGAAGAAAGGCGAGACTGTCCGCTACCGGACCGACCGCGTAACCCGGGGAGACCTGAGCGCGGCCGTCACGGCGACGGGCACGGTCAGCGCCGTCACCACCGTCACCGTGGGCACGCAGGTGTCGGGCACGATCAAGCAGATCTTCGTGGACTACAATTCGCTTGTCCGGAAGGGTCAGCTCCTGGCCCAGATCGATCCGGCCCTGCCCCAGGCCAGGGTGGACCAGGCGCGCGCCGGTCTGCAGTCCGCCGTCGCCGGCGTCGAGAAGGCTGAGTCAGCGCTCACCGACGCCCAACGAACCCTGGAGCGGAACCGGACGCTCTACGCCCGGAACTACATCGCCCGCAGTGACCTGGACGCGGCGGAGACGGCCCACCGGTCGGCCCAGGCGCAGGTCAGCGTCGCCCGGGCCCAAGTCGCCCAGGCGCGGGCGACGCTGAACGCGGAGGAGACCAACCTGCACTATACCCGCATCCTGTCGCCGGTGGAGGGCACCGTCATTTCGCGCAACGTGGACGTCGGCCAGACCGTGGCGGCAAGTTTCCAGACACCCACCCTCTTCAGCATTGCCCGGGATCTCACGCAGATGCAGATCGACACGAGCGTGGACGAGGCGGACATCGGCAGGATCCGGGTCGGCCAGGCGGTCCGGTTCACCGTGGACGCCTATCCCGATCTCAACTTCACCGGGAAGGTTTCGGAGGTCCGAAACGCCCCGACGACGGTATCGAACGTGGTCACCTACACCGTCATCGTCAAGGTGGCCAATCCGGAACTCAAACTGAAGCCGGGAATGACGGCCAACGTCTCCATCATCACGGCGACCCGGAACGGCATCCTGACGATCCCGAACGCCGCCCTGCGCTTCAAGGGACCGGCGGAAAAGACGACGGTCGGGGCCAGGGAAACGGGTGCGGTCGCCGGGAGTCCCGCCGCTCGGACGCCTCCCGGACAAATCATGCGGGATCTGTGGATCCTGTCCAACCGCAAACCCGTGCGCGTCCGCGTGGGGATCGGGATCAGCGACGGCAACCGGACCGAACTGACCGCCGGCCCCCTCAAGGAAGGCGACGTCGTGATCCTCGACGTCGCGGGCGCCGCATCGCCGCAGGCGAACGTTCCCCGGCCGTCGGGATTCTTCCGTTAAACGCCGGCGGGACGGACCCGACGTCGCGGATCGCGGTCGGGCGGCCATCGATGTGTCCCGGTCTTTCCCGGACGGCGCATCCCGGGAAAGCCCCCGCAGGAAGGTGAAGAGGCGTCATGGCGCTCATCGAAACAGACCGGCTGTCGAAGATCTACCCCGTGGGCGAGACGAGCATCCGGGCGCTGGACGAGGTCTCGGTGACCGTGCAGCCCGGGGAATTCGCGGCCATCATGGGCCCGTCGGGCTCCGGCAAATCCACCTTCATGAACGTCATCGGCTGTCTCGACGAACCGACGAGCGGGGGCTATCGCCTGGAGGGCGTCGATGTCGCCCGGCGGGACCGCGACACCCTGGCGGAGATCCGCAACCGGAAGATCGGCTTCGTCTTCCAGGGGTTCAACCTCCTGCCGCGCACCAGTGCCCTGGAGAACGTGGAGCTGCCGATGCTCTACAACGGAATCGGGCCGAAGGAGCGCCGACGGCTGGCCCGCGAGTCCCTGAAGATGTTGGGGCTCGAGGGGCGGGAGACCCATCACCCGAACCAGCTCTCCGGGGGCCAGCAGCAGCGCGTCGCCATCGCCCGCGCCCTCGTCAACCAGGCCCCGCTGATCCTCGCCGACGAGCCCACGGGAAACCTGGACACGAAGACGTCCGTCGAGATCATGGAGCTGTTCGTCAAGCTCAACCGGGACGCGGGGCGGACGATTCTGTTGGTGACCCACGAACCGGACATCGCCGCCTTCAGTGGGCGGATCATCCGCTTCCTGGACGGCCGCGTGATCAGCGACGAGCCCGTGAAACATTGACGCAAGGCGGACCCTGATATGACCCGGATCGAAAATGGAGGCAAAATGACGATGCAGGCCAGGAGGCGGAGATGATCAACATTCCGGCGACGTTCCGCATCTCCCTCCGCGCGCTGCGCGCCAACAAGATGCGTTCGGGACTCACCATGCTCGGCATCATCATCGGCGTGGCCGCGGTGATCATCATGCTGGCCGTGGGATCCGGCGCCAGCCGGCGCATCTCGCAGCAGATCGCCAGCATGGGCAGCAACCTGATCATCGTCGTTCCGGGGAGCAGCACCGCCGGGGGTCTGCGGATGGGCGCCGGGACGCGATCCACCCTGACCCTGGGCGACGCCGAAGCCATCGCCCGGGAATGCACGGCCGTCGCCGATGTGGCGCCGATGCACAACGGCACGGCCCAGGTCGTGTACGGCAACCAGAACTGGGCGACCGGGATCGAGGGCTCCAGTCCCGGTATCCTGAACGTCCGGGACTGGACGCTCGCCGCCGGCCGGCCTTTCACGGACCAGGACGTCCGGAGCGCGACCAAGGTCTGTCTCCTGGGCCGGACCGTGGCGGACAACCTCTTCGGCAGCGCCGACCCCCTGGGCCAGATCATCCGGATCAAGAAGATCCCGTTCGTCGTCATCGGCGTCCTGGCGCCCAAGGGGCAGTCGATGATGGGCCAGGACCAGGACGACACGGTCATCGTCCCGATCACGACGGCGCAGCGGAAGATCTTCGGCACGCGCCTGCCGGGGATGGTCCGGCACATCGTCGTGAAGGCCCGCAGCGCCGACGAGATGGCGACGGCGGAGGCGCAGATCACGGAACTCCTGCGCGAACGCCACCGCCTGACGCCGCGCGAGGAGAACGACTTCACCGTGCGGAACCTGACCCAGATCATGCAGGCGGCCGAGCAGTCCACCCGGATCATGGCCCTGCTCCTGGCGGCGATCGCCTCCGTCTCGCTCCTCGTGGGCGGCATCGGGATCATGAACATCATGCTCGTCTCCGTGACGGAGCGGACCCGGGAAATCGGCATCCGCATGGCCGTGGGGGCCAAGACCTGGGACATCCGGCTGCAGTTCATCATCGAGGCCCTGACCCTGTCGCTCATCGGCGGCGTGATCGGGATCGTCCTGGGCGTCACGGGCGCGAAGCTCCTGTCAATCCTGGCCGGCTGGTCCACCGTCATCTCCGTCCCGTCCGTCCTGCTGGCCTTCGGCTTCTCCGGTCTCGTGGGCCTGTTTTTCGGCTTCTACCCCGCCTACAAGGCCTCCCAGTTGAACCCCATCGACGCGCTGCACTACGAATAGCAGCGACCGGAAGAAACGGCCGTTATGGCGGGCCGGACCGCGCCGGGATCAACCGCTTGACTTTTTTGAGCGCCCGACGCATCTTTGATCCCGACCCTTCAGGGCATGAACGGAAAGGAGGACTTGCCATGGCTGACCGGCACATCACGCGGCAGGTCGCGGCGAAGCCGCGCAGGTGGCTGAAGACGTAGCGGATGGCGGCGACGGCGCTCAGGTCCATTCTCGTCAAGCCCGCGGGGCCGGACTGCGGCATGGCGTGCGGCTACTGCTTCTATTCCGGCAAGGCGGGGTTGTATCCGGGAACCCCAACCCACCGGATGAGCGATGCCGTCCTGGACGAGACGCTCCGCCAGTTCATGGCCTCCCCCGCGCCCGAACTGTCCGTCGGCTGGCAGGGGGGCGAGCCCACGCTCATGGGGCTTCCCTTCTACGAACGGGCCGTGCGGCTTGAGGAGAAGTACGGCGGCGGCAAGACGATCGGCAACGGCCTCCAGACGAACGGCCTTCTGCTCGACCGCCGCTGGGCGCGGTTCTTCCGGAAGTACGCCTTCCTGATCGGGCTCTCGATCGACGGGCCCCAGTCCCTGCACGACCGGTATCGCACCCTCCGGGGCGGCGGAGGCACGTGGTCACGGGTCCGTGACGCGGCGCGGATGCTCCTGGACGCGGGGGTGCCGGTCAACGCACTCACGGTGATCAACGACGTCACCGTGCGCTACCCGGAGGAGATCTACGACCACCACCGCGCGCTCGGCCTCGATTACATGCAGTTTATCCCCTGCGTGGAGACGGACCCGTCCGACCCGGGGCGGGCCGCGCCCTTCTCCGTCAACGCGGAGGCTTACGGCGTGTTTCTCTGCCGGATCTTCGACCGGTGGCGCGCCGATTTCCGCGACGGCCGCCCACAGACCTCGGTGCGCTTCTTCGAGTCGCTCCTGTTCGGCTATGCGGGCATGGCGCCGCCGGACTGCACTCTGTGCGAGCACTGCGGCGACTACCTCGTCATCGAGCACAACGGTGATGTGTATCCGTGCGACTTCTTTGTGGAACCGGCGGAAAGGCTGGGCAACCTGATGCGGGAGCCGCTGGCCGGTCTGTTCGTGTCGGACCGGCAGCGGGAATTCGGCCGCCGCAAGGCCTCGCTGCCCGGGGCGTGCACCGCCTGCCCCTGGCTCACCCGCTGCCGGGGCGGGTGCCCCAAGGACCGGCGGCGCGACCCGCGCGATCTCGGCGTCAGCCACTTCTGCGGTGCATACAAAATGTTCTTCGCTCACGCGGATCGCGAATTCGGGCGTCTGGTCGACGACTGGCGACGCCGGACCGCATCAGAAGATGCGCGTCGCCGGCAGGAGGCCGCGGGCGGGCGCACAGGCCGGAACGCGCCCTGCCCCTGCGGGAGCGGCCTCAAGTTCAAACGCTGCTGCGGCCGGTGACGGGCGGAGGCCTTCGGGATCGGTCAACGCCATCGCCATCATTCGGGACGGGACACATGCCGTTTCCGGCAGCGACGACAAGCCCCTCAAACTCTGGGAGACGGCGACCGGCCGGGTGGACCGAGACGTTCACCGTGCGCCGGCTCAGGGGAACCGTCGAGGGACACCTGCCGAACATCCCGAAGAGACACAAGCCGGAGGCGCAACTCCCCGTGGTCGACTCCCGGGGGATGGATTTTCCGCTGGGGGTGCTGCCGCAGATTGACATTCCCAGCCCATCCGGGGTATGGGATCGGGACGCCGCCGTTCGGGAAGCGGCCGTTTCGGGGAAAAGAAAGGGACGTTACATTCCGGACAAAGGGGGGGGGGAATCGAGCCATGATGGACCGCGTGATCGGAATCCTGTTTCTCGTTTTCATCGCCGTCACAAGCCTGTTCTTCTTCGCGATCGCGCTTGCGATCTGGCTCTTGACGGTCCTCTTCGACCGGCGCCTGCTCCTCCTCCACTACTACAGCTCCTTCTGGGCCTCCTTCTACCTCTGGGTGATGCCGGCCTGGTCGGTCTCCATCGAGGGCCGGGAGCGTATCGGCCGAAAGACCTACGTCGCCGTCTCCAATCACCAGTCGCTCCTGGACATCCTGGTCGTCTTCCGCATCTTCTTCCCCTTCAAATGGGTGTCGAAGGCGGAGGTCTTCAAGATTCCCCTGATCGGCTGGAACATGCGGCTGAACCGCTATATCCTGCTGGTCCGCGGCGACAAGGACAGCATCCGGCAGATGCTCGAGGACTGCAACCGGGCGCTGGCCGCGGGGAACTCGATCTTCATGTTCCCCGAGGGGACCCGTTCGGAGACGGGCCTCCTCCGACCGTTCAAGACGGGGGCGTTCAGCCTGGCCCGGGATAATCGCCTGCCCATCCTGCCCGTCGCCATTTCCGGAACGCGCGATGCGCTGCCGAAATACAGCTTCAAGTTCCACGGTGTCAAGAAGATCCGGGTGCGGATCCTGGAGGAGATCCCCTGCGAGGCCTTTGCCGCGATGAGCGTCGAGGAGACGGCGGCGATGGTCCGGGAGCGGATCGCCGCCCACGTCGACCCGCCCACGCCGTGATCACCGGCTCGAAACGGCACCTGATCCCGTCTCCCGCCGAACGTCAGGCGAGGCGGCACAGTTCCTTGACGTTGCGGATCTTTTGCGGAAGATCGTAATTCCGGAACACCTCGATCCGGTTCGTTTCCGGCGTTCCGCCCGCGCAGACGGCGCTGGCCGTCAGGTAGCCACCGAAGCGCGAAGCCGTCAGATCCTGAATGAAATAGAGCAGCTTCAGACGATCCTCGGTGGGGACGTCGTCGACACCCTTGAGGTATTTGTCGATGTACGCCCGCGACGCCTCGTTCAGGCACTCCGTCTCGGCCGGCATGGTCGTGACGATGCCGCCGGCGATCTCCTGGAGGGCACCGAGAAACTCGACGAAGCGCAGGCGGCCATGGTAGAGGCCCGCGTTCGCGACGGACGTGTCGGGGATAGGGATGCCGCTCGGATGCATGACCGACTTCGCGACGGCGGCGAGGGCGCACCCCCACCCGATCTCCGAAGCGATCATCATGTCCGTCAGCTTGCTCCGGATGTGGCTCGCCCGGGCCGTCCCGTTGTATTGGGAGATGAGCGCCGCGGCCCCGATCAGGATGTCCGTCCGGGCCGAGGTGCAGGTCCCCTTGCACGTCCGGACGTACGGCGAGAAGTATCGGATCAGGTTCGGCGTGAACTCCCATTCCCCGCACATGAAGACGCGCTCCCACGGAACGAAGACATGGTCGAAGACGGTCAGGCACTCGACGAATCCGATGTGGCCGCTCACCGGGCTCTCCAGCGTCCTGGGCGCCGGGGGACCCGGCGCCGGTCGCGTGATGTACGTGATCCCCGGGGTGTCCACCGGGACGGCGAAAGAGACGGCGTAGTCCCGGTCCGCTTCCGCCAGAACGCCCGAGGGGCAGGTGAAGATGAAATGGGTGACGGGCGCGTTGGACGTGTGGAGCTTAGCGCCGTTGACGACGATGCCGTCCGTCTTCCGCTCGACCACCCGCAGATAGAGGTCCGGGTCCGCCTGCGCGGAGGGGGCGAGAGACCGGTCTCCTTTCGGGTCCATGACGCCCATGCAGTAGCGGAAATCGTTCGTCTGGAGTTCCCGGAAAAACGCCTTCAGCCGCTCGTGGTACTGCGTTCCCTTCGCCCGATCGATGTCGTACGTCACCGCCCAGAGGACGTTGAGCCCCGTGATCATGCACATGGAGCAGAAATGGCGGGCGTTCTGCGCCTTCATCACCTCGATCATCCTGCGGACGTCCTCGGGGGTTTCGCGAAGGTGCGTCCAGAAGCTCACCCGGTCGTCGATGAGATGCGACCGGAACGTGAAATCCGCGGCGGTTCGTTCATCGTTCGCCCAATCGTAGAACTTGCACATCTCTTCCAGGGAGATCCTGAAGTACGGACTGTGGACGACGTCGTGGATCTTCTCGCCCCCGATGTAGACCACGGGTTTCTGCTTCGCCAAGCTCGCCAGGTACGCTTCGCTCGTCATGATTCCCATGCCATGCCTCCTTTCTGTCCCGCGCCGGCGCGGCGCCCCCCCAACCCTCAGGCCGGCCGCCGGCCGGGAGGATCCCCCCGGATCCCCCCGACGCAACGGATGGCATGAACGTTATCCAAACATCTTCTTGAGCGCCGCCGGGTTCGCCTTCAGGCTCTGGAACGTGGCGTTGAGCATCTCCGCGTTCCGGGCGACCAGGGCCATCTGCTGGAGCGCGTCGAGCCGAGGCTTCATCTTCTCCCGCCAGCGCGCCTCGTAGACCGACAGGAACGACTCGGAAAAGTCGCCCTTTTCGAGCGCTTCGAGGGCCGTCTGCACGGCAAAGCCGCCGCTCCGGACGCTGTTGGCGATGCCCTCGAGGATGAAGGGATCGACGAAGCTGCCGGCGTCGCCGATGAGCATGGCGCCGGCCGCGTAGGTCTTGCCGATCTGGCCGGCGCTCGGCACGCGCCACCCCATCCAGTCGCTGACCTTCCGGGCCTTGCGCAGTTTCTCTCCGAAGGGGCTCGTCTCGATGAACTTCCGGGTCAGCGCCTCGACGTCCTCCAGGGCCTGAACGTACGGTGTCATCTGGTAGCCGATGCCTACGTTGACGACGTCGCCGTAGCCCGGGTGGGGGCTCAGGCAGACGAAACCCGGGAAGAAATAGGGATCGTAGTGCACCTCCATCGTCCTCAGCGGCGGATCGCAGTCCGCGTAGTAGGCCCGGCCGGCCAGGAACACCTCGTCGTAGTTGTCCGAAAACAGACCCAGGTGCTTCGCCACCCAACTGTGGCTGCCGTCCGCGCCGATGACGATCCGGGCCGGGTATTCGACGAACTTGCCTTCGTACTTGGCCTTGACGCCGACCACCCGCCCGCGGTCCATCATCAGATCGTTCACCCAGAACGCCTCGAGCACCTTGGCGCCCTGCCGCGCGGCGGCCTCCTTCAGGATGTTGTCCCCCACGCGCCGGGGGCAGGTGACGCTCAGGACGTTCGGGCCTTTGAGCGCCGTGTAGTCCGGAGAGGTGAGCATCAGCTCCGGAAAGAGGAAGCCCTTCTCCAGCAGTTCGTCGTAGGCGCCGATCTCCTTGTAGGCATCGACGCCGTAGCGTCCGTAGATGTCCGAACAGGGTTTTTCCCGGGGAAACCGCTCCTTGTCGACCAGAAGCACGTCGCACCCCGCCATGGCGAGCCTGGCCGCGGTCGTGCTCCCGCCCGGCCCCGCTCCGACAACGATGACATCCCAGGTTTTCATGACTGCACCTCCTTGGCCGGCGCCGCGTTTTCCGGCGTGCGCGGCCGATCCATGCGGATGACGTCTCCCTGCGGGCAGACCGCGGCACAGGTGCCGCACCCGATGCACAGGTCATGACGGACATCGACGTAGCCGCATTTCATGCAGCGACGGGCATCCTCGACCGCCTGGGCGACGTCCATTGCGCCCTCCACTTCGTCGAAGCCCGTCACGGCGTCCTCCGGCAGCAGGGCCGGAATGCCGGCAACGTTCAGCTTCTCCAGCCGCACGGGGAAAATCTTCTCGTCGATCGGCGCCCCGACCGGCGCCTTTTCCTTGGGCGCCGGAGCGGTCCGGCCCCTCAGGTAGGCGTCGATGGCCGTGGCGGCCCGGCGCGCCGACGCCACCGCCTCGACCACGGATCCCCTGGCCTCGACGAGGTCGCCCGCGACGAACACCCCCGCGAGGGTCGTCATTTGGGTGGACGGGTCGATCCGGACCCGCCCCCTTGCATCCATTTCGACGCCCGCCGTTTTCGCGAAGACGCCGGGGTCCGGCTTCTGGCCGACGGCGAAGACGACCGTATCGGCCTCCACGCGGAACCTGCCCGTGCTGTCCGTGTCGCATTCGATCCCACACTCGCCCAGGGCAAACCGCGTGACGGGGTCCATATCCACCCACTGGACCTTCTGCCAGTCCCCGCCGATGGCGACCGGAGCGGCGGAACGGATGAAGCGGACGCCTTCGTCCTCGGCCTCCTCCAGTTCCCAGCTGAAGGCCGGCATGTCGCATTCCCCCTCGACGCAGGCAACGGCCACGTCGAAGGCGCCCAGCCTGAGCAGCGTCCGGGCGACGTCGGTGGCGACGCTGCCGCCGCCGATGACGAGCGCCTTCTCCCCGACCTTGAGCGGGAAGCCCGCCTTGACGGAGGTCATGAAATCGACGGCGTTGAAAACGCCCATGAAATCGGCGCCGGGGATGGGGAGCTTGACCCCCTTCGGGGCGCCCGCGGCCACGAGGACGGCGTCGCACTCGCGTGCGAGCAGATCGGCGATGGAGGGGTTCCGGCCGATCTCGATGTTCGGCCGGAAGGTCACGCCCCGGGCCAGAATCGCCTTGAAATCCCGTTCGAGGGCCTGGGCCGGCAGACGGAACGACGGCACCGACTTCGCGAGCATCCCGCCGAAGGACGGCGACGCGTCGTGAATCACGCATTCATAGCCCCGCATCGACAGGTCGTGGGCGGCGGCGACGCCCGCCGGCCCGGCGCCGACGATGGCCACGCGCTCGCCGTACTTGCGCGGGTAACACCCCTTTTCGACCCAGCCCTTTTCGTAGGCCATGTCGGCGACGAGCCGCTTCATGGCCCGGATGGGCAGGGGGGCGTCGATCAGCTTGCCCCGCTTGCAGGCGTCCTCGCAGGGGCGAGTGCAGATCCGCCCCAGCACGGAGGGGAGGGGGTTGACGGCGATGATCCGCTCCCACGCCTTTTCGAAGGCGCCCTCCGCGACCTGGTTGACATAGCCCTCCGGATAATGACCGATGGGGCAGGCGCCGGCGCAGGATTCCGCCGTCAGCGCCTCCATGTCCCGCGGGAACAGGATGGGGCTGTCGGCGCAGTCCGGACAGAGGCGGCAGATCTGCCGCTGGAGCTCATGGATCGCCCCGGTGGGACAGGCCCGAAGGCACGTGCCGCAGTTGATGCAGGCGTCCGTCTTCATGACGGGCGATGCGACCTTTTTCAGGCCGACGGGAGTTCCGCCCCCCTGGGTGAGGCGAATCTCGATGGGATTGACAATATCCCTCATGAAAAAACCTCCTGACGGTAGTGATCTCTCCAACGCGCTCGTCGTCATGCATTAAACCATTAACATTGCTATAGGTTTGCTACATATAATGCATGCATCGATCGCGGGCGAGAACATAGTCAAAAGACGGCGGGGCGTCAAGACAATAATTCCCGTTGGCTGCATTTTCCGGGATGGACTAAGCAGCGGAAAAATGTTTTTCAAAGGAGGAGCACATGAAAAAGTAGATCGCAGCCGTCGTCGTTTGTCTGGCAAGGGTGTCGACGGCCTATGCGCAGTCGGTCGGGGATATCAAGGTCGGGGCAAAGGGGAAGGCGGCCGGCGTGGCCAAACAGAAGGCGACGGCCTTCGTGGATGATGCCACGATCACGACGGAAGTCAACCTGAAGCTGGCGGCCGTTCCGTCCCTCAAGGACGCCAAGATCGGCGTGAGCACAACGGACGACGTGGTGACCCTGACGGGCGCCCCTCTACCGTCCTTTCGGTTGGAGCCTCAGGACATTCGGGAGATCCCTCGCCGTGAAGAAGTGCAGCGGGATCTGGCCGCCGTCCGCCCAGAGCTGCGCGAGATCGTCGTAGTGCCGGCTCTTGTAAACCCCCGACTGCCCCGGCGGACTGATGATCGTCGAATTCTCCGGGCGGGCGAAATCCACGATGATACGGATGACGCCGCCCGCGTCCATCCTGAAGGGCTGGTTGAGGTCCCAGAAGCCCGAGTTGATCGTGTGATGCTCCCCGTGGGTCGGAATGGGCTTCAGGTTGAAAAACCCGAGCTTTGCCCCCAGGGGGTGATCGAAATACATCTTGTGGACGCGCCCCCATTGCCATTTCCGCGGATCGTCGCCGAGCCGGTCCGTCAATTGCCCGACGGCTTCCTGAAGGCTTTTCCGGATGATGTCGTCGCGGGTCTCCCGCCGGTCCCGGGTGGCCGTGTCGTCGTACAGAATGTGGCCGGGTTCATCCACGATCCTGGCCAGGACGAGGTCGGGGATGTAGAAGAGGTAGGATTGGCTCAGACCCTCCTCCCAGAGTTTCGGCCCGACCTCGTCGCCCAGCGTATTTTTGAGGAACCGGGCGTAAAAGGCGTTGAACAGGGTGGCGGCGGGGCTGCCGATGTCGATGGCGCCGTTCCAGCCCTCGAAGAGGGCGGTGTATCGGGCATACGCCTCGTCGGCGCAGGCGGACCGGATCTTCGGCACCCAGCGCTGCGCCACCACGGACACGGTATCGAGCTGCATGGCCCTCAAGTCCTCGATGCCGACCTTGCGGCCTCCGCGCTCCTTCATGATGTTGCCGAACCGGGTGGCCCGTTCGAAGAGATAATAGTTGGTCAGGTGGTCGGACGCGTTGCCCGGATCGTTGTTGAACGACGCCACGTATCCGGCCGCCGGGTTGTAATCGTAGGGGAGCCTTTCGTAGGGCAGATACCCCGTCCACTCATACGCGCCGGTCCAGCCCGGCACGGGATAGGAGCCGTCCCCGTTCTTGCGGACCGGCGCCGAGGCGGTGAACTGCCAGCCGATATTGCCTTCCCGGTCCGCATAGCCGACCCCCAGGTTGGTGTTTCGGACGAATTTGAGTGCGCGGCGAAACGCCGTAAAGTTCTTGGCCCGGTTCAGGTGGAGCAAGCCCTCCAGGTCGGTGGCCGGATTCTCGAAGGCGGCCCATTTCATGGCGCAGTGGGCCGGCGCCATCGGCATCACGCCGGAGACGATCGGCCCGTGCCGGGAGAATTTCACCAGGAACGTCTCCTGCTTGAGGCCGCCTTTGGTCTTGATGCGCAGGGTTTCCTCGCGCGTCATGAAGGTCCGGTATCCTGTTTCCGTGAGGTACTGGTCCGGGTTTTGGGGGTTGATCTTTTCGACGTAGTAGTCGAGCTCATCGCCCCTGCCGTTGACGGCGCTCCAGACGATGTGGCCGTTGTAGCCCAGGGGCCCGATCCCCGGCGCGCCGGGGATCGCCCCGCCGGCGACATCGAAGCTCCCCCCCTTCAGATGCATGATGTAGAAGAGGGCGGGCAGGGTGGGTTTCAGATCCGGGCTTCCGGCGAACAGGGCCTTGCCGGTCTCGGTCATCCTGCCGGAGAAGATCATCCAGTTGCTCGCCGGCATCTCCTGCACAGGCCGGCCGGGAGCGATATCGCCGGGGTCTGCGGCGGCGAAGCGGTGGAAGACGCCCTTCAGAAGGCCGCGGGGAACCGGGCTCAGCCGCCGGCCCGTCAGGGTCGGCGCGAAATCGGGGTACGACGGGGCGATCGCCTTGACGAGTCCCTCCCCGCTCCGTTCGCCGATGCGGTAGAGGACCAGATCGACGTACACCGACCGCGTGAGGCTGTAGGACATCAGCAGGACCGTGGCGACGCAGTCCTCGGGCTCCCAGCGTCCGGGCTTCGCCCCCAGGAGGATGAACTCGCGGGGGAGGCGCTTCGTGTCCCGGATGCAGGCGTTGACCCCGGCCACATAGGCCGCCGTGAGCCGGCGGGCCTCGGGCGACAGGGCCGCGTATCCGGTCCGGGCCAGGCGGTGGATGCCGATCGTCTTGAGGAACCGGTCCTTGTCCAGGGTCTTCTCGCCGAACAGGGACGAGAGTTCGCCGCGGCCGGCCAGCCGCGAGATCTCCATCTGGAACAGGCGTTCGCGGGCGGCGACATACCCCTGGGCGAAGAACAGATCGTCATCGTTTTTCGCGAAGAGGTGGGGAACCCCGTAGTCGTCGAAGCGCACCTCCACCGCCGACCGCAGTCCGTCGATTTCGAGCGTCCCCGTATCCCCGGGGACGGCCATGCGGAAAAAGACCTGGAAGCAAAGGTAGGCGCCCAGGGCGACGACGATCAACACCGAGACGATCCCAAGTCCTTTTTTCATGGCATTCTCCCTGAATCGTTGTCAGATGCTTCTGGATGGAGTTGACGAGGCCGGCTCATCCCGAACGGCGGATGAGCCCCCGGTTTCACTTCGGTATCGGAGGAGAGGGATCGCCCCCGCGGAGGCTCTCGCGGTAGGCGGCGATCACCGGCCGATCGGCCTCGGCCCAGTCCAGGGCGGGCAGCTCCTCCGCGGCCAGCCAGACGACGGCCCGGTGCGCATTCAGCACGGGCTCGCCCGCGGCGATCGTGCACACGAAGGGGTACAGGGTCACGGCGAACGACGGGTAGCGGTGCTGGGCGGGGTCGAGCGGGCGCTTCACGTCGATGCGCAGGCCCATCTCCTCCATCAGTTCCCGATGCAGGCAGGCCTCCGGGCTCTCCCCCGGCCGGATCTTGCCGCCGGGGAACTCCCATTTGAAGGCCATGCTCCCGCCTCCGCCGCGCTGCGCCGCCAGGACCCGTCCGTCGCGTTCGATGATGGCGCAGGTGACGTGGAGGTGTCGGGTCATGGCTTTCGGCCGATCTTGCGGATGGGATGGGCCATCCTGCACCCAAAATCACCGCTTTGTCAATGACGAAGACCGGGGGGAAACGGGCGCACGCAACGCGGATGTCTTCCGTCCCGGGCGGCGTCCGGATAAGACTTTGACAAGGCCGGTGAATCACGTTAAAAGGGTTTCGCCGCGTGGGAACGGGACCGGCGGCACCGCGGGGAAACCGTGCCGTCGTTCGCGCCGGGCGTGGGCAACCCGGGATGAGGATGGGATGCAGGACGAGAGGATAGCCATAACCGCCTTCCGTGAAGGGGAGGAGGGGGTGATTCACGCCGTCAGCGGGGGCCGCGGCCTGACGAGCCGGCTCGCCGGAATGGGGGTCGCCCAGGGCGCCCGCGTGCGTGTGACGCACAACAGCGGGGGCTGGGTGATCCTCCAGGTGTCCGATACCCGCGTGGCCCTTGGCCGCGGCGAGGCGGCAAAAATCCTCGCCTCCAATCTGCGGGAGGCGCCGGAGGCGCCCGCGCCCCGGCGCGCCAGCCGGGGGTTGACCGTGGCGCTCGCCGGCCAGCCCAACGTGGGAAAATCCACCCTGTTCAACATCCTGACGGGTCTCTCCCAGCACGTCGGCAACTGGCCGGGCAAGACCGTGGAAAAGAAGGAGGGCACCCACGCGACGGAGGCGTTCGAGATGCGGATCGTCGACCTCCCCGGAACCTACAGCCTGACCGCCTCCTCGGAGGAAGAGCGGGTGGCCCGCGATTTCATCATCGACGTCCACCCCGACGTCATCATCCTAATCGTCAGCGCCGCCGCCCTGGAGCGCGGCCTCTATCTCCTGTCCGAGATCCTGCTTTTGGAATCGCCGGTCATCGTCGCCGTGAACATGCTGGACGTCGCGGAAGCCCAAGGCATCGAGGTCGATCCCCAGGCGCTGGAACGGGCGCTGGGGGTGCCCGTGGTCCCGATGGTGGCCACGAAAAACCGGGGTATCCGGGAACTGGTGGCCCGCCTCACGGCATTGGCCGAAGGGAAGGAACCGGGCCATCCCCGCATTCCCGCGATCCATCCGGATCATGAAGAGATCTATCGGAAGATCGCCGCCGCGATCGACCCCTATGTCGAGCACCCCTATACGGTGCGCTGGACGGCCACGAAACTGATGGAGGGCGACCCGGAAGTGACGAAGATCATGGAGGGCGTCATCCCGGAGGCGGTTTGGAACCCCATCCAGGCCCTCCTCGTCCGGCATGAGGATTCGTTGCACGCCGTGGTGGCCGGCCGGTACGAGTGGATCGAGTCCGTCACCCGGGCGGCGGTCTCGCGCCACCGGCTGGGCGAGGTTCTGACGACCGATCGGATCGACCACGTCCTGACGCGTCCCCTGTTCGGCATCCCCATCCTCTTCGCCATCCTGGCGCTCGTCTTTGCCTTCACCTACCGGGTCGGCTTCCCCCTGCAGGCCTGGCTGGAGCGCCTCATCGGCTCTGCGGCCGGCGTGCTGCGTCCCGCCCTGGCACCGCTGCCGGACTGGCTGGGCGGCGTCCTGATCGACGGCGTGGTCGGCGGCGTCGGTTCGGTGCTGACCTTCCTGCCGATCCTCATCATTTTCTTTGCCGTCATGGCGTTTCTGGAAGACGTGGGCTACATGGCGCGGGCATCCTTTGTCATGGACCGGTTCATGCACCTGATCGGCCTGCACGGGAAAAGCTTCCTGCCCCTTTGCCTGGGCTTCGGGTGCAACGTGCCGTCCGTCATGGGGGCCCGCATCGTGGAGGCGAAGAAGGAACGACTATTGACGATCTTTCTCGCCCCCTTCATCCCCTGCACGGCGCGCCTGGCGGTGATCACCCTCGTCACCGGGGCGATGTTCGGATCGCAGGCGATATCCTGGGCCACGGGACTGCTGGCCCTCAACCTGTTGCTCCTGGGGGTCACGGGCATGGTGATCAGCCGGTTCTTTCTGAAGGGCGAGGCAACCCCCTTCATCATGGAGCTTCCCCTGTACCACCGTCCGGACATCCGGACGATCGGCACGGTGGTCTGGATGCGTACCGCGGCCTTTGTCCGCAAGGCGGGAACGATCATCCTCGCCGTGTCCGTCGCCGTCTGGCTCTTCTCGTACCTGCCGTACGGCCAGGTGGAAACGAGCCTGCTCGCAGGCTTCGGGCGTCTCCTGGAGCCGCTGGGCCGGCCACTGGGACTCGACTGGAAGATGGTGACGGCCCTGCTCACCAGTATCGTCGCCAAGGAAAACGCCGTGGCCACGCTGGGGGTCCTCTATGCCGTCGGAGATCAGGGCCTGGTCGCGATGCTGCCCCGGATCATCAGCCATGCCTCGGCAGCGGCCTTTCTCGTCGTGCTGATGCTCTTCATCCCCTGCGCGGCCACGGTGGCCGTGATGCGCCGGGAACTGGCCGACAACCGGTGGTTTGCCGCGTCCCTCGCGTTCATGTTCGCCCTGTCCTACGCGGGCGGCGTGATCGCCTACCGTCTGGTCCTCCTGACCGGCGTCTGAGAAAGGGAAAATGCGCCCCGCAGGGTTGATTTTTCCGCCGGAGTGGTTAGATTATCCCCTGCCGGACGGATGACGACCAGGCGCCTTTCCATCGTCGTCCCGCCGCGCGCCGGACCTGTTTCGAATACGCCAAGAGGGTTGAGGGACATGCCGATCTACGAGTTTTACTGCGCGAAGTGCAACACGATCTACAACTTCTTCTCCAGGAGCGTCAATACGGACAAGATCCCGACCTGTCCGAGGTGCAAGCGCGTCCGCCTCAAGCGGCAGATGTCCGTCTTCGCCAAGCTCTCCGGCGGCAAGGACGAGCCGCCCGCGGACGACATGCCGCCCATCGACGAGGCGAAGATGGAAAAGGCGATGGCGATGCTGGCCGGCGAGGCGGACAGAATCAACGAGGACGATCCCCGGCAGGCGGCGGCCCTCATGCGGAGGCTGAGCGACGCCACGGGGCTCAAGCTCGGGGCGGGGATGGAGGAGGCCTTGAGCCGGATGGAGCGGGGCGAGGACCCGGAAAAGATCGAGGCGGAGATGGGCGATCTGCTCGAGGGGGAAGAGCCGTTCCTGCTGGAGGCGAAAGGCAGAAAAGGCGGCCGCAAATCCAGGCCCGCCGTGGACGAAACCCTCTACGACCTGTAGAAACGACGCCCGACCGGATCATCCGCCATGCGGCAGCGCACCCTCCGGCCCCGTCCGGTTTCCGGCGAAAGGTCCGGCGATCGGCAAACGGCTATTCCGTGGCCATCCCGACGACCTTGTAGTTGAATTCATAATTGAGCGCGCCGCTCCATTCCTTCGCGAAAATGCTTTTATAGCGGGTCCCGTAAACGGGTCCGACGGGTTTGCCGTACGTGTAAAACCAGTTGACGACCGGCTTCCCCGAAAAACCGAGGGCAATCCAGTAATTCCCCGCCGCCAAAACCGGCCGTTCCCGATCCGGGAAGGTGAAGGTCACCCATCGATAACCGGGACGGCCGGAAATCTCCTCGAGAGCGACCATTTGCGTCGTGCACAGGATCTCGCCGGGCTGGCCGTCCTGATCCTTGAACACATCCACCCAGAGATGACCGTCTCCCCCAAAGTTGTGCAATGCCAGCGCGATTTCATGGAGGGTCGCCGGTTTCGCCAATTCGACCACCTGGGCATACTGCGTCACGCCGTGGGTGACGAATTCCGCCGTTTCCACCAGAAAATTGCGGGACATTTCAAACGAACCCCCGCCTTTGGCCTGGGTCACACGGGGAAACGCAAAATCGACGTCCTCCGGAAATTCCAGATTGCCGAAAACAAAGGGCTTGTCATAGCGTAACGGCTTGGGAGACACGGGCGCCGGCACGGGCGGCTCGGGGATCGGGGGGGCGGGCGCCGGTTCCGGTGCGGGCGGCACGGGGATCGGAGGGGCCGGCGCGGGTTCAGGCGCAGGCTCAGGCGGCGCGGGAACGGGTTCCGGCACGGGCGGCACGGGAACGGGGGGAGCGGGCGCCGGTTTCGGTACAGGCTCAGGTGCCGGTGCGGGCGGCATGGGTTCAGGCGCAGGCACGGGCGGCACGGGGATCGGAGGGGCCGGCGCAGGCTCAGGCGCCGGCTGAACGGCGGCCTCCTCCAATCTGGCCAGGACATTGGGGCCCAAAAGCAGATTCTTGGGGCCGTAATTCTGCCGCTTGGCTGAAACCTGAATCGAATCAGCCAGGAAGTTCCCGCCGATGGTTTCCTGCAGCGTCGGTTTGGTGCGAGCCCCGGAACTCTGCGCCCAGCGCACCAGACCGTCATTTTTGGTCTCGTTGTTATCCACGCCGACTTCAATGCGGACGAACCGGTTGGAAATAAAAAACTGCATGTTCTGCGGATCGTAGGGAACCCAACCCAGATCCGGGAACCAGACTTCCACCCAGGAATGCCGGCCCTGCCCCATCTTGAAGGTCAGCGTTCCCCTCTCCCAGGACACGTCGAACGGCTGATTCATCGTGACGCCGTTGACGATCCGCACCGGCACCCCCACGCCGCGCAACAGCGCGGCCGTCAGGTGCGAGTAGTTCTGGCAGTTGCCCTTGCCGGTCCGCAAAGAATAAAGCGCGTCGTACTGCACCGGGGGATTGACGTACCGGACGTGATCCACGACCCAGCTCACGACCTTCTGCACGGCATCGAACTGCGTTTTTACGCCCTGGGTCAGTTCGAGCGCCAGCGCCCGAATGGCGGGATCCCCGGTTTGCACCAGCTCGGAGGCCTGCAGATAATCCTTCAGATCCTCGGGTGTGGACACGGCCGGGAAAGGCGCGGTGGATTGGATGGGGTTCAAGCCGGTCGTGGTTTGCGCGTCAAAGGCGATCGTGGCGTCAACCACCCGGGGAACGGTGTACCAGGTCGCCTGGATAATCTTGTTACCGCGGGCGTTGGTCGTGGTGGTTTCGTCCTCGGCCTCCGGTGAAAACCGGACTTTAAAACGGGTGATCTTCTGCTTGTATGTCGGAGAGTCGAAGCTTTCGGGCACCACGAAGCTCAGCATCAATTTTCTCATGGAATCGCCGGCCACGATCTGATGCTGAAGCTCGTAGTGGATGGTGGAGGCCATGTCCCCCTGGACCGTAAAATTCTCGGCCACCGCCGGGACGGCCATCAGCATCATCAGGGACGTGAAAATGGCCATAACGGTTTTTTTCATCGATTGTCTCCTTCGCAGAAGATGTGGGGCAAAACATCCATCGCGCGAGCCGCAACGCTCAACGGAGCGTCATCAGCACGAGCCGCGAGCCGGAAAGGGTCAGCCGCGTCAGCTTGACATCGAAAATCTTCGACCGGTCCTTCGTATCGAGAAATTCGACAAAGACCTCCTGGGACGGCCCCATCCAGGCCTGCCGAAACTCCCGGGAGAAGTCCTCCCGGTATTCTTCCTTGATCAGGTCCCTCACCGGGTGTCCGATCAGCCTGTCCCGCGACCGTCCCAGATGCTCCATGACCTTTTCCGACAGGCCTTCGATCAAGCCTTCGTTGTTCAGCAGAATCCCCATTTCTTCCCGGAACAACTGCTGCTTCAGCTGGTCCTTCCTGTCCCGCATCCAGGCATAGGCCAGCCCCAGGGACCGGTTGGCCTCTTCAAGCTGTTTATTCGCGGTCTTCAGGGCCTCCTCCGCGGCCCTGCGCCGGGTCACGTCCCTGGACACCCCGTAGAGTCGCGTCAGGACGCCCCGATCGTCCCGGATCCCGCTAATGATCGTCTCCAGCCAGCGGGTCGAGCCGTCCCGGTGATAGAATTCCAGGGTGAGGGTCACACTCCTATCGGGGTCGGCGCCGTGCTGTTTTTCGAAGGCAATTTCCCGGGACAGGGTCTCCAGCGCCGTCGAGAGCGAGTCCGGCGCCAACTGCTCCTCGACGTTCTGGCGCAGGCGTTCCTCCGGGGTAAATCCCAGGACGGTCTGGACGGAGGGGGTGACATAGACCGTCCGCAGGTCCAGGTCCATAATCCACAGGATGTCGTTGATTCTTTCGGCCAGGAACCTGTATCTTCGTTCACTTTCCCGCAGCGCCTCTTCCACCCGCCGGCGCTGGGCGGATTCTTCCTCGAGGGCCCTGATTCTTTCCCTCAGGTCTTCATCGTTGGGGTTCCCAGTCAAAGGAGGACCTCCCGCCGTTCCGTCCGCTTCAGATGACCTTGACGATTTCAGGGGCGTGCCGCTCGGACGCCGGAGGAACGGCGGTCGGATAGCCGAGAATGAGCGGGGCCACGATGCGGCAGCCTTCGGGCACGCCCAGTTCCGCGAGGACCTTCGGGTCCTTCAGGTGCGCCCCCAGGCCGATCCAGCAGGTCCCCAGGCCCCGGGCCGTCGCCGCGAACATGAAGTAGGCCGCCGTCAATCCGCAATCGACATCCAGGGACCGTACGTCGTCCGGTCCGAGAATGAACACGAGGCAGGGGGCGTTGTAGAAGACGTTGACCCCGTCGTCCCGCAGGTAGGCTTCGTACGCCTTCAGGGGCGAGTCGGGATTCCGGTCGAGATCGGCAAGCAGCGTCCTCCGGCTCACATCCGAGAGCCTCCGCATCCGTTCCCGGTCGCGCACGACGATGAACTTGCAGGGCTGGCGATTGCTCGCCGTCGGGGCGAGGCAGGTCTCCCGGAGGATCTCCTCCAGCACGGGCAGGGGCACCTCCCGGTCCTGGAAGTCCCGGATGGCCCGTCGCCGTTTCAGAAGCGTCTCATAATCCATGGTTGACTCCCCATCCAACACGAACCTCCCCTGCCCGCATCAACCGTCGCCCCGTGCGCCGCCCCCCGTGGATGCCGGTTTTTTCGGAATGACGAGCCACATCCCGAGATAGG
>ERZ795058.787-NODE-787-length-47066-cov-10.462636_pt1 | contig 47066 bp, 33 predicted proteins | sample MGYA00375142_ERZ795058 | MGnify/ENA primary metagenome ERZ795058 (study PRJEB30187, sample SAMN05720210) | activated sludge metagenome | isolation source: anaerobic digester from wastewater treatment plant | place: Japan | collected 2015-04-20 ... | reverse complement strand
TTCAACCGAAATCGGCATCAGCCTTCTTTAAAAACCGGTCTTTCCGGATGGACACAAATTAGGGAACAATGAATTATTGGAGATATTCAAAGAGAATATGGCTCTGTTAAGATCTTCCCGTACGATCTAAATTTTATTAAAGAATCCCCGTATCGCTTGCCTACCACTGTCGAAGCCGGGGCTATCTGCTTCATCAATAACCTCCTCAGTAATTCATACTTTTATAGAGTAACGTTCGTGCCGGCTTTAGTCGGTATGTATGTTACTCTTTGATTTTTCTCTGATTCTTGCTCTTCCGGGTTCTAAAACAGTAAAACGGCCGTCAAGCTCTGGTGAATGTACGCCTACCAGATCAATCACGGTTGCAACCATTGAGGAGCGCATGCTTGCCGGATAGCGGATCAGCAATACGCCTGCCATCGCATGCTGATGTGCAAAAACCCACTCGCCAAAGTCCTTGTCTTCCGTTATCAACAGCCGGCCTTCCGCCACCGCCAATTTCAATACCGCTTCATCCGGCAATGATGGGGATATTTCCGCGATGGCATCGACGGAATATCCAACCGACCGCAAGGCGCGAATGATTGAAAAATCGCAGCTTTCGTCTGCCAAAAATCTCAATGGTTTTGGATTCAATCGACAGTGCCTGTCTTCAAGAAGATCGTGGTTTCATTGCGGATCATATCGGCGGCGTAAATCAACGCCGCCTGGATGGCTTCTCTTGACAGCCTTGGATAGCCATCGAGCAAGTCTTCAAAAGAAGCGCCTTCACCCAATTTTCTTACGATGAGATCAACGGGAATTCTCGTCCCTTTAATGACGGGTTTGCCCCGCATTACTTCCGGCTTTGTCTCTATCATGTCGTAGGCATTCATGAAAATCCCTCCCTTGCCGGTTGCCATGGTACCAGAAGTTAGGATTCAGGGCAATTTTTTCTTTACTTCTTGAACCTGAGCATGATGATTCCCAGCATCGTCTCCACATTCTCACTTATCCATCCACAACAGAGGACTTTTCCGAGCCGGCGGAGTTTATCAGATGGCCTTGCAGATATTTTTCATCCGCACGCCATGGTTTGTCTGTCCCCAAAGGAGATCGCTTATCGGCTAAATGTTGAGTGCCATGACATCGTGAACACCCGGTTGTTTAGCGTACAGGATTTTCTATGGTCTTGGCCGTTGCTGTCCAGCTTTCTATCCAAATAATAACCCTATCCGCTGACGATTCATTGGGTTAAATAGGATACAAGATCAACGGATCCGGCCCGCCGGCCGGACAGTGGGTGACGTCCTCGGCGGCGGGGCGCACCCATCGCGCCCAGCGATCTTACCCCGCGTCCTTTCCCATTTCGGCGAGCGCTTCCAGACGGTCGCGGTCGAGCAGCCGGAGGCGGGGGCCGTCCTCCTCCACCAGTCCCTTGCGCTTCAGGGCTCCCAGTGCGCGGGACAGGGATTCCGGCCCCGTGCCCAGGAGATTGGCGAGCCGCGCCTTGGAGAGGTTCAGCGCAACGACGTCCCGGTCCCCCTGCTCCCGGGAAAGGTGAAGCAGGTGGGCGGCCAAACGCCCCGGGATTTCCCGGAGCGACAGGTTCTCGACCTGGAGGGTGAACTCCCGGAGACGCATGGCGAGAAGGGCCAGCAGGTTCATCGTCAGGGACGGTTTGCCGGTGATCATCCGGACGAACCGTTGCCGGTCGAAGAACAGCAGGTGGCTCCGGGTGATCGCCCGCGCGTTGGCGGGGAACGATTTTCCGGAAAAGACGGGAACGGCGCCTAAGGTCTCGCCCTCCTTCACGATATGGAGGATCTGCTCTTTTCCGTCGGGAGAGAGCTTGTACACGTTGACGCTTCCCGAGGCGATGAGGTAAAATCCGATACCCTCGTCCCCGTCGGCGAAGATAACCTCCCCCTTCTCGTAACGCCTCTCGACCGCGATCTTCTCGACCTCAGCGAGGTGCTCCTCGGGCAGGCCCCCGAACAGCTGGCTCTTCGTCAGGATGTCGCGTATGTTTCGCATGGATGAAGCCCTTTGAGGCGGAACTATATCCGCTTCTTGACATAAGTCAAGGACGCGCGTGTCAGTTTCGGTTACAGGAACGCAACGACATCGAATCGGAGAAAGGAGGTTTCACATGTTTTGCTTTCAGTGTCAAGAAACCGTGAAGAATGAAGGCTGCGGCGTCCGGGGGGTGTGCGGGAAGACGGAGGAAACCGCGAACCTGCAGGATTTGCTGATCCATGTCCTGAAGGGGATCGCCCTCTATGCCGAAAAGGCCGGACAGAAGGGTCCGCTGGACCGCCGCTACGGGCGCTTTGTCGCTGAGGCGCTATTCGCGACGATTACCAACGTGAACTTCGACAACGACCGGATCACGGCGCTCATCCGCGAGGCGCTGGCCCTGCGGGACGCGTTGAAGGAAATCTGCGGGGCGGATGCGCAGGACGTCCGGCACGATTCGGCCGTGTGGTTTTCCGACGACGCCGACGAATTCGCGAAGAAGGCCGCCGAGGTCGGCATCCTCTCCATGGAGGATCCGGACGCCCGTTCGCTCAGCATGCTTCTGATCTACGGCCTCAAGGGCATCGCCGCCTACGCGGAGCACGCCGCCGTGCTGGGCTTCGAGGACGAAAAAATTGATCGCTTCCTCATGGAGGCGCTGGCGTCGACGACCCGCGATCTTAGCGTCGAGGACAGGGTCGCCCTGGTCATGCGCGCCGGGGAATGCGCCGTCGACGTCATGGCGCTTCTGGACAAGGCGAACACGACCACCTACGGGAACCCCGAAATGTCCAGGGTTCCAATCGGCGTCCGGGGCAACCCGGGCATCCTGATTTCCGGCCACGACCTGAAGGACCTGGAGGAACTCCTCAAGCAGACGGAGGGGACCGGCGTGGACGTCTACACACACGGCGAGATGCTGCCGGCGAACAGCTATCCCGCGTTCAAGACCTACGCCCACTTCGCGGGCAATTACGGGAACGCCTGGTGGCGGCAGGCGGAGGAATTCGCGTCCTTCAACGGCCCGATCCTGATGACGACCAACTGCATCATCCCGGTCAAGGAGGCCTACCGGGACCGGATCTTCACCACGGGCGTCGTGGGCTACCCCGGGCTGAAACACATCCCCGACCGGCCCCGCGGCGGGATGAAGGATTTCTCGGAAATCATCGCGCTGGCCAAGACGTGCGCGCCGCCGACGGAGATCGAGACGGGCGAGCTGGTGACGGGCTTCGGCCATCATCAGGTGCTGGCCCTGGCCGACCGGGTGGTGGACGCGGTGAAGTCGGGCGCCATCAAGCGCTTCATCGTCATGGCCGGCTGCGACGGCCGCCACAAGACACGCGGCTACTACACCGACGTCGCCAGCGCGCTTCCCCCGGACACGGTCATCCTGACGGCGGGCTGTGCCAAGTACCGCTACAACAAGCTGGCCCTGGGCGACATCGGCGGCATTCCCCGGGTGCTGGACGCCGGGCAGTGCAACGATTGCTACTCGCTGGCCGTGATCGCGCTGAAATTGAAGGAGGCCTTCGGGCTGAACGACATCAACGAACTGCCGATCTCCTTCGACATCGCCTGGTACGAGCAGAAGGCGGTGGCGGTGCTACTCGCGCTGCTTTTCCTCGGCGTGAAGGGCATCCGCCTCGGGCCGACACTGCCGGCGTTCGTATCGCCGAACGTCCTCAAGGTCCTGGTGGAAAATTTCAACATCCGGCCGATCACGGACGTGGGGACGGATGTCGAGGCGATGATGCAGGGGCGGTGATTTCCGCTGGAGGTCGTGTCATGAACAGGATCTTGCGCAAGATCATCGAGATCGACGAGGCGCTCTGCGACGGGTGCGGTCAATGCGTGACGGGGTGCGCCGAGGGCGCCCTGCAAATCGTGGACGGAAAGGCCCGGGTGGTTTCGGAGACGTTCTGCGACGGCCTGGGCGCTTGCATCGGGGAGTGCCCCACCGGGGCGCTCCGCATCGTCGAGCGCGAGGCGCCTCCTTTTGACGAGGCGGCCGCCCAGCGCCACCTCGCGGAGCGGGAAAAGGCCGTGCTGCCGTGTGGATGCCCGTCGACGCACGTCCAGCTCTTCGCATCGCCCGCCGCCTGCGAGGCGGCCAACCGGCCCGCGCAGATCGGGCGGGGGCCGGAGGAGGAGTCGGCGCTGACGCACTGGCCGATCCAGATTCGGCTGATTCCCGCGAACGCCCCCTTCCTGAAAGGGGCTGACCTGCTGGTCTTGGCGGACTGCACGGCCGTCGCCTTTCCAACCCTGCACCGGGACTGGCTGAAGGGGAAGGTGGTGATGATGGGCTGTCCGAAGTTCGACGACGTCGATGCGTACGTGGAAAAGTTCACCGAAATTTTCAAGACCGCCGGCGTCAGGAGCGTCACCACGGCCGTCATGGAGGTGCCCTGCTGCGCGGGGCTGCCCGCGATCGTCCGGAAGGGGATGGAACGGGCGGGCGTGACGATCCCCCTGAACGAGGTCGTGCTGGGGGTCAGGGGAAAGGTTTTGGCGCGCCGGTAGACCGTCGTGCGGCGGGGCGGTCCGCGGGCGCCCGTCGCCGGGAAGGAACCCCCCGAGTCAATCGAGACCGGGAAAGCGCTCCTGAAGACGCCTCGCACGATGATGGAAGGGCGGTGGCTCCGCCGCACTGGGCAATCATCGAAACGGTGGATCGGTCGGCAACGCGCCGCCGAACCCGGCCACATTCAAATTCGCGAGCCCCATAACCCACGGGGGTTATGGGGCTTTTGCCTGTCTGCGACACCGGCGACCGGACCGGTGCGGAAGATGAGGATTGACAAGGCCGGTCGATCCGGTTATGAGACGCTGTCGGGAAAGGAATCCTCCATCCGTGGAATATAACCGTGTTTTCAATGAAATACCCATTGCGGCCGCGGCGCGGCGCCCCCCGGGAGGTCGCCATGTCTAGGCGCAAGACCTTTCGCGGCCTCTGGCGGGACGGCCTCGCCATCCTCGACGGGGGCACGGGAACGGAACTCCAGCGTGTCGGCATGCCCGCGGGGGTCTCTCCGGAGGCGTGGTGCCTCGCGCACCCCGACACCCTGAGCGGGATTCACCGCGCCTATCTCGACGCCGGCGCGGCGATCCTCTACACGTGCACCTTCGGCGGCAGCCGTCCGAAGCTCGCCCCGTACGGGCACACCGACGTCCACGCGATCAACCGGGACCTCGCCCGCCTCGCCCGGCGGGCGGCGGGAAGGCGGGCGCTCGTCGCCGGGGACATCGGCGCGACGGGCCGCTTCGTGGAGCCCTTCGGCGACCTGCCCTTCGACGAGGCGGTGGCCATCTTCAGGGAACAGGCGGCGGGGCTTCTGGAAGGCGGCGTCGACCTCTTCGTCATCGAGACGATGCTCGACATCCAGGAGGCCCGGGCGGCGCTCATCGCGGTGAAGGAGATCTGCCGCCTGCCGGTCATGGTCACCATGACGTACGAGGCGGACGGCCGGACGCTGAACGGCACGGACCCGGTGACCGCCTTGATCACCCTGCAGGCCCTGGGCGCGGACGCCGTGGGGTGCAACTGCTCGACGGGGCCGGAAGCGATGGTCCCCCTGATCGCCGCCATGAAGCCCTACGCGACCGTCCCGCTTATGGCCAAACCGAATGCCGGGATGCCGCGGCTCGTCGGAGATAAGACCCTTTTCGACATGGCACCGGAGGCCTTCGGCGCGGCCGCGCGGGAACTCGCCGCCGCCGGGGCGAACCTCATCGGCGGCTGCTGTGGAACCACCGCGGCCCACATCGCCGCCCTGCGCACCACCCTCGACGGCGTAGCGCCGCAGCCGCCCCGGCGCAGGTCGCTCGCCGCCATCAGCTCCGCCCGCGCCCACCGGATCTTCGCCCCCGGCGATCCCCTCGTCGTCATCGGGGAACGCCTGAACCCCACCGGCAAGAAGGCGCTCCAGCAGGAGCTGCGCGAGGGCAAACTGGCCCTCGTCCGCCGGATGGCCCGGGAGCAGGAGGAGCGCGGCGCGGACCTCCTCGACGTGAACGTGGGCGTTCCCGACATCGACGAGGTCGAAACCATCCGCGCGGTCGTCCGGCTCCTCGCCGCCGCGACGCCGCTCCCGCTGTGCCTCGACTCCGCCCGGGTCGACACGCTCGCCGCCGCGCTCCGGCTCTACCCCGGCCGCGCCCTGATCAACTCCATCTCCGGCGAGTCGGAGAAGATGGCCGAACTCCTGCCGCTCGCCGCCCGCTACGGGGCGATGTTCATCCTCCTGCCGCTCGCCGGCGGCGAGGTCCCCGCCACGGCGGAAAAACGCATACAAATCGTGCGCGACGTCTACCGGGCGGCGCGGCGCCACGGATTCACCAAAGAGGACATCGTCGTGGACGGCCTCGTCATGACCGTCGCCTCCAACCCCCGGGCCGCCGCCGAGACCCTGAAGACCGTCGCCTGGAGCGCGGAGCGGTTCGGCGCCCGAACGGTGCTCGGCCTGTCGAACGTCTCCTTCGGGATGCCCGAGCGGGACCGGCTGAACAGCGCCTTTCTCACCATGGCCCAGGCGGCCGGCCTGACGATGGCCATCGCCAACCCGTCGAGCGACGTGCTGGCCGATGCGCGGCGGGCGGGCGACGTCCTGCTGGGCCGGGACCGGGACGCGGCGGCCTACATCGCCCACGCGACCCAAACCGCGCCGAGCGTGGAGCCTGTTCCACCGGCGGCCGACCCGGGCTCTCCGGAGGAACGGGTGCGGGAGGCCATTCTCGATGGCAACCGGGAGGAGATCGTTGCGAGGGTCGACGCGGCCTTGGCAGCCGGGATCCCCGCCGACCGGCTGGTCGACGACTGCCTGATCCCGGCGATCGTCGAGGTCGGCGACCGGTATGACAAGAAGACCTATTTCCTCCCCCAGCTCATCGCCGCGGCCGAGGCCATGAAGGCGGCGCTCGCGCGCCTCGAACCCCTCCTCAGACGGGAAGGAACCGCCCGGGCGCATCGGGGGACGGTCCTGATGGCCACCGTCGCGGGGGACATCCACGACATCGGGAAGAATATCGTCGTCCTGATGCTGCGGAACCACGGCTTCGACATCGTGGATCTCGGCAAGGACGTGACGGCGGAGGCGATCGTCGCCGCCGCGCAGGAGCACCGGCCGGAGGTGATCGGGCTGTCGGCCCTGATGACAACGACCATGGTCCGAATGAAGGATGTCATCGCCCGGGCCGCGGACGCCGGCTTGGCGGCGAAGTTTATGGTGGGGGGCGCCGTCGTGACGGCCGGGTTCGCCGCCTCGATCGGCGCTTCCTATGCCCGGGATGGCGTGGAGGCCGTTCGCGTGGCGACGGCCCTCGTCGGAGAGGTGCGGTCCGCCCAGCCCGTTATGTGACTCCCCAAAGGTCGCGCGGATCTCACCCTTTAAATTTTTCGGGACGCTCAGGCATGGAGAAGAAAAAACAGCAGACCCGTTCACGCATCCTCGATGCCGCCGAGGCCCTCATCCTGGAGAGCAGCATCGAGGAGGTGACGATTGCGAAGATCGCGGAACGGGCCCAGGTGGCTGATTCCCTCGCCTACAAATACTTCAAGGGCAAGAATGACATCATCTTTTCCGTGGTCGCCGAGCGAACCCGCGAGGAAACCGCCCTTTTGCGCGAGCATCTCCAGGGCATCATCGAACCGAAATCCCGGTTGAGCAAGATGATCTGGCACATGCTGAAATACAACGATTCGCATCCCAATCACGTGACGAATCTCCTCTTCCGGTGCCGGTCCAACAAGGATTTTTACCGGTCCGAAGCGTACCGCCTGATGAAGGAATACGAGGCCATCCTCCTCAACATCCTCGAGGAGGGCGCCCGGGAGGGCGTGTTCCGGAGCGACATCGACATGAAACTGATGAAGCACATCATCTTCGGAACGATCGACATCGAAGCCCTCAGCAGCATCGTCACTGGCGAAATCGAGAAGAGCTGCACGGATCTCGACGACATCATGGCCCTGCTCCTCCCCATGCTGACAACGAAGGGCAAGCCCGCCGTGACGAACCGGCAGCAGGCGATCCTGCTCGCGGCGGAGAAGACCTTCGCCCGGCAGGGCTACGCCGACGCCAAGATCGCGGCCATCGCCGAGGAGGCCCAGGTGGCCGAAGGCACGATTTACGAGTACTTTTCGAGCAAGGAAGACCTGCTGTTCGCCCTGTCCGACAGGAACCTGAACGCCTATCTGGAAAGGGTTTCCAACATCTTCAACCCGCAGGCCGGCCCCTCCCCGCCGGAAAAATTATGGCGGCTGATGCGTTCCTTCGGCCTGAGCTTCCTGTCCATTCGGGACTTCATGACGGTCTACTTCATGTATACCCTGTTCAACCGCCGGTACTACGAGACCGCGATCCAGCCGAAACAGAACGAATTCGCCCGGATGATGGGCCAGGTCATCGAGGAGGGCAAACAGGAAGGCACGTTTCGCGCGGACGTGAATCCGCGTGTCTTCTGGTACATGTTTCTGGGGTCCTACACCCACCTCGCCCTCCGCTGGATCATCATCGACCACAAGGAATTCGACAAGTACACGGAGGTCCGTCACCTGATGACGCTGATGATGACGGCCGCCCTCCGGGAACCCCCCAACGTGGAATATCTGGTGCGAATCGAGTTCTGATTCCACCCGCCTCCGGTTCCGACCGGCAAGGCGTTCCTTATGAACCCCATTCACCCCTCGAACCGGTCTCTACCCCGGGTGGGCCCGAATCGGCCGTTCGACGGGCCCTCCCCGGGTCTGACAGTCTAATATACTGTAATAGCAATACAATCAGAACCTCCGCACTTTCCAGGGCCCGACGGATTATTCACAGGCCTTTTTTCTCTTGACATTATGTTTCCCTTAAATTAGGTGAACGGTACTCAATCAAGGCCGGAACTGAACCGGAGATTCTTCCGCAAACACGTTCATTGCACGGGCGATGAATGGAGCATACAAACGAAAGGAGAGTTGGGCATGGTTTTAGGAGATTTTTTCAAGAAGCACAGCCAGGAAATCCCCAATAACGAGGCGCTCGTCTTCAAGGAGCGACGGATCACGTTCAAGCAGTACGACGAGGCGACGGACCGGGTGGCGATGGGTCTCCTGAAGCTGGGCGTCCAGCGAGGCGATCGGATCGCGATCTACGGGCCGCTATGGCCCGAGGTCGTCTTCGCCTACTTCGGCGCGGCCAAGATCGGGGCCATCGGCGTTCCCATGAGCGCCCGGACCACGGCGCCGGAGCTTAAATTCTTCGTCAACGACTCGGAGAGCTCCGTCCTGTTCATGCCCAGCACCTTTATGGGCGGGGATTTCATGGCGAATCTGGACGCCGTCCGGGAGGAGATGCCGACGCTGAAACACGTCGTATGCTTCGATCTGGAAAAAGAAGGCGTCCTCCTCTGGGAGAAGTTCCTGACCGACCCCGACCCGGCGGTGCTGAACAAGGCCAAGGATGCGGTCCAGGAGGACGATTCCGCCCTCTTCATCTACACATCTGGCACGACGGGCGTTCCCAAGGCCGCCCAGTTGACGCACAAGAATTTGATCGCCCTGACGAACGCCCAGATCGAGGCCACCGGATACCATCGCGGGCATATCATCGTCCTGAACCTCCCCTTCAGCCATGTCGGCGGCGCCGTGATGGGGATCATCTGCAACGTGAACGTGGGCAACAAGGTCGTCATGATGGACGCCTTCAATCCCGAGGAAACCCTCCGCCTGGTTTCCGAAGAGAAGGCAACGACGCTGGGGCAGGTACCCGCCATGTACGCCATGGAGCTTTCCCATCCCAACCTGAGCAAGTACGACATCAGCACCCTCAAGCTCCCCATCGTCTCCTCCCAGCCGTGCCCCTCGGAGCTGATCTCGGCCTTCAAGAAGATCGTCGGCGTGATCCCACTCAACGCTTACGGCCTGACGGAAACCACCGCCGCCATCACCTACACCCATCCCAGCCACGGCGAGGAGAAGCTGACCTATTCCGTCGGCAAGCCGGTTCCCTCGATCCAGATGGTGCTCAAGGATGACGACGGCAACATCATGCCCCAGGGCGAGGCGGGCGAGATCTGCGTGAAGGGCCCGGTCGTCATGAAGGGCTACTGGAAGCGCCCCGAAGAGGACGCCAAGGTCTTCGACGCCGACGGCTTCCTCCACACCGGCGACATGGGCCGCTTCGAAGAGGACGGCTCGCTCGTCATCGTCGGCCGGAAGAAGGAGATGTACATCCGCGGCGGCGAGAACGTCTATCCCCCGCAGATCGAGGACGCGATCTGCAAGCACCCGGACGTGATGCTCGCGGCGGTCATCGGCCGCCCCCACGAAAAGTGGGGCGAGGTCGGGCGCGCCTACATCATGCCCAAGCCGGGGAAAAACCCCACGCCCGAGGAGATCAAGGAATTCCTCAAGGACAAGCTGTCCAACTTCAAGATCCCGGAGGACGTCATCATCCGGCCCATACTGCCCCTCACGCCCCTGGGAAAGGTCAAGAAGCTCGACCTCTACACGGAAATGAAGCAGGAACTCGGCAAAAAGTAGGACGGAGGATGTAATGGAAAAATACGATGTGATCATTATCGGTGCCGGCATTGCCGGACTCGGCGTCGGCGGTATACTTCAGAACAAGGGTTTCAAGACGGCGGTCTTCGAAAAGAGCAAGGTCGTCGGCGGGCGTTCGCGAACCTTCGAACTCCCCGGCGGCTGGCGGGTCGACATGGGCACCCACTGCGTCGATCAGGGCGTGCATTCGTCCTGTGCCAAGCTGCTCACGGAGCTCGGAACGGACATCCCCTGGTCGCACAACCTCGAGGGGTTCATGTTCTACGGCGAGGACGGGAAATGGAAGCCGATGATGGAGTCTTTCAACCTGGACGAGGTGGAGCGGAAAGAGCTCAAAGATTTTCAGACCTGGATCAAGAACGCCTCCGACGAGATGATCGACCATTACGACAACGTTTCCCTGACGAAACTGCTCGAGGAGCGGGTCAAATCGCCCAAGATCGGCGAATTCTGCAAGACCGTCGGCATGGTGCAGACGACCCTGACGGAATCGGACATCATCTCCGCGGGCGAGTTCATCCACATCTACCGCGACCAGATGCGCGTCTCGAAGAGCCCCGACCTTCCGTTCGACGCGGTGCGGATGCCCCTGGGCGGCGTCCAGACCATGATGAACGCCATGGCGGAGGCCTACAAGAAACGGGGCGGAACGCTTAAGCTCGGCACGCCGGTTCGCAAGGTCTTGGTCGGGAAAAGCGGGCCGACGGAGCTCGTGACGGACGGCGGCAACTATTCCGCGCCGATCGTCGTCATCGCCGCGCCGATCTGGAACGTGCTGCGGTTCCTCGACATGGCGGCCATGGACCAACTGGCGCCGGCGTGGGCGAAGCGCATGCGCGAATGCGAGTTCGAGACCAGCGCCTCCATGGGATACACCATCGGGACCAAGGTGCCCCTGTTCGACGACAAATGCTACCTGTCGGCCTGGCGCGTCCCCGGACTGGGCATGCCCCTGCAGATCCTGGGGCATACGAACTTCGACGACACGATCGCGCCTCCCGGCCACATGATCGCCTTCATGGGCGCCTGCGGCACGCCGGCGCAGGTGGGAGACGCGGCCTTCCGCAAGAAGACCCTGGATCAGTTCTGGGTCGTCCTCAACCGGATGTTCCCCAACATGGAGAGCAATCTGGTGTGGAAACAGGACGGGTTCACGATCGGCATCGACGGTCTCTCCCGCTCGCCGGGCATGACCGGTCGCTACCGGCTGCCCGTGGAGCTCTCGGAGGTGCCCGGTCTGTACTTCTCCGGCGACTGCTACCTGGGCCGGGGCGTCGGGATGAACACGGCGGCCAGTTCCGCCGTGATCTGCGTGGACGCGATCCTGTCCAAACACGGAAAATAGCTTTACCCAGTTTTGCATGCAACAGAAGGCCGGAGGCCCTGTGGCCTCCGGCCTCTCCGGCCTCAAGACACCTCTTTATTTCTCAGCTAAACCGATCGCCCGCTTTTTTCGGGCGACGGCCGGCGTGCGCCGATGCGCGGCGTGGAATCGTCCATCCGGCGCCGCGCCGTTTCTACCCGGTGGTTGTCCGCTTCCCCCGGGGAGGAGGAAAATGCGCGGATCAACCGGATGATGAAAGGGGGAACCACATGGTCCTGGGGGATTATTTCGAAAAGCACGGCAAAACCATACCGAAGGATGAAGCGATCGTTTTCAAGGATCGCCGGATCGACTACGGCGCCTACGACCGCGAAACGGACCGGATGGCGATGGGCTTGCTCAAGCTCGGCATCCGGCGCGGCGACCGGGTCGGGATCTACCTCCCGCTCTGGCCGGAGACGCTGTTCATCTATTTCGGCGCGGCCAAGATCGGGGCCGTCGGCATTCCCATGAGCATCCGAACGACGGCGCCGGAGCTGAAATTCTTTATCAACGACGCCGAGATTTCCGTCCTGTTTCTCGCGAACGGGTTCATGGGGGCGGATTTTATGGGCAATCTGGACGCCGTCCGGAAAGACCTCCCCAAGCTCCGCCACGTCGTCAGTCTCGACAGCGAGAAGGAGGGGGTGCTCCTGTACGAGACCTTCCTCGCCGACCCCGACTCGGCGGCCCTGAAGGAAGCGGAGGCCGCCGTCCGCGAGGACGATCCGGCCATCTTCATCTATACGTCCGGCACCACGGGCGTTCCCAAGGCCGCCATTCTGACCCATCGAAACGTCATCGCCATGACGGACGCCCAGTTGAGGACCACCGGCGTCGTCAAGGGGGACTCCCTCCTCCTCAACCTCCCGTTCAGCCATGCCGGCGGCGCGGTGATGGGGGTCATGTCCGCCGTCAATGCCGGCAACAAGATCGTCCTGATGGACCTGTTCGATCCGGAGGAAACGCTGAAGCTCATCGCCGCGGAGCGATGCACGGCCCTGGGACAGGTCCCCGTCATGTACGCCATGGAGCTGAACCACCCCAACGCCGGCAAGTACGACCTGAGTTCCATGAAGATCGCCGTCGTCTCGGCCCAGCCCTGCCCGTCCGAGCTGATCCTGGCCTTCCGGCAGAAGCTCGGCATCACCCCCCGAAACGCCTACGGCCTGACGGAGGTGAGCGGCGCCGTCACCTATACGCATCCCGACGACGGTGAGGCCAAGCTGAGCTACTCCGTGGGCCGGCCCATCCCGGAGGTCGATCTCGCCCTCAAGGACGAAGACGGGAGGATCGTCCCCACGGGCGAGGCGGGTGAAATCTGCGTGAAGGGCCCGGTCGTCATGAAGGGCTACTGGAAGCGCCCCGAAGAGGACGCCAAGGTCTTCGACGCTGACGGCTTCCTCCACACCGGCGACATGGGCCGCTTCGAGGACGACGGTTATCTCGTGATCGTTGGCCGAAAGAAGGAGATGTACATCCGCGGCGGCGAGAACGTCTATCCGCCCGAAATCGAGGAGGCGATCTGCCGCCACCCGGACGTGATGCTGGCGGCGGTCGTCGGCCGTCCCCACGAGAAGTGGGGCGAGGTCGGGCGCGCCTACATCATGCCCAAGCCCGGGACGAGTCCCACGCCGGAAGGGATCAAGGAATTCCTCAAGGACAAGCTCTCCCACTTCAAGCTCCCGGAGGACGTCATCATCCGGCCGATACTGCCCCTCACGCCCCTGGGAAAGGTCAAGAAGCTCGACCTCTACACGGAGATGAAGCAGGAATTCGGGACTTGATCCATTTTATGTTCCTTCGGCCCGATCCGCTCTGAGGATCGGGCCGAAGGAACGCCAGGGCGGCGTCAAGCGGGCGTGAACGTCTGCAGGAACTTGCGCTCCCCCTCGTTGGTGCCGATCAGGATGAGCTCGGCATCCGCCGCGATCGGCGTGAGCGGATCGGGATTGATCGACAGGCCGTCGGCGTTCCGGATGGCGACGACGGAGCAGTCCGTCAGATTGCGGATCCCGGAATGGGCGAGGTTCCGTCCCACAAGCGCGTCCGGGGCCCGCATGCGGAAGATGTTGAGCCCCTCGGCCAGCATCCACGTGTCTTCGTTTTTCAGGTAGTTGAAAATCGCGTTGGCGCCGAGAGAGGCATAGGACATGACGAAATCGGCGCCGGCGCGGTGCAGCGTCGAGACGTTCCGGTCGAGATTGGCCCGGCTCAGGATCTGCATGTCCGGGCGCAGCGCCCGGAGGTAGTTGGTGAGATAGATGTTCGTGTCGTCGTCGTGGGTGGTGATCACGGCCGCGGGTGCCTTGTCGATCCACGCCCGCTCGAGGGTCCGGATGTCGGCGGCATCCCCGACGACATAGTGCCGCTCGTCGCGCAGCCGTTTGGGGTTCTTTTCGATGACCAGGTAGGGGCTTCCCCGCTCCTGGAATCGCTCCGCAATCTTGTCGCCCACCCGCCCGCTCCCGACGATGAGCACCGGATCCGCGGTGAGCTTGCAGATGTGGTAAAAGGCGTACACCTCGTCATAGGCCGCCAGGTTCTCCTCGGAGCCGGCCAGGACCAGCACGCTGGTTCGCTCGATCCGGCTGTCGGCGCGGGGAATCTCGAAGCGTCCGCGCTCCCAGATCCCCACGACGTTCACCCCGAAGTTCTCGCGCAGGCCGCTCTCAACCAGGGTCTTGCCGACCAGGGGGGTGCCGGTCGCGGGAAATTCGGCGATGAGAAGCGTGTCGAAGCGGCCGAGGACATTCGCCCGGCAGTCGCCACCCACGGTCCAGGCCGCCAGGGAACGCCCGAGAATATCGTAGATCTGCAGGACCTTGGAGCTGCCCGCCATGCGGAGGATGTCGTCCGAATAGGGGGAGTCTGCCGTGGCGATGATGGGCACGCGCTCGTTCAGCTCCCGGACGGTGAAGGCGATGTTCGTGTTGATTTCGTCGCGGTCGGCGGCGACGACGAGCGCGGCCTTCTCGACGCGGATCCGCCGATAGGTGTCGGGGTCGTCGACGTTTCCCACCGCGACCCGGACGCCGATGTCGTACAGGTCCAGGGCATGCTTGAAGTCGCTCACGATGAGGACGTAGTCGATCCGATGGTCCGTGAGTTTCTCGATCAGGGCCATGGTCACCGGGTTGTAGCTGGTGATGATCACGTGCCCCCGCGTGTCCGGGGGCAATTCCCGCGGCGCGCGCTTCCTCGCTTCCGCCTCGATCCAGGGGGCGTAGAAGAACTTGATGAACGTGAACGGCAGCAGCGTCAGGAGAAAGATCATCCCGGTTACGAGCACCACCATGGAAAAGAGGCGTCCCAGGTCCGAATGGAAGGTGATGTCCCCGAAGCCGAGGGTGGACATCACCGTGAGGGTCCAGTAGAACCCCGTGATCCACGAATGGTTCTGTCCCTCGCGGGCCATGAGAAAATGGAAGAGCACGCTGTAGACAGACACCAGGACGGCCAAGGCAAAGAGGAATTTCAAAAGCTGCCGGATGTTCCGCTTGGTGCTTTCTCGCTGCAGGAAATAGCTGACGACGGCGGGGTTGAACTTCATGGTCTCGGGTCCTCGCATGGATACCGTTTTTGGCGCCCCCGGCGGTCCGGGTCTGGGCCGTTATGGAAAGGGTGCGGTCGTAACCGCTTTGGTGAGCTTATCAGCTTCCGCCGAAATCGTCCAGCGGCGATGATGCCGGCGGCCGGCGGCGCCCTGTCGCCACCCACGGTCGGTGCAACCGGTAAAACCTAGACCCCTGACGGGATCAAGGCGGAATTCGACAAGCGGCCTTGGCCGTTTCATGGTATAGCGTGTTCGTCGTTGATAACCGTGTTCCCGCCCCGGCGCCGGGCCTCCATGACCGGCGGCCCGGCGATGCAGCGAGGATCACGTGGAAAGAGGAGGCAAAGACATGGGTGTGATGGAACAATTCAACCTGGCGCAGCGAGTAGTCATCGTGACCGGCGGAAGCAAGGGACTGGGCCGGGAGATGGCGCTTGGCCTGGCGGAAGCCGGCGCCCGGGTGGCCGTCGTGAGCCGGACCCGGAGCCTGATCGAACAGACCGCGGCGGAGATTGTCGGACAAGGGGGCGAAGCCATCGCCGTGCCGGCCGACATGACCCGCGAGGAAGAGGTCGAATCCATGACGGCCGAGGTCGCCAAGGCCTACGGACGGATCGACGTCCTGTTCAACAATGCCGGGATCGGCGGCTCGAAGCGATCGGTGGACCTGACCGTCGCGGACTGGGAGCACCTGATGAACACCAACGCGCGGTCCGTTTTTCTCGCGTGCCGGGCGGTCGGCAGGGTGATGATCCGGCAGCGGCAAGGCAAGATCATCAACATCGGCTCGATTCTCGGACACGGGGCGCTTCCCAACAGCCTGCACTACGGGGCCTCGAAGGCCGCGGTGCACCACATGACGAAGACCCTGGCCCTCGAGTGGGCGCGCTTCAACATCCAGGTCAACTGCATCGTTCCCGGGTGGTTCCTGACGGAGATGACGAAAGACCAGCAGGAGGGGGAAAACGAAACGTTTCTCCTCGGAAAGATCCCGTTCCGGCGTTTCGGCAGGCCGAACGAGATCGTGGGGCTGGCCGTCTACCTCGCCTCGGGGGCGTCGGATTACATGACGGGCCAGACCCTCTTTCTGGACGGCGGATACGCCATTTCCTAGGGAGGCAGGCGCAACGTCCCCCATCGGAGGCAACCGGGGCATTCGATCAAAAAAATGCATTGACAAACTCGAGGAAAAGCATATTTTTACGGAAGTTTTCGGCCGGAGGACGCCGAGGATCCCAAAAGGAGGAGGACTGGCATGAATCATTTCAAATATTTTTCATCGTTGGTCGTTGTGCTCGTATTGGCTCTGGCGTTGGCGGGTTGTGCAAAACCCCCTGAAGCGGAGAAGTCCGCGGCCGATGCCGCGATGAACGCCGCGGTGGCCGCCGGCGCGGAAACGTACGCCGCCGCGGACCTGGACGCGGCCAGGAAGATCCTGGACGGAGCAGAGGCCCAAATGAAGGAAAAGAATTATAAAGAGGCCAAACAGGCGTATCTGGACGCCAAGGCCGCCTTCGAGCGGGCCACCGCCGCGGTGGCCGCGGGCAAGCAGGCCGCCGCGGACGAAGCGAACGCCGCCGTAACCGCCCTGGACGAGGCCTGGGCGAATCTCGAAACCACGGCAAAAACCGTCGAAAGAAAACTGAAGGACCAGAAGGATCTCTGGACCGCCGACATCGCCACCTTTACGGAAAGCCTGAAAACCGTCAAGGAGGGTATCGCCACCGATCCGGCCGGCGCCAAGGCGAAGATCGCCGAGCTGCAATCCATCGTCGACAAGTGGGATGCCGCCTTCAAGGAACTGGCGGCGGCCGCCCCGCTCAAACCGGCCCAGAAAAAATAATCCGAGCCGGACATACGAGGCATGCATCGGTCAAGGGGCACCGCCGCCGAAAAAGGCGCGGCGCCCTTTTTTTGTCGCCGTCCCGGCGACGGCGCGGCCGGCCGCCGCGGACGCGTTTTGGGGTGAGCCGCGACCACGGCGGTGGCAAAGGCGGAGAAGGGTTTATCCATCTCCGAGGACAGGTTCCGGTAATAAACCGCCTCGTCTTGGTCCCCCTTCGCGTTCATCACGATGGCGTGGGTATTGTAATAGGCGGCCTCGTCGTCGGTGGCCCTGACCGGAAGGTTCTCCACCATGAAAAACAGCCGGGCGACGGTTGACACAAACGGGGCCGGCGGCCGTTTCGATTGACACCGGATCGTTCGGTTGATAAGGAAGGTCCCTATGGAACTGATTCTTGTCCGGCACGGCGAAACCGCCTGGAACCGGGAAGGCCGGGTCCAGGGCTTGAGCGACATCGACCTGAGCGACGTCGGCGTGCATCAGGCCCGCCGGCTCGCCCTGTCCCTCAGGGATCACCCGATCCACGCGATCTACGCCAGCCCCCTGATCCGGGCCCGGAAGACAGCCGAGATCATCAACCAATACCACGACGCCCCAATCCGCCTGGAACCGGGTCTGATGGAAATGGACCAGGGGGATTTCGAAGGCCTGGCCTATTCGGAACTGATGGCCTGTGAACGGGGCTTCCTCCAGTCATGGATCGCCGATCCGGCGTCCGTGCGGATGCCCCATGGGGAATCCCTGGACGAGCTTCAGGCCCGGGCGTGGCCGGTCATCGACGCCATCCTGCATCAATCCGCCGACGCCCTGGTGGTCGCCCACAGCTTCACGATCGCGTCCATCCTTTGCAGGATCAAGCGGATCAGCCTGTCGGACTTCAGGTCCGTCCACGTGGACCCCGCCTCCCGGACCCTCGTCCGGTTCAGCAACGGATCGGGAGAGATTGTCGTGCTGAACGACCGGACCCACCTGAACGACAGGGAGCCATCCGCCCGCTCCGCATGAGCGCCCCCGCGGACCCGGCAGGGGACAGGCAGGCCGCATGAAACCCGACACGACATCCTGGAACACCCTGATCAGAACGGCCCGGCTGGCCCTGCTCCTGTTGTGCGTCTTTCTCTCGGCCTGTGTCGCCGCAACGGAGCGGGTGCAGGATCCGCCGTCGTCGTCGGTCCGCTGCATTCCCGATTTTCCCGACCGGGACGGCTGGTACGGCGGGGACGGCGCCTACTCTATCCCGCTGGACGACCGGCGCGTCCTGTGGCTCTTCGGTGACACCTTCGTTTCGGATCAGACGGGCCGGCGGGATCGCACAGGGATGAAGGTGGTCCTGGGAACGACGCTGGCCGTCTCCACCTGCTCCGCCGACGGGCAATTCCAAATCCGGTATTGGCTGAAGAAGAAGGACGGGGAATTCGTGTCGTCCTTCGGCGAAAACGAATGGCTGTGGCCGCAGGACCCCTTTATGGTCGATCGCATCCTCCACGTCCCGCTGATTTCCGTCGAGGCGGACCCACGGATGCCGGGGGTCTTCAAATTCCGAATCGCGGGGCACAAGATCGCCCGGATCCGGAACTACGCGGAGGCCGATCCGAACCGGTGGACCGCGGACTACGTAGACCTGACCCCGGGTATTCCGGAGGGGGTTGAGGCGTTTGCGACGACGTCGGTCGTGTTCGGGGATCATGTCTATTTTTATCCGCTGTACCGCGGGGCGGGGGTCCTGGGCAACATCCTCGCCCGCATTCCGGCAAACCGGCTCGACGATCCAGCCCCTGCCATCGAGTACTGGACCCGGGACGGACGGTGGGAAACAGGACTGGATCCCGCGACGGTCAAGGTCGTCCTGGACGCGGCCGTTTCGGAGATGAGCGTGAGGCATCATCCCGATGACGGGAGATGGGTCGCCGTCTATCTCTCCGTTGAAAACAACGGCCGGCGGATGCTCTATCAGACGGCGGACGCGCCCGAAGGGCCCTGGACCGAACCGAAGATCCTGATCGGGTCCATTCCCGAAGTCGACCGGAGCAGCCCCCGATACGACCCGGACAACTTCTGCTACGCCGGCAAGGAGCACCCGGAATTCGGCCGGGAAAAAACGCTTGTGGTCACCTATGTATGCAATTCCTTCGCGAATGCCGAAGAAGACGCAAGCTTTATCCGGCAGAACCTCTTCCTCTACCGCCCCGTCGTCGTGACCCCAAGCCGCTGAACCGTCTACGCAGTCACGAGACGCGAAAAATCGCTTTTGAAAAGCAGGTCTGCCCGTCCATCCCGCCCCGGTGCCTGAATTCGGGGCCGGTCGCGCCGGATGACCGGCGCACCGACGGAGAGGCGCTGCCCCCGAACAGAACGCGGCCGTCGTGGCTCGGCCGGCAAATTCGTTGACAGGGGCAAGCGTTTTCCCTATACTCCCGCTGCCCGATCCCCCGGGCCGAAGCGCGCCGGGGGCGCGGCCGGATTGGACCCGATGGAAGAAACCCTTTCGCACGATATGGACCTGCGATTCGTCACGGCGACAAACTCTGACGGACGACAGGGGAAGGCCGGAAGCGTCTTGGCGCTCCCCCTCGCCCTGTCCTTGGCGATCCACGTAGCGCTGGGCCTGCTGCTCCTCGGAGAGGTTTTCCGAACGCTCCCCCCCCGGCTCCGCGATGCGAGTCTGTCGCCCCTGCAGGTCATCTGGGTTTCCACATCAAAGACGGCGACGCCCGCGCCGCGGCACTCGCCGGAGGTGAAGCGCACACCGGCGGCGGCAGTGACCGGCGAGGCGGCCGCACCCGCCTCTCCGCCCGCGGCACTCGCCGGACGTTCGGCAACCCCGACCCTCTCGAAGGCGCCGGCGCAGAATCTCACGGAGAGCTCAACCGCACAACCGTCGGGCATCCGTCCCGGTCCCGGGACGGGCACGGCCGCCCCACCGGCCTCCCCCCCGTCAATCGGCGTCCGCGTCGCGGCCACCGGGGAGGCCACCGCGCTCACCCTGCCGCGCTACCGGGCAAAGGACGCCCCGATGTATCCGGCCTTGGCCCGCCTGCGGGGTTACGAAGGGCTGGTGCTCCTTGCCGCGGAGGTTTCCGAGCAGGGGCGCGTCCAGACGATCCGGATCAAGAAATCCTCCGGCTACGCCGTTCTGGACCGGTCGGCCGAGGAGGCCGTCAAGTCCTGGCGTTTCGAGCCGGGGAGGCGGATGGGAACGCCCATGGCCATGTGGGTGGATGTCCCGGTGCGGTTCGTCCTCCAGGATGCGCCGGCCTTCTCCGACTCCTAGGCGGCGGGCGGAAGGCCGGAACCCTCACGACGGCGTCCCGGATGGCATACGCAACAAGGAGACCCCTTTATGGATGAACGCAAAAAGCGCCTCATTGAACTGATTCTGGAAAAGTCCTTCCAATACCGAGAGGACCCGCCGTTCACGCTGGCCTCCGGCCGGCAAAGCCATTTTTATTTCAACTGCAAACCCACCACCCTCGACCCGGAGGGGATGAACCTGATCGGGGAGATCCTCTGCGACATGCTGGCCGACGTCCCCGTCACGGCCGCGGGGGGGCTCACCCTCGGCGCCGATCCGCTCGCCAACGCCCTGGCCGTCATCTCCTTCCAGCGGAGAAAGCCCGTCAAGGCCTTCATCGTCCGCAAGGAGGCCAAAGACCACGGGATGAAGAGCAAGATCGAGGGGAACGTTCAGTCCGGCGAACGGGTCGTGATCCTCGACGACGTCATCACCACGGGCGGTTCGACGATCACCGCCATCGAGGCCGCCCGGGAGGCTGGCCTCGTCATCGACCGGGTGATCACACTGGTCGACCGGGAAGAGGGGGGGCGAGAAAACATCCTCTCCCACTGCCCCGTGGTCCAGAGCGTCCTCACCCGGACGGAGGTTATGGACCTTTACCACGACCGGGCGGTCCGTCCGCCGCTTGACAAACCGTCCCCAAAAGGCTAAAGGGCGCCGATTTTATGCATGAGGCGCCGATGAAAAGGTTTGTTCTGCCGATCGCGGTCGGACTGTTCATCCTGTTTGGGCTTGCGACAACGGTTTTCCCCCTGCGCGAAGACGCCGTGGTGGTGGCCCGCTTTTTGTCCCCCGAGCTGCACCGCGGCGCACCGACCGGATGGATCCTGGACAGGAAGGCGGGCACCCCGGTCATCGGTTTCGAACGCGACGGGGACGCCTACGCCCTCCGCCTGTTCAGCGACCGCCACTCGGCCTTCGGGATCAGCCGTCCCGTGCGCGTCAACGTCCGGGAATACCCCTACCTGAACTGGCGCTGGAAAGTGGCCCGCCTGCCGAAGGGCGGCGACATCCGCAAGGCCAGCACCAACGACCAGGCGAGTCAGCTTTACGTCGCCTTCACCCCCGTCGGTCTCCAGGCGCGTCTGAACGCCCCCGTGGTCGGTTATATCTGGGACAACGAAGCCCCCAAGGGCCTGACCGTCCAAAGCCCCTACCACCTCCTGGGCAAGGTCCGCTACATCGTCCTCAGGAACAAGACCGACGAGCTCGGCCGGTGGCACATGGAAAAACGGAACGTTTACGAGGACTACAAGCGGCTGTTCAGGGAAATCAAGGACGGCGAACCCCAGGGGACCACGCAGGGCGTCCAGATCTACATCAATTCCCAGAACACCCGCAGCGAGGCGGAGGCCGCGCTGGGGGAAATCTATTTCTCGAAGCGATGAGCCCGACAACAACCCACCCCCGGGAAAGCCCCCCTTTTTCCACCGGATGTGCTATGGTGCCCTCAGGGATGGGCATGATCCGCCTCATTCCCGGAATGAAACCCAGGATACACCCCCATGTCCCTCACCGACACACCCAAACGGGCCTGGATCGGGTTGATCGCGGCCTTGGCTCTGGCAGGCATCGCCGCGGCGGTCCTCTACACCCAGTTGCCGAAACTGCTGGACCCGGAGCGCTACCGGACCGAAATCCTTGAGGCCGCCCGGAAGCACCTACATCGCGACCTGACGTTCTCCCGGGCCGAATTCTCCTGCCGTCCCAATCCCGCACTCACCGTCCAGGGGCTGAAGCTCACGGACCGGGATGGCGCCTCCCCGTTCCTGTCCGCTGAAAAGGCCTCGCTGCACCCGGCCCTCCTGCCCCTGCTGCGCGGCCGGGTCGTCCTCAAGTCCCTGACGCTCGACCGCCCCTGCCTGTTCGTCGTCCGCGGCCCGGACGGATGCTTCAACATCGCGGACCTCCTGGAAGGTCCCTCGACCGACCCGGTGCGGCAGTGGCGCATCCGTGACGGGCAGGCTGTCTTCCTGGACCGGCAGGCCGGCCAAAACGGTCACGTGACAACCCTGGCGGGCGTGAATCTGCGGATTGACGACTGGCGTCGGGGGGGAAAAACGGTCCTCCGGATGGAAAGTCGCTTGTCCGCCCGTCCCCGGTCCCCGGCATCCCCTGCGTTTGCACACGCGGGCGCAGCCCCCCCGGGAGGGGAGGGGCCGGAACCGCCCCCGGCTACCCTGAACCTGAACGGGACACTGGCCTTGGCCGGCCACGACAAGCCGCTGTCCGCCAGCCGGTTCGACGGCCGCCTGCGACTGGGGGGGCTCTCGCTAGATCAGTTCCGGCCCTACGGGGAGGCCTTCGGCGTTTCGGCGGCGGCGGGTCGCCTGGACCTGTCGTTGACCGGGCAGGGGACGGCCGACCGCTTCGACGTGCGGGCCGAGGCGTCGCTCGCGGCGCTGAACGTCTCCTGGCCGGCGGTCTTTCCGCGGCCCCTGACCCCCGACGCGGTTCGCGTCCGCGGCCGTCTGACCCGTGAACCCGGGCAATGGGTCCTCGACGGCACCCGGGTCGACCTCGATCGCCTTCTGCTGGAAGGTGGCTTCCGCCTGCACGCGCTCGACACCCGCGACCCGATCCTGTCCGCACGCGTATCGATCCCCCGCCTGAGCCTGGCGGAGGCGAAGCCGTACATCCCCTTCGGCCTCCTTCCCCGGGACACGGGAAACTTTTTCCGGAAAACCCTCTGCCAGGCCGTCTTCACCGACGTCACGGGGCGTCTCCAGGGACGCCTCAGCCGGATCCGGCAAATGGACCGGGGCGACAACGCCCGGGCGCTGGCCGTGCGCTCGCGGGTGGACCGGGGAACCCTCTCCTTCGGTTCGGAAATCCCGCTTTTTCAGGACGTCGCCGGGCAGATCCGCCTGGATGGGACGGACATCCTGTTCGAGGAGATGACCGGCCGCATCGGCGCCTCACCGTTCCGCCTGGACGGCCGGATCACGGGCTACCCCCTCGACGCCCCGTCGCGCTACCCGTTTACCGCGACCCTGAATCCCCGGCCCCGGGAGGTCCAGTGGCTGCTGGGGGAGGCAGGCGAGCGTCTCCAGTATTCCGGCGCATCGGTCCTGCATCTGTCGGGCGACGGCACCACCGGCGACTATCGCCTGACCGGGGCGTGGGACGCCACCGCCGCCGCCTATCAACTCCCCGGCATCCTGACCAAGCCCGCGGGGGTTTCCAACCGGATCCACGCGGTCCTGGGGTTTCCGCCCGGGTCCGTCCGGATCCAGGACATGAAATTCGATCTGGCGGCCCTTTCGGCCACGTTAAAGGGCGTCATTCCCCTCGACCGGGGGGGACGCCTCCGCCTGAACATCCGGACCGGGGCGCTTCCCATCGAACAAATGGCGCCGTACGTTCCCCGTCTGAAACCCTACGAGCCGTCCGGCAAGATCCGCCTGAACCTCGGCGCCCGGGGCGGGGCGGGGGCGGAAACCCTCCGCTGGCGAGGGAGGATCTCGGTCGCGGATGCCGCCTTCCGGCCGCCGGCCGGCCTCAAGCCGGTCCGGGACCTGAACGGCGCCCTCGTCCTGACGGGGACCGGCCTGGCCGGAGACGATCTCTCCGCCCGCCTGGGCCGCACCCCGATCTCGGCGTCCCTGCGCCTGGACGACTGGGAAAACCCGACCCTCCGGGTGGGTCTCCGTGCCCCCCGGCTGGATCTGGCCGATGCCGGGCTGACGCACCCCCGGCGGGACGTGTCGCTCCGGGACGTCGACCTGAAGGCCGACTACCGGAACGACGCCTGGCAGATCCGGAACCTGTCCGCCACACTGAACCAAACGACGCTCCGGGCCCAGGGGGTGATCCAGGAGAAACCCGAGCCCCGCGCCGACCTGGTTCTGTCCTTCCCGTTCCTCGATATCGACGGCATGGCGCCTCTGGCGGAGATCGAGGGTGGAGGCTGGACGGAACAGAGCGGTCCCCGCCTCTGGACGGTCGTCCTTAAGGCCGAAAGCGGCCGGAACAAGGCGCTGACCTTCAGCAACCTCTCCGCCCGCATCCGCTATCAGAACGACCGGATCGACATCACCGACGGCGAGGTCGACCTTTTCGGCGGCAAGGCGCAGGGGGAAGGCCGGATCGACCTGAGGCAGGAGGGGCGGCCGGCCTACGACGCCCGCTTCTCCCTGACGGGCGCCGACGCGGAACAGGCGACGACGGCTTTGGAGATGCCGGACGGCTTCGTCACCGGGACGTTTTCCCTGGGGGGGCAGGTCCAGGTCTCCGGGTCCGCACGGGACGACCTGATCCGAACGGCCGCGGGGACGCTGACCTTCAAGGCCAAGGACGGCATGATCCGGAAATTTGCCGTCCTGTCCAAGGTCTTTTCGATCCTGAACGTTTCACAACTGTTCAAGTTCCAACTGCCCGACATGGTGAGCGGCGGCATGCCTTACAGCCGGATCACGGCCCGCCTCTCCCTGGCGGACGGCGTAATCGTGACCGAGGATCTGTTCATCCGGAGCAACGCGATGAACATCTCGGTGGTGGGAAAAACGGATCTCGTCAAGGGGGTGACGGAACAGACCATCGGCGTGCAGCCGCTCCAGACGGTGGACAAGGTCGTGAGCCGCATCCCCGTCGTCGGCTGGATCCTCTCGGACGAGGACGGTCGGGTGCTGACGGTCTATTTCGATGCCCAGGGTCCGCTCGACGATCCCGTCGTCCAGGCCGTCCCCGTCCAGTCCCTGTCCAAAGGCCTTCTGGACGCGTTCCGGAACCTCTTCGAGCTCCCGGCCAGGCTCTTCACCGACACGGGCGAGGTCCTCCTCGGCCGTTAAGCCTCCCGGCGCAGGCGGTTCACGAGCAGGTGCGCGCGCCGCGTCGGTTCCGGCAGACGGTAATTCCGGCAGCAGGCCAGGACCACCGCCGCCGCCGTCTCCACGGCGACCCGATGGCCCGGCGAAACGAAGAGCGGGTTCGTCCGCCGCTTCGTCCTCAAAACGGTCCCGACGACGCGCCCGTCCATCCTCAGATCGGATCGGCTTCCCGGTGCCTCCCCCACCGGATCGAACGTCCCGCACAGGCGGGTTTTGGCGCAGCCGATCGTCGGGCGGTCGAGCCACAAACCCAGGTGGGACGCCAGGCCGATGCCCCGGGGATGGGCAATGCCCTGTCCGTCGAAGAGGATCAGGTCCGGCGGCTCGGCGAGCCGGCCCAGGGCCGACAGCATGACCGGCCCCTCCCGGAAGCTGAGGAGCCCGGGGATGTAGGGGAACGTGACCCGCCCCACCCCATGGGCCTCCTCTTTCACGACCAGTTCCGGGTAGGTCAGGACCACGACGGCGGCGAAGAAACGGTCGCTTCCGCGGTCATAGGAGACGTCAGCGCCGGCCACGGTCCGGACGACGCCGGGCAGGGCGTCCGCCAGGACCAGCCGCCGCCGCAGGGCCTGCTGGATGCCGACGGCCTCCCGGGGATCGCAATCCCAGCGATGCCGTGTTTCGATCATGCCGATCCCCCCTGATCCGCCGCGCAGCCCGAACCCCGCTTCCGTCCGGCGCGCACGGGCGGTTTGATGGACTGACATCGGGCCCGGCTCCCGCCCGGCCGATTTTCCATTTCCCCTCTATCACGAAGCAGAAGGCGGTCCAACGGAATTTTGCCTTCATCCGCGGGGACCCTCGCCGGGCAGATCCCCCTTGACATTTTCACGCCTTAATACTATCCGAAATCAAAATCACATCGAACGGACACCCACAAACGACCGAGCACGCCGGGAAACCCCGGCGGACGCGGATCGGCGTTATCGAATCGGGAGGCGTGTTTTCAAGCCCGGCGGACGGAAAGGCGGAATGCACACGACGGCGAGCTCGACCCCCAGTCCGGAGAATACGCTCGGCAACCTGAACAGCCTGATGCGCTCGCTGCTCGCGTCCATCCCGCACGCGGTCATCGGCCTGAAGGACCGGCGCATCGTTTTCGCCAATTCCGCCGTCAAGACGGTCTTCGGCTGGCGGCCGGAAGAACTCATCGGCCAGACGACCCGCATCCTGTATCGCTCCGACCGCGACTATGAAGAGGTCGCGCGCCGCTTTTACCCCATCCTGGCCAACCGGAAAACCTACCAGGCGGAGTTTCCCTGCCGCCGCAAGGATCAGCGCGACATCACCTGCATGCTCAGCGCCGCCCGCGTCGGCAGCCGGCTCCGGGAGCGGATGATCATCGTGACCTACGAGGACATCACGCGCCGCCAGGAGGACCGCGAGGCCCTGCGGGAGAGCGAACAGTTCCTCAAGATGATCCTCTCGGGATCGCCGATCGCCACCTTCGTCATCGGGCGCGACCACCGGATCATGTTCTGGAACCGGGCCCTGGAGGAACTGACGAAGATTCCCGCCCGGAAGGTCGTCGGCACCCGGCAGCAGTGGCGTGCCTTCTACCGGAGCCGTCGGCCCTGCATGGCCGACCTGATCGTCGATCAGGCCCACGAAACCATCGCCCAGTGGTACGCCGGGACGTTCAGCAAGTCGAACCTCATCGAGGACGCCTACGAGGCGACCGACCATTTCCCGGCGCTCGGGGAGGGCGGGAAGTGGCTGCGCTTCACCGCGGCGGCGATCCGCAATTCCGAGGGACAGCTCGTCGGGGCCATCGAAACCCTGGAGGACATCACCCAGCGCCAGCAGGCCGAAGAGGCCCTGCGGAAGGCGCATGAGCACCTGGAACTGCGCGTCCAGGAGCGCACCGCCGCCCTGGCCCGGGTCAGCGACGCCCTGCAGGCGGAGCTGGCGGAGCGCCGGCGCGCCGAGGAGGCACTGAAGCAGACGACCGACCAGTTGTCCCTGATCCTCGAATCGCTCCCGATCGTGTCCTTTACCTGCCGGCCCCGGGGGCGGTACCCGTTCACGTTCATCAGCAGCACGATCGAGGAGCTGACCGGCTATGCGCCCCGGCAATTCCTGGAAAAGGCCGGCTTCTGGCAGGACCGCCTCCACCCGGACGACCGGTCCCGCGTGCTGGCCGAACTGAAGGCCGGCATGAAAAGCGGGACCCTGCACACCCGCTACCGCTTCCAGATCGCGGATGACGGCTATCGCTGGTTCTCCGACAACCGGCGCCTGATCACGCTTCCCGACGGCGCCTCCCAGCACATCGTCGGCGCCTGGCAGGACATCACCGAGGAAACCCGCATGCGCCAGGAGGCGGAGCTGCGCATGCAGCAGATGATCCAGACCCACAAGCTGACGGCCCTGGGCGAGGTGGTCACCGGCGTAGCGCACGAGATCAACAATCCGGTCAGCTTCATCGCCTACAACGCCCCGCTCCTCGAAGAGATCTGGTCGGTCCTGGAGCCGCTCCTGGCGGACCTGGGGCCCGAGCGGCGCGGCGGGCAAGTGGGAACTCTCTCCTTCGAGGAGGTTTCCCGCAACATGCGGGAGATCATCGCGGCCCTCAAGATCTCCTCCAACCGCATCAGCCGCGTGATCGCGAGCCTGAAGGATTTCGCCCGCGCGGACGAGCCGGCCAAGACAAAGCCGGTCCAGATCAGCGAGGTCATCCAAGGCGCGCTCACGATCGTGGGCGGCCAGGTGCGCAAGACCGTCTCCCGGATCGAACTGGACGTCGAGGACAATCTGCCGTTGCTCAGGGGACACTTCCAGAAGATCGAACAGGTCATCACGAACCTGCTCATCAACGCCCACCAGGCCATGCCGACCGGCCACAAGGGCACGGTCCGGATCACCGCCCGCCACGTGAGATCCCTGTCCGCCCTGGCGATCGAGATCGAGGACAACGGACGGGGCATGGAGCGGGAGGTCCTGAGCCATCTCTTCGACCCGTTCTTCACCACCCGGCGGGACTGGGGGGGGACGGGCCTGGGCCTCTCCATCTCCTACGGGCTGATCCGGGAGCACAACGGTCTGATCGGCGTCCTTTCCCGCCCGGGAATGGGGAGCCGCTTTCTCATCCTCCTGCCGCTGAACGGGCAGAGCAAGATTGAACTGCGTCCGGCCATGCTCTGCGTGGACCACGACCGGGGCTTCGTCAGCCGGTTGAAGGCGAATTTCGTGGACGCCGTCGAGTATCCCTTGACAAGCGATTACCGTCCGGGGGATATTGTCGCCCACTTGCTGGAGCATCCGGAGATCGATCTGGTGCTGGCCGAAATCGACCTGCCCGGCGAGGGAGGCTGGGCCGTACTGGATCAGATCAAGCGTCGCTTTCCCCTGCTGCCCGTCATCCTCTGCTCCCGGCGGCCGGCGGCCGGCGGGCGAACTCCGGAAGACGGCCCGCGGGCCGACTTCATTCTGAAGAAACCGTTTCGCATCGAACAGCTCCAGAAAATGATCCGCGAAACGGGGAGGCAGCGTCTATGAGAATTCTGGTCGTCGACGACGAAACCCTCGCCCTGACGTCCGTCCAGCGGCTGCTTCGCTGGCGGGGCTACCCGGATGTGGAGATCTGCGACAGCGGACGCGAGGCGATCCGGAAAATCCGGGAAGAGGCGTTCGACATCGTCATTCTCGACCTCCTGATGCCCGAGGTGGACGGCATGCAGGTCCTGGAGGCGACCAAGCCCTATCGCCCCGAGACGGAGTTCATCATCCTGACCGCGGTGGACGACATCCCCACGACGGTGCGGGCCATTCGCCTGGGCGCCTACGATTACCTGGTCAAACCGACGGAAAACGAACTCCTGCTCCTGTCGGTGGAACGGGCCTACGAGCACAAGGGGCTGGTGGCCGGCCTGTCGGCCTCGGTCCGGAAGGCGCCGGCGGAGATGCCGGCGGCCTTCGCCGATACGATCACCCGCCATCCGAAGATGATGTCCCTGATCTCCTACGCCCAGGTCATGGCGCGGGGCGGGAACCCCATCCTGATCACCGGGGAATCGGGAACGGGCAAGGAGCTGATGGCCCGCGGGATCCACCGGGCCGGGCCCCGGCCGGAAGGACCGTTCGTCGCCGTCAACGTCTCCGCGATCCCCGCCCCCATGTTCGAGAGCCAGTTCTTCGGCCACACCCGCGGGGCCTTCACCGGCGCGGAAACGAACCACACGGGGTATTTCTCCCAGGCCGACGGGGGGGTGCTGTTCCTGGATGAAATCGGCAACCTCCCCTTCGATCTTCAGGCCAAGCTCCTGCGCGTCCTCGAGGAGAAATCCTTCGTGCCCCTGGGGGGAACCCGTCCGGTGCGGGTGGAGGTCCGGATCGTCTCCGCGACCAATACCGATCTCGACCAGGCCTGCCGGGAGGGGCGCTTCCGCCTGGACCTGCTCTACCGCCTCAAGCCGGTCCAGATCCACCTGCCCCCACTGCGGGAGCGCACCGACGACATTCCGCTCCTGGCCTCCCATTTTCTGGCCCAGGCCGCCGAGCACCACGGCCGGGACGTCCGGAGCTTCAGCCCCGAGGCGATGGACCTGCTGATGCGACGGGACTATCCGGGCAACATCCGGGAGCTGGCCCAGGTCGTCGAAAACGCCGTGCTCCTGGCCGAGTCGAGCGTTATCCTGCCCCACCACCTGGGCGCGACGAGCCCCCAGCCGTCCCTGTTCGCCCGCCGCCTGAACACGCTCAAGGACAACACCGACACCCACATCGCCTACGTCCTCGCCCATACCCGGGGGAACCGCCGCCAGGCCGCCGAGATCTTGGGGATCACGGTCCGTCAGCTCCAGCGCCAACTGGCCCGGATGAAGCGGGATCCCCGCTGGGAAGGGCAGATCCGATAGGCGGAAACGCAAATAAACCTTGACATTCCCCTTGGAGAAGCCTATAAAGACAAAGTTTTTAGAGCCGGTTTTGGTCCACGATGTTCCCCAGAGCCTGTCAAAGAGGCCGCTGGGGATTTTTTTTGGTCCCTTCCGGGAAGATCCCGATGCTTAAAGGGAAAACGGCAACAGGCGGACCCGGAGTCCGGAGGGTTGCCAAAAGAAGAAAGAAGATGAAGGTGATTTTTTAATGGCGTTTCAATCGTTCCATTTCCACCCACAGATCGCGGACGGAATCGCGGCGGCCGGCTATACAACGCCCACGCCCATTCAACGGGAATGCATTCCGTCCATCCTCGCCGACCATGATGTCATGGGACTGGCGCAGACCGGCACCGGGAAAACGGCCGCCTTCGCGCTGCCGATCCTGCAGCGCCTGATAACGGGCCCGCGCAAACACGTCCGGGCGCTCATCGTCGCGCCCACCCGGGAGCTGGCGGAGCAGACCCATGAAGCCCTGCTTCAATTGGGACGGAAGACGAAGCTCAGAAGCATGACCGTTTACGGCGGCGTGAACAAAAACCCCCAAATATCAAGACTGCGCGAGGGCGTCGAGATCGTCGTCGCCTGCCCGGGACGTCTGATCGACCTGATGGATCAGGGCGTCCTGGATGTTTCCCGCGTGGAGGTGCTCGTCCTGGACGAGGCCGACCGCATGTTTGACATGGGATTTCTGCCGGATATCCGCAAGATCGTCCGGAGGCTGCCCGCCAAGCGCCAGACGCTTCTGTTTTCCGCCACGATGCCCGACGACATCCGTCGCCTGGCCCAGGAAGTCCTGCACCAGCCCGTCACGATCCGCGTGGATGATACCGTCCCCTTGTCCACGGTTTCCCACGCCCTCTATCCCGTCGAGGCGCATCTGAAGACCCCGCTCCTGATGAAGCTGCTCAAAAGCACGGATACGGAGTCCGTCCTCGTGTTCACGCGCACGAAGCACCGCGCGACGCGCCTTGCCCGACAAATGACCCAGGCCGGATTTGCGGCCGCCTCGTTGCAGGGGGATCTTCCGCAGAACAAGCGGCAGGCGGCGCTCAGTGGTTTCCGCAGCGGCGCCTGTCAGATCCTGGTGGCCACCGACATCGCCGCCCGGGGCATCGATGTCTCCCGGATCTCCCACGTGATCAATTACGATATGCCCGACACCGTGGAGGCCTACACGCACCGCATCGGCCGGACCGGCCGGGCCGCAAAGACGGGGGACGCCTTCACGTTCGTCACCCGCGAAGAAAGGGCCCTGGTGTGGCCCATCGAAAAGGTATTGGGGGAACCCCTGGAGAAACGGACGCTGCGGGACTTCGATTACAGCCTCCCGGCCCCGGCGGTCCGCGGCGGGGATGACCGTCCCCGGAGTACGGCGGGCAGACCCGGATCCGCGGCGCCGCGGAAGTCATCCGCCTCGTCGCGCACGCTGTCCGGCTTTCCCGGACTGCACGCCGGCCTCGGACGCAGGCCAGGGAAAAAGACCGCCAGCCGCTGATTCGACGGCGCACCCGCGGGGAAAGACGACCGGGGCCGGACTCTGAACCCCTCCCCGGCCGGACCGATCGGTCCGTCATTTTCCCCCGCGGGGGGCCGCGTCGCCGCCCCCTCCCGCGAGCGCCGCAATGGTCTCCCGCGCGTCCCCGGTCATGAACGCCCACAGGCCGAGGTCCTTGAGGGTCTCGACCGTCGGGATGCCGTCGGTGCTCCAGCCGCGCGTCCGGTAATAGACCCCGATCAATTCCCTCAGCTGTTCCTTCCGTGTCTGCATGAGGAGCGACCGCTTGTCGGCCGTGGACATCTCCCGGATCCGCTCCGGCGACTGCCCCGGCAGGCGGGCGAGCTCCGCGTCGTGGAAGTCCCCTTCGGCCTCGTAGAGGGCGTCGTCGGTCGGGCCGATGGCCCGGTCGGGGATCCAGTCCCGCGACCCCGTCCCCGCGCCGTACGCCATCACGTTCATCACCCGCTGCAGATTGATGTCCCGGTCGGTGCGCGCGAAGATCTCCTCCCACGTCAGGTCCGTCCCCAGCATCCCGTTGTAGAAGTCCGCGTAGAGGGCCTGAGAGGCGGGGTTGATGAACTTGTCCCCGTCCGTCACCTTTTCCGAGTCGGGGTTGAAGACGTCGACCCAGGGGAGCTTGCACAGCCCGAGGTTGTCGTTGCCGAGGCGGACGCGCGGGTAGGTGATGAGCGCGCGGGCCTTATCCTGGAGCGTCGGGAAGGCGCCCAGGAGGTCCACCTTGATGAGCCAGGCGGCGGCGTGATGCGCCCCGATGTCGCTCGCGGCCGCGTAGGAGCCCTGCATCGACAGCGAGCGGTGGGTCCGGTAGAAGGAAAAGGGGAGCCCCTTCGTCTGCATGGCGAAGCGCGCCAGGTCCGGACGGGGATCGGCCTTTCCCGTTTTCTGCATGAATTTTTCGGCCACCCAGTCCACGAGCGCCTGCATTCCCCGGCCCGCCACCCGCGCGAGGTCCGTCTCCCCGTAGGCGATCCGGCGCAGGAATTCCAGGACGGCCGGCTCGTTCTCCCAGGTCAGTTCGAGGCCGTCGGCGTCGTCCGCGCCCAGGTAGCCCCGCTGGAAGCACTCCATCAGAAAGGCGATGAGCACCGCGGCCGTGATCGTGTCGATCCCGTAGTTGTCGCAGTGCCAGTTGGCCTCCATGATGAACTCGGCGTTCCACATGCCGAGGTTGGAACCGAAGCCCGCGGCGGTTTCGTACTCGGGGCCGTCCACCCACACGGTGCGGCCCTTGTGGTCCCCGTACGTCAGGGTCACCCTGCCGCCCTTGGTGCAGCGGAGGTTGCAGCCCGGGAAGCACCCGTCCATGCCCCGGTGGTCGAAGAGGTGCTCCGCGTAGAACTTCCCCGTGATCCGGTCCGCCCGGGGATCGGAGCCCAGCTGGTAGTTGTTCACGGGCAGGGACTGGTATTCCGGCTTGCTCATGAAGGCGATGAGGCCCGCGCTTCCCTTGCGGTACATCTTGAGCGACTGCGGATCGACGTCGCGGACGACCTGCCCCAGCGTCGCCCCGGCCCGCCTCACCTTCTCCCAGTCGGCGGCGCCGTAGGGATTGGCGCCCCGGGGGAACTCGGCCAGGACCACCACGGCCCGGATGTTCTTGTCCATCATCACGGTCCCGAGCCCCGTCCGGCCCGCCTGCTTTGTCCGGAAGAGGCCCTTGGCCCCGTCCACGGGCTTGGCCGCGTCGAAATAGTGGCTGTTGATACAGCCGAAGCGGCTGTGGGCGGCGCCGACGCCCGTCGTCAGAAACGCGATGTTCCTGCGCTCGTGCCCCACCCGGACGAAGCGATCGACGATCATCCGTTCCGCGTCGAAGACCTCGTCCACCGCCGGCGTCTCGATCAGGCTGATCTCCCGGTTGAATCCGTCGATGACGATCATGACGCCGGCGGTGGCCTTCCCGACGATTTCGAGGGCGTCGAACCCGGCGTACTTGAGGTACGCGCCGAAATAGCCGCCGAAGTTCGAGACACCGGGGATGCCCGTCAGCGGGGAGAGCGAGATGGCCATGCACTTGCTCGTTCCCGGGAACTGCGGGATGCCGCCCAGCGGTCCGGGGGCGAAGATCAGGGGATTCTCGGGGGCGTCGGGGGTCGTCCGGGGGGTGAGGCGGCGGTGCAGGAGGTAGAGGCCGAGGCCGCGCCCGCCGATAAAATAATCCCGGATCTCGGGGGCCAGCTCCGGCGTCTCGACGCTGCGGCGATCGAGATCGATCGTCAGGAGCTTTCCGGCGTAGCCGTGCGCCAGTGCGGATCGGGTGTAGTTCATCTCCACGGTTCCTTCCGGCGGTCGTTGTCGCGCGGGGCGGCCGCCATTGATACTCCGGCGGCCTTCACCGCCGGGACCGGGAACCATAGGATAAAAGAAGCGCGCTTGTCAATATCTTAGTCTTGCAATTCCAGCTATTTCACGGTGTACCCGCGACCGTCCAGACAGGCGCTCATCGCCCGCGAGTAGTCCGCGCGTCTCTCGTCGTTCGCCGCTTCATCGGCCTCACCGGCCGGTTGCCGCGGGTCGTAGCCCGTCTGTTCCACCGCCCAGCCGTGGCACGCCTCTCGGTCTTCCGCCTGTTGCGCCTCGCTCTGGCCGAGGCGGGGATAGATGAACAGCCGGTCGGACGGCGTCGTCCGGCTCACCTCCCCCTTCGGGGGCTCGACAACGACATAGCCGTCCCCCCGATGCGCGTAATAGACCTCGTTGGCATAGTAGTAAGGCGCGCCGCCCACCCAGACCGTCACGTAGGACGACGGCAGGAAGGGCACCACAAGCCCGATCGGCGGCACGGTCACGAAGAAGCGCAGCCCCTGTGGAAGGTACCAGACGCCTCCGGAAAAGAAGAACCGCGTCCCACGGTGCAACACGCTCCGATGGTCGCGCGGCAGCGTCGTCCTGAACTGGCCGCGGAGCGGATAGAGGCGGTTATGGTCGTAGCGTGAATCGCGGTATTCGCGGTACCGTGGAACCGTGACGGACGGTCTCGGCGGCGGCGTTCCGATCCTGGGCGGCGGCGTTGCCACCCTGGGCGCCGGCCCGGGGGTGCGGATACCGGGCCTGGCGGGCGGCGCCGCTCCGTCCCTGAAGCGGGGCAAGGGGCGCGGGGACGGGGAGGTCATGCGCGTCTCCCGGTTCCGGGAATCGAACGGGCCCTGCTGGCGCAGATTCAACGGTGACGTTCGCATTTCCCCGCCGTGGCCTCCCCGCGGACGGTCCCCGAACGGGCCCGCCTGCGCCGACGGCACGGCGGCGAAGAGAACGGTCCCCGCACACAGGAACAGTATCAGGCCAAGGACCTGAAACGGATTCTTGGAGTCAAACGGTTTCATCGTGATTTCCTCCCGTATCGTTTGAAAATCCCTGCTTTCTGTCCATCATGAGGCAAAGGGCGTGCCGTCCCCGCAGGCTGTTCTTGTAACACATCGATATCAAATTGTAATTATATCATTGCATGCATTCCGGCAGGGCCGCGGAAAAAGGGCAATCTGGTCTAGAAGTATCCACATCGCCCCCGGCAACCGCCAACAAAATATCCGGCTGGGGTTGGACTCCGCGTTTTCTTTTTCTTTCAGGTGCTCGAGCTCAAGGACCCCGAGTTCAAAAGGCATTACGACGACGAATGGCAAGAGTTGAAACGGGCCGTCAAGATCGCGGCCCTGTGCGCTGCATCATTTGGATCAAGGAGGTCCTGACGGCATCGAAGGGTACCCTTCTTGAAAGGAGGCAGCAATATCGAAGGGACCGTCGTGGTCGATTCAAAATACGGCGGGTCCTGTTGGTCAGGGATTTTCCCTCGGGTAAAACCCGTAGAGCCAAAACCCCCTTGACTTGCCGGGACGCTTTTCCTATCCTTTAGCGCAGTGCCCGAACACCGCACCATTTTTCCCCGGCGGGAGGGCCCGGGGTGAGGGGAAGGGTGTACCGATGTACAGCGCCGCACTCATCAACGATCCTTTCGGAGATCCCGGGGTTTACGTGGAGTGCAAGTACCGCCGTGCGTCCCTCCTGTTCGATCTCGGCGACCTGCACCGCCTGCCGCCGCGCAAGCTCCTGAAGATCGACTACATCTTCGTGTCGCACACCCACATGGACCACTTCATCGGGTTCGACCACCTGCTCCGGCTGTGTCTGGGACGCGACAAGCACCTGCACCTCTTCGGGCCGTCGGGGTTTCTCGACCGCCTCGAGCACAAGCTGGCGGCCTACACCTGGAACCTCGTCGAAAATTACACGAACGATTTTGCCATCATCGCGACGGAGATCCATCCGCGGGGCCGGACCGTCCGGCGCTACGACTGCCGAACGGCCTTCCGCCCCGAGCCACTGGAGGCGGGCCCTGCCGTTGACGGCGTGCTGGTCGAGACGCGCTTCTTCACCGTGAGCGGCGTCTTCCTCGACCATCGCATCCCCTGCCTGGCCTTCCGCTTTGAGGAGCGGCGGCGCTTCAACATCCTGAAGACGGTCCTGGCGGAGATGGGCCTGCCCACGGGCGCCTGGCTGATGACCCTGAAGGAGCACCTCGTCAGCGGCGACCCGGACGAGACGCCCGTCCGGATCCGCTCCCGGGATCCCCAGGGGCGGATCGAGGAGACGTGTCGGCCCTTGGGCGAGCTCAAGGCGGCCGTCAAGGTGAGCCCGGGCTTCAAGATCGGCTACGTCACGGATGCGGCCTACAGTCCGGAAAACCGGGCCGCCATCCTGGGGGTGGCCGACCAGGCGGACCTGCTCTTCATCGAGACGACGTTTCTCGACGAGGATGCGGAAACGGCGGCCCGCAAGTATCATCTGACCGCACGGCAGGCGGGAACGCTGGCAAGGGAAGCGCGGGCGAAACGGCTGCTTCCCTTCCACTTTTCCCCGAAGTACAAGCGCACGCCGGACGCCCTCGCCTCGGAGGCCCGGGCGGCCTTCCGGGGGTGAGCCGCCCGGTGGACGCCGGCCGTTCGCCCCGGCCGCGTGCGGCGGCAACCGCGGTCCGGGAGAAAACCGCGGGGACGGGCCGTTTTTCACGGGGCGCTGGCCGCCCGCGCGGCCGGGGCCGATCCGGAGACGACGCCGATGCTCTATGGCGTGCTGGCCGACATCGTGGTGTTCGCCCACGCCGCCTTTGTTCTGTTCGTGGTGTGCGGCGGCCTGCTCGTCCTTCGCTGGCGGTGGGCGGCCTGGCTCCACCTGCCGGCGGCGGCGTGGGGCGCGCTCGTGGAGGCCGCCGGCTGGATCTGCCCGCTCACGCCCCTGGAGAACCGGCTGCGCCTCCTCGCCGGCCGGGAAACGTATGCGACGGACTTCATCGACCATTACCTGATGCCGGTCCTGTACCCGGCGGCGCTCACGCGGGAATGGCAGATGGGCCTGGGGCTTGCCGTGCTGGTCGTCAACGGCGCGGTCTACGCGTGGGTGTGGCGCCGCTCGCGGCGCGCCCCAGCCGGCCCTTGAGGGCGGGCAGCATTGCACGGATGAATTCGGGGCGGTTTCCGGCGGGGATTGAGGGATCCCGCCGACCCCTGAGGATGGGCGGAAATCTGCGTGCATGAATGGGGACGGTTTCCGGCGAGGCTTGAGACGACCCGCTGACCGCCGGGGGCGGGCGTCATTTTGCATGCAGGAAACAGGGCGGAACAACCGTTCCGCCGGGAGGGCGAGATGAAACGAACCAGGGCGATCCTCGCGCTTTTGCTCCTGCTGACGGCACCCTCCGCTCTGGCCGACGACGCCGAGCGGGCGGCGCGGGAGGCGATGGTCCGGACACAGATCGCGGACCGCGGCATCCGGGATCCGGTCACGCTCGCCGCGATGCGCGCCGTGCCCCGCCACCGCTTCGTCCCGCAGGATCTGACCGCGAGCGCGTACGCGGACCAGCCCCTGCCCATCGGCTACGGCCAGACCATCTCCCAGCCCTATATCGTCGCCGTCATGACGGAGACGCTCCGGCTGAAACCCGGCCACAAGGTCCTCGAGATCGGCGCCGGATCGGGCTACCAGGCGGCCGTGCTTGCCCGCATCGTCCGGGAGGTCTTCACGATCGAGATCGTCCCCGAGCTGGGGAACGCCGCCCGCGAACGCCTGAAAACACTGGGATACCGCAACGTCCGGGTGCGCGTGGCCGACGGCTACGACGGCTGGCCGGAGGAGGCCCCCTTCGATGCGATCGTCGTGACCGCCGCCGCGGACCACATCCCGCCGCCGCTCATCCGGCAGCTCAGGAACGGCGGCCGGATGGTGATCCCCGTCGGCTCCCCGTTTTTCGTCCAGACGCTCATGCTCGTGGAGAAGGACCGGGGAAAGGTCCGGACGACGAGCCTGATGCCCGTGCGCTTCGTCCCCTTCAGAAGGAGCCGCTAAGCGCGGGACGATCGCCTTGGGCGCCGCCACCGCCCCGTCGGTTCGTGGCGCATGGATCGTCCCCGCGGCGCCGGGGTTGCGGGGCGGCGCAACCGTTTTAGCATGCAAGGGGGATTTCGATGCGCAGGCGCGTGTATCCGGCCATCGGCCTGCTGTCGGCCGCGACGATCGCCTTTCAGCTCTCGCTGATGCAGATCCTGGCGATCACCCAGTGGCACCACTTCGCCTATATGGTGATTTCCGTCGCCCTGCTGGGGTTCGGCGCGGCGGGAACCGTGCTCGCCCTCTTCCGGAACGTCCTGACAGCGCGGGAGGACCGCGGCGTTCCCCTCCTGATGCTCCTCGCCGGGGCGGCCATGGCCATTGCGGTCGGGCTCGCCCAGCATCCCGCCGTCCGCTTCGACGCCTACCTGCTGTTCACCGGCGCCCGGCCGGCCCTGCGGCTGCTGCTGACCTATGCCGTCTTCTTCGTCCCGTTCTTCCTGGCGGGCCTTGCGATCGGCTGGACCTTCAGCCGGCACGGCCGGGACATCGGCGTGCTCTATTTCTGGAATCTGGCGGGCTCCGGCGCGGGGGGCTTCGTTGCCCTCGGTCTGATGTGGGTGCTTCCGCCCGCCGAGCTGCCGACGGTGCTCGCGGGGCTTTCCGTTCTGGCGGGCCTGCTGGCCCTGCCGCGGAAACCGGGGATCGTGCTGATCGTCACCGCCCTCCTCTCCCTGCTGTGCGTGGCGGCGGCGATCCGCTGCCCGCCCGCGCTCGTTTCCTCCGAGTTCAAGAGCCTGAGCCGGGCCCTGCGGCTTCCCGGGACGGCGATCGCCCGGACGGCGGCCAGCCCCTACGGCCTCGTGCAGGTCGTCTCCTCCCCCGCCCTCCGCCACGCGCCGGGGCTCAGCCTGACCTACCCGGGCGCCGTCCCCGTGCACCGGGGCGTCTTCAGCAACGGGGACTGGGTCGGCGCCCTGCCCGCCGCGGCCGGGAGCGGCGGCCCCCCGGTCGAAGATTACGCCACCGCGGCCCTGCCCTACACGGCGGGTCCGCGGCGCACGGCGCTCCTGCTCGACCTGGCCGCCGGCGCGCCCGTCCGGCAGGCGGTCGAACACGGGGTGAAACGGGTTACGGCGGTCGCGCCGAACCCATGCTTGCCGGATCTGCTCGAGGCGGAACTCGCCGCAGCCGGGACACCCCTTCCGGGGCCTCCCGCCCTCACTCTCATCCGGTCCGCCCCCCGGACCTGGCTCCTCCGGGACCGGGCGACCTATGACCTGATCGTCCTGCCGACGATCGACACCTTCGGCGGCACGGCGGGCCTCGACGCGATCCGCGAACAGTTCCTCTTCACGACGGAGGCCTTCGGCGACGCCTGGCGGCGGCTCTCCCCTCAGGGCGCGCTCGCCGTCACCTGCTGGATGGACTACCCTCCCCGCCACGCCCTGAAGATGGCGGCCACGCTGGTCGAGATGCTCGCGCGGGAGGCCGCCGGCGCTCCGCGCACCCGCGTCGCCGCGGTGCGGAGCTGGGGAACGATCACGTTTCTGGTCAAGAAGACGCCCTACACCGACGCGGAGCTCCAGGCGATTCGCGACTTCTGCCGGCGCATGAATTTCGACCCGGCGCTGCTGCCCGACCTTCGCGCCTCCGAACGCGCCGCCTTCAATACCCTCGGGGACGACCGCTTTTTCGCCGAGCTCGACGGGCTGTTCTCGCCCCGGCGCACCGACCTCTACGACGCTTACGCCTTCCGTATCGCCCCCGCCACGGACGACCGCCCCTACTTCGCCCAGTTCCTGCGTTGGCGGAGCCTCTCCAACCTCGCCGCGGCGTTCGGGGGCCGGACCGTGCCCTTTTTCGAAATCGGCTATCTCGTCGTTTTTCTCACGTTCCTCCAGACGGCGGCCGCCGGGGTTCCGCTCGTCCTCCTCCCACTCGCCGGCCGCAGTTGCCCCCGGCGCGGGAAGATCTGGATCATCCTGTATTTTGGCGGTCTCGGGCTGGGCTACCTCTTCGTCGAGATGGCCCTGATCCCGCGTTTCGGCCTCTACTTCGGCCATCCGATCCCGGCCGCCGCCGCCGTGGTCGGCACCCTGCTCTTCACCTCCGGTCTGGGGAGCTTCGCCTCGGAACGGATCGCGGCCCTCCGGGGCGTGCGGGCCACCGTCCCGGCGGCCATCGGGCTGCTCGCGGCGCTGGGCGGCATCGGGCTGACGCCGCTCCTGATCGAGACCATCGCCTGGCCGACGGCGGCGAAGGTCCTGGTCTCCCTGGTGGTTCTGGCCCCGCTCGCCTTCCTGATGGGCATCCCCTTTCCCGCAGGCATCCGCGCGCTGGCGGAACGAAACGAACCCGCCATCCCGTGGGCGTGGGGGATCAACGGCTGCCTGTCCGTCATCGCCACCTCCCTGGCGACGATCATCGCGGTCGAGGCGGGCTTCACGGCCCTGATGGGGGCCGCGGCCCTCGCCTATCTGATGCCGCTGGCGGCGGGTCTCCGTGCGTGCGTCGCCCCGACGGGGGGCACGTCCGGAAAAGACACTCCTTAAAAAGATGCTTGACACGGCCACCGAAACCGGATATTATCCTAGCTAAGAAAATTTCTTATTGAGAAAATAACCATGGCCCTCCCCCAACCCGCCGAACCCATGAACCGCTTCCAGGCCGTCTGCCGCCAGGCGGGTCTCAAGCTGACGTATCAGCGCTTGGAGATCTATCGTGAACTGACCGCCTCCACGGATCATCCCTCCGCGGAGACGCTCTATCAGCGGCTGATCCGCAACATCCCCACGCTATCCCTGGACACCGTCTACCGGACGCTCGCGACCTTTGCCCAACTGGGACTCGTCCACCGGGTCGAAACGGGGGAGAGCCAGGCGCGTTTCGAAGCGGTCTCGGTGCGCCATCATCACCTGATCTGCCAGAACTGTTTCGAGATCATCGATTTCCAGTGGCCCTCGATGGATGCAGCGCCCCTCCCGGAGGCGCTTCGGTCCTGGGGCCGGATCGAGAACCGGCACGTCGTCGCCTACGGCGTCTGCCGGAAATGTTCGAAATAGGTCTCGCCCGCGGGTCGTCCGCGGGCGTTCACTGCGGAAAATCCGGTAACCCGGAATGGAATAAGGCAACCGACCCCCCCACCCTCATACGGAAAGGAGATGATTGATGAAAAAGTCGAAGAAACTGACCACCCGGGCCGGCGCCCCGGTCGTCGACAACCAGAACGTTCTAACCGCCGGGCCGCGCGGCCCCCAGCTCCTCCAGGATGTCTGGTTTTTGGAGAAGCTCGCCCATTTCGATCGGGAGGTGATTCCGGAGCGCCGGATGCACGCCAAGGGGTCGGGGGCCTACGGCACCTTTACCATCACCCGCGACATCACGAAGTACACCAAGGCCAATATCTTTTCCAAGATCGGCAAGAAGACCGAATGCTTCGTCCGCTTCTCCACCGTAGCGGGCGAGCGCGGCGCGGCGGACGCCGAACGGGACATCCGGGGCTTCGCGATGAAATTCTACACCGAGGAGGGCAACTGGGACCTCGTGGGCAACAACACGCCGGTCTTCTTCCTCCGCGATCCCCTGAAATTCCCGGACCTCAACCACGCGGTCAAACGGGATCCCCGGACGAACCTGCGCAGCGCGCTCAACAACTGGGACTTCTGGTCATCGCTGCCCGAGGCGCTCCACCAAGTGACGGTCGTCATGAGCGATCGTGGCATCCCCGCCACCTATCGCCACATGCACGGCTTCGGCAGCCACACCTTCAGCTTCTACAATGCCAAAAATCAGCGGTTCTGGGTCAAATTCCACCTCCGGACCCAGCAGGGAATCAAGAACCTGACCGACGCCGAGGCGGAGGCCGTCGTCGGCAAGTGCCGGGAAAGCCACCAGCGCGACCTCTACACCAGCATCGAGAACAAGGACTTTCCCCGCTGGACCTTCTGCGTCCAGATCATGCCGGAGGGCGACGCCGACAAGATGCCCTACAACCCCTTCGACCTGACCAAGGTCTGGTATCACAAGGATTATCCCCTGATCGAGGTGGGCGTCCTGGAGCTGAACCGGAATCCGGAAAACTACTTCGCCGAGGTGGAGCAGTCGGCCTTCAACCCGGCCCACGTCGTCCCCGGCATCGGGTTTTCGCCCGACAAGATGCTCCAGGGGCGGCTTTTTTCCTACGGAGACGCCCAGCGCTACCGGCTCGGCGTCAATCACCACCAGATCCCGGTCAACGCCCCCCGCTGCCCCTATCACAGCTACCACCGCGACGGCGCATTGCGGGTGGACGGGAATTACGGCAGCACCTTAGCCTACGAGCCCAACAGTTACGGCGAGTGGCAGGAACAGCCGAAATTCAGCGAGCCGCCGCTGGAACTCAAGGGGGACGCCTACCACTGGAACTTCCGCGAGGACGATGACGACTACTACACGCAGCCGGGCAAGCTGTTCCGCCTGATGAAGCCGGGACAGCAGAAGGCCCTGTTCGAGAACACCGCCCGCGCGATGGACGATGCGCCGGGGGAGATCAAGCTCCGCCATATCGGCAACTGCATGAAGGCCGATCCCGCCTACGGCAAGGGGGTGGCCAAGGCGCTGAAGATCCCGCTCGCCCGGCTTTCCGGAAAGGCGTAACGGCGATTCCCCGTGGGACCGCTCGCGGTAGGGGACCACAGGACCCTCTTCCCGCGGCGGGACCGGGCACGGCGTTTCGATTCATTTTCAGGGGGCAGGGGAAAAACCATGGCAGCGCCTGATCGCAAGAAGGAAATCCAGATTTCCATCCTCGTCGATCCCCGCAAGCCGTTCGCCATCCTTAGGGACGCGAAGCGACTCTACCGGACTGCCTACCCCGAAGCCGACTTCAGGCCCGTCGATCGGGCCTTCCGCCTCACGAAACGCCTCTATGAAGGCGGTTTCCCCGGCTATCTGGCCTGCGCCGTCGACTACCACGACTTCGGCCACAGCGCCTCCGTCTTTGCCGCGACCTCCCGACTCCTCGACGGTTGCGAGCTGTCCGGATTCGTGCTGGGACCCACCCTGGCCGGAGAGCTCCTTATCGCCGCCATGCTTCACGATACGGGCTACATCCGGGCGGAGGGTGATACCAGCGGCACGGGCGCCCAGTACACGAAAATTCATGTGGACCGGTCCTCGGCCTTCGTCCTGCGCGAGCGGGAGGCTTTCGGCCTCGACCCTCAGAGTGCCGCGCGCATCTCCCGAATGATCCTCGGGACGGATCTGGAGCGGCCCTGGGAGGGCCTCGTCTTCGCGTCCGGAAAAGAGCGGATCGCCGCCGAAATCCTCGCGACGGCCGACCTGTTCGGCCAGATGGCCGACCGGGCCTATCTCGAGAAGCTGCTCTTCCTGTATTACGAATTCCGCGAAGCGGGGATCGGAGGCTACGACAGCGCCTACGACATCCTCACGAAGACCGCCGGATTCTACAAGTCCATCCAGAAACGGCTCGACGGCACCCTGGGCCGCGTGTCGGGTCGGATGAAGGCGCATTTTGAGGCCCGCTACGCCGTGCCCCGCGACCTCTACCGCGAGACCATCGCCCGGCAAATGGCCTACCTGGATGCCATCATCGCCGACGACAGCACCAACTTCCGGGAGAAACTCCGCCGCATGGACCTGGGCGCCATCGAGCGCCGGGGGTCCCACCCGCCTTCCAACGGGTCCTAGCAAAAATCGGCGTCCCGGAACTTCACGGCGTCGACGCGGCGGTCGGCAGGCAGCCCCTTCCCCTCCTCAGCCATCGCTCCCCCGACAGAATCGCGGGACTCCATTCCGGCAGGGCGAGGCCCTCCGGGCGATCAGAGGGGCGGGCGGCGGGATCCCCCCCCGTTGGATTCCCCAACGCCCCCGAGTTCGGCCTTGCCAAAAACCGCGATTGGGCATATGGACATCGTCAGGAGCCGCGCTTGCAAGCGCGGCTCTTCCCCCAAATCCCCCCCCCGAGAAAGGAGTCAGCCATGTTTGATTACCTGATGACCCGGGAACAGTTGAAGATCCGGGACGAGGCTCGGGAACTCGTGAAATGGGTCCCCCGACAGATGATCCTCGACATGGACGCGGACGTGATCAAGTTCCCCAAGGAATTCCTGCGCGAGGCGGGCCGTCGCAACCTCCTGGGCTGCCGCTATCCCAAGAAATGGGGCGGCCGGGAGATGGATTGGGTGACGACCTGCATGCTCATGGAGGAGATCGGGACCCTGGGTTATGAGTTCTCCTGCGTCTTCGGCGTCGGGGCGGAACTCGTCTGCGACGCGATCATCCTCCACGGAACCGACGAGCAGAAGGAAAAGTACGTCAAGCCGCTGCTCAAGGGCGAGCTTTTCGCCGCCGAGTGCCTGACGGAGCCCCGGGGCGGCTCGGACTTCTTCGGCGCGACGACGAAGGCCGAGGACAGGGGGGACTATTTCCTCCTGAACGGCCAGAAGCGCTTTATCGTCGGCGGGGAAGGGGCCGACTACTTTCTCCTGTACGCGCGCACGAACTTCGATCCCGACGTCAAGCCCCAGGCATCGCTCACCGCCTTCATCGTGGACCGCGGCCCGGGGGTGGAGACGAAGTACCTCTACGGACTGATGGGCTGCCGGGGCGGCGGCACGGCGCGGCTCGTCTTCAAGGACGCGAAGGTCCCGAAGGCAAACATCGTGGGCAGGCTCCACGGGGCCTATGACGTCTTCAACACGATGATGATTCCGGAACGCCTGGGGACGGCGGCCATGACCATCGGCGCGGCGCGGCCGGCCCTCGAGGTGGCGACGAACTACACCGCCCGCCGGAAGGCCTTCGGACAGATCATCGCCCAGTTCGAGGGGGTGAGCTTCCAGATTGCCGAGGCGGTGATGCTCCTCGACGCAGCCCGGTCGATGGCCTATGTGACGGCCTCCGCCGTGGACCGCGGGGCGGAGATGCACCGCGTGCGCCGGATGGTGTCGGAATCGAAGAAGTTCATCACCGAAGCCTGCCAGAAGGTGGTCCACAACGCCATGCAGGTCTGCGGGGGGATCGGCTACACGAACGTCCTGCCGATCGAGCGGATCCACCGCGACGTGCGGCTGGCCTCTATCTGGACCGGCACGAGCGAGGTCATGTCCATGATCACCGCCCACGAGTGGTACCGGGAGTACTTCCAGGCCAAGGCGGCGCACCTCACCCGCGAGCACGATCTGGACGCGGCCGAGGCCGAGGCGGCCGACGAGATCATCTACGAATAGGGGCGACTTTTGCGTCGCTCGAGGCGACCGAAACGTCGCCTGTTTTTAATGCAGAATTAAACCCAATCGTTACAAATCCGGTCACCGGCCCGGAAACCCCTCCGGGCCGGCGACCGGATGACGCGCAGGTCGCACGCGGACATCCGGGGGCGGGGACGCACATCGCGCCGCGGCCTCAAACACCCGCCCGTCCGCCCCGTGCGGCGGGCTTCCCGTCCCGTCTTTATCCCAACGATATTAAATCCTTGACGCCGCGAATCCACACGGCACCGCCGCTTTTCCCCCCGCGCCCCACCGGACTCGCACGCCCGTGGCATGCCCCTTGCGGAAGGCTGAAGTCAAAAGCCCCCGGCACATGCGAAAGCGGAAAGGAGCAGGGCCATGAAGACATCGCTGAAACTGATCGAGCTGGTTCGGGACAAGGGGGAAGACATCGCCGGAAACTGGGCCAGGGATGTCCGGAAGAACGCCAAAACACCCTTCTATCACGATCTATCCGACGAAAAGATCCTGCCGCAGGCCATCCATTTCTACGAACACCTGCTTAAGATCGTCAACCTCGACGACCCTTTCGCCGGCGCCCGGGATTACTTCTCCGGCTATGCGGAGCGGCTCTACCGGGACGGGGTCCCCCTGAACGAGGCCGTCTATGCGCTGGTCCTGATGCGCCGTCACATCTGGCTCTACGCCGAGTTTCAGGTCACCTTCATCACGGCGATCGAACAGAATCAGGCCGTGGAAAGCCTGCTCCGCACGACGCTCATCTTCGATTACATCATGTACTTCGTCACCGAAACCTACGAGACCCTCCTGAAGCGTCAAGCCGCGCCGAAGCGGACGACCCGGAAAAAGGGCGATTACGTCATCCCGTGGTCCAGCTGGGCCAGCCTCTGGGGGGAGGGGCGCGACAAGAAGGAGGAGGCATTCCATAATCTCAATGACCCTGCGAGGTGAACGACGTGGAAAGGTATGAAAATCAGGGAACGATCGTTTCGGTCCGGGGAAGCGTCGTGGACGCCTTCTTCCCCAAACAGCTCCCGGCCATGCGCCAGGTTTTGCGGGCCGGAGAAAACCAGCGGATCCAGATCGAGGTCTTCACCCAGTTGGACGCGCACACCATCCGGGGGGTGGCCCTCACCCCCACCCAGGGGCTGGCGCGGGGATCGGTCATTGTCGACACGGGCCAGCCGTTTACCGTGCCCATCGGCAAGCGCCTGCTGGGCCGCGTCTTCAATGTCTTCGGGGATACCATCGACAAGCTGGAGCCGGTCAGCGGCGGCGAGTGGCGCTCCATCCACAACGAGCCCGTCGCCCTGATCGAACAGTCCACCGTGGCGGAGATCTTCGAGACGGGGATCAAGGCCATCGACGTCCTGGCGCCGCTGGAGCGGGGCGGCAAGGCTGGCCTGTTCGGCGGCGCCGGCGTGGGCAAGACGGTGCTCATCACCGAGATGATCCGCCGTGTGGCCCAGAACCACGGCGGCGTGTCCGTGTTCGCCGGGGTCGGCGAGCGCACCCGTGAGGGCACCGACCTCATGCTCGAGATGGAAGAGTCCGGCGTGCTCGAGAAGGCCGCCCTCTGCTTCGGGCAGATGGATGAGCCGCCCGGCGTGCGCCTCCGCGTCGCCCTGTCGGCTCTCACCATGGCCGAGTACTTCCGTGACGTGCAGCAGCAGGAC
>ERZ795058.785-NODE-785-length-47105-cov-54.803804_pt1 | contig 47105 bp, 37 predicted proteins | sample MGYA00375142_ERZ795058 | MGnify/ENA primary metagenome ERZ795058 (study PRJEB30187, sample SAMN05720210) | activated sludge metagenome | isolation source: anaerobic digester from wastewater treatment plant | place: Japan | collected 2015-04-20 ... | reverse complement strand
GATTACCTTTTTTTCATTCGCTCGGACGTCTTTTACGTCATGGTTGTTTCATGATAAAATACTTATTTCGTTTAATAAATCCCAACAAGTGAATTTCTTCACTTATCTATCACCATCATACTTACTCACTATGTAATTAAATATGTTTCCATCCAAAAAGGAGGTTAATTGTGCGAAAACGAATATATAACTACATGTAGATTGCATGACTGTAAATAATTCGAAAAAATACGTTTATACCTGTAATATATTCATTATTAAAATATTCATTTTGTGCTTGTGAAAATCTCATGAATATGTTATAGGATACGGGAAAGATTATCTAAGGAACAAATAACGTGGAACTAAAAGTTTATGAGATTCACAAACAAGACTTTTGTCAAATTAAACATTAATATTCAATAAATCAACAGCAGGGGAAAAAGTTTCGGCAAAATGAGAGCTAAAGAAAAATAAATCAACAGTTTACAATAGAAAAGTTTCGCTTAATTAAACTATTATTCTTTCAAATTTCTACGAAGAGGAAAGAGAATATTATGTAAAGGATGCAAGAATGCGTTCTCCTGAAAATCGTTATGGGATAAAGTATAACAAGTATTTCAAAATCATTACGATAATATATAACGACACTTATCAGTGTAAGAATGCCAAAGAATATGAAGACCTATTAGCTGCAGAAGAACAGAAGCGAAAAGAGGCACAAGAAGTAGAATTAAAGGCACAAAGAGAAGCACAACAAGAGCAGCAAAACAAGATAAATGGAACAATGGCTTCCATTAACTAGAGCCTATTCAGTTACTATCCAATAAATTGTGTACACTATATTATATTGAAGCGCTGCATGATATTAGATTGTAGTGGCTAGATAAGTACGGAAACACCAATTTCTTTAGGAAACTATCCGGGTTTTGTGTAATTAATTGTCCATCTATCAATTTATATAAAGCCACATAGGCCATAGCACGGCGGCACAGGTCTGCTGAACCTTTATGAATATCAAGTTCAGCATTAGTTATTCTGTTTGTTTTCAGGGAAAATAGCCGTTTTTATGTAAACCGTTGATTAAGAGTAGATTCCTTTGTTCCCTGAAAAAGTGGCAGTTTTTTGCGTAATTAGGTGATTGATTGTTAGTTCCTTTGTTACCTGGGAAAAAGTGTGTTTACGTAAACACGAAAAATTCTTTTTCCAGGGCTTTTTTACAGATTTTTGTGACGGGTCAGGGGGTAAAATCCAAGTTGCCGTTCTGGTCCCGGACACCGAACAAAACCACTGCTTGGAGGTGTGTGGGGAGGGGTGCAATTCCTAAACATTCTAAACATGGGAATTGATATCTACTCGCTTGCCCTGGATTATCCCGATACGATCATTCAGGTAAAGGCAAGTGACCTGGTAGAAGCGGCTCGTGTCTTCATAGAAGATCTGGCCTTGATACCGGAACGCGAAACAAGAGGCAGAAAAAAAACTAACGAAACAATTGACCCGGATAAACCGAAAACCCTTTTGACAAAAAGAGAGGTGATGAAGCTGTTGAGGGTTGGCGAGACTACCCTCTGGAGGTGGGCCACAAAGTATGATTACCTCCACCCGGTGATGATCGGCGGGGAAAGGCGCTGGAGGTGGAAAGATATCTCGGCAATCATTGAAGGGGACGTGACGGATTATTACGGCAAGCCGGTCTGGGGATCGGAGAAAATGGCATCAACAATTAAGAAGGGTAAATGATGGGAATGGATTTGCTAAAAATCAAAGTCCGTCCACAAAAACCGCCCTAAATACGGATAGATGGCATTAAAGCTGGTCGCTGCACCACAAAGAACAAGGAACCTCGGCTTACCAAATAAGATCCCAGTACTTTGTGGTGTAGCGATCCTGCCATTTATCAGCACTGCTGCTCATAGGACCGCCCGGTGATCTTCGACTGTCGGTGGTTTTCAAGGCGGTGCGCCAAAGGCCTTTGGCGCTTATAAAAAAGCGCTGCTTCGCAGCACTAATCATTTTTTGGTGGCTTTCCGGGGGGGTGGTAAGTAACAAGTATGTTACATAAATGCACAATGCGCTGTTTACCTGCGCCTTAAAGATGCTGAGCGGTTTTTAGTTACTTACTACCCTCCCCCGTTTTTGTGGTTTTTCGGCAATTTGAGGGGGAGGTGGTAAGTAGTGGCTTTGACGAAAATTTACGCATCTACCTGCTATCATGCGCGTTACGGGCGTAGGCGCTGTTTTGTCTACTTACTACCCACCCCTCAAAGACACAATTTCTCGGGCAAACTCCATATCTACGCCTTGCAGGTAAGAAGTATATTCAGTAATTTTGTTCTGTTCATTATTCATTAATTGCTATTGTTGGTTTGAAGGGAAGATCTGATGAAAAAAAAGCTTTATCATCTATGTGTTAGTTCACCTGAGGTTATGTTCCGGGTTCCGGAAGATTATTACCAGGGTATAAACAGGGCTTGCCTGGCGGCCTATCACCATGATACCGGCCTGTTGGCATACTCATTCATGTCAAACCATTTTCATGTTATTGCTGAAACCGGGGATCCTTATGGATATATCGGGTCCATACGGAATGGCTATAATAAATGGTTCAACAATAAATACTCGCGTAAAGGGCCTTTGGGTTATGCCGGTTTCCATGCAGTGGAGCTGGACACACTGGAACATATTCTGGAGGGTACAACCTACGTATTACGAAATGGAGTCCACCATAATGTCGTGTCGTATCCAAGCGGATATCCTTTCTGTTCCACAAGATATTACTTCATGAAGGATTTCGGGGTTCATGGCCAATATACCCCAATAATCTCATGGAAAGAGCAACGGGAATTTCTTCCCTGGAAAGTAAAACTGCCACCTGGCTATCTAATAGATAAAAGCGGATTGTTAATACAGGAAAATATTCTTCAGACTAAAATGGTAGAGCACTATTACGGATCTCCAAGAAAATTTTCGTATTACTTGAACAAACTATCCGGAGAGGAATGGGCTATGCTGAATATTGAATCATGGATGGGCAATAAAATAAAAGACTTGTTGAATAATGAGAAACTTATAGGAAAAGTCAACAGAATCAGCGACGTTGATGTGTGTCTGTTTATTGATCAGTGGTTGAAGAACAATAAAAACGGAGCTCCTTACACTACTCTCCAACATGAAGAAAAGCTCAGCCTGGCTCTATTACTCAGGCAGAAAATGGCAGACCCTGGTCAGATAGCCCGTTGCCTGGCAATTTCCAGAGATGTTCCTGAAAACCTCAAGAATGCTCACGACCTGGGACGATCCCGGAAATGCCCATCATAATCTCGTTCTCATGCCGGGATCAGAGTGGTAAACTCTCCCTGAGGTTCCTCCTGTTTGCACAGTGAAATCTTTTTGATGAGGAGAGCGGTCGCTGACACCACAAAGCACAGGGAGCCTCGGCGTACCAAAGAAGCTCCCTGTGCTTTGTGGTGCAGCGACCTTGCCATAAATGAGTATTGATGCTCAAAGGATCGCCTGTTGGTCTTCAAGGGCGGTGCATAGAAAGTACTCCCTATCCTCATGGGAGTATGAGCGCACAAGCAACAAAGACCGCTCAGAACTTTACGGTCCGGGCGGGGCTGGAAAAGCTGTTGAAGGTGGCCGTGGCGTCTTTCAGGTAAAGGACCAGGGTGTTTTCGTCCTCGGCCTTATACATGCTTTTCAATTGCGGATACTGGTCCAGGATATATTGCTTTGCCTCCAGGCGTTCATCCGGTACCACCTTGGCTTCTATGCGCAGCCATGTTCCCTTGGATGCGTCATAAGCGCAGATCTCCACTTTGGGATTGGCCATCATCTGCCTGGCCACATTCTTTTTCCGGCCCGTCTGTATGTAAAGTTTCTGTTCGAATATGACGGCAGTTCCAAAAGGACGTACCCGGGGCTGGTCAATGTCAACAGTAGCAATGTAATATACCCCGCACGTCCTTAAGAAATCATGGACTTCTTTCATGGATTGTTCTTCCTCAGGATTCTGTTTTGTTTGTTGTGAATTCCTGTCTTTGGCAAAACCCACTGCGGTCAGCATGGTAAACAGCAGGAACAAGGTGATTCGTGTGTTCATGATGTGTTTATTACTTAATGTTAATAATTTCATGTTTTGTTTCTCCATGGTTTCAGCGGCCCCTACTCCACATCCTTGACAAGGGGAAATAACTTCACTACTTTTTCCACCGGGAGGGCTTCCACCGTGCGGCCATCCTTGCCTGTCATGGTTCTTGCGGCAAAGAGCGAGTTGAGGATGGCTTCTTCCACCGCTTCTATCGCAGCCATGAACAGGGCCGAGCATTCATTGTTATGCAGGTAGGTGGGTGTATAGGTGGGTGAGTAGGGCTTAGTGCCAGAGGCATATTCCCGGATCAGGTTCCCCGGGGCAACAGACAGCGCTATGACATAATCACCGCTGCCGTTGGCGGCAATCCCCCCGGTCCTGGCCAATCCCATCATGCCGCGTTTTGCCATGCGTTCCAGATTCCGCTCGTTCAGGGGCGCATCTGTGATAATGATAATCATGCAGGAACCGTCCGGGGCAGGATGACCAACCCTAATTCCCCCTGACTGTTCCTCAATCTGGCTTTTATAGGAATACCGGCCGAGGCGCTCCCCCGCGTTCACTCCGGCAATCTGCAGCACACCTCCGAAATTGGACTGGACCAGCGCTCCAACGGTATAACCACCCAGGCTTTTGGGCAGGATGCGGCTGGCTGTGCCGATGCCTCCCTTGAAGCCAAAGCAGATGGTTCCCGTTCCGGCACCCACATTTCCCTCGGCCACGGGTCCCGGGGCAGCTTTTACCAAAGCCTCCAGGACGTGTGCGGGTGTTACATGGCGGCCCCGTATATCATTCAATCCGCCGTCGTTAGTTTCCCCTACCACGGCATTGACAGACTGTATGTCCCCATTCCCTGGCTGTTGCAGCGTATAGGTTACCAATCCTTCAATCCCGGCAGCCACCGACAGGGTGTTCGTCAGGATGACCGGGGTCTCGATGTTCCCCAATTCCTCTATTTGCGTGGAACCGGCCAGTTTGCCGAACCCGTTGCCGGCCCAGAAAGCGGCAGGCACTTTCTCCCGGAATATATTCCCCGGATGCGGGATGATGGCAGTCACCCCGGTACGGATACTGTCTCCCGCCACAAGCGTGACATGACCAACAGACACTCCTTTCACATCGGTAATGGCATTCAGCGGTCCGGGCTGCATGACCCCGGTCCGGACCCCGTAATCCCGCATCCTTGGACGCGGGGATGAATCCTTCAAGCCGGTAGCTTTTACCGTGCCGGCCGCAACGGAATTTTGCCCTTCAGCGTTTATAGGAAGGGATATAAAGGCGACAGCGGTAACTAAAAATAAGAATAATTGCTTCATGACCAGATTTTTGGTATACAGACAAAGTTAAAAAATCATTATATTTGAGACACACCAAACTATTTTACAAATGAAAAAGAATGCAGCACTTTCGTTACTCCTGCTGATTGTGCTCAATTCCTGCGGTACAACTGCCTTTACAGGCCGGAAGCAGTTGATGGTATTTTCAGACGAATCCATCTCTGCCCTGTCGGATGAGTCTTATGCCGAATTTCTCAAGACAGCGGTGATCTCGGGAGATAAGCAACACAGTGACATGGTTCGCTCAGTGGGAGAAAAAATGGTTACAGCGCTTACATCATACCTGTCCGGGATCGGGCAACAGGATTATCTTGGCGGATTGGGCTGGGAGTTCCAGCTGGTAAAGGATCCTTCCGTTAACGCTTTCTGCCTGCCAAACGGCAAGATCGTATTCTTTGAAGGGCTCCTCCAGTTTGCCGGTAATCCCAACCACATGGCCATAGTCATCGGGCATGAGATGGGGCATGCCATCGCAAGGCACGGGAACGAACGCATGAGCCAGCAGGCATTGTTACAGACTGCAGGACAGATCGCCACACAGGTGTTCGGCCAGACAAAATATGGACAAAACGCGCAGGCAGCGGAACTGTTTGCCCAGGCATTTGCGTTCGGAACCAATGTGGGTGTGGTTTTGCCCTTCTCCCGCAAACACGAATACGAAGCAGACCGGATAGGCCTGTATATTATGGCCCTGGCTGGTTACGACATTTATCAGACCCCCTTGTTCTGGGAAAAAATGATGGGTGACAAGAAGTCCTCCTCTTTTGATTTCCTGAACACACATCCGGCAGATATTAAAAGAATTGCAGCCATATCCGAAAGCCTTGACGAGGCGGCAAAATACTACCGGGATCCGGAATTCAAATAAGGCCTTCTTAACTTAAACCCGTTATCACGCCGTCTTTGATATCCATGAACACGGCCTGGGGTTTTTTGGGAAGGCCTGGCATGCGAAGAATATCCCCGGCAATGGCCACGATCATACCGGCTCCGTTATTGATGATCAGGTCATGTATGTTCATTTCGAAATCGTGTGCAACCCCGTAAGCTTTGGGATCTGTAGAGAAAGAGAATTGTGTCTTGGCAATGCAGACAGGATAGTGCTCCAGCCCAAGCTCCCGTATCTTTTCCAGGCTCTCCCTGGCCGTTTCATAATAAAACACGTCGCGCGCACCGTAAATGTTGTGTGCAACTTTCCAGATCTTCTGTTCAATGGGATCATCGTCGGAGTATGTGAATACCAGCGGCCTTGATGGTTTGCTTTCAATAACCTCCACCACAGCCGAGGCCAGTGCCGCCGCTCCACGGGCTCCCTGCGCATAGGCATCGTCCACCGCAAATGCCACATCCAACTCGCGACAACGGTCCCGCACCAGGGAGATCTCTTCTTCCGCATCGGATTCATAATGGTTAAGGGCAACCACAATGCTTTGACCAAAGGTTCTGAGGTTGGCGACATGTTTCTCCAGGTTGGCCAATCCCCTGATCACGCTTTCCGGGTTCTTTTCAGTCAATCTGGCAAGGTCCTGTCCTCCGTGCATTTTCAGTCCCTGCAATGTGGCCACCAAAACGGTCAGTTTGGGTTGCAGGCCCCCTTTCCGGCATTTGATGTTGAAAAATTTCTCGGCACCCAGATCGGCTCCAAAACCGGCCTCGGTCACCACATAATCGGCGTGTGACATGGCCATCTTGGTTGCTACCAGTGAATTACAGCCATGGGCAATATTGGCGAAGGGACCTCCGTGCACGAAAGCCGGGGTACCCGCGAGCGTTTGCACCAGGTTGGGGTGGATGGCGTCTTTTAGCAAGATGGTTATGGCCCCTGCGACACCCATATCGTTCACATAGAATGGGGATCCGTCGTGGCCATAGCCAAGGATGATCTGCCCTATCCTGTGCTTCAGATCGTCAATGTCTTTGGAAAGGCAGAGGATGGCCATGATCTCAGAAGCGGGCGTTATGTCAAAGCCCGTAGCCCGGGTGATCCCATTGGCCTTGCCCCCAACCCCAGAGATGATCGCCCGCAGGGTACGGTCATTCACATCCAGCACTCTTTTCCAGACAATCTCCCTCAGGCATGTACCGTTGTTCTGGTTATTGTACAAATGATTTTCAAGCAAAGCCGAGATCATATTGTTGGCCGCTGTTACCGCGTGGAAATCCCCGGTAAAGTGCAGGTTGATGTCTTCCATGGGAACAACCTGTGCATAACCGCCTCCGGCCGCCCCGCCCTTCATCCCGAAACAGGGTCCCAGGGAAGGTTCGCGCAGCGCAACCATTGCCTTTTTGCCGATATGGTTCAGCCCCATGGACAAGCCAATGGAAACGGTTGTCTTTCCAACGCCTGCCCTGGTTGGTGTAATGGCTGTCACCAGGATCAGATTGCTCTCTTTTACCTTGTCTTCATCAATTTGGCCGGCAGGAACCTTGGCCATATGATTTCCGTAGAGGATCAGATTCTCACAGGCAATCCCGGCATTGGCCGCCACATCTCTGATATCCAGCAACTGGTATTCATGGGAAATTTCAATATCTGTTTTCATATCACACCGGTTTTTCCCAAAAATACAAAATTCCGGGGGATGCAGGAACAGCGGGTGACGGTTATTCGCCTATAAGGATTTCCTTTACAATCGTCTGTGAGTAGCCTGCAAAGGTAAGGACCACCATGATACTATGACTGCCTGCGGTCAGGGTAATGACATCTGTAGCACTGTAAGCCGTGCCATCGAAATACCACTGTACGGCAGAGGGCCTTGTCACCCCTTCCACTAGGGTGGACTCGTTCAGTTCAAACCTGAAGAGATCTCCTTCCCTATATGTTTTAGCGGGGTGTTTGATCATGAAATATCCCTGTGAAAAGAGCTCGTTATCCCTGGGTCCCACTGTTGCTGAAACCAGGATGTTGTGGTCCAGGTCGTACTGTTCTTTCCAGTCGGTGGAAAATGCTCCCATGGTAAAGCGTGCATGTCCGCCCATGGATACCATGGGCCCGTCATCGGCCGTCAGAGGATATCCGGCGTCACTCTCTTTGACATAATAACCGAAATAAACCGGTTTCCCGGCCGGAATGACCAGCTCGTGCGCACTTACATCCACTTGCATCATTGTCCCGAAAGACGGGTTGCTGACTACCTGGGTCAAAACACATTCCTGGTCTAAGTAGGCAAAAACACCCACTTCCCCGGCCGATGTCCCGTTTACCAGGCATGATATGGTGTTGACCACAAAACCCTCATAGGGGGCTATTTCCTGTGCTGTGAAACCCACCGCTCCATAAATGGTTCCTCCGGGTGTGCCCGATCCGATATTCGTGCTCCAAAGCCCGTGCTTTTTCAGTATCCCGTTGCCGGCATCCACCACAGGAATTAGCGTGAAATCAACTGTGATATCTCCTGACTGGCTGGCCGGAACCTGCCGCATTGCCTGATAATACCCTGTTTTAGAAGTCTGCAAGATAAAGGATCCTGTCTTCCTGGTCTCCGTGGTAAAGGTATATGCTCCCTCCTGGTCTGTCACCGCTGTAGTGATCAATGTACCGGCCCTGAGAGGCGATTTTCTCAGCTGTCCGGGCTCCTTTGACAGTCTCGGCGCATTGACCGGAGCAGTCGAAGTTGCGTTGTCGTAATACAGGGACACGGTTACCCCGGCAATGGCCACACCCTCATCATCTGTCACGCTTCCGGTAAGCGTTGCTTCCGGGATGATAACTTCTTCCAGCGTGGCCGATACCAGGATGTTGTAATCAAGTGACCAGGGTTCAGTCAGGGATGCAATGGCATTAGCGGCATATCCGCCCATCGGAAGCATGGGACCTTCATCTATGGCAATGGGAAAACCACTATCGCTATCTTTGACATAACATCCTATCTTCACCAGTTGCCCCTCCGGAATAATCAGCTCATCTGCACTCACATCAACCGTCATCATGTTCCCAAAGTCAGGATTGTCCACCTTGCAGTTAAGCACCACATCCGAACCCATGGTAACAAAAATACCCGCTTCTGCTGCCGTGGTGCCGCTCAGCTGGAAAGATACGGTCTTTATCCTTTTCCCCTGGCATAGTACCAGTTCTTCTGCCGAAAACCCTACAGCCCCGTAAATGGTTCCCCCCGGATCTCCGAAACCTGCGCTACGGCCTTCCCAGGCATTGTGCTTTCTAAGGACATCTCCTGTGATCTGTACTATCGGATACAGGGTGAAATTCAGCTGAGCGGTTCCCGGGTTTATTCCGCTGATTTCCTTTTCTGCCGTATGATAATCCTGTTTGCTGACCGTGATGATATACACGCCCTCAGCGGTCCCGGTTGTGAAAGTATACGCCCCCTGGGCATTGGTTGTCACTTCGCTCACCTGCTCCATAGACCGTTTTGGCGAGGCTTTGATATTGCCCCTGTCTGGTGTGTTCCAACCCGTTGCAGCCGCCCTGGAAATATCGTCCGGTGCCTGATATGAAAGGGTCACTGTGGCACCCGCCACAGGATTTCCTTCAGGATCGGCGACCACGCCATTGATTACCAATTGATTACTTTTAATCACAGTAAATATGGCCCCGTTTCCTGTATTGGCAATGTCAGTCAGGTCTGTCCCGGTACGGTTCCCGGCATAATCCACGGCTGCCGGGGAGGAGGCCCCTGTGAAAGAAGTATTGTTCGTACTGCCCGGGAATGGAACCTGGGCGTTGTTTTGTACGGCAGATTCGGGATATACGGCTTCAACCAGGTCGAAACACTGGTGAGAGGCATAAGCATTGATGCCATCCCAGTCGTTCCACCGGGCGGCTGCCGTTTTCCCGTCCACCATGTTATCAGACCTGTCTATGTGATAAATGAGCAGCCCTGAAGGTATATAAGCATCCCATCCTGTTTGTTTCCTGTATTCATAAAGAAAAATCTCTCCTTCATTGGCGGTTTCACTCACGTAACAAACGTTTCCCGTCACCGGCCCTAATGAATAATCCCCTTCCTCGTCAATCACCCCCGGATCATTGTCAAACCAGCCCAGCAGGTCCCGTTCCATGGAGTTCAGGTAAGGCGGCGTTCTGCCTTCATTATTATAATTGCCATGGGACATCAGGGCAAAGGATCCCAGGCCCCTTGCTTCTCCATTATCTTCATAGTCAGTGTCATAAAAATCGGGCAATCCTATAACGTGCCCGAATTCATGACAAAAGGTCCCAATACCGGCCATGGTGCTTCCGGAATTTCCTCTTAATTCCGATGAACAGGCATAACTCCCGGTTTTGACCCCGTCTACGGTTCTTTGATTGTATATGCTCCAGGCATGGGGCCAGACGGAATCATCCGGACCACCTTCAGCTTCGTTGTATCCCGCATAATAGATGAAAATATTATCTATGTATCCGTCACCGTCGTTGTCGTATTGCGAAAAATCCACCCCCAGTTGGTCTGCCAGGTCAACTGCCTCGACCACCATTTCCCTGGGCCGGATATCATCTTCATTATCATCTTCATCTGTGACATTTGCCCCATAATAAGCCATGTCATGAGACAAGGTAACGGGTCCGACCACGTCAAACTGAGGGTCAAAAGTATCGGAAGAATTTTCCCGGAAATAATTCCAGGCAGAACCTGTCGCCCCGTTCACGGCATAGCCGTCCTGGTTCAGCAAATTGAAAAAGTCACCCTGGGGGCTTGCCGAGGTAAAGGACTTATCGCTGAACTGCACCAGGATGGTCAGGAACTTCCTGTTCCCGGAAGAAATGGACCGCAGGGAAGCCGGTGTGGCTGAAGCCACCCCATTCAATCGGGACAAATGGCTCCTGCCGGAAAATGTCCTGGCAAAATCCTCCCTTCTTGCCCTGGCACGTTCAATAGCCGCTGCAGGCGGGGTTATGGTGGAAACACCTTGCGGGGCGGCTGCCGGCCGCACACGGGTTGCAGTGGCCTGGACAACTCCCCGGGAAGAGAATTGGGCCTGGTAATAAAAACCATCAACGCCCTGCGTTACCAGGCGTCCGCCGCTGGTGGTCCAGTTCAGGAATTCATCGCCGTGTTTCTGGATGGTGATGACCGAGCCGTCTGGTTGCGTGATCTTTATGGAATATGGATAAGCTTTCACGGCATAGGCGCGCTGGGAGAATCCCGCAAGCAGACCCGGAAGCAGTATTATCAAGGCAAGAATATTCTTCATAACACATTAATGGTAAACATAATAACTGATCTCATTTTCCTCGTCATACATCAGCAAATGGTTGTCTTTTTTGCGGACGGCTGTTACGGTTTTTACACCCGGGGTGATATTGTCAATGCCGTACACGGCGACATCAATGGTGTATGTTGCCCCTTTTTGGACAGTGCGCGGAATGGAAGAAATGGTCAGCACCTGTTTCTGATCGTAATTCTGGATCCTGAAACTGTAACTTGTTTCATAGGTTAGTACACTCCACTGGTCTTCATACTGCGTGTATGAGAACAGGGTGGTGGTTTTGTTATAAACGCCATATGCCTGGTAATCGGGCTGATCGTCAATGTCAACCTGGTCACTAGAAGAACAGGCGGTAAAAAATACAGAGAGAAACGCTAAGGCAAGATAGCGGGAGATCGCTTTTTTCATGAGGCGGGCTTTTTGAGATTTTAATGGGGAGCCTTTTTGTGCTCGGGACGGGAATCGAACCCGTACGGACATTACTGTCCACAGGATTTTAAGTCCTGCGTGTCTACCTATTCCACCACCCGAGCTGCCTGTATCAATCGGTACCTTTTAAAAAAACCTCTCACCGGGAGAGGTTCTGAGCGGAAAACGAGATTCGAACTCGCGACCCTAACCTTGGCAAGGTTATGCTCTACCAACTGAGCTATTTCCGCGTTACTAGCAAATTGGATTGCAAAGTTAGCTTTTTTTTTCTCCTGACAAAAAAATAACGACTCTTTACAGCAATCCGTTCTGGAACTGTTCCAGGAATCTTACATCATTCTCGAAATACAGGCGCAGGTCCCTGACCTGCCACTTAAGCATGGCTATGCGTTCCACTCCCATGCCAAACGCAAAACCTGTATATTTTCCCGGATCTATTCCCGAAGCTTTCAACACATTGGGATCCACCATCCCGGCCCCCATGATCTCCAGCCATCCCGTATTTTTACAGATATTGCAGCCTTTTCCGCAGCAAATATTGCAGTTCACATCAACTTCCGCAGACGGCTCGGTAAAGGGAAAATACGATGGCCTCAGACGGATCCTGGCGGAAGTGCCGAACATTTCATTCGCAAAAACAAGGATGGATTGTTTCAGATCTGCGAAAGACACATTTTCATCTATATACAATCCTTCAACCTGGTGGAAAATACAGTGTGCCCGGGCCGAGATCGCCTCGTTGCGGAAGACCCTGCCGGGACAGACAACCCGGATGGGCGGTTTTTGCTTTTCCATGGTCCGCACCTGGACCGAACTGGTGTGGGTGCGTAGCAGCACCGGATTGTCACTCTGGTTGGTTATGAAGAAGGTATCCTGCATATCCCTTGCAGGATGGTCCGGAGGAAAATTCAGGGCACTGAAAACATGCCAGTCATCTTCTATCTCGGGCCCTTCTGCCACTGAATAACCCATTTTCCTGAATATGTCCAGGATCTCTCGCTGGGCAATGGCAATGGGATGCCGGGAACCCCTATGCAAAAGATTGGCCGGCCTGGTCAGGTCATCAGTCCGGGACTGCGAGGTAACCGTTCCGGCCAGACGTTCCTTCTGCTCATCTATGGTCTGTTGTACCCTGTTCTTCAAGAGGTTCAGCTTCTTGCCAAGTTCCTTTTTCCCTTCTGGGGCAACGTTCCTGAAATCTTCAAAGAGGCCGGTGAGAATGCCTTTCCTGCCGAGCATGCGTACCCTGAAAGCTTCCACCTCGGCCTGGGTTTTTGCCTGGAAAACATCCAGCTCTTTTGTCAAATTATCTATTATGTCCCTCATAATCTGCTTGTCATGTCAATGTCCAGAAAAGGTGCAGGGCTTCTTCCAGAGAAGCTGTATGCAGTGTTTTCTCAATGTTGGGTGCATCGTATGTCCGACGGATGGAACAATACATGGTGTAAGGGCCTTCCATGCGGTATACGCAACGCTTCCCGCTGGTCAGCGCTTTTTCCACATCGGCACGGATTTGGTCACAGGCTACCTGGGGGTGAAGGCAGATGGCCGAGCATCGGGACAAGCCTTTCTTGACAGATGTGGTCACGATCCCGCCGAATAATTCCTTAGCCTGCCGGCATGCGGCTTCATCACCCGAGAGGTAGACCACGGGAACGTTATACATGCCGGCTACCAGGGCATTGTATCCCATCTCCGGCAGGGAAAACCCGTTAAGCGTAAATTCATCTACCGCGCGGGCCATGGTGTGGCACAACACCCCGTCCGGTGTACCGGCCTTGGCGTGATATCCCAGGAACAGCACGGCATCGTAACCTGTTTCAATGGTCAGGACCATGGCACGGTAGTCTTCCGAGCAACGGCCTTTAATGTGAAAGGCTCTTTTATCCAGCAGATCGGGAATCAGCGACTTGTTTCCGCCATGCCCGTCACGGACATATACTTCTGTGGCGCCTGCAGCAAAGGCTCCTTCAATGGCGGCGTTCATTTCATGCGTATACTGGAGACGGTTTCGTTCATAATCGGGATGGCCCGGTGTGATGGAATCCCAGTCACACGCGGTGGCTATACCTTCAATATCTCCTCCAATAAGAATTTTCATAGGTCGGTAGTATTATGCTTTTTATATTTAATTATTCCCATTTGACGGATTTCCGGCGCAGGGGAAGTGTCATGCAGCGCGTACCTCCCCCGCCCCTGGCCAGTTCGGCCCCCACTATGGTCACAACACATTTTTTCACTGTATTTATATCCACTTTTCCAGAGGTCACATCTTCCGATGTTATGATCTCGAAGCCGTGCTTAGACATTTCGTTCAGGGTGTGTTCATTGCGGGCATAAGAAAGCACCTTGCCCGGAGCAAAGGCAAAGAAATTGGCACCGGAATGCCATTGTTCCCGTTCCTGGTCCCACTCGTCGCTGCCTCCGCACGATATGGGTTCCAGGTCCACGCCAAGGCGGCGCAGGGAGGTCAGCAAGCCCGGAACACGCCGTATCTTTTCCACCTTCCCGTTATCCAGGGTGATCTGTACTGTACTGTAACGGGTGTCACCCTGTATGAGGGGATCGAACACCACGCACTTGTCCACATCAAGCATGGTAAAGACCATATCCAGGTGGATAAAGCTTTCCGGAGAGGAAGGCAGCTGCTGGACAAAAATATAACTCTTGCCTTCCGGAGCAGATCCCGACAAGCGGTTAAGGAGCAGGTCCACTCCCTGTGACGTGGTCCGCATACCGTTCCCGACCACCAGGATATCATCCCTTATGACCAGGATATCACCTCCCTCTATCAGGATAGAGCGATCGTGCGGTTGTTGCTCAAAAGTATTGACCACATTGCTTGTGAAATACTGGTTGTTATTGAAAACAGCTTCCATGATGAGGGACTCCCTAACCCGTATCTTGTTGGCCATACGGCAGATAACAGCATTGTTCCCCACCACGGCTGACGCATCCCTGGTGAAGTAGAAATTATACAGGGGGAGTAAGGCATAGTATTCATCATTCAAAAAAGAAGTAAGGCTGTCTATGCGGGCAGGGAGTCCTTCAATGAGCTTGTTGGCCAGGGTCCTTGAGGACATTTCCATCAGCTCGTCATAGTAATCGTTCACGTTTTCTGTAAGGCATATCTTGCCTATCAGGGAATTCCGCTGTGCCAGGTTGTCCAGAACCTTCACCAGCAGGTCCTTTACCTGGTAGACCTTTGTGATCTTTTCCAGGAACATGGACAATTGTTCGTACTCCTGCAGTGCCACCGAAAGGTTCAGGATGTCACTGTACAATGCCCGTTCCACAGACCTGGGGGTCATGTTTTCCACTTCCGGTCCCGGAGTGTGCAGGATCACGGCTTCCAGTTCCCCTATCTCGGAATTGATCTTTGTTTGAAATTTAATGTCATTCATACAAATTCCTCATGGTTATGTGCAATATCGTTGAACAACTGACGGAATTGGGTCTCATCCCTGGGGCAGATCAGCAATGCGTCAGGTGTGTCAACCACTATATAATTTTCCAAACCTTTGACAACCAGTAGCTTCCCCTGGTTACAAGAATACACGAAACTGTCTTTGACACTTTCCAGCAGGGAGCTTGTCGCAGATACTGCATTGCCCCTTGTATCCTTATCCTGGTGCATATAGATACTTTCCCAGCTTCCCAGGTCGGACCATCCGAATGTTGCTGAAAAGACACAGGTGTTCTTTGCTTTTTCCATAACCCCGTAATCTATGGATACATTGCGGATCTCTTCATACAATTTCTTGATGAATTTCTCTTCGTGCGGAGTATTGTACAAGCTTATACCGTTACGGAAGGGAAGACTGACTTCCGGCAACCAGCGTTCCAGCTGCCGGACAATAGAAGCCAGGCTCCAGACGAAAATCCCCGAATTCCAGTAAAATTCACCACTGTCAACCAGGATGCGTGCCATTTCGGCATCGGGTTTTTCGGTAAATGTTTTTACGGGATATGCGCTATGATCTCCTATGGCTATAGGTTCATTCTTGATAGCCTGTATATAACCGTAACCGGTCTCGGGACGGGAAGGCGTAATACCCAGGGTTATCAGCACATCTTGCTCTGCAGCCAGCTGCAGGGCACAACGGATGGTCCCCAGAAAGTCCTCCTCCCCGGTAATCAAATGATCGGAAGGAGCTACCACCACGATAGCCTGGGGGTCGGTCTTGAGCAGCTTGTAGGTAGCATAGGCAATACAGGGTGCCGTATTGCGACGGTATGGTTCGGTAAGGATGTTGGTTTCCAGGATTTCCGGTAATTGTTTACGGACCAAATCTTTGTATTGTTCCGATGTAACCACCAGTATCCTTTCGGAGGGGATTATTCTCAGGAACCTTTCATAGGTAAGCTGCAGGAAACTCTTTCCCAGGCCCAGGATATCCAGGAATTGTTTGGGCATGGCATTCCGGCTCAGGGGCCAGAAACGCGATCCTATGCCACCTGCCATAATAATGCAATACTGATTTCTGGTCATAAAATAAGTGTAAAAGCGTTGGGAATATATGTTAATTCATAATCCTGATAGTCTGTTCCACCGGTTCCAAGCACTATGGCTATGACATCGAACCGGGCTTCATCAGTTATATGGTACTTGGCCATATAGGCGCGGGCAGCTGCCATTATTTTTCGTTGTTTGTACCGGTCGACAGTCCATTCGGGAGACACAACACTGCCGCGGGAACGTGATCTTACTTCAACGAAATGGATACATCCGTCTTTCCCGGCAACTATATCCAGTTCTTTATGGCCTGTTCTCCAGTTTGTATGAAAGATCCTGAATCCTTCTCTTTTTAAAAATTCCCCGGCCAATGCCTCTCCTTTTCTCCCCTTCTCCAGGGTGTTCCCTTTCTTTCCCTCCATATCGTTTCCCCTGTGACAAATGTAGGCAATTTTTATTATTCGTAATTCCAGTGATTGAGAGGATCTGCGGAAATCGGGCTGCGGGAAGCTTCCCACTGCATGAAGAGTGTTCTCATGTCTTTCCTGCTATCCCAAATCACCCTGCTCGATATGGTGGCGTTATCCCATCCCAGTCCTTTTGATAAGTGGCCCCCTCCGCCCTGCGCACGATAAGAGTTCATTACCACATGGTATCTCTTTCCGGTGTCAAATGCCGTACCGTCTGCCATACTGTGGATCTTTATCCTTTCTCCCTCAGGTTTGTTCCGGCATACTGTGTACAGAATACCGGCCGCGGTATCGAAATTGATGATCAGGGCCTGGTCATATGAATATTCAAGGTATTGTCTTATTTCCCATCCTGTCATTTCCAGTATGCATAAGGAATTTTCAAACGGGAACCATGCAAAGAAATCTTTCAGGTCAAGCGGGCCCTTTTCAATCACCACATCGGACCGTAAGGCCGAGGCAAAGGACACATCGGCCCGGATACCGGGATCCTCTCCTGCCAGTTCAAGCTGACCCCTGTGCACTTCGTCCAGCCATCGGGATGGTCCTTCAAAAACCAAATTGCTCTCCATGGTGTTCAGCAGTTCTGCTATGGGCTGTTGTTCATAAGCGGCTGCCTGCCTGAAATAAGGTTCAAATCCGCTCAAATAGTCCAGATCGGGTGACAGATGGCTAACATCCACCAATGCTGCCTTGATCTGGGCCTTACAACGGGCGCCGCTATTCAGGATTATCTCGGCCCGGGCCAGTTGCTTACCGTAAGCCCCTGGATTCATGAGCCATACTGTATCGTTTTCCTTGTTGATAGCGTATTGGACCATTGGTTTATGGTCGTGTCCATAACAAATCAGATCAAAGCCGGGAATGTTTTCTGCTATCCACAGTGCTGCATTCTCTTTTCCCGCGGTTTTCCCCTCCTTGCTCCCTGCACCGGTATGGAATAAACCTATGAGCACATCGGGTTTCTCTTTCTCATGTATCAAAGGGACCCAGTACTGCATAGAGGCTGTCATGGGGTCAAAGTCCAGACCGGGACGCAGCCACTCCGGGACCCAGGATGTCACTTTTGGTGTGATCATTCCCAGGACGGCGATCTTGTAACCTTTCCTGTGAAAAATACGGTAGGGTCTGAAATACGTTTCCCCGGTCATTTCGTGAAGTATGTTGGCAGCAAGCACCGGTGCTTCTGTTTGCCTGTAAACCCTGGAAAACACGTTTATTCCCGCTTCAATGTCATGGTTTCCAACAGTCACGGCAGTATAGGGAAACCAATCAAAAAAGGCAGCACAAAGATGCTTTTCTGCAGTATCGACATGGCTGTAATAATAAAGCCCCGGGGTGCCCTGCAGGTTATCCCCCGTGTCGAAGAGCAACAGGTTCTTCCCGTATAGTTGCTGCTGTTCCCGGACATATCCGGCCAGTCCTGCCACGGACTCATCAAAGTGACCGTGCAGGTCGCTTGTCTGAAGGATAAGCAGGGAGACGGGCTGCTTTGTACAGGAAATGCTTAGAATGAGCAAAAAAAGCGCAATATGACCTGTGACCTGTTTCATTTTCATTAATACAAAAATAAGAAAAAACGCAACTCCGTCAGCCGGGATCCGATAAAACACCCCCGGAAATCCTTTAGTCCTGGATCCGGGGGTGCATCAGAGATGCCATCCTTTTCAGGCGCTATATCTCTGTGAGATTTGGTTTAATGCCGGTGCGGTTATTCTGCGGCTGCAGGTTCGTGCGATACATAGAAACCGCTGCCAACCTGGGGAGTTCCTTTATAGGAAGTTCTCTTGCCTACAATGGTAAGAAGATCACCGGCCTTAAGCCCGGTTTCTGTAACCAGTGTCTGGAATAGTCCCTGGGCGCCATTCCAGCCTGAAAGCAGGCCATACACGTAAACCTGGCCGGTTTCATCGGAAATATTGAAATTGCCGTATTTGCCGGCACCTGACAAATCACCGGTAGTGCCGGTCAGGCGATAATAGGTGGCGTCCTCGGCAGCAGCCAGGAAAGTAGCTACAGTGGCATCTACCACCGGAATATGCGTCTCGACCTTGGCGTTTACACCCTGCGGGGTACCCTTGTATGAACCGCGGGGAGTAATCAGGGTAACAATATCACCCACCTTGATGCCCATGTTCTTCCATTGTTTTGCTTTACCTTCTGCGTCAAGCACTCCATATATATAAACTTCGCCGGTGGCGTCTTTTATGTATATGTTGCCATAATCGCTTCCGGTGTCTTTTGTGATAATGCCGGAAATACGGTATTGGGTGGCATCCTCAGCTGCTGCAATAAAATGGGCTACCGTAGCGTCGATGATGGCGCCGGTCTGTTTCACAGTAATCGTGATAGTGGAAGAATTGCTGTTTGTGGCAGATGTCATGGAAATGGTAGCGGTGCGGTCCCCTCCGGCATTGGGTTGGGCTACAAATGCGACGCGTGTGGAATCATCGGCTCCCTTGATCATGGATTTAACAGAAAGCCAATCGGCATCGTATTCGATTTCCAGTCCGTTGCCTTTGTATAACACAGCCACTTCAAAAGTGCCGCCTTCCTTGGGTACCTGGACGGCATCCACAGCAGACTTGATGAGCGAGGGGGTAATCTTGTCAACGGTCACATCAACGAGCTCTATAGTGGAACCGTAGGCAAGGCGTGGCCCGTGCACCATCACGCGGTCTCCCACTGACAGACCCAGGCTCAGGAAATTTTTCGTATTGCCCTTGGCATCCAGGGTCCCGTAGATGTACAGGGTCCCTGTCCCGTCATTCAGATACCAGTTGCCATAGACGGTGTTGGCAATAGAAGTAACCTGTCCTTCAACCCAGTAAATCTTGCCGTCAACGCCTTTATCAATCACATCTTTACATGTGGATATCACAATTTCCTGGGGGCCGGCAATCTGCTTTACGGTCAGGACCTGTACCTTGCCGGCACAGTTGACATAAACTTCGGATGATTTGTCAGAATCAGTTGCTGCAGTAGTAAAGGTTACCTTAATACCTTCCGGGGAAGCGCTTCCGCTGGCAGGGCTTACTGTAAGCCATGTGGGTATATTGGTGATATCCCAGCTATCGGTAGCGGTCAGGGTGATTGTTCTTGTACCCCCTTCTTTAGCAAAGGCAATATAGGACATGTCTACTTTTACCTCGTCCAGGGAAGGTATGTCAATTTCCTCTTTACAACCTGTAAGCAAGGCTGCAAATGCAAAAAACGATAGTAATAAATATTTAAGTTTCATAAGGAAAGTTTTAGCTGATTAGTTAAAAAGATACTTAATACCAACCTGCAGAGACCAGCATTGGCCAATTGCATGACTGTAATCCCAGGTTCTGGCACCTGCCCCTACTCTTGTCTTGAATACAGGAACGCCCTGTTCGTTGATTTTATCCAGTTGAAGGATACGTCCGCTCATTGCCTCGGTAGAGAGGATCTGGTGAACACCCCAGGTGCTGTTAAACAGGTTACCAATGTTCTGAAAATCAACGTTTAGCTGAAGGGCATTCCTGGTTTTGCCAATTCTGACCACAAAATCGTGTGCATAACGGAAGTCAAAGCGGTGGACCCAGGGTGAATAGACACTGTATGCTTCTGCGTACTTTCCTTTATTCTTTGACAGGTAAGCATCCTGGTCAGCATAAGCCCAGTAACGTTCACGGTCGCTTTGAGAAGCGAAGAGGATCTCTGAATCATCCTTGGGAATGTACATTACATCATATGCAATGTTGTCCCCGTTAAAGTCGCCGTTGTACAGATACGTGTAGTTGGAACCGCCGCGATAGCCTTCATATAACAGGGAGAAGTGGTTGTTGCTCCTGTCTTTATAGGAAACCGAAGCAATAATACGGTCAGGAGTTACATATTGGGAATTGCTGAGTCCGGCAAAGTTGGGACCTTCCACTGTGGGAATATAGAGGTAGGCAGACTCCGCATTGGACCCGGGCATGCCTGTGATCTGTTTCATGACCGTATGGGTGTAGGAGGCCATGATATGAAGGTTCTCAACCGGGGTCATGTTCAACGTGAAGCTGCCTGTCCAGCCGTATCCTTTCTTGGTGTTGGTAAGCACAAAAGCATCGGTGCTGGTGTATTTGTAATTGGCAGGATAGATGTGACGCCTGTCGGGTCCGTTCAATTGTGTGAATCCGGCGTTTTCCTTGATGTTCCAGTTCAACAGCTGGATTCCGTTGATTGTTTTGTTGAAAATATACTCACCGCTTATGGAGAAGGGGAACGAGGTGGGGAAGTTGTAATCCAGCGCAATGGAGGATTTCCATACCTGGGGCATCCTGAAGTTTGGATCAATACCGTTGATCTGGGAGGGTTTCACCCCGTCTTCGGGAGAAATGGTTTTTGGGAATTTTGTGGGATCAAGGCTGTGGAGTTTCTCAATCAGGGCGTCCACATCGGTGATCATGTCACCCTGGAATGCGGCCAGAAGAGCATCGGGATTGGCTATGGCGCCCGAATATTTTGTGGAAATTGCCACAATGTTCTGTACCATACCCGAGTTGGTAGGCATATTGGTGAAGAACACAAGCGGAAGACGTCCCGAGAACAAACCGGAACCTCCGCGGATTTTTAGGGAGCGGTTCCCGAATACGTCCCAGTTGAATCCGATACGCGGAGAAACCTGGAGTTTAGGTTTGGGCCATTTGCCGGTATCTACACTCTTGCCATCATATTCAATCGCATAAATGGCATTGTTTCGCATCAGGTCCTTATTGTTGAAAATGATTTCATCCAGACGGACACCGTAATTGAGTTTAAAGTTGCGTCCTATGCTCCATTCGTCCTGCAGATACAGTCCGAATTGGTTAAAGCGCACGCGGGCAGCCGGGTTTTGTTCGCCGTCATAACCATAGGTCAGGGCTACCGTTTCAGGAACAGCACCGCTCAGGAAGTCATCCAGACTGCGGTAGCGGTAGTAACCCGTTCCGTTTCTCATATAAGAGTTGTCGGCCATCTGGTATTCGAAACTCAGGCCGGCCGTAATTTTGTGGTTGCCCTTATATAAGGTAATATCGTCCTTGGCGTTGATCACGGTGTTGTGAACCCCGTTGTTCCAGGTAAACAGCTCGTAACCGGCCGACATGTAAGGAACAATAGCCTGGCTGATCTTTCCGTTGTCTACCGTATATCCTTCCAGAATGTCAATGAAGGGGAATTTGGCAGAATTGGATCCGCGGATATCGTCCAACTGCGAATAGGTAACAAGCAACTGGTTGGAAATATTGTCTCCAAAACGGCTGTTAAGGTCCACAGAAACGGAATTTACAATGTTATCCATAGAGTACATGGAATTGGCAAAAGCCATGGAATACTGTCCCAGGCGGCTTTCCGTGGTACGTTGTATACAGTTGGAAGAAGAGGCATTGGTGTTGTTCCAGCCCCTGTTCAACGTGTAGTTGTAACGAATGGCCAGGTTGTGATTCTGGCTGATATTCCAGTCCAGGCGGGCCAATATCTTCATATTGCTTTCATTGGCCGGATAATCGGTATAGGAACCGGTATCATAGCCGTATTTGCTCATAAGGTAATCAGATGCTCTCTTCATATCCGCCATGGTGGTGCGGGAAATGTAAAGGTCGGTATTGGCAACGCCGTCAACGGAAGGTCTCCAGCGGTTCACGATGGTGGGTGTCTGGGTGTATTCAAAGTTGACAAAGAAGAACAGTTTGTTTTTGACAATCGGACCACCCAGCGTGGCACCGTAAGTGGTATTGCGGTCAATGCCCCTATCGCCAAGCTCTACCCCATCAACTGTGTTGCCCCGCATATTTTCATTGCGGTGATAGATATAGGCACTTCCTCTCAGGGTGTTGGTACCGGATTTTGTGATGGCGTTGACTCCGCCGCCAATGAAGTTGGTCTGGCGGACATCAAAAGGTGCGATCACCACTTGAACTTCTTCAATGGCATCTATGGAAATGGGGGTGCCACCGCCGGGAAGACTGGAACTCAGACCGAAGTTGTTGTTGAAGTTGGCACCGTCAACCGTGAAGTTGGAGGAACGGCCGTCACCTCCTGAAAAGCTCATTCCGCTTCCCCCGTAAGGGGAAAGTTTGGTGATGTCAGTTATGGTCCTGCTAATGGTAGGCAGAGTCTGGATGTTTTGGTTGGAAATATTGGTGGAAGAGCCAAATTTCTCTCCCGCAAAAGCAGAGGATGCAGATGCTACGATCACAATATCTTCCAGTTGGAAAGTCTCCTCCTTGAGTTCAGCACTTAAGTTGTACAGATCTCCAAGTTGAAGCGTAATGTCCGTGAAACTCATCGTCTGATAGCCGATATATGAAATTTCGACTTTATAGGGCCCTCCGGGACGCATCCCCTGAATGGTGTATCTACCATCGTTATTGGTCACGGCAGCATACATGGTTCCGGATGGCACGTGAGTGGCCACCAGGGTAACTCCTGCTGCTGCTGCCCCGGCCTCGTCGGTGATCCTGCCACCCAGGGACGAGGTGGTTACCTGTGCGTAAGCTCCCACACATAGAAACAAAAACGCCACAAGAGCGAGAAAACGTTGAATTACTTTTTTCATAGATTTTTATTTAGGTTATTATAAGTTGCCATTATCTTGAGCATTGAAAACACGGTGCAAAAGTAGGACAAATCATCAGGATAATAAATAAAATACTTATCAAATTCATCAATTCAGACCCCAATCACCTGGTGTGCAAACCTTCTCAATTTCCTTTTCGATGTTATCCGGTAAGTTGTGGAAGAAATCAAAACCTGTCAGATCTTCCATGTCGTCTACGGTCTTGGCATCGGATGCCACAGGATATGAGGCGGTGTAGGCACGGTTCTCATACCAGAAGCCTATGGCAGAATATCCCCCGTTTTCTGCCTGACCAGCTTTGTACTTCAACAACACCTTGAAATACAACTTTGGAACAGCCACCTGGTTGCCATCGTTGTCCTTCACATAATCAATACTATCATCCTCCCGGGTCTGGATCATGGCTCCGGTCACTACGTATAACGTGTCGCAAGCAAGGGACCATCCCCGTATGTAGGTTTCCAGGTTGCCCCACAGGTTCTGGTTGAGGGATGCATCCTGGGCAGCTATGTTGGTAAAGTAAAAGGTGCTTTCATTTATCTCCTGCGAGGAAAGCCGGTCTGCCGATGGCAACTGGTGTCCCCTGTCCCAGCTGGACCCTCCAAAAGAATAAAACAAAACGGGTTGGTATCTCTTGGGCACTTTAGGATTGTAATTCCAGGCATCGGACCGGCTACCGCTTCCCATGATATCGCGGTACAGCGGGTAGGCTACCCAATGAGAAAGGCGGTTTTGCGTATCGTACCAGAAAGAGTAATTGCGTACACTTTTTCCTCTCAGCGAGGTCATATGGGATATATAGGCAAAATTCTTTTCTTCCTGCATTCCCGACAGATCGGGCAATTCCAGCCACGACCGCACAGGATCCGAAATCAAAGCCTCAAAAGGACTCTGTGTTATGTGCAAGGTCAGGGTCTTTTGTTCGATAGAGGTGTTGGTTGTGGAAAAAACAATATTCGCCTCACGGGGCTTGGTCTCAGAGGGATTTTGGGTATATGTTACCGTAACCGGGGCAGTCTTGCTTCCGGATGCAGGTGACACGGCAAAATTCTCCGGATCAGAGGAGATAACAGTCCAGTCAACGTTGCCGGCCACAGATACCGTAAATTGTCCTTCTTCTCCCGGAATTTCCTTTTCAGAAGTATACAGGGTAAATGTAGGAGATGTGTAGAAACGCTCACCCGTAAGACCTTCCCAATCCGAAACTCTGGCAAAGGAAATCTGATATTTTTTATCATATACGCTGGCAATGCCTTTGATCACGCCACAGCCTGAAGGGACAATCACATCCTTGAATGAGGAATACCGGGAGGAGAAAATATCAAATGTCTCTTTTGTCTCTGCTATCATGCCTATGGAGGTATGGGCTGATTCCATGACAAATGTCTTGCCCAGGTCTTCATCCCTCACCTGCACTTTGGGTATGGCTACGTACATGGACTCATATTGTCCCGTAATGAGTTGTGCGGCTGATATTTCTTTTACCTCAAGCGTTTCTGTGCCTGTCTTTGTAATCTTGGCCAGAGGCAGGCCGTTGACCTGGAGGGGGCCATTGTTGTATACCGATAAGGTCTGGCCTTGCAGCTGAATTTCCACTTTGTCCCCCTGCTTGAAGTCTGTGTTGTTTTCTGCACAAAAGAGTTGGATTCCCGCATTTTTGTCACTTACAACAATGGCTTTCATAGATGTGTAATTGTTCAGCCCCTCGTTGTCTGCATGCAGATAGTTGCTTATGACTGTGGCTTTTACAATTACCTTATCCGTCACTTTGACATCGGTCCCCTTGTATAGCGCACGAAGCTGGGAAATGGACCAGTATAGGGTTTCCTCTTCTTTCTGGGTAATGGTGATGCGCACTTCCTTCTCGGCTGAGTAGACCTTGATGGCGCCTGTACGGTCGGCCCCTGTATTGACCTGCACCGAAAGAGTCAGGGTTGCGTTACCCTGGCCGCTTCCTGGCGTAACGGATAGCCAGTTGCTTCCTTCCGTCACCGCCACTGACCAGCTGCAATTCGCGGACACCTGAACTGCCTGCTCACCTGCGGCAGCAGTAAAAGTAACCTGCGTCTTATCCAGAGAAAGTGATTGAGGAACAGGCTTTTCTCCACAAGAAACAAGAAGGAATGCCGGAAGAATAAGCACTTTGCTGAATTGTCTAAGGTGCATAAGCTTTGCTGTTTTTTCAGGATTATGTCCTTATAGAATGCCGAACAACAAAAATATAAAATTATCAACGGCTAAAAATTGTCATTTGTGTTCTATGAGAATGAAAAACCATATACCGTTGACTATGAGAGACATAAATTATTAACAAAGACCTCTTTTTTATAAACAACATTCATTTAAGGTATTTGATTGAAAAGAATTTTTACCTTTGTCGGCCAATAGACATACTTGTGGACAGATTTGCCTGCTTGCAACCACTTTAAAAATGCTAAAATGAGAACACTTTTCTCTTCTGAATCAGTGTCTGAAGGACACCCCGACAAAATCGCCGACCAAATTGCCGATGCCATCCTTGATGAATTTTTAAGACTCGACCCCGAGTCGAAAGTTGCCTGTGAGGTCTTTGTCACCACAGGGCTTGTAATCATAGGGGGAGAGGTCACTTCCAATGCCTGGGTGGATATCCGGGACATAGCGCGCAAAGTTATAGCTGACATTGGATACACCAGGGCCGAGTATAAATTCGACTCAGAATCCTGCGGCATCATTTCCCTGATTGAAAGCCAGTCTCCCGACATATACCAGGGCGTGGTCAGGGAAAAACCCGATGAACAGGGGGCGGGAGACCAGGGCATGATGTTCGGATACGCCTGTACCGAGACCGAAGAGCTGATGCCGCTTCCCATAGTGCTGGCTCATATTACCCTGATGGAACTGGCTGCCATCCGCAAGGAAGGAAAGCAGATGACTTACCTCAGGCCCGATTCAAAATGCCAGTTTACCATAGAATACGATGAAAAGCAGAAAGCTCAGCGTATTGACACCCTGGTTTTGTCCACTCAACATGATCCGTTTGCCGAGGAGCACCTGATGCACAGGCAGATAACAGAGGATGTCCTTAACATTCTCCTGCCCCGGGTGATAGACAAGGTTCACCCCTCGCGCAAACATCTCTTTGAACACGATTTGAAACTACTGGTCAATCCGACCGGGAAATTTGTCATAGGAGGACCCCACGGAGACACCGGCCTGACCGGGAGGAAAATAATCGTCGACACGTATGGTGGACGCGGTGCCCACGGTGGCGGCGCATTCTCCGGAAAGGACCCCAGCAAGGTTGACCGCTCTGCCTGTTATGCCGCACGGCATATTGCTAAAAACCTGGTGGCCGCCGGTGCGGCCGAGGAGGTGCTGGTACAGCTTGCCTATGCCATTGGTGTTGCGCAGCCTGTAAGTGTTTTCGTTAATACTTTCGGAACAGCGCATACCAAAAAGTCCGATGCCGAGATCGCACAGATCATTGCTAAGGTTTATGACCTGAGACCCGCTCGCATCATTGAGGAACTCAGGCTGAAATACCCGATATACAAAGCCACTGCTGCCTACGGACATTTCGGAAGGGACCCCTTCAGCAAAAACGGAATTGACTACTTTTCATGGGAAAAGCTCAATTACGCAGAAGTATTCAAATCAAGGCTATTCTAAGGCGTAAACTTTCCAGTTCCTTCCTTCACGACGAAGTGTTATGAACGATTCACCGGGTTCCTTCAAACGGGAAAACTCAACCCGGTAGGGTAAGCGAACAGTATCGCCCTTAATCTTTTCAGGTGCTTCCACCGTAATATTGATAGCCGAAAGATAGTCCTTCACCTCCTGGTGCTCCTCCGGGGTGAGCGAATCAAATATTGACTGGGATTTATCAAGAATCCCCATGATTTCAGGCGCGGCATAAACACGTGCCTGCTTATAATCAGAAGCAAAAAAAGATTGCAGGAAATCCAGGGCAACCTGCTCCGGTTCCTGGCGGCAGCTGCAGGAGCTCATTACAGCCAGGCATAGCGTGATCCATAAAATTCTTTTCATTTCAAATATACTACGGTAATTCCGGGTCCCCCCCTTTCAACGTGTTCGTCCTGGAAAGAGGTCACTCCCGGAGCGGTTTTCAGGTAATTTCTGATCTCGGTTCGCAAAGCGCCTGTCCCTGTCCCATGTAATATGTCCACCTGTTCCATACCTAGCACCAGGGCGTCGTCCAGAAAACGGGTCACTTGCTCCAGGGCTTCTCCGGCCCTAAGTCCCCGCACATCCAGATGCGGGAAAAAATGCAGGCGGCGTGCCTGCAAATCATCCGGTATTACCACCTTTGGACTGCCCTGCATGCGTGTAAGAGACCTGTATTCATTCTGTGATACTCTCTCCAGCACGGTTATCTCTGTCCAGGTAACGATCTGACCCATTCCTATATAAGCTTTATTGCCTTTTATCCTGAGTACTTCGCCCACCAGGGCACCATCTTTGGTCCGGACTTTATCCCCGGCCTTGAGAGGACCCTTGTCTTCATCGGATTCCTGTGCTTTTTGTCTTGTTTTTCCTTCTTTCCCGGAAAGTTTTTCACGCTGTTGCTTTCTTTTTTCACCCGCTTCTTTTCGTTTACGCAATTGTTCCATTTTTCGCAGGATTTTCTCATCTTCCGCATCCTGCGCCTCTTGTGAAAGTTCTTTCCTGAATGTTTGCAGGTCTTCCCGGGCACTTTTCGTTTTTTCCCTTTCCGCCTGGGATTCCTTGATTTCCCTTATGGTGTTTTCTATTTTGCGGTTGGCTGTTTCAACTATGCTAAGCGCCTCTTTACGGGCTTCATCCAGCATCTTCCTTCGTAACAGGCGTATTTCCTCCAGTTCTGCCTGGTACCTTCCCGTAATATTTTCCAGAGTCTTGTCTGTCTGACTGATGCGGGCCACTTTTTCCTCCCATTTCCTGCGGTTGCGTGCAATACTGCGGATATACCGCTCTGTTTCCACAAATCCGGCACCGGCTTTTTCCTGTGCTTCCTGGATCAGATCGGCCGGGAGGCCCATTTTGCGGGCCAGTTCAAATGCAAAGGAATTACCGGGTACCCCTGTTTCCAGTTTGAACAGCGGCTGGATGTTCTGCACATCAAACTGCATGGCGCCGTTGAGGACTCCCTTGCTGGTGGTGGCAAAAAATTTCAGATTCGTGTAATGGGTGGTTATCACGCCATAGCTCCCGCACAGCTCCCATCTCCGGAGCAAAGTTTCTGCAATGGCACCCCCGGCCGCAGGTTCTGTTCCTGCCCCGAATTCATCTATCAGTATCAGGGACCTTTCATCTGCCTGCTCCAGGATCTCCTTCATGTTCAGCAAGTGTGAACTGTAGGTGCTCAAATCGTTATCCAGGGACTGCTCATCACCAATATCCAGAAATATTGACCGGAAAATGGGGAATTCCGAAGTTTCTGCAGCCGGGACTAGCAGACCGCATTGAAACATGTATTGCAGCAAACCCACCGTCTTCAGACATACAGATTTGCCTCCTGCGTTGGGTCCCGAGATAAGCAGGATCCTTTTTGCCGCATCCAGTCTTAAGGTAAGCGGCACTATCTGCTTTCCTTCACGTTGCAGGGCCGTTTCCAGAAAAGGATGACGGGCCCGTATCAGGTACAAACCGGTATCTTCATTCAGTATAGGTTTGCCTGCCTGCATTTTCAGGGCCATCCTGGCTTTGGCTCGTATAAAATCAATAGTCCCCAGGAAACGGGCCTGCTCTGTCAGTTCCGGAACATATGGCCGGAGAAAACCGGCAAATTCCTGCAAAATCCTGATGATTTCGCGTTGCTGTGCAAATTCAAGTTCCCGGATCTGGTTGTTCAGGTTGACCACCTCCATGGGTTCTATGAAGACGGTTTTGCCAGTGGCCGATTCATCTATGATGTACCCTTGTATTTTCTTTTTATTTGCCGCCGGGACAGGAATCAGCATACGACCGTCGCGTATGGAGGCCGAGGCATCGGGATCGGTGATTCCCTGGTCGCGCGATTCCTTCAGTATGCTTTGAATTTTCTGAACCACCAGCTGTTCCTTGTTTTTCAAAGATTTGCGGATCCCGGCCAGTTCAGGGGAAGCATTGTCGCGAATTTCGTCGGATTTATCCAATATGTGTTCAATCTTTTGGACAATGGCAGGAAAGAATGAAATGGGCCGGCACAGATCTTTCAGTGTCCGGTAACTTTCCTGGCGGGTGTGTTCAAAAAAATGCAATAAGGCGCGTACGGTGCCGATAGCTCTTTGCAGGCGGACAAGATCAGGAACAAGGGGGTAGTAAGCAGGATTCGACTCCATCTGTTTCAGGAAGTAGAGGGTGTCTTCGTATCCGTCTTCCGGGAACTGTTGTTCAAACAGGCATATTTCCCGCATTTCGCCGGTCCTTTCCAGGGATGTTTCCAGCGTGTCGAAATCAGTGAGGAAAACCATATCCTTTACCAGTTCACGCCCGAAACTGCTCATGCACAGTTGTGTGAGCTGTTCCCGTATCCTGTCAAAACCTATTTTTTGCTCAAACTGGTCCGGATAGATCATAATAGCTGCCTACCTGTTAAAGGCCGTTTCCAGATCAAAGCGCAACTCGGCCACTCCGCTCAGTGTCTTGATTACACCATCCTGCATGGTGGCAATAGTCCCTGTTGCCTCAGATATGACAATGACAAAAGCGTCTGTTTGCTCGCTAAGGCCAACCCCGGCCCGGTGTCTCATGCCAAAATATGGGGGTATTCCCTGGCTTTCAGACATGGGAAAAGTGCATCGGGCAGCCTGGATCAGACCATTGGAAATGACCATGCCACCGTCGTGAAGCGGGCTGTCTTTGACAAATACATTCTCTATCAGCCGGCTGTGAAGCCTTGCGTCGATCCTGTCTCCTGTCTCGGCAATAAAACCAAGCGAGGCGAACCGTTCCAGGGCTATCAGAGCACCTGTTTTTCGCTCAGACATCCGGCTGCATGCATGGATGATTTCTTCTATATCATTCTTGGATAAAGCCTCCTGGCCGGGACGGAAAAGGGATTCCATCAGCCCGCGGCGTTTTCCTTCTTTAGTATACCTTGTTCCCAGCCGAAGGAGAAAACGTCTGATCTCCTGCTGGAACACCACAATCAGGGCCAGAACACCCACGCTTATGACTTTATCCAGGATGGTGGTCAGCAGTTCCATATGAAATGCCCTGACTACCATCCAGATGAAATACAGGAAAATGATACCTAAAAAAATATTGACGGCGGCTGTTCCCCGTATAATCTTATATACCTGGAAGATTAATAAACCCACTAGAATAATATCAATGATATCAACGATATCCAGGCGTAAAAAATCAGGCATAGTGCGCAAATATACGTTTTTATTCTACATATGCGAGCGAGGCAAAACCGATCCTGATACCTGGATTATTTTCCAGGATGGCGAGGGCGCAACTTTCCATGGTCGCCCCGGTTGTAATTATGTCATCCACCAGCAGGATCTCGGGGTATGGTACTTTTTTTGCCGCAAAGGAGTTTTTCATGTTTTCGCGGCGCCCTTCCCTGTCATATACGGTCTGGCTTGTTTTTTCCCTGATCCTTTTTAAAGCTGAAACATCTATGGTCCAGCCAGTTGCAAGAGCTATCCCTGCAGCCAGCCACTCGGCCTGGTTGTAACCTCTTTTCCTGCGTTTACCGGATGACATCGGAACCGGAATAATGCATGGATTTACCTCGCTCCTGCTAAGCCCGGACAACTCCTTTCCATAAAGAAAACCCATATACAGACCGATTTCCTTTTCCCCGCAGTATTTGAAACGGTGCAGCAACTTCCGGTAAGGACTTGCCTCCCTGAAAAAAAGAAATGAAGTGGCACCGGTACATGCGGCCATGCAGCTGAAAGGTCCTGTCATGGCATGACCGGGAAATAACCAATGGTATGTTCTTGGAAGGTCGTACAGGCATTGCAGGCACAACATCTTTTCCTGCAAAATCAAAATCCTGCCGCATACCCTGCAGGTTCCGGGAAAACACATATCCATCACACCACCCCGCATGGACCAAATTTATAAAATATTTTTATATTTGCTGACATGAAGAGGAGGTTGCTTTTAAGCGTTTTAATACTTGTGTTCCTGGCCGGATGTAATAATCCACAACTTTATCTTCATAACGTTTTCAAAAGCATTGACCTGGAAGTCAGGACCCATTCACAAGCCTATACCATGTTGACTGATATTTGTGAACGCTTTGGTTCACGGATGGCTGGAACCGAATCTGCTGAGCAGGCAGAGGAATTTGTCTCCCTGTTGTTCCGTTCCTATGGATTTGAAGATGTATTCTTCCAGCCGTTTACCTTCAATCAGTGGCAAAGAGGGGATGTGAGACTAAGGATTGACACGGCGGGTACTTATGTGGATTTACCTGCCCTGGCCCTGGCATTTACTCCTTCAGGAAACGTAAATGCGTCCATTGTAGATGCGGGGAACGGACTTATCAATGATTACAATGATCTTGATGTGACAGACAAGATTGTGCTTATACACCTGGGGCTGCTCCCGGGCACCCCTTCGAACATAAAAAACATACACCGCGCCCGGAAATTGTCACTGGCCATAGCACAAGGCGCAGCCGGCTGCATTGCTGTCAGTCCTGTTCCGGGAGGCCTTCCTGTTACCGGTTCGGCAACTCTTGACGGGGAAATGATCAGGATACCGGCAGTAAGCATTTCCTATGAAGAGGGCGAAAAATTAAGGGCCAGCCTATCCCGCAGGGATGCCAGGGCCCGTATTGTGACCACCAATTCCTGCCAACCTGCCTATGCCAGAAATATTGTGGCAAGAATGGAGGGCTATGAGTATCCGGAAGAAACCATTGTCGTGGGGGCCCACCTGGATACCTGGGACATCTCTCCGGGTGCCCTGGATAACGCTTCCGGAGCTGTCTCTGTCCTGGAAATTGCCAGGATATTGAAAGCCCTGGACCTGAAAACACGACGGTCTGTGGAATTTGTGCTTTTCATGGCCGAAGAGGAGGGTCATTACGGTTCAGAGCTGTACGTAAGAGAAGCCCGGCAAAGAAACCTGCTGGACGGTATCCGTTATATGTTCAACCACGACATGACCATTAACACATATGGTTTTAACCTGATGGGACATCACGAATCGGAAGATTTCTTCAAAAAGACCGGTGCTCTCATTGCCCTGACTGATTCTGCCTTTACCGATACCATGGAGCATATTACCTATATGGGTAGCGACCATGCTCCATTTCTTATGGAAGGAATCACCACATTCACACCTTTATGCCGGTACGAGGCTTTTCATACATACCATACCAATGCTGATGAGCCGCAATACATAAATCCTGAAATGATAAACAGCAACGTGAAGGCCTCTGCCATGATGGTATACGCATTAGCCAACGCACCTGAACTTCCTGCCTCACGCATGAGCCAGGAGCAGTTGCGTACATACCTGATTGATAATCAGCTACAGGAAGAGCTGGTCATTTCGGGAGATTGGGCCTGGGATTGATTTATTAATATAATACTTTAATAATGAAACGTTTATCTATTATATGCACATTAATTTGTTCATTATTCTTGACAGGTTGTACACCGCATGATGCAGTGGATGATATTACCCCGGATTATTTTGTTGAAGAACTCAGTTCCTGGGATTTTACGATCAAAGATGCCGTTTCGGCTCTGCTTCAGGCTATGGAACTTGATGAAACCGATCCAACTGTAAGCAAAATAATGGACCTCCTTGAGTGTTATCTTGCCAAGGAAATCCACGGTGTTGCCATTTCCTACAGAACGTTTGATCCTTTAGGGAATCCGGTTCTTGGCACGGGTGCGTTTTTCTATCCCCGGGACCTGGACCCCAGGGGCATTGTGGAAGTTCCGCCCATCGCATACCTGGACCGTGGAGCAAGCGCAGCCATCTATTTGGGGAGAAAACGTTTCTTTGAAGAAATGTTCCCGGTCATGCTCAACTACATTACCATCAATCCGGACCTTATTGGAGTGCTCTACACCCAGGATTTGCCCCGCCCTTTCCTGCACGATGCCAATTCCGGCCTGGTAGCATACCACATGCGCAAAGCCGTTGAGGAATACTTGCTGATAACCGAAAATTACCGGCTTGGGAAGAGTAGTTCTGTCGTGGGCTATTCCCTGGGAGGAGCTTCTGCCATGTCGATAGCCAAATATTACACCACACATCCTACCGGGATCACCGTTGACCAGGTATTCACCGGCGGCGGTGTATATGACGGGCTGGAGGCTTTCAGGGCTTATGCACGAACAGGGAAAAGTGACTACCTGGCTATTCCCAGTGTGATCATTGCCATGGATACCTATTATGAACTGGGCCTGGATTACAGCAAAATCTTTGCCAACGGAATGGAAAATCCTGTCAACTCACCGGATCCCGCACTGGGCGGTGATGGTTACGCCTATTGGTTCGACAGCACACATAGCTCGGGGAGCATTCATCGTCGTTGGGGAAGTGACTTGCGCAATTATATGCATGAGGATTTCTTCCACGATCAGCCACAGGGTGAATTTCTCAAACTCAAAGCCTGTATGGAGCTGAACTCTCTGGTTTACAACTGGGAACCTAAACCCGCACTGGACATCCGCGTGATCCACAGCGGTGAAGACAACCTGATCCCGGTTGAATGTGCCGACCTGCTCTACAAGGTTTACAGGGAAAAGGGCTGTTCCATCCAATATATCCGGACTACAGGAGACCATTACCAGGCAGGGAGTGAATTCATGCTGACAGCAATGCTTTACTTTTTATTGAAATAGTCATATGACCGTTTCCTGGGTTTTATGAAAACAAAGTCTTTATCCCTAAGTGTCATCTTTCTTGCCTCTTGCTGCTGGTGGGGTTGTACCACCCAGGACAGCATCACCTCTTTCACCCCGCACTACCTGGTGGAAGAGCTGGGCGTATGGGATTTTACAGCAGGTTATGCCTCTGAAGCCGCTTTGGATCTTGTTGATGTGATGGACTTTGATTTTCCCTATGACGCATTGGAAACACTTGCAAAAATATTCCCCGATGGATATGACCGGCCCATCCGTGGCGTTTCCATATCCTACAGGACCATCGACCCTTTTGGCAATCCCGTCATTGCAACCGGGGCATTCTTTTATCCCAGGGACCTGAAACCCGGGGGTGTCGTGGAGGTGCCTCCCATTGCACTGATGCACGACACTGAAGCTCCGTCACTCTATGTTGAACAAAAAAAGTTCTCCTATGAGAGTGTCCCCTGTATGCTGGGTTACATTACCATCAATCCTGATTTTCTTGGTGTCCGCTATACCGAGGATTGGCCGCGCCCATACCTCATAGCGGGAAATGCAGGAATGGCTGCTTATCACATGCGCAAAGCGGTGGAAGAATACCTCCTGCTGACAGAGAATTACCGGCTTGGCAATCGCAGCATCATTTTAGGCTATTCCCTGGGAGCTAGCACCTCCCTGGCCATGGCCTGGTATTACCAGGACAATCCAACCGGCGTTACTGTGGACAAGGTGATCACCGGAGGTGGCATGTATGATGGCCTGGAAGCTTTAAGGACCTATGCCCGGACAAAAAGAAACGATTATCTGTCCATACCCATGGTTATCATGGGCCTGGACAAGTACTACAACCTGGGCCTGGATTATTCCAGGATCTTTACCAACGGTATGGAAAACCAGGTGGATTCTCCCGACCCGGAAGCAGGAGGCGACGGGTATGTGTGGTGGTTCAGCGGCAAGCGGACCCTTGCGAGTATTGTTCGCCGCTGGGGCAGTAATCTACGGACTTATATGCACCCCGATTTTTTCAATCCCGAGCTAACCGGTGAATTTGCCAAACTCAGGGAACCTTTGCTGGAAAATTCCATAGTGTACAATTTTACACCCGGACCGCTTACAGAGATACACCTGATTCATTCTGCTGACGACAACTTTATCCCCGTAGAATGCGCCGACCTGCTATTCAGAGAGTATAAAAAGAAGGGATGTGCCATAACCTACGACCGCATAACCGGAGATCATTTTCATGCCTCCTTCTACTTTATCGCTTCTTCCATGTATTATCTTATATTAAATAATTGACATTATGATTAACTTAGTTGCTGATCCCCATTGGATCTGGAAAGTGTTCGCCATCCTTGGCCCCCTGCTTTGCCTGATAGGCAATGTATGGTTTGGATGGGGTTTTGAAATCATTTCTTATCTTGTCGGACTGGTACTTTAATTTTTAAATGCAACCATTATGGATGTTTTTTTGGAAATTTTCGCAGCGCTTGGTTTGTTGATAACACTCCTGGCATTTGTTTTTTTTGGTGTTCTGTAATTTGAAAACGTAACGCATTATGACTATAAACTGGAATCTGATCATGAAGATCGCAGGTATTGCCGGACCGATCATCATGATGATCTGCCTTATACTGCTGGCATGGGGATAATTATTGTAAAGTAACACCGCAATGGACCTGATAGCTAAAATACTTATTATTGTAGGATCTGTGATGTCCCTGCTGGCCTTCATTTTCCTGGGGTCATTCTGATATCTGTCTCCTGCCATACAATGAACCGGGCTGTTATCTCCCCGGGTATTCCCGGTATCTGTGCACGGGCACTGTGTTGTTCAAATATTGCATGATAATGCTATAACTTTTATTTATGAAAAAAATAGTCATACTCTCCTGTGTTATCATTTTTTGCACTTGCTGCTGGTGGGGTTGTACCCCCCAGGACAGTATCGAAGAACCCGGTCCGGGCTACCTTGTGGAAGAACTGGGAGTATGGGATTTTACGGCAGGTTTTGCCTTTGAATCTGTTTTAGGACTTGTAGAAGATCTGAACTTTGAGTTTCCCCAAGAAACAAAGGACCAAATAGAAAAATTATTCCAAAAGGGATTGCAGCGACAGATCCGAGGCGTTTCCATATCCTACAGGACCATCGACCCTTTTGGCAATCCCGTCATTGCAACCGGGGCATTCTTTTATCCCAGGGACCTGAAACCCGGGGGTGTCGTGGAGGTGCCTCCCATTGCACTGATGCACGACACTGAAGCTCCGTCACTCTATGTTGAACAAAAAAAGTTCTCCTATGAGAGTGTCCCCTGTATGCTGGGTTACATTACCATCAATCCTGATTTTCTTGGTGTCCGCTATACCGAGGATTGGCCGCGCCCATACCTCATAGCGGGAAATGCAGGAATGGCTGCTTATCACATGCGCAAAGCGGTGGAAGAATATCTCCTGCTGACAGAGAATTACCGGCTTGGCAATCGCAGCACCATCTTAGGCTACTCCCTGGGAGGAAGTACCTCCGTGGCCATGGCCTGGTATTACCAGGACAATCCAACCGGCGTTAAAGTGGACAAGGTGATCACCGGTGGTGGTGTGTATGATGGTCTGGAAGCTTTCAGGGCCTATGTCCGGACTGAAAAAAATGACTACCAGTCCATACCTATGGTAATCATTGGTTTGGACAAGTACTACAACCTGGGCCTGGATTATTCCAGGATCTTTACCAACGGTATGGAAAACCAGGTGGATTCTCCCGACCCGGAAGCAGGAGGCGACGGGTATGTGTGGTGGTTCAGCGGCAAGCGGACCCTTGCGAGTATTGTTCGCCGCTGGGGCAGTAATCTACGGACTTATATGCACCCCGATTTTTTCAATCCCGAGCTAACCGGTGAATTTGCCAAACTCAGGGAACCTTTGCTGGAAAATTCCATAGTGTACAATTTTACACCCGGACCCCTGACAGAGATACACCTTATCCATTCCGGAGAAGACAACCTGATACCCGTGGAATGTTCCGATCTGCTATTCAGAGAGTATAAAAAGAAGGGATGTGCCATAACTTACGACCGCGTTTCCGGAAATCATTTTGAAGCCGGATTTTACTTTATTGCTACTTCCATGTTTTATCTTATAGTTAAATAAAGTTAAAATAACACTGCAATGGACCTGATAGCCAAAATACTTATTATTGTAGGATCTGTAATGTCCCTGCTGGCATTCATATTCCTGGGTTCATTCTGACATTTATGAGGCACTACGGAATAATGGCAACAGCCTTGTTGCTGGTTTTTGTCTCATGCCAAACAATGGACCGGGCAGTCAGCCCTCCCCGGGGATACCTGGTATCCGTACTTCGGTCACAGGAGTTCAGCTTGCACGAAATGATAGAGCTGACTCTCGGTGATTCCCCGGAATTTGATTTTTCCTTTCTGGAATCGGCTGCAGGCCTGTTTAATCCCGATATGCGGGTAAAGGTCACCGCGATTTCTTATAACACGGTTGACCCGAAGGGAAATCCTGTCATAGCATCGGGCATCATTGTTCAGCCCCTGGGAGTGGTGTCAAGGGGTGTGATACATGTACCTCCCACCACCCCTTTATCCAGTCTGGAAGGAGGCAGTGACCTGCTCATCATTACCGAAGGAGTGTTCGCATTCATGGGCTTTACGGTTATTATTCCAGATCTGATAGGGAGCGGCATCAGCGCACACGTTCCGCAACCATTCCTGTTTATGGACAATACCGGCCGGGTATGCTACGACATGCAGCTTGCTGCCATGGAATTTTTCAGCGCTTATGGTGCCGCACCTCTTTCCCCGGAAATAGATATTTTCGGTTATTCAGGGGGAGCCACGGGAGCCGTAGCCCTGCTCCGGCACATTGACGGGCTGCCTGATTCCCCTGTCAGGGTGAAACGATTGATTGCAGGAGCCGGCGTCTACGACATGAGGGAAACATATAAGGTTCTCAAAGAGCGTGGTTTTGCAGAGTATCCCCTGGTTCCCCTGATGATAAGATCCCTGGACTACTGGTATGACCTGCAATTGGATTACTCCCTGGTTTTTACAGGCGATTTGCTTGCCAACCGCGAAGAATGGCTGGACGGGACAAGGAATGCCAGCCAGATGCGTGAACTCATAAGCCCGCAGCTGAACACCTATATGCATCCCGACTTCTTCTCCCCGGAAAGCAATTCCGAAATTAAAAAAATTGAAAATGCCCTGGCTTTACATTCCATGAAGGAAGGCTGGAATACCCGCACCCGAATTTACCTGGGCCATGCAACGGATGATATGTCTGTCCCATTTTCAGAAACGCAGGCGTTTTTCAACAGTATGAATTCAAAATCAAAAACATCCATGACAAAAGGAGCCGGAGGTCATTATCACTACGGTATTGAGTTTTTTATATCCGGCTGCCTTTTTTTAACAGCCAATTGAACATGTCGCGTTATTTTAAAGAAGTTCTCAAAGAAGGAGACTTTTCCATCACCGATGTATTTACAGAAGTAAAAAAGGATTTCCCGGCCCTGGACCTTTCACGTATAGAACCCCTGATCAGAACTTTGTTCAAAATGAGGGTGCGCATAACTGCCATTTCATACAACACCGTAGATCCCCTGGAAAATCCGGTGCTGTCTTCCGGTATCATCATGCGTCCCATAAACAGGAAACCCCGCGGTGTTCTTCATTTTCTACCCTCGGCCAATATCGACAAATTCGGATCGGGCAGTGACGCGCTCATACTGTTTGAAGGAGTCTTGTCATTCTTGGGCTATATTGTCATCATTCCCGACCTGCTGGGTAACGGCATCACTAAAGATACGGTGGAATACCCTTTCCTTATGGCGGAAAACACAGGTCAGGTGGCATACGACATGCACCGGGCGGCCATAGAATACTACCAGGAAGTACTGGGTCATCCCCTGCCAAAACATATATCTATCGGGGGATATTCCATGGGCGGATCGGGAGCACTGGCGCTGGTCCGGCACATTGAACGGGAGAATCCTTCAGATATCATTGTTGACAGGGCCATCATAGGAGGCGGTTTATACGATCTGAATGTGGCTTTTGAAGAATTCGCAAAAACCGGCTTTGCGCAATATCCGGCAGCCCCGGGCGTCTTCAAGGCATACGACAAGTGGTACAATCTGAACCTGGACTATTCCCGGGTCTTTACCGGCCCCCTGCTGGAAAACATGGACAGCTGGCTGGACAGGACACACTACCGGGATCAGTTGACCGAATGGATAGGTCAGGACCTTCACAAATATATGCACCCCGATTTCTTTACTCCCGAAAGAAACAGCGAGATCAAAAAACTCTGGGATAAGTTCAGGGAAAACTCGCTGGCTGACGGATGGACTCCAAAAACACATATTCTGATAGCCCATGCCTCTGACGATTTGTCTGTCCCTACACGCGTGGCAACCTATACCGTGGAACAATTCAGAAAACGCGGGGCCCGTATCCGCAGTCGTTATGGGAAGGGCGGCCATTACGAGTTCGGAAAATGGTTCTTTCTGCGCATGGGGATTCATTTAATTCTTAAACGGATGGCCTTCTGGACCCGTTTTTGAACATTTTCGTGCTTTTTTGCTGGTTTATTTGTTCTTGGCATAAAAACTGCATTACTTTGCTTGCTCGTATTTTATTGTAAGTTTATGAAGAAATCTGCCTGTATTCTTGTTTTGATATTTTCTTTTGCGCAAGGGCAATTACTCAGGGCACAGGACACACTGTATGTGAACCTGGAAACTGCTCTGGAAATTGCACTTTCAGAGAGTCCGGTTATCCGGATTGCAGACCGTGAGGTGGAACGCGCTTTTTATGCACGTAAAGAAACCCAATCGGGACTCTGGCCAAAAATCTCGGCCAGCGGCATGTATAACCGCACCCTCAAGAAGCAAGTCATGGTAATGGATTTCGGAGGACAGGAAATGGAAATCTCTGTAGGAACGGATAACAACTGGATGGGAGGCGTATCTTTATCACTCCCGCTGGTTGCTCCTGCCTTATGGAAAACAGTACAGCTTTCGGCTCTGGATATTGATCTGGCAGTAGAGAAAGCACGTTCCGGCAGGTTAGCCATGATCAGCGCCGTTAAGCAAGCATACTACTCTCTGCTGCTGGCGAAGGATTCCTATGTGGTGCTAAAGAAAAATTATGACAATGTGGCACTCAACACCAAAACCGTTACCGACAAATATGAACAGGGGATGGCCAGTGAGTTTGACAAACTCCGTGCCGAGGTTGCCCTTAAGAATCAGCATCCGAACCTGCTGGCCTCGGAAACAGCCATTGAACTGGCCTCCATGCAACTCAAAGCCCTGATGGGCCTTGATATTGAGTATCCTGTGGTCTTTGAAGGTTCCCTGATCCAATATGAGGGAGAGGTAACTCCCGGGGGTTTGTCGGCAGCCAGTGAGTTTTCTCTGGAGAACAACACTGACCTGATGCAGCTTGCCATCCAGAAGCAACAACTGGAACTGGCCATGAAGATCACAAAAGCATCATTTCTTCCTACCCTGAGCCTTTCTTCCAATTATCAATATTCATCCATGAACAATGACTTCCGTTTCTCCAACTATAACTGGTACCCATACTCTACCGCCTCCCTTGCCCTGAACATCCCTTTGTTCAGCGGAATGAAACGGCAACAACAAGTCCGGCAAAGCAAACTGACACTCCAGACCCTGGAAGACAGCCGGATTAATTCAGAAAGGACACTACGCCTGAATGTAAACAACTGCCTTAACCAGATGGGCAATGCCGTGGAAGAATTCTCTTCTAACAAAGAAAACGTGGCCATGGCAGAAAAGGCATACTCCATAAGCCGCAAACAATTTGAAGTCGGAATGGGGACGTGGCTGGATCTGAGTGCCTCGGAACTGGCCCTCACGCAAGCGCGTCTGGCTTATCACCAATCTGTCTACAGCTACCTTTTCTATAGAGCAGAACTGGAAAAAATAACAGGAACAAGTAATTATCAAAATCAATAACATATGAATAAATACAGGTTAATTCCCCTGATCACGGTCGCATTACTTCTTGCAGGATGTGGTATAAAAGGTCAGAATCAACAGGAGGCTGCTCCGGAAAAGATCGTTGTCAAGGCTGCCGCTGTGACTCTGGAGGAAGTACCCCAGATCAATGAATTCACAGCTACGGTACAGGCCAATATCATCAACAATATTGCGCCACAGATGGCTGCCCGCATCAAGAAGATCTATGTGGAAGTGGGTGATTTTGTTACTAAAGGACAGAAACTGGTCCAGATGGACGACAATAACCTGGAACAGGTACGGACCCAACTGGAAAACATGGAGATCTCTTTCCGCCGTGTGGACGAATTATACAAGGTTGGAGGCGTATCCCAGGCTGATTGGGATGCTCAGAAAACACGGCTGGATGTCATGCGTACCCAGTATGACAACCTGGTGGAAAATACACAACTGGTAAGTCCCATAGACGGTGTGATCACCGCCCGCCACTATGACAGCGGGGATCTTTTTGGGATGAGCATGCCCTTGCTGGTGGTAGAGCAGATCTCCCCGGTAAAGTTGCTGGTTCATGTTTCAGAATCATTCTTTACAAAAATCAGGAAAGGGATGGAGGTGGACATTCGTCTTGACGTTTATCCGGGTGAGGTATTCAAAGGAAGGGTTTCCATCGTTTACCCGACCATTACCGCTGCTACCAGGACTTTTCCTGTAGAGATAGTCATCCCCAACGTCAACAGAAAAGTCAGACCCGGGATGTTTGCCCGTGTGGCCATAGATTTTGGGGCTGAACCCTGCCTGCTTATTCCCGACCAGAGTGTCATCAAACAGCAGGGCTCGGGAGAGCGACACGTTTATGTTTATAAGGACGGGAAAGCTGAATACAGGCTGGTGGAACCGGGCAGAAGACTGGACTCGTTTTATGAATGTCTTTCAGGCCTGGAAAAAGGGGAGCTGGTCATCACGACCAGTTTGAACAGGCTTACGAACGGGGCAGAGGTTGAACTTGCTAATGAATAAAGGAACATTATGAGTATTTATCAAGCGGCTGTCAGAAAGCCGGTCACCACAGCCCTTATCTACGTAGGTCTTGCTGTCATAGGAATCTTCTCGTTTTCAAGGCTATCTGTGGATTTTCTACCCAGCATAAGTGACAACACCATTCTGGTGGTGACCACGTATTCCGGAGCCAGTGCTGCAGATATTGAGAACAATGTGACCAAGCTGTTGGAAAGCACGTTGAGCAGCGTCAGTGACCTTAAACATATAACAACCAGAACCAAGGAAAACTCTTCGCTTGTAATGCTGGAATTCGAGTACGGGATAGGCATTGACGAGGCAATGAACGATGTAAGGGACAGGTTGAGCCTGATCGCAGACTATTTGCCCTCAGACGCCAATACCCCCGTACTTTTCAAGTTTGGTACCGATGACATACCCATAATGATTCTGTCGGTCCAGGCCCGGGAAAGCATGAACGGCCTGTATAAAATTCTGGATGACCGGGTGGCCTCTCCCCTGGGCAGGATAAAAGGGGTAGGAACTGTTGCAATTGGTGGTGCATTTGAAAGAGAAATCCAGGTATACTGTGACCCCTATAAACTGGAAGCGTATAACCTGACAGTGGAAGGCATAGCTGCAACCATAGCCTATGAAAACAGGAACACTCCGGGCGGGAACCTTGATATTGGCTCGGAAACCCTGACCATCAGGATGGAAGGCGAATTTGATGACCCACGCCAGTTGAAAGACATCATTGTTGGCTACTTTCAGGGCCGGAATATCTTTCTGAGCGATGTAGCCCGGGTGGAAGACACTATCAAGGAAAGATCCCAGGAATCCTTCATTGACGGGATACAGGGAGGGACTATCATTATTCAGAAACAGGCAGGAGCCAACACGGTTCAGATCTGTAAAAAAGTGCTGGAAAAGCTTCCGGAATTGCAAAAGAACCTCCCCTCCGACATCAGCATAGGAGTTGTTACGGACTTTTCTGACAACATCAACCGGGTAATAGATAGCCTGGTAAATACCATCATGATCACCCTGATCCTGGTCGTATTCATTGTGTTCTTTTTCCTTGGACGGTGGCGTGCTACCCTTATCGTGGCAATAGTCATTCCCGTGTCCCTGATAAGTGCATTCATATACCTGCTCATAACCGGGAATACCCTCAATATCATTTCTCTTTCCTCCCTGAGCATTGCCATTGGGATGGTGGTGGACGATGCCATCGTTGCCCTGGAAAATATTACAACCCACATAGAACGGGGAACAAAGCCAAAGTCGGCTGCAATTTATGCCACCAACGAGGTATCCATTTCCATCATCGCCTCTACCCTGACATTGCTCGCCGTGTTCATTCCCCTGACCATGGTCACTGGCATGGCCGGAGAAATTTTCAAGCAATTGGGCTGGGTTGTGGCCCTGGTGAGTTCTGTATCAACCATCGCTGCCCTGACCCTGACCCCCATGATGGCTTCCCAGATGCTCCGTCTAAATTCCAAAAAATCAAAAGCATTTCAGAAGATATACGGGCCTGTGCAGAAATTTCTGGATGCACTGGATGTTGCCTACTCCAGAGCCTTGAACTGGACAGTCAGCCACCGTATTACCGTTATTTTGGTCTCGGCGGCGATATTTCTGACTTCCCTGCTCCTGTTTATTAAGGTTCCCACCGAGTTTTTCCCTCAGCAAGACAACGCCAGGTTGTCCATGACTGTCAAGTTACCCATCAATACCCGCACCGAGATTACCAAGGAATTGTCTTTCCGCATATATGAACAATTCCGGAGGGATTACCCCGAAATAGAAGCCATGACCCTTTCGATAGGCCAGGCAAGCGAAGACAACGTGTACGGCCAGTTGGGGGAAAACGGTTCTCATATCATGACGGCGAACATCCGTCTTTCCCTGAAAACTGAGCGCGAACGCTCTATCCAGGAATTGTCTGATGCTATGCGAAATGACCTTAGAAGGTATTATCCCGAAATCCGGACTTTTGATCTAGGAACCGGGATGGGTGGGCTTGTCGGGGGCCAGACTACAGTGGACCTGGAAATCTACGGAAACGATTTTTCCACTACAGATGCCATTGCCTCGCAATTGGCCGATATGATGGAAAAGGTTCCCGGTACTTCACAGGTTACTGTTTCAAGAGATGAATATTCACCCGAATATCTTGTTGAATTTGACCGTGAAAAACTGGCATCACACGGGCTGAATCTGTCTACTGCCTCGCAATTTGTGCGCAACAGGATCAACGGGGCTGTCGCCTCGTATTACCGGGAAGAAGGAGATGAATACTATATCAAGGTAAGGTATGCGCCTGAATACCGGCAAACCATTGAAGACATACAGAATATTCTGATTTACAACAACCAGGGGCAAAAAATCAGGTTACGGGATGTGGCTTCCATTGGCGAGACCATGCAACCTCCCACCATTGAACGCAAAGACAGGGAGCGGATTGTAACGGTAACCTGCGTTGCCGCAAAAGGAGCTGTCCTGAGTGACCTTGTAGCCGCTGCCCGGCAGCAGATAGAAAAAGTGGACATTCCTCCGGAAGTAATGGTAAGCATAGCAGGGAGTTACGAAGACCAGCAGGAATCATTTAAAGACTTGGGCATGATGATGATTTTGATCCTCATACTGGTATACATTGTCATGGCGGCTCAGTTTGAATCATTCTCCAGTCCTTTTATCATCATGTTCTCGGTACCCTTTGCATTTACCGGAGTGCTGGCGGGTCTTGCCATCAGCAATACCGCCCTGGGTATCATGAGCATGGTGGGATTGTTGATGCTCTTCGGAATTGTGGTGAAAAACGGGATTGTTTTGATAGACTACATCGTTCTGTGCCGGGAACGGGGCATGTCCATCCGGGAAGCCGTTGTAACCTCCGGCCGCTCGCGTCTGCGTCCCATCCTGATGACTGCTTTGACCACCATATTCGGGATGGTGCCTTTGGCTGTTGGCAGCGGAGTGGGTGCAGAAATGTGGAACGGATTGGGTATCACCGTAGCCAGCGGTCTTACCGTATCCACCGCTGTAACGCTCTTTCTGATTCCGGCCATATACAGCCTGACGGCAGAAAGAAAGGAGAAACGCAAAATGCGTAAAGCACAACAACTATGAAAGCATTATTTATATCTTTCTACCAGGCATTTTATGACGAGGTCATGAAAGCCTTGGAAAAGAACCATGTTAAAGGTTTTACCTTCTGGGAAGAAGTACGGGGCCATGGATCTCGTGACGGAGAACCGCACCTGGGTAGCCATGCCTGGCCAACTCTGAATTCCGCCCTGATCACTTTTGTTCCGGACCATGTGGTGGACCAATTACTACAGGATCTGAAGAAAGCAGACGAATCCGCCCCCAAACAAGGCTTGCGTGCCTTTGTCCTGGAGGCTGAAGAAAGAACGGTGTAGCCCTGGTGTTAAGCCGAGGCTTTAACTTCAGGTAGTCGTTGCCCCATAAAGGACGGAGAGCCTCGGCCTAAAAGAAAAAGCTTCCCGTCCTTTATGGGGCAACGACTCTTGTATTTTTCAGCATTGTTGCTCAAGATCATAAGAGGTGGAGCCTGTTTCTGCTGCCAGAAGGTGTCGCTGACACCAAAAGATAAGGGAAACCTCGGCCTAAAAGAAAAAGCTTCCCGTTCTTGTGGTTTCAGCGACAGCTGTAGACAGCAAAAGGGCAACTACATTTTAGTCACCCCCAAGGCTTTCCCCGTTATAGAAAGCGAGGATCCTGGCACGGAACAGAAAATTGTATTTTGCCTGGGCAGACTCTGACCGGGCTGTTGACAAACGCAGGCGCACCTGGTCAAAGGTGTAAATGTTTGAACGGCCGGCTTCATATTTTTGCTCTTCAAAATCATAGGCAAGTTGCGCAGCCTCCACTGCGACCTCAGAAGTCTTGAATTTTTCAAGCGCAGCCACGGCATTGTAGTATGCCTGTTGCACTTCTTTGTAGAGATCCTGTTTTGCCTTATCCAGCATCAATTCCTGGTTTTTGATATTCAGGCGGGCCGAACGCACCTGGTTCCGGGTGGCCATTCTGTTGAATATCGGTATGCTCAGGCTCAGTCCCACTGACTGGGCACTGTTTTGAGCCAGCTGGTCCGCCAGGGATGCATTGCTCAATCCGGCTGCCAGCGAATAATTGAAATAATAGGAATTGCTGTAACCAGCCCCCAGGCGCAAGCTGGGATAAAAGGCACTGCGCGCTGCCTGTAACACTTTTTCGCTTCCTTCCAGGCGGAAAGCAGCCGCCTTGATCGCCGGGCGTTCTTTTACAGAATTTTCGTAAACTCCCGATGGTTGTTCCAGTCCCAATGCTTCCCGCCTGGTGAACTCTTCCATATCGGGTGTGGCCACATTAAAACCCTCTACATGAGGCAGGTTCATGGCCTGTGTAAGTGCCAGCAGGGATAATTGCAGGTTGTTAGCTGCATCGGTTACCTGCATCTGCTGCTGGGCCAGGGAAGAACGGGCATCGAACAAATCGCTTTCGGAACTTTTTCCCCCTGTTACCAGGAATTGGGTCTGTTCCACCTGCCTGCGGTTCAGCTCCAGCTGGTCCAGTGAAATCTGGTACAACTCCCGGCTCAGCAATACCTGCAGGAAATTACCGGTTATGGACAGAGAGAGGTCCTCCCTTGCACGGCTCAGGTCTTCCACCGCAGCCTGAAGTTCCAGTTTCTCCGCCTTGATCTGGTTTGTAACCCGGAATCCGCTGAATAGATTGACGCTGGTATTGATACCCAGGGATGAATTGGAACCGGTCTGGTCCTGGTAAACGCCGT